>CETI01047754.1_pt1 | contig 23945 bp, 29 predicted proteins | sample 361441 | NCBI WGS metagenome assembly CETI01 (sample SAMEA2622478, study PRJEB7988) | marine metagenome | biome: marine biome (ENVO:00000447); feature: deep chlorophyll maximum layer (ENVO:xxxxxxxx); material: "saline water (ENVO:00002010), including plankton (ENVO:xxxxxxxx)" | depth 90 m | reverse complement strand
TTAGTAGAATTTCTGGTAAATTGGAGTTTAACATTTTCACTTTTTGGAGTAATTCCAATATTCTTTATAAATAATTATCTTAAAAAGATTAATGAAGAGTTTACAGCAGAAGATCGTAAAAAAAATATTCTGATGGGAGTGTTTTATTCTATACTTATAGCCTCCTTCTATTTGATCATGAAATAAAAATATAATTGATTTAAAATTTTAGAGTATGAAAACAACATTTTTAATTATAATAACAACACTAATTCTTTCTTGTTCAGTAAAAAAAGAAAATTCACTGAGTGAAAAAAATCTAGAAATGGCTCAATCTTTTCTTGATAATATTATTGCCAATCCAGAAAAAGCTCAGAGTCTACTCCACAAAGACTTTACATTTGCCTGGATGGGTATTATTGAACAGGGTGGTAGAATTTGGAATAGAGAAAATTTATTTAGTGAATATTTCAAAAATATTATACCAAAAATTCTTCCAAATGGTATAATTTTAAAAACAGTTGACGCTATTTCTGATAATAACGGAGTAGCTATAATTCAAGAAGGTGATGCTGTTGGCAAAAATGGTGAATATGATAATAAATATGTTTGGGTATTTAAAATGAAAGATGGGTACATTCATTCAATTAGAGAATATAATAGTGATATTTTAGTTGCGACCCAATTATATGACTATAAATTAATTATAGAAGAAGAATGATAAAAATACCTCCCCCACTTATAGTTTTAGTTTTAGTAATTTCTATTTATTTTTCATCAAAAAAAATTGATTTAATAAATATACCATTCAAAATACAAATATCATTTTTTATACTCTCTATTGGAATACTTATTTTTTTATATCCAGTTCTTCAATTCATAAAATCAAAAACTACTGTTGATCCAATTAAGTTTAAAAAGGTTAATAAACTTGTAACATCGGGAATTTTCAAATATTCAAGAAATCCTATGTACCTAGGCATGTTGATGGTTGTTTTATCTACATCAATATTTTATTTAAATATTTACTCTATACTAACCCCTTTCTTATTTATATTTTGGATAAATAAATTTCAGATAAAAAGGGAAGAAGCTTTTCTTACAGAAAAATTTGGTAAAGAATATTTATCATATAAGAACAAAACGAGAAAGTGGTTATAAATAAAATTATTATAAATTGTTAGCATGAAAAAGCTAATAATATTACTGTTTATTTCAGTTGTATTTTCCTGTAATGAATCAACTAAAGGTATTAGTGAATACGAGTTAATTGAGAATTGGGCTAAAATCCCTGATGATTATACATTTGGAAATCCAACAGGAATTGCATTGAAATCAAATCAAAATTTGGTTGTTTTTCATAGAGGATCTAGATCTTGGCAAATGCCAATGCCAAAAGAAAAAATTATTGATGATACCTTTGTTGAAATAGACAAAAACTCAGGAGAAATAATTAAGTCTTGGGGTTCAAATCTGTTTATAATGCCGCATGGATTAGAAATTGATATAGAGAATAATATTTGGATAACAGATGTAGGTTTACATCAAGTTATAAAATATGATTCAAATGGAAATGAATTGATAGTCCTAGGGAAAGAAAATACCCCGGGTAAAGATTCAATACATTTTAACTTACCTACAGATGTAGCTGTTTCCGATAATGGTTCTTTTTATGTAAGTGATGGATATGGGAATAGTAGAATAATTAAGTTTTCTTCAGAAGGAGAATATCTTTTTGAATGGGGGGTCTTTGGTGAAAATAAAAATGAATTTAATATTCCTCATGGATTAGATTTAGATAAAAATGGAAATGTCTATGTCGCTGACAGAGAAAATAATAAAATCCAAAAATTTGATTCTTTGGGTAACTTTATTGCAGAATGGAAAAATGAGAGGGTTGGACAATTATATTCTGTTAATGTAAATAATTATGAAAACTATCTTTTTGGAATTGACTATATAGGATTTGAAAATTTAATACCCTTAGGTTCTGATATTATCAAGTTTGATCTTGATTTAAATTTGAAATCAAAGTTTGGTAGAAGTGGAAACTATAAAGGACCAAAAGTGAGATATCATGATATTCAAGTTGACAATAAAGGAAATATTTATGTGGGAGATATTCTTAATAATACAGTTCAAAAATTCAAACCAATTAAAACGTTAGATTAAACCAAAGTAATATCTAACTTAAATAAAGAAAGCTCCTAAAAATTAAGAGCTTTCGAAAAATAAGGAAATAGTAAAACTAATATTCAATTACTTGTCCCTGAACACCTACAGACCAATGTATTTGTGCAATTTTCCATTTACCATCATATTTTTTAACAACGCCACTTGATCTTACGTTTGTAACCTCAAGAGTTTGGCCATCAGAACTAAAAGTAAAATCAACTATTTGTGTATATGATGCCATATTACCATCATCACCCATAACAATATTTAAATTCCTAGTCGTAAATACTGGGTCTTTAATAGCAGCAATTTGACCTATTAGTGACGGCTCTACTTCAGACCACCCACTCAAATATTCATCCTCATCTGTTCCAATTAATACAGCATCCATTGCAAAAGTTTCCTTTGCTTCTTCAATACTCCCAGAACTAAAAAAATCAAATTGAGTATCAATAAATGCAGCAACTTCAGCTTTAGATTGATCTAAATCCACAGTATTAGTTGTAGTATTACACCCAAAAATAATTGGAACCATAATAAGTAAATAAGTAAATTTTTTCATTTGAAATAATTTTAAATTAATAATATTAAAAGTAGCATATTTAAAATTAAATAGCTTTTGTTTATAAAAAATCTTAAATTAATAGAAGATTAAATCAACCTCTATGAAAAACTTAATTGCATTAACCTTTTTACTTTTTTTGTTTTCTTGTTCAACAACAGAAAAAATAGCTAACCCTAATATTAAAATATATGATGATTCTATTTTAGATATAATTGATATGTATTCTGAAATTGAACAGTTAGCAGACTCTATTTCTCTTCCTGAAGGTCCCGTTTGGGATAACGCCTCTAACTCTCTTCTGTTTGTTGATGTAATGAATAATAAACTTTTCAAATGGAATGAAGAAGAAGGCACAAAAGAATATATATCACCAAGTGGAAACACAGGTTATGCTCCAAATGTAAACTTAGGTCTACTAGGTGCTAACGGGTTAATGATTGATGAAAGCGGAGATTTAATAGTATGTCAACATGGTGATAGAAGATTAGCAAAAATTGAAAATGCTTCTACAACCTCACCGAATTTTTCAACTTTAGTTGACAACTATGAAGGTAAAAAATTTAATAGTCCAAACGATTTAACTTATTCTAGTACAGGAGATATATATTTTACAGATCCTGCATTTGGATTCTTTAATCTTGAAACATTTCAATTTGTTGAATCGGAAGTTAAAGATTTAAATTTCAATGGAGTCTATAAATACAATACGCAATCAGGTGAAGTTTCACTAGTTACTGATCAGATTGATTTACCAAACGGAATAGCACTCTCACCAGATGAGAAGACACTTTATGTTAATAAGATGGCTTTCATAGATGGCAATAAAAAAATTATTAAAATAAATCTTGAAAATATGGAAATGAGCACATTATTTGATGGTGCAAATCTCCCGACTGAAGATGAAGGTGATTTTGATGGTATGAAAGTACATTCTTCAGGAAATATTTTCACATCAGGTCCTGGCGGCTTATTAATTATCTCTCCATCAGGTGATCTTTTAGGAAAGATTGATTTTGGACAGATTACAAATTGTGCCTTCGATGATAAAGAAGAATATTTATATGCAACAGGCTTTGTAAATAATCCTAAAGTGTACAGAATTAAATTGAAAAATAATTCATAATCAAATTTAAATTTTACTAAAATGAAAAATATAATATTTCTTATAAACCTTTTAATAACCTTAAATATTAATTCTTTTTCTCAAGATCTTTCCCAACCAACTGGTGGAGGAACTCTTGATATTGTTTTGGTAAGTCCTGGAGATGGATACTCAATAATGAATTTTGAGGGAGATATTACAGGTTACGGATCAGTTTACGTTAAATTTAAAGTAGCATCAATTAATACCTCTAAAACTAGTGGTACTTTAGATGGTCAAGCAAGAACTATACTTGAAGACGGGACATTATTATCTACTCCATTGAAAGGGACCTGGAAAAGAAGTGGAGCTTTGGTTAAATTTTATTTTACTGATGCAATAAATAATGGCGCAATGAATTTTGTTATGTGGGATGTTAATATTTTAGAGAAAAAGGCTGAGGTGAAATATGTAGAATTACATAATGCAGAAAATTAGATTCACTGATTAACGTTCACTAAGTTTTTTTTCAATCTTACTTCTTAATTCTATTAGAGTGTCATAATATTTTTCAAGGAAAAAAGTTTTTACAAACATTGTCCTAGATTTTATTTTTAGATAAGCTTTAAAGTTTTGATCATTCTGTATTATATCTTTTAGATTATTTAAAGATTGGTCAAATGATAATTTATTCTGATTAAGAAAAATTTCAGGATAATTATCAGCTAGGTATAAGCTTATTTTCTGTTGAATTACCTTCTCATCGCTAATGTTTGCATTAATATACTTGAAGAAAGTATTATGTAATTGGCTAAGGAGTTGCTTTATTGAGTCTGATTCAACAAATTTCAATGTACCCTCATTAATTATTGAATTATACCTATTCAAAGGTGGGCCAAACCCTCTATAATCTATAACTGCAATATTGACTTCATCATAAGAGCTTATAATATTCTTTAAGCTATCGATAGAATTTAATTTTTCACTCATCAAATGGAAAAGGATTCTTTCATCCTTATTAAACACCATTTTTCTTTCTTGAGAGAAAATATCAATTTCATCCAATTCAATTTTTAAATTATTTAATACTTTAAATCTTTCCTCCTTATTTTGGAGAGTTTCTCTATACTCTTCTACCCAAAATGAGGCACTGACTCCAAGTACTATAACTATAAACTCTATAAAATATTTAAATATACTAACAGACTTAAACATAATAATTTTATTCTTTCTCCCTTAATTTCTGTATCAATAATTCTTTTTCAAAGGCTCTTCTTTTTGATGCACCTTTAAAGGGTACTGAAATACCATATCCTATAGCACCTACACTAATAAAACTTGATCCTATAAGAACAGCCAAACCTTGACCTAAACCAGAATCTTGAGAAGGAACAGTAGCAAGAATCAATACACCTATTCCACCATTAATATATCCTCCTATTCTAAATATAGATCCAATAATATTATTAACTTTTCTTCTCTTTTCAATGAACAGCAAATTTCTAAGTTGTAGAGTATTGTATTTATTATTATTAATTTCTAAACCGAGAGAAACTAAATTTACACTATCCTTATATGATAGTTCATGTTTTTTAAAGGATGAATATTCTTGTCCACTTAAATTAAAATAAATAAATAAAGTAAATAATATGGTTATAATGTTTTTCATATAATTATTTAAACAATGACTCTATTAGTTGTTTATCTGGCTCTGTTAATATTTTTTCTGCATAGTCTAAATAAAGCTGATGTCCTAATGGTAGTTGCTCTCTGATTTCATTTGGTGTTCCTAAGGTGAATTCCCCATTTCCAGTCATTCCATCTTCCTGATTTCCAGAAATCAAAAAATAATCCCATTCTGCTAGAATAAGCCAGTATGCGTATTCTTGAGTTATAATTTTATTATATCCCTCTTTATCTCCTTTAATTTCAGCATAATCTGATACATTATATACGCCTTTATCTATTGCTTCTTGGGTCGCCTGCCTTAGTCTTGAAGATGAGTTCATATATCCCCAATCATTTGGATAGGCAAGGTTTAAAATTACTGCTGTTACTGTGTGTAATAGATGTTCGATAACTTCATTAATTTGTCTTGGGCCACCTTGGTTTTCTTCCCAAATAAAATCTGTACAGTTATGTTTATATGGTCTAGGAACATCAGTATTATGAGCATATTGTTCATTCTTACTGAATGATTCTTCTAAACCAACACGCTGATAAACATGTTCATCTTTTGAAGTTTGAAGATATTTTGATCGCATAGACTGATCAATATTTTGATTCTCTTTAAGCATAGCATCATACGATTGCGCTACCTTATTTAAAAACTCAATGCTAACATCTTCTTTACCAAAGATTCTAAGGTTATTAGAATCTACATGTTGAGTAAAATCAATATTTGCTAAATCGGAGTTATCAGCACATGAAAAAACAAGAAAGAATAAAAACAATATTTTTTTAAGCAATTTTGAATATTTAAAGGACTCCTTGATTTTGAGCATCTATAGTTACATCACCAGAGTTTTGTTGAAGTTGGTTTAGCATCGACATCATATCAAAAAAATCTTGTTCTCTAGAAATTTTTCCATCTTTTATACTTACAAGAGTGGTCCCAGATAAATCTAATTTATTTCCAGAGGCTGGAATACCAAAAAAGTTTCCAGTATGAGTTCCCTTGAAATTCCAATACTTAACAATTTTGTCACCTTGGCCAAAAGCATCAACAATTGTAAATTCAACATCAGAGAATCCTAGAAAATAATTTAAATAAAAATTTTTTACTGCTTCAACTCCTACAAGATTACCCTCAGCAGTAACAACAACAACATCATCTGAAAAATATTTATCACTAACTATAGCTGTATCACCTTCAAAAAAACGACTCCAAACATATTTATACATTTCGAGATCTTTTTCTAACTGAGCCTGAGAATCTAATACTTGTTTTTGTTCTTTATTAGGCCCACCACAATTGAACATAAATAATAGAATTGGAATATAGAGTATGAGTTTTAGAGATTTTATCATAATAATTAATTTTAACTTAAATTGATTCTTGCTAATCTATAGAAAAATTAATTATATCTAATTATTTTTTTATTATATAGATAATAAGATTGTTATTAATGAAAACATTATTATTATTAAAAGTTCAAACCTTAAACTTAAGCTATGAAAAATGATTTTAATGAATATTTAAAGTTTCACAAGGAAAATGGTGGCACAGGAAAGCTTTTTAATTTTAAGTTTTTAGAATATAGAGAAGGATTCCTAAAACTTGAAGGTGAGTTTATACCTGAAACTCTAAATCCTAGCGGAACAGTTCAAGGTGGTCAAATGAACTCTATGCTCGATGATGTAACAAGCTTATTATTTATATATGAAGCTAGAGGAAAAGAGTACCCTAACTCTACGAATCTTCATACTATTCATCACAGACCATTGTTCCTTGGCAAAACAATAGCAACAGCAGAAATAATTAAAAAAGGAAAAAATATTGTTACAATAAAAGGAGAATTATATAATACTGAGGGAAAGTTATCATCAACTTTAATCCATTCAGCTATGATAATGAAAAGCGAATTTAATATGTAAGAATATATTCCATCAAATACTTAGATTACAACTTTTCAAGTTCTTTAATTACCTTAGGAAGTAGCATTTTTTTTTGATTATTCTCAATAATTACATCTGCACATTTAATTGCTTCTTTTTCACTAATCTGGTTATTTATTATAGACTCAATTTCTTTTTTTGACCTATTTTTATCTCTATCTAAAACTCGTGAAATTCTTAAATCCTTATCTGCAATTATTAATATTATTTTATCAAGATCATTATAAGTTCCAGATTCAAAAAGAAGAGCGGATTCTTTGAATAAAGTTTTATTCTTTGAGTTTTTTTTAACCCAGTTTTTAAAATCTTTTTTTACTTCAGGGTGAATAATTGAGTTTATATTCTTAAGAGCCGATTTATTTTCAAATATAATTTCTGATAATAGCTTTTTATCTAACTTATCATTTTTGAGGATCTTATCTCCAAAAGCATTTACTAATTTATCTTTAATAACTGACCCCCTTATTAATTCTTTTGCTCTTATATCAGAATTATAAATTTTATATCCTAAGTGTTTTAATATGTCAGATACAGTAGACTTTCCTGATCCAATACCACCAGTAATACCGATTAATTTAGTCTTCATTTATCTAATATAAATGAATTGGGAGAAATATTTAAAATTTGAACATCCTGAATACTATTAACCTCTGGGATAAGATAACCATCTTTTTTTCTTAAATTAACAAACAATGAATCATCAGATATTGGTTCATCTCCTTTCTTCATTTTATATAACACTGTTACAGAAGTATCTATTTTAAAATTTCCATCTTGAAAATTAACTTTAATTATTATTTCTTCTTGAACAAATTCTTCAATTTTAAAACTAAGGTTAATTGATTCAGGATTAACTAATACGTCTTTATCTATCTTTTCTATTATAATATCCTCATCAAAATTTGAAGTTAGATTGATTATATTATCAGATTTAAGAAGATATGTATTAGGTAAAGAATTTATTATTGACCGAGGCCCTTCAATGTATATCTTATTATGAGATAAAGTAAAATCACTAACCCTTTCAAAACCATCTGCAATTGAAATCCTTGAAGAATCAATCAAAACATCTAACTCTTTACCCATTTTATTTTCAATATTTAAAAATATTGAATCAGTAACTATATAATTTAAGTTTACATTTTCTAATGACTGAGAGACAGAAGGTAATAGTGAATTAGATAAAATAAACTTTGTTTGTAACGGTTTATTGATATTATATTCAATTGTTTGAATATTTATCTTTAATATATTTCTTAATAGATTCCATCCAGTTCCATTAATTGATATTTGAATTGCATCAGGAGGAGATAGAACCTCAATATGCTCTTCTTTGATATCATACTTAAAGTTAATAGGATAATACATGGATGCATTTGATCTATTATTTAATTCATTAAAAAACCAAATCAGAAACCCTGCTATGAAACAATAAAAGAATATTTTAGGTTGAGAGATTAGTTTTAAAGGATTATTAATCCTCATAATAATTTATTTTGAGCCTGACATCTCAAAGGAGATAGAATTTTTATCAAATTTTAACTTAGTTCCTCTGTCAACTTCCAATGTAACAGATTTCTCATCAATCAACATAATTTTACCATGTAATCCTCCAGCAGTAACAACCCTATCTCCTTTCTTCAAATTAGAGATAAAGTTACTTTGATTTGTTCTTCTTTTTTGCTCAGGCCTATATATAAAAAAGTAAGCAACTACGATAATTGCAATAGGAAAAAACAACTGAGCAAAACCCGAACCAAATGACTGTAATAAAATCATATGTTATAATTAAGACCTAGGGTTTACCTGTGCTCTAATTAATAACTTTTTAACCTTTGACTCAGTATTAGCTGTAATTGTAACCACTTTATTTTGCATACCTGGTTTGTTACTAGAATCAAATTGAACTTTAATTTCTCCAGAACCACCAACTGGTATAGGTTGTCTTGGCCATTGAGGGACAGTACATCCACATGCAGCGGTAGCTTTTGATATAATTAACGGAGCACTTCCAGTATTTGTAAATTTAAAAACATGACTTACAATGTCACCATCTCTAATATCTCCAAAATTATATTCTTCTTCATTAAATGCGAATTTTGGAAAAGCACCAGCTGGGACGATAGTACTAACACCACCTTTTCTCATAGATGCAATTTCCGTTTCAAGTTTAGCTACTCTTAACTCTAAATCACTAACTTGAGATCCACATGAAATAAAAAGTGAACTAAATAAAATTGATATAATTCTTTTCATAATATTTTTAATTTTCTTTGATTTTAGATAAAATACCATCAACATCTTTCAATAATTTTTCTGCTTTTGTTTTAGCATTATTTACAACTTTTTCACTTTTGGTTTTTGCTTCAGAATCTGTTGAATCCTTTTCATCAATAATCTCATCTAAAAGCTCCTCTAACTTTCTTTTATATTTATTTAATCTATAAGTCAATCTATCTCTAGTATTATTACCCTTATCAGGGGCAAATAAAATACCAAGAACACCACCAACAATTAATCCTACTATAAGACTAATAAATGAATTTGTTGAATTTTTACTCATAATTATTTATTTATTATCAATTAAACCCTTTCCGGTTTTAATTATTTTATCTTCTTTTAACAAATTTAATGAAATTACATCTAAAAGACCATTAATAAATTTGCCACTCTTTGGAGTACTATAATTTTTTGCAATATCAATGCACTCATTAATTGATACTTTCAAAGGAATATTACTAAAATTTGTCATTTCTCCTATCCCCATTCTTAAGATGGTTCTATCCATTAATGATATTCTGTCAAAATCCCAATTTTTAGCAAATTTAGAAATATATTCATCATATTCATTTGAATTATCAATAACAAAATCAAACAAAGAGCAAGCAAATTTAACGTCATCTTTGATGTCCTCAGATAAACTTGCGGTTGCAAATGTATTAAAATTTGATGAATTCAGAGTTTTCAATGTTTTTTTTATCATTGATTTTACAATCAAGAAATCTTCACTCCAAAAAATGTTTTCTTCCTCAAAAGACTTCTGAATATCTTCATATTTAAATAAAAATTTTAAAATCAAATTTTGCAAAAAATCATAATCTTCATCAAAAGATGGTTGCTCTATAGAAATATAAATTTTATAAAACTCCTGCTGTAATAAAATATTATACCAATTTCTAATTTTTTCAGTTTTAGTGCTCCAACCATTCTTATGTTTTATCAATCCATCAATTACTGTAGAATTTGTCTCTAAAAAATTAATGATACTGTTTTTAGAAAGGTTAAACCTTAATGCACTCTTCTTTATTAATTCATTTTCAGAGATCATCTTTTTTTCCTCATTAATATTTTTAAACACTATTAAGAGGGAAATAATATCATAGTATGACTTTTCTATATCTAATATTGATTTATTAAGTTGTTTAGAAATTTCTAATTGAAGCTTTTTTTTATCTTGTTTATGGATAACCTGATTATAATAAGAAAATAATAACTGTAAGACTTTTACCCTTAAGGATCTTCTGTTTATCATAAGCTTCAAATTCAAGAACGAGGTGCAAATGTAATTACTTTTTAGAATTTTCTTTAATTCTATCTTTCGCTATCTGTATAGCAGAGGAGTTTGTTGAAATTTTATTTTCATCAGAATATTTTATTACAGAACTTACCTTATCATATATTAAACCTGTCATATCCATTACTTTTTTAAAATCTATATCATTAATCTGCTCATGATAAACACTTATGATTCCACCAGCATTAATTAGGAAGTCAGGCACATATAATATTTTCTTGATATTAAGCTCTTCTGGAACATCAGTATCATTTTCTAACTGATTATTTGCAGCTCCTGCAATTATATCACACTTTATATCTTTCAATGAATTTTTATTTATAATACCCCCTAAAGCACAAGGCGAAATAATATCATAAAAATTATCATAAATATTTTCAGGGTCAACTACTGTTATTTTTTTATCCGTCATTAAATCGATATTTTTTTGATTAATATCACATATGGCAACATTAGCATTTTCTTTTAATAAATGATCAACTAATTTTCTTCCTACATTACCAACACCTTGAACCAAAACTTTCTTTCCTTCTAATGAATCTCCTCCTGATATGTGATTGACAGCTGATTTTATTCCCATATATACTCCAAATGCTGTTGGAGAAGAAGAATCACCAAGTCCACCGTGCTCTTTTGGTAGACCTACAACAAATTTGCTCTTTTCTTTTATCCAAATAATATCTTGAGTAGACATATTAACATCTTGTGCCGTCCAATATTTTCCATTTAAATCATTTATAAAATCTCCAAACCTTTTTATAAACTTTTCAGACTTAATTTTCGGATCACCAATTATAACAGCTTTACCACCGCCAGCATTTAGTCCTGCAAGAGATGATTTATAACTCATTGCCTTGGATAAATTAATTACGTCTTTAAGTGCAGCTGCATCAGAATTATAATTCCACATTCTTGTTCCTCCGATTGCTGGTCCAAGAACAGTATTATGAATGCCTATAATTGCTTTTAGGTTAATAGAATCATCATTGCAAAAGACAAGTTGTTCATGATTATCATTCTTAATTTTTTCAAAGACGGAATTGTTTTCATCTATGCTCATAATTATGATTTAAATAATAGTTTTACAGTTAGTTATTCATAAAATTATATAAAAATTTGAAAGAGCTATCCTATTTAAATAAATACCTTCTAAAGTATAAATATTATTACATCATCGGAGGGTTATTTATATTTATATCAACAGCTTTTGCAATCGTTCCAGCCACATTAATAAGAGAGACATTTAATCTAATTGAAAGTGGTTATAAAGAGTATTCATTGGGAAATAATATACTGAAAGAAGAGATTTTAGAAGATGTTTTGTTTTACTCATCAGCAATAATTTTTGCAGCAATAGTAAGGGGGGGGTTCATGTATATGATGCGACAAACAATGATTGTTGCTTCTAGGAAAATTGAGTATGATTTAAAAAATGAGATCTTTTATCACTACCAAACCCTTCCTCTTAAATTTTATAAAAAGAATAATACTGGGGATTTAATGAATAGAATTTCTGAAGATGTAAGTAAAGTAAGGATGTACTTAGGTCCTGCTTTGATGTATGGAATGAATGTTACTATTTTGATGTTAATGGTTATTCCTTTTATGTTCTATATTAATTCTAATTTAGCCTTTTACAGTTTAATGCCGTTACCTCTACTAGTAGTTTCTATCTATTTAGTACAAAATATAATTAATAAAAGATCGGAACAAATTCAAGAGTCTTTATCTGATCTATCAACCTATGTTCAAGAAACTTTCTCTGGAATAAGAATAATAAAATCATTCGTTAGAGAAATTAATTTTGAAAGAGTTTTTACAATAAAAAGTAAAGAGTATAAAAATAAATCTATAGGACTTCAGTTTGTCCTAGCATTATTTTTTCCGGTGATAATGACACTAATTGGTATAAGTATAATAATTACGGTTTATGTAGGAGCCTTAGAAGTTTTTGAAGGAAATTTATCAATTGGAAATATAGCTGAATTTTTAATTTACGTCTATCTATTAACATGGCCAGTAACAGCTTTAGGTTGGATTACAAGTATTATCCAAAGGGCCTCAGCTTCTCAGAAAAGAATCAATGAGTTTCTTGAAGAGAAATCTGATATAATTTTATCTGATAACAAGAAGATTAATCTAAAAGGAAAAATTGAGTTTAAAAATGTTTTTTATAGATATTCCGACACTAAAATTGAAGGAATGAATAATGTTTCTTTTATAATAAACCCTGGAGAATCATTAGGTATTATTGGTTCTACTGGGTCAGGAAAGAGTACAATAGCTAATAGCATATTAAGATTATTTGATACTGATAAAGGGAAAATTTTAATTGATAATAACGATATTAAAAAACTTGATATCGTGCACTTTAGAAAACAAATTGGCTACGTTCCCCAAGACGTTTTCCTTTTCTCAGATACCATTGAAAACAACATATTATTTGGAACAGAAAATAAAAGTTTTGATTTAGTAAAGGAAGCCGCAAAGAATGCTGATTTAATGAGAAATATAAATTCATTTCCAGAAAAATTCAAAACAAAAATTGGTGAAAGAGGAATAACATTATCTGGCGGTCAGAAACAAAGAGTATCTATTGCGAGAGCTATAATAAAGGAACCTAAAATCTTAATTTTAGATGATTGCCTTTCAGCAGTTGATACTAAAACAGAAAATGTTATCCTTGAAAATATAAAAAAAATTATGATTAATAGAACATCTATTATTGTTTCACATAGAATCTCATCCGTCAAACTAGCAAAAAAGATTATCGTAATTGATTCAGGAAAAATTATAGAACAAGGTAATCACAAAAGTCTTCTAGAAAAAAAAGGGATCTATTTTGAATTGTATAAACAACAACTTGAAAGTGATAAACAGTTATAATTAGTAAGCTATATTTTTATATTGCATATCATAAAGTTTATTATAGAACCCATTTCTCTTCAGTAAATCTTTATGACTTCCAATTTCTTTAATATTCCCTGAATCAATTACTACAATTTTATCTACTTCCTTTATTGTTGATAATCTATGAGCTACAACAATGGAGGTTCTATTTTTTAGAATTTCAGAAATAGCATTTTGAATCATCATTTCAGATTCTGAATCAACTGAAGAGGTAGCTTCATCAAGAAGAATGATCTTTGGATCATACAACATAATTCTAATACATGAAATTAATTGTCGTTGTCCGACTGAAAGAGAAATTCCTCTTTCCTTAACATTAAATTTTAATTTTCTTGGTAGTTTATTTATAAATTTTTCAGCGCCTACTTTTTTAATTGCGTTCCATACTTCATCTTCTTTTATAGAATCATTAAATAAAGTAATATTATTATATATAGTATCTGAGAAAAGGAAAACATCTTGAGAAACTAATCCTAAATTATTTCTTAATGAAGCCAAATTAAAATCTCTTATATCGGTACCATCAACTAAAATTTTTCCTTTCTGAAAATCATAAAATCTATTAATAAGATTAATTATTGATGTTTTGCCAGATCCAGTTGCCCCAACAAATCCTACTGACTCTCCATAGTTTATTTTAAAAGATATATTTTTCAAGACGTAATCATCATCATTATAAGCAAACCAAACATTTTTGAATTCCACATCTCCTTTTAATTGAACATCATATAATTTTTCATTTGAAATAATATTCTCTTTTCTATCAAGTAAATCAAATATTCTTTTTGAACTAACAACACCCATCTGGAGTGTATTAAACCTGTCTGCAATTGCTCTTATCGGTCTAAAAAATAACTGTAAATACATAATAAATGCAACTAAAACTCCTAAAGTAACTTCTTCTGTAAATAACTGATTTGAGCCATACCAGATAAGTAAACCCAAACCAATCGAAGTAAACAATTCCATAACCGGAAAATAAATAGAATAATAAAGAACAGCCTTTAAATTGGCTTTTAAATGTGTCTCGTTTATCTTCTTAAATCTTTCATATTCTTTTTTCTCATTCCCAAAAATTTGAACAATATTCATACCAATGATATGCTCCTGAACATAAGAATTAAGGTTAGCAACTGCATTTCTAACATTATTAAATGAAAGTTTTACCTTTTCCTTAAAAATATAAGTAGTTAAAAAGAGGAAAGGTAAAGTAGCTAAACTTATTAAAGTTAATTTCCAGTTTATATAAAACATCAAAAAAACTATTCCAAATAGTTGAAGAACATCTCCAATAATTGCAGCAATTCCTTGACCGAATATATCTGCAATAGTTTCTATATCTGACACATTTCTAGTAACAATTCTTCCAATTGGAGTTTTATCAAAAAATTGAAGTTTAAAGTTTTGTAAATGAGAAAATAACTTAATTCTTATATCTTTTATAATATTTTGACCTAGCCACCCGGATAGATAGGTGTGAAAATACATGACAATGGCATTTAAAATTAACAATACCAATAATAAAATTATCATCTTCCTTAAACCTTCAATATCATTTAAACTTACATAGTCATCAATAATAATTTGCGTTATAAAAGGTCTAATTGGCTGAAGAATAGATAGGCTTAATGTCAAAAATATTAAGGTATAAAAAACCCCAATGTATGGCTTACAAAAAATAAAAAGTCTATTTAATATTTTTAAATCAAATAAGTTCCCACTTATATTCTTATCTTTCATATGTATATTTCTTTATTATACAAAACCTTGCTAAGGTATAAACCATGAGCTGGAACTGAGGGACCACCATATTTTCTATTTTGTTTTAATATAATTTCATTTAGTGTCTCTAAACTTATTTTTCCTTCATTAATTTGAATCATTGTTCCCATGATTGCTCTAACCATTCCTCTTAGGAATCTATCCGAAGAAATAGTAAAATAATAATTATAGCCTTCTTTTTTAATTTCAGCTTTACTTATTTGACAGTTATAGTTATTGACATCTGTTTTAACTTTTGAAAATGTTTTAAAATCAGTATGTTTTACAAGAATTGCACATGCATCATTTATAAGATTTATACTTATTTTTTTTGGATAAAATAATGACCATTCATTTAAAAAGGGGGATTTTATAGAATGTATTTTATAAATATATTCCCTACTTATTGTATCAAACCTTGCATTAACATCATCTTTTACTTTCTTAATTGAATTAATTGCTATATCCTTTGAAAGAAATGCATTTAATCGATATAGAAAGGACTCATCAAGTGATTTATCATAATCAAAATGAGCAACTTGGTTTATAGCATGAACTCCTGAATCTGTTCTTCCACTTCCTATTGTTTTAATTTTTTTCTTTAACAGTATCGATAAAGCATTATCAACTTCTTCTTGAATTGTAGAAGCATTTTCTTGAATTTGCCACCCATGAAAATTTTTTCCACTATATGATATCTCAATAAAAAATCTCACTTTTTAATTCATTTTTTTATTTCTTTGTACAAAATAATCTCATGATACAGAGAATCCAAACAATATTCTTAATCTTATACATTGGAGCTTTAGTTTGCACGTTTTTTTTCCCCGTTTGGCAAAAAATATCATTTGATCAAAATAACTCTGTCAATGTAATGGTTACTGGTTATGTTTCAGGAGTAGATTTTAGTAGAGGGGATTCAAGTATTTTATATGATAATTTTTTTGTTAGTGGATTAATAATGGTATCATGTATAATTGCATTAATTTCAATATTCAGTTACAAGAATAGACTAAACCAAATTAAATTAGGTACACTTAACTCATTAATTACTTCTATATTGATAATATATTTCTTATATGAAATTTTCTATAATGATAAGTACATTGATATCAATGATAAAATCAGTTTTCTTATTTCATTTTATTTAATATTTTTGGCGATATTTTTTAATTTTCTGTCAAACAGATTTATTAGGAAAGACGAATTATTAGTTAGAGAATCAGAAAGAATAAGATAAAATAAAGTGAAAGAAAAAGGTAACATTTCTATAAATACAGAGAATATTTTTCCAATAATTAAAAAATTTCTCTATTCGGATCATGATATATTTTTAAGAGAATTAGTATCAAATGCTGTTGATGCAACTCAGAAAATAAAAAGCTTATCACAAATGGGTGAGTTAAAAGAGGAATTAGGTGATTTAACTATTGAAATATCTGTTGATAAAAAGAAAAAAACAATATCAGTTTTAGATAAAGGAATTGGAATGTCTGCTGATGAGATAAAAAAATATATTAACCAAATTGCTTTCTCTGGCGCTACTGAATTTGTAGAGAAATATAAAGAGAAGGGTGATGCTCAACAAATTATTGGACATTTTGGACTTGGGTTTTACTCAGCATTTATGGTTTCTTCATATGTAGAAATCAAATCAAAATCATACATAAATAAGAATAAATCAGCATACTGGAGATGTGATGGAAACACAGAATTTGAAATTAAAGAGTCTAATAAAAAAGAAAGAGGCACTGAAATAATTTTACATATTAATAACGATTCTAAGGAGTTTCTAGAGGATTCAAAAATTAATGAAATACTTACTAAATACTGTAAATTTTTACCTGTCGAAATAAAATTCGGCAAGAAAGATGAATCAAAGGAAGATGGAAAAGATAAAGACGGAAACCCAAAATATAAGACCGTAAAAGTTGATAATATTATTAATAACCCAACACCCATCTGGAATAAAAGTCCTAAAGACCTTAAAGATGAAGACTATAAAAAATTTTATAAAGAACTTTACCCCTTTTCAGAAGAACCGCTATTTTGGATTCATCTAAATGTAGATTATCCATTCAATCTAACTGGTATATTATATTTTCCAAAAATTAAAAATGATTTTGAGGTTCAAAAAAATAAAATTCAATTATACTCTAGGCAGGTATTTATAACTGATGAAGTTAAAGATGTAGTCCCAGAATTTTTAATGCTACTTCATGGTATTATAGACTCTCCAGATATACCTCTAAACGTTTCAAGAAGTTATCTTCAAGCAGATGGTAATGTAAAGAAAATCAATACCTATATAACAAAAAAAGTTGCCGATAAACTCAATGAATTATTTAAAGAAAATAGAGAAGAGTTTGAAAATAAGTGGAAAGACATAAATCTCTTTGTAAAGTATGGAATGATATCAGAAGAAAAATTTTATGATAAAGTTCAATCTCTTGCTTTACTTGAAAGCGTTGATGGAAAAATGAGAACGTTTGACGAATACAAAAAATTCATTGATAAAACACAAAAAGATAAAGATAAAAATCATGTTATTTTATATACATCTGATATTAATAAACAAGATTCTTTTATACAGGATGCAAAAAACAGAAATTATGATGTAGTAGTTTTTAATAATGTTATTGACAGCCATTATATTAACCATTTAGAGCAGAAATTAGAAAAAACTCAAATTAAAAGAGTTGATGCTGATATCTTGGATAAACTTATTGATAAAGATGAGAAAAAAGAGACAGTTATAACTGAAGAAAATCAGAAAGAATTAAAAGAAGTTTTTGAAAAAATTATAGATAATAAATCAACAGTACTAAATGTTGACGCTCTTAGTCCTAATGATAATCCTGTTACAATTACTTTGCCAGAATTTTTTAGAAGAATGCAAGATATGGCTAAAACAAGTGGAGGAAACCCAATGATGATGGGAAGTCCAGGAGAAATGATATCAGTAAGTATAAATGGAAATCATAAGGCTATTGATAAAATATTAAAAGCTAAGACAACTAAAACTAAAAATAAAATTGCATCTCAGTTATATGACTTAGCTTTACTATCACAAAATATGTTAAGTGGTTCAGAGTTAACAAGTTTTGTAAAACGAAGTCTTGACATATTATCAAAGTAATTTTTTTTATATATTCTCGTTTTATATCTATGAAGAAAATATATCTATGCTATTTAATAATTATTACATTAAGTAATTATCCAATTTTAGGTCAAGATATTTTTAGATTAAATACGGATACCATCTCATCCTATGATTTACTTTTTCAAGAAGCTGAAGATACTTTGATGATAAGCAAAAAGAAAAAGAAAAAGAAAAATGTTTTTTATGGAATAAAATCTAAAAAAGGATTCATAAGGTCAAATAGTGGTAGAAATATCATTTATGAAAATTTTTATTATATCAAAAATCCAGAGATAAAAAATGAGTATGCCCAAGAAATTTACTTTTATGATAAAAAGAAGAAAAAAATTGTAAGGACTACTAATATTCTTGAAGGAGCAGTAATGATGCACGGACCTTATAAAAAGAGAATTGGTGAACAAATAATTGAGGATGGGTTTTTTTATTATGGATTAAAACATGATAGATGGTTAAGATTTAATCGGTCGGATATATTACAAGACAAAGAGCTTTTTTCATTAGGATGGTATAATGAATCAATCAGATTTTTTTGGGATTCTAGTAAGAAAAAAATAAAAGAAATAATACCAATTAGATTTGGAGAGAAACATGGAAAATACTATGCATTTTATGAAGATGGAAAAGTAGCAGCTAAAGGAACATACTCCTATAATAGACCTATAGGCACATGGAATGAATTTTATAAATCTGGAAAAAAGAAAAGAGAAATTAAATATAGTGAATCAGCATTTAATTTAAATGAATCATTTATTACTAGAGAATGGAATATAAATGGTAAATTGATATATGATAGAAAGTTATTTATGAAAAATTAACTTTCGAAAATTTCATACTACATTGAATACGATTAAAAATAATTATATCAAGTGGATAAAACTTGGTCATATTGATTATCAAAAAGCTTGGGACCAACAAGAAGAATTGTTTGATTCAATAGTAAAAACAAAAATTAAAAATAGAACCAGTAAGAATATTTCTGAAACTAAAAATTATATTATCTCTTGTTCACATCCACATGTTTATACCTTGGGAAGAAGTGGTGACGAAAACAATTTATTGATTGATAAAAGTATAATTGAAAGAGATAATTTAGATTTTTATAAAATAAATAGAGGTGGTGATATAACTTATCATGGGCCAGGACAAATAGTAATTTATCCAATCATTGATTTGGAAAACTTTTTCACTGACATTCATAAATATTTAAGGTCATTAGAGGAAGCTGTAATTTTAACTTTAAAGGATCTTAACATAAAAGCAGGAAGAGTTGAAGGCTTGACTGGAGTATGGGTTAATCATCAAAGTAATTTTCCTAGAAAAATTTGTGCAATGGGTGTAAAAACTAGTAGGTGGGTAACAATGCATGGACTTGCCTTAAATGTAAACACAAACCTTAAATATTTTGAAAATATAATTCCTTGTGGCATTCAAGGAAAAGATGTGACTTCTATTGATAAAGAAACCAATAAAAAAGTTGACATATTAGATATAGAAAATAAATTAATTATAAACCTTTCTAAGATATTCAAGTTTAAAATTTTAGATAATGAAATATAAAAAGAAAGAAAAAAAAACAAGATCAAGAGGATATACCTTATATGGAACTGTCGATCATGTAAATAAAAAATATGCTTTCATTGTAATAGATGAGTTTTCAGAAGACATTAAAGTTAGGAGTAGGTATTTAAGAGGAGCAATACATGGAGATAAAGTTGAAATTAAAGTTTCTCATCAATTATCAAAAAGAAACCTTGAAGGAGAAGTTATTAAAATATTAGAAAGAAAAACAACTGAATTTATTGGAACAGTTGAAGACAGTAAAGGTTTCGCTTTTTTTATACCTAAAAATAAAAAGGTTTTTGTAGATTTTTTCATCAGAAAAAAAAGATCAGATAAATTTTCAAAGAGAAAAAAGTATTTAGCGAAAGTTATTGATTGGGGAAACAGTTCAAAAAAACCAGAAGCTAAAATAGTTAAGTGTATAGGGAATATAGGAGAAAATGAAACTGAAATAAACTCAATAATTTATGATTTTGATCTCCCTACAGAATTTCCTTCAGATGTTAAAGAAGAAACTAATATGTTAAATGAAATTATTTCAGAAAAAGAAATAAAAAAAAGGAAAGACTTAAGATCATTAGATTCCTTCACCATTGATCCTGATGATGCAAAAGATTTTGATGATGCTTTATCAGTAGAAAAAGAAAATGATAATATTATAATAGGAATTCATATTGCTGATGTATCTCATTATTTTAATGTTAGAACAGATATAAATAAGGAGGCAGAAAAGAGAGCTACTTCCGTTTATCTAGTTGACAGAACTATTCCCATGCTCCCTGAAAAACTATCAAATGATTTATGTTCTCTTAAACCTAATGTTGATAGATTAACTTATTCAGTAATTATTAAGTTTGATTCTAATTTATCTATAATAGACTATTGGATTGGTAGAACTGTCATTCATTCAAAAAAAAGATTTACATATGATGAAGCTCAGGAATCAATAAATAATAAAGATGGTCTATTTCATGAAAAACTTAATATTTTAAATAACATAGCACAAAACATAAGAGCAAAAAGGTTTAAGTCAGGATCATTTAACTTCAGTAGTAACGAAATTAAATTTAGATTAGACAAAGAAAAGAAACCTATTGAAGTTTTTAGAAAAAAAAGGAAAGACACTCATAAAATGGTTGAAGAATATATGCTTCTTGCCAACAAATTAGTTGCTGAAAAAATTATATCAATTGAAAAAAAAGAAAAAAAATCCTATCCTTTTGTTTACAGAATTCATGAGGATCCAGAAGAAAGTAAAATAAGTGAATTAAAAAATTACATAAAACAATTTGGGTATACAATCAATACCAATGAGGGAAGTTTAGCAAACTCATTAAATGGTTTAATGAAAGAAATAAAGGGAAAGCCTGAAGAGAGGTCAGTTGAAAAGTTTGCTATTAGGTCAATGTCAAAAGCTAAATATTCTACTGAAAAAGAGAAACACTTTGGTTTATCATTTAGGCACTACACTCACTTTACATCACCTATTCGGAGATTCCCTGATGTTATGGTTCATAGACTATTGAGTGATTATATGAATGAAAGTAAACCTAAAGAAAAAACTTATTACGACATCATGTGTAAGCATAGTTCTAAAATGGAAATTAATGCAACAAAAGCAGAAAGGGAGTCAATTAAATATAAACAAGCTGAGTACATGTCGCTATTTATTGGCAAAAAGTTTGATGCAATTATCTCAGGGGTAACTGAATGGGGAATATATGCAGAGATTGTTAAGACATTATGCGAAGGTTTAATAAAAATATCAAGTATGAAAGACGATCATTATATTTTTGATTCAGAAAAGATGAGAATAACAGGAAGAAATAGTAAAAAAATATTTAGGTTAGGACAACCGATTAGAGTTTTAGTTATTGATACTGATATAGAAAAAAGAACTATAGATTTAGAGTTAACATGAATAAAATAAAGGAGTATCAAGAAATTATAAATTATAAAATTAAAAAAGTTAGAATTAAGGGAAACCCTGATGAGCTATATAATCCAATTAATTACATTTTAAGTCTTAAAAGCAAGAGAGTTAGACCAACTCTTTCAATACTCTCCTATTCACTTTTTAAAGAAGATTTAAATAAAATAACTGAACCATCTATTGCACTAGAGTTTTTTCATAATTTCACATTGATTCATGACGATATAATGGATAGTGCAGAGATAAGAAGAGGAAAAGATACAATTCATAAAAAATGGAACAAAAACATTGGAATTTTATCGGGAGATTTATTAATGATTTTTGCCTATAAAATGTTAGAAAACATAGATAATAAATCTTTCAAAAAAACATTTGAAAAATTTAACAATATTGCAATTAAAGTTTGTGAAGGCCAACAATATGACATGAATTTTGAGATTAAAAATGAAATTTCAGAAGATGATTATCTTAAAATGATAACTTTAAAAACTGCTGTTTTAATCGGATTCAGTCTGGAGTTAGGTGGTTTAATTGCTAACCAAGAAAAACAAATAACTGATCAGTTGTATTTAGCTGGAGAAAAAATTGGAATATCTTTTCAGCTTATGGATGATTATTTAGATGTATTTGGAAATGCAGAATTTGGAAAAAAAATTGGTGGAGATATTTTATTAAATAAAAAAACATATCTAATTATTAAGCTATTAGAACAAGCTGATACTTATGATAAAAAAAACATTTTAAAAATCATGAATAGTAATGATGATGAAAATAAAATTAAATTTATTACTAGTATGATGATAAAATATGAGATTGATAAAATATCAAAAGATAAAATGGATAGTTTTTTTAATGATGGAATAGAAATACTAAATAATATTCCAGGAAATAAAGAATCTTTAAAAAATTTAAAAAATTATTTCGAAAAAATAAGGAATAGATATTATTGATTAAACAATAGATACGAAAGATCTATTATTCCTACCTTTTTTAAATTGAACTGTACCATCTGTCAATGCAAAAAGTGTGTGATCTTTTCCCATACCAACATTATTCCCCGGATGATGCTTTGTACCTCTTTGCCTAACAATTATATTGCCAGCAATTATTTTTTGTCCGCCAAAAATTTTTATTCCGAGTCTTTTACTATGTGACTCTCTACCATTTTTAGAACTACCTGCTCCTTTTTTATGTGCCATAATTTACTTTATATCTTTTATTAAAATTTTTGTCATTTGTTGTCTATGACCATTTTTAACTTTATATCCTTTTCTTCTTTTCTTCTTAAAGACAGTAACCTTGTCATCTTTAAATTGTGTAAGTACTTCTCCTGTTACTTTTGAACCTTTAATAGTAGGCTTACCTATCTTAGCTTTTCCTTTATCACTTATAAATAAAACATTATTAAATTCTACCTTTTTCCCAGTTTTTGGCAAAATTTTGTCAGTATAAATAAATTTATTTTTTTCTACTTTAAATTGTTTCCCAGAAATTTCAACAATTGCGTACATATGTGCTTTTTTAAAACGTGTGCAAATTTATAATTTTATCTCTATTATTCAAATCAAAAAAATCAAAATAGAAAAAAAATAAAAAAAAATAAAAAACCTTTGAAATATGTTTTGA
>CETI01246083.1_pt1 | contig 23992 bp, 19 predicted proteins | sample 361441 | NCBI WGS metagenome assembly CETI01 (sample SAMEA2622478, study PRJEB7988) | marine metagenome | biome: marine biome (ENVO:00000447); feature: deep chlorophyll maximum layer (ENVO:xxxxxxxx); material: "saline water (ENVO:00002010), including plankton (ENVO:xxxxxxxx)" | depth 90 m | reverse complement strand
GGACTCCTATTGGTACCCTCTACCCACGAAGGTATGCCACTAGCTGTACTCGACGCTTTGGCCAGCGGCCTCCCCTGCCTTGTATCAAAAACCTCAGCGGAATTCATTGGTAGAGGAGGGAGGGTTGTCGATTCGTTGAAACCCTCAGCATGGGCAGATGCCATCCAATCGATTATTGAAGACGATGACGAATGGAAGAGGATGTGTCAAGACGCTCCGATAGCAGTCCAAGGACTCGATTCAGAGTCTAATCGAATCCATTGGGGAGAACTCTATGATTCAATTATGCAATCTGATTCTCGATTAGGGAATTGAGAGGGGCGCTAACGACACTCCAATCTCGTTCATGTCTGGCCCATTTCTTCGCACTCTTGCCAAGATGACGCCTCATTTCGACTGGTAAATGACGGAAATGGTTGACTGCTTCAATGAACGCAGCATCATCCCCTAATGGAACAAGCCTCAACCAAGGATTACTATCTGGATCTGGCATGTCTCCTACATCAGATGTGACGACACATAGTCCGGCTGCCGCATATTCAGCAACCTTCAACGGTGACGCCCCCTTCCATTCCATACGATTTGGGAGATGCATTATCCCAATATCAGCGGCGGCTAGAATCTCTGGAATTCTTTTCATCTCAGATGCAGGACGTACGTCCGCTCCTGCACGACGTAATCGTTCTGCATCACTGCCAGAACCCATGAAAATCGTATCGATATCCATTGCATGCACTCGAATTAATTCTCTTTCCTTCGCAAGCGAACCAATGTAGATACAACGAGGGGTCTCTCTATCATCGCGATCTACTTCGAAACGTTCCATATCCACACCAGCAGGAACCACTGCAACCGGAAGATGTTCAGCAAGATGTCGATGATGTGATGATTTCACGATGGCCCCACTAGCATACTCACGTGCAATCTTCCACGCACGAGTATGCTGTCTTCGCTGAATCAAACCTACAATACCACGACTTACTGGGGGACTACGATCAAGGATGAACCAAGGGATATCTTGGAGAATGAGGCCTTTATGTGAACCTTCGACTGCTGTCCATTCCACGAGAACTGCATCTACATTGATTGAGGAAGAACAGGCCAATCTAACAGAACGTGTGAAACTACGGTGCCCGAATCCAAGCTGCTTCGAACGATTTACGACATAATCAAGCCCTGGTGTAGGTGACATCCAATGAATCTCATGACCCTGATTTTCGAGTGCTTTCGCGAGACCAAGACGAGATGTTCTGGTAAGATCCCGATTAAGATCACGATGAGTTATCCAAAGAAGACGCATAATGGTCAATTCCGTCTCAGGAATCGTTCGACCAATCAGCGTCCATACCACGAACGGTACGAGCCTCTTCGACAATAGTTTTCAGATCACCACTCTGGAATAACTCCAGAGCGATATCGGACCCGCCAATCAATTCACTTCCGATGAAAACCTGAGGCATAGTAGGGAAATCCGACCACTGGCAGATGGAAGGTATGGCTCTCCGGTCGCTCAAGACATCGACAGATGCGTAAGGATGTCCCAACTGGTTCAAAACCTGTGCTGCACGGTTAGAAAATCCACACTGCGGCGCTTCCGGCGTTCCTTTCATGAAAAGTACGACGAGGTGTTCGTCCACAATCCCTTGTAATTCATCAGCTGTCCATTCGAATCCTGTCATTTTGTTCACTCCTTGTCCGTTCTACGGATGTGGATTCCGAAGAATCCGCTTCCATCCCCATGAGGATGAAAAGTAGTATCTCCAGCATTATCTGCTTGTTGGGGGGTCATGCACTTTAGATCCAGGGCATGTACTGCTCCTGAAGCGATGTGTGGTTTGAAATGGTCAAGGATTGGTTTCTGGCGTTGTAACGGCCTTACTCCATCAAAAGATGCTGCAATTACTCGAACATGGAAGTGATCCCCCGTCCCGTTGAGATCAATGGCCTCAACCAAGGCATCTGAGACGACGATGGCAACCTCGGCCTCTACCCACTCTGTCGTGACCATGACTGACACTTCTCAATGACGGATTTGAACCCTCCCAAAGAGAGAATGGTCATTTCATTCCACATGTACCATCAAGATGTTGACCATCCAACGACGACCTAAGACCGGACGCGATGCCCGAGCCCTCCTTGGAGCTGAGGGTGTCAACATTGGCCTTGGAGTGATCTCACAAATTATTCTCACCCGCACACTGCTCGACATTGAGTACGGTTGGTGGGTAATTGTCTACGATTTGTTTGCAACTTTACTGCTTGTGCTGGATTTTGGAATTCCGACTCTAGTCGCTCGCGACGGACCGGCAAAACCGACTCGGATTCGAGCCATGGTGCATTACGGACTTAGGATTCAATGCCGAATTGCTGCTCTCACCTTACCGCCGATTTTGCTCATCGCTTGGATTGGTTTTGACGATATGAGGACAAGTGTCGCCATACTATCACTAGCGATTGGTGCTGCACTGATGTATCTGAGTGGAACACATCGTGTCGCACTCCGTGCAGTGGGTGAAGCAAGAGAGGAAGCCATTGCACGTGTGATCGACAAGGGGCTAATGGTGGGAGGATATGCTGTGGTGTGGGCAATTGGGCGAGATGGCCTGATGGAATTCGCAATGGTGTATGCTGGAGCATCGATGATTTCCACAATTTACGTCATATGGAGATCTGAACGCAAACTTACAGCATCTCCTCAAGAGGATATCCAACCAGAGGAAAATGCAAAGACGCTACTAATCCGGGCTGCACCGTTCGCTCTCACTCTCGTAATACTTCCCTTGATGGCAAGAATGGACAAGTTCCTTCTTGCTGGATTCCAAGGATTAGAACTCGTAGCAGTATACAACATCGCTTGGATTGTTCTAATGGCAGGATGGGCGGTTCCACGTTCGATTCAACAGGCTCTACTTCCAGTATTCTCCAATGCATCTGCGAATGAAGGTGCGCTTCGCACCGAACAAATTCGAGCAATGCATCTAGTTGGATTGCTCACTCCCTTCGGAATCTTCGTTGCACTTCCTATCGCAACAATTGGACTTCCTGCACTCTTCCCAAACTCTCTTGTCGAGGCGAGACCAGGAGAAGGAATTGATGCTGTCTCCCTCTTCGTGCTCATGCTACCTGCCTGGGTATGGGGGCTTCTTTCATCACCCATGTTGGAAAGTACTAAACTGTCTAATCGAACAACGACTTACGCACGAGTCATTCTTGTCGGCCTTGCCGTTAATCTCACTGCAGGTCTACTACTAGTGCCTACTTTCTCGCTCAAAGGCGCTGCGATTTCCACCACGATTGGCCATCTATGTATTCATCTCCAAACAATACGTACTAGTGGCATGTGGAATAATCTACAATGTCGTTCGATAATGACAATGCAATTAATCGCAGGAATTCTACTACATATTGCTGCAACCACATTAGCTCTAACCAAATCGATTGAGAGTACATGGATAAAATTGGGGATACCCTTGTGTTGCTTTGTATTGGCAACTCTGTTAATACTGAAACCTACAAGAGCAGATTGGTCTACAGTTCGTCAGGTTCAGGATTGATCGAGTTCAGCATGTATCTCGGCGAGATTCTCTGCGATTGAGCCCTTGTCGTTAATCAATCCACTTCCGACAACAGCAATATCGACCCCCCAATCAGCTACTTGAGCAGCATTATGTGCCTTGATTCCACCATCTATCATCAAACGTGTCTGACGACCACCGCCCGAAATCTGCTGATCAATCGCCTTGCGGAAGCAACGGACCTTCTCCTCAACTTCCGGCATGAATGACTGACCGCCCTTACCAGGTACTACAGACATAACCAACACTAAATCGAGATTGGGAAGATAAGGTAGAACCATGTCTACAGGAGTGTCTGGATTGAGAACTAATCCTGCCTCCACACCTGCAGCATGGAGGGAATCGATCAGAGCAGCGGGATCTTGGACTGCTTCGATATGAGCAATCACTAGATTGACTCCTGCATCAACATACTGAGACCAGGTCTCTTCCGCATTTGTAATCATCAAATGACAGTCCAGAACTACATCATCTCCCAATCTATTTCGGATGCTCCGAATTAGTGCAGGACCGAAAGTTATGGTACGATTTACTACCCAATTCCCATCCATGACATCGAGATGAATCCATCTAATGTCAGCTTCTAAGGCATCATCTAAGACTTCACCTAATATGGTGAAATCAGCAGTCAGGATACTCGGAGTAATCTCCATTGTTACTCCAGACCCAGCGGGGGTTCTTCGCAGTTACGCGATGGTCCATATGTTGATAGGTGTTCATCAGTGACCGATTTGGTGAGGAAGGACAATGGGCAAGATTGTAGACGCTGGAGATTCTGATTTTGATGTCGTAACTAAGAGCGATGAATGGGTCCTTGTTGACTTCTGGGCACCTTGGTGTGGGCCTTGCAAAATGATTGCGCCTGTTCTTCAACAACTCTCTGGTGAGCGAGAAATGACAATTGCAAAGGTCAACACCGACAGTAATCCGCTCTCAGCAGGAAAGTTCGGCATTCGTGGAATCCCGGCACTTTTACTATTCCACAACGGGCAACTAGTTGATCAGCAATCAGGAGCGATGCCTAAGGCTCAGTTTGACCAATGGCTAGACCGCCATATGGCATAATCAATTGCCGCGTATGCGTTTCATAGCGCCAAGGTCTCTTTGCAACCTCTCTCTAATTGCATCGTGAATCCAAAATCCCCCTTCCACCTCGAAAATAAGACCTGATTCAATGAGGCTTGCTGGAGGGGGGCCATCGGCATTAATCTCCACGCCAAGTTCACTCCAAGGCATCGGTCTATCACGGCCAGCAAGGACATCGAGCACAGCACGATCCGATGAAGGCAATACATTCAGGATTTCCTGATCAAGGAAACTCAACCAATCACCATGGATAACATCTCCATACATCTCAAGCAGTTCCAATGCTAGCGGATGGCCGCCTGTCAGCCGATGAACCTCTGATGCGTCTGCTTGTTCAGACACATCGATATCCTCCAACCATGTCTTCACTACATCCTCACTCAGGCCTGGAATAGCCAATTCTGCCATCCTGTTACGAGTAAGAACATCCCGACGATCATAGAAGGTCATCGTCGTTCTTGAAATAAACAAAAGGCGAAGTGGTGTAATCTCAGCTACCTGTAATAGTGCTCCAAAGAGATCCCGTCCGGATTCAGCAAGATGGTGGGCATCGTCGATTACAAGGAGGATGTATGGAGGCATATCTGACTCCATCTCATGGTCAGGGAATACCCTCTCCCGCAAAGCGAGAGGGTCCGTCAGATACTCTGTCAAGCGCCTCCTAAATAGATCGATATCGAAGTGTGCACCTGCAGTTCGAGGTAAGGTATCCAATAAATCATGAGGATCCCACGAATCGTTAGATCGTGATTCAATCCCAAGGCGATGAAGGAGGCTGATTGCAAGACCAAGGGGTGTATCCCATGGGTGGCAGGGATAGAACATTAGGCGGAGACTCTGCATGCGGTCAAGAAGCCCCGATAACCAATGGGAGATTAGTGTGGTCTTCCCGGTTCCTGCGATGCCATGAACAAGCATGCCTGATACTCGGCTCTCAAACCAATCATCTAACGATTTCAGTTCGGCTTCCCTTCCACGAATTCGACGGATGGGCGGAGGCCGGACATGATATGTTGAATGGGCACCTTTGAGCAAAGTCAAGGACCCCAGTGTGGAAGAATCTGTTCGAATTGATCCGAACCGGATATCGCCGTAGTTGAGTACACCTTCATGCTGTGCGTGCATCAGAACCTGAAGCAAGCTCATGTGTGCCTCTATTCTGGAGGCGGCTTGATCGGCTCGTACAGTTAGCATCGTCCCTTCCTGATCTCGAATCGAGACGCGAGAAGAGGCAAGGCGAGACTCGCGCTCCTTCGCAAGAGATTCTCCATCCGGTGTCAACTGCCAAGTCCTCTGTCTACGATTCTCACCCTTGATGCTCCTAGTGAGTGATGTAACAAGTTCTCGCCGAGCGAGATTCTTCATTGCACGACTCACATTAGGAGGATGAAGTGCACACGCCTGAGAAATTCCGCTCCGAGTAACTTCAGATTCAACGGTATGGCGGTCTCGCTCTGAAAGATGCTCTAGAAGATGGAGAAGAACACGGTCCTCTACAGGGACATTGACCCTGTCAGGTTCGACCTCCATGAATGGGTGATGTCTCCGCATCCGAATTGAAGAATTCGGACAGACGTGTTAGATTTTCAAAAAAGATTACGATGCAGGTACTGAAAACGGTTTATGTGTCATGATGCAACGCATATCCATGGAGCCGCCACGCAATCAGGGGTTGGCTCTGTTCATATTGTTCATTCTCCTGTCGTCAGTCACTATACCACATGTTTCTGCAAGTGGACCAACAGATACCGATGGTGACGGGACTGTAAACAGCGCTGATGACTGCCCCAATGCATGGGGCAATAGCACGATTGATCGGCAAGCATGTCCTGATTCAGATGGAGATGGAATAAGCGATTTGAATGATCCTTGGGTGATGCCAAACGGAGGGTTCCTTCAGGATGCTTTCGTTCCGTCAAGTGAGAATATGGTAATCGCTCTATTCAGTCCAGATAACGCGACACACTACATTACTGCACTGAACGATGATGGCGGCTGGGGGGCAGACAGTACCCAAATTAAGGTAATGAATACGGCAACACGCAACACTGTTCGTACTGTTAATCTGAATAATGCAATGACTGCTGATATCGCTTGGTCCCCCGATGGTTCAAGATTCGCTGTCCATACTACGGGTGAAGAATTACACGTCTATCACACACTTAACGGCAGTTTAGACTTCGATGTCGATACCAATGGTGAGACCGCTGGAGAGATTGATTTTAGCCCTGATGGGTCAATTATTGCTGTTACTGGCTACCGAGATGGGAACAATGGAGATGGGCAAGTACAGATATTCAATTCAACTACCGGTGTTGAGATAACAAGCTTCAGCCCAGGTTCAGGAACTCTTTACTATGCACTTGATTTCAGCCCTGATGGCAATTTTATGGTAATAGGTGGAAATCAAAATTACTACATTTACTACGTGAGTAATTGGAGTATTTTCCGAACTGTATCTCCAAACTTTAGTTACATAAATGCCATAAAATGGTCTCCTGATGGAACTATGATCGCAGTTTGTGAGGGCTGGGGTGGAAGTAACGCACGGGAACGAGTTTATCACGCTTTGAACGGTACTCAACTTTTCTCTTACACTACCTCGACATCTTGCCTCGATGCTGCATGGTCACCTGACTCATCTCAAGTTGCATTCAGTCATTCTTACTACCAAGCAGATGGTGCAAAAATTCGAGTCGTTAATTCTCGAACAGGAAGTTTAGTTGATGACATGACCTCTGGCCGCCCGGGTAATTGTAACGCTGGTGGCGGTTCAAACAATTGTGCTACAATCAATGGAATTGATTGGGGCCCAGATGGATACTACATCATCTCAGCACACTCAAGAAACGATGAGGGGATATATCACTGGAAAATAGATCCTGATATCGATGGAGACGGTTACCTAAACCCTGACGATGCATTTCCAGAAGATGGTACTCAATGGGCTGATACCGACGGAGATGGATTTGGAGACAATGCAAACGGAAACGAGCCTGATGCTTGTCCGAACACACCCGGAACTTCTAATCAAGACGTATACGGTTGTGTAGATTCAGATGGCGATGGCTGGTCCGATTCTGGAGATGACTATCCTGCGGATTTCTATCAGTGGAGTGACGCAGACGGAGATGGTTATCCTGACAACATCAACGATGACCGCTCGCCATCACCTTACGGTGCTGTAGATTATCTCCCAAATAATCCCACTCAATGGAACGATACTGATAGAGACGGTTATGGTGACAATTACAACAATCCAAACCACGGTGCAGCATACAATTCGCGCCCAACAAGTTGGCCAGGCGTACTAATCACCACAATGACTCCGATTCAAATTTCAGAGGTGGATATTTTCCCACTTGATCCCGATCATTGGAGTGACGACGATGGAGATTGGGTTGGAGATCAACAATTCTCGCCTAATTCAGACGGATGTCTCGGCGCCCCTGGAAGATCAATATGGGATAGGCTCGGATGTCCAGACTCTGATGGGGATGGTTATTCCGATCCCGATCAGAATAGCCTTGCATCCCCTGATGGTGAGGCAGATGCGTTTCCTAACGAAGCCAGCCAATGGAGCGATCAAGATGGCGATGGCTACGGTGATAATGCAACCGGCTTCCAAAGTGATCGCTGTGGACAGGCGGGGACTAGTCATTGGGCGTCAGTCTACAACACTACAAGTCAAGAAATGGAAGATCTGGAACACTTTGGATGCCCTGATCGTGATGGGGACACCTATGCAGATGTCTTCGATGCATTCCCAGACGACTCCACCCAATGGGCTGATCGAGATGGAGATGGTTGCGGCGAGAACTCGAATGGCACCAGCCCGGATCTTTTCATTGATGACAGCGTCCAGTGTACCGATTCAGATGGGGACGGATATGGTGACGTACCTAGTGGAGACAATGGTGATTGGTTCCCCAACGATTCGACCCAATGGCATGATACTGACTCCGATGGTTTCGGTGACAATCAAGACGGTACAGAAGCTGATATCTGCCCACTAGAATACGGAACAATGACTGAAGAAGGGGTTCGAGGTTGCCCCGACTCCGATAATGATGGGACTGCAGACATTGAAGATCCATTCCCTAATGACGGATTTGCTTGGTCTGATGGAGATGGAGATGGATACCCCGACCAGATTGGACCAGACATGGACGATTGTCCAACTCTTGCAGGAAACTCCTCAATGGGAGGAGTGCTCGGTTGTACCGATACCGATGGGGACGGATATTCTGACGGCATTGACCCCTTCCCCGATGACCCTCTCCAGTGGAAAGATGACGACCTTGATGGCTATGGTGACAACTACGGATACACCAACATTACCGTCACGGTAAACAGTAGTCATGGAGGACAATCGATCAACGTCATCAACCGTGTCCAGTATGGAGATGCCTTCCCTGACGACTCTACACAGTGGTCTGATATGGATGGAGACGGATACGGCGATAACAGCACTGGATACGAACCAGATGCCTTCCCACTCCTCCCATCACAGAATGAGGACCTCGATAGAGATGGATACGGTGACAACGGAACCAAAGATGCGTTTGAGCCCGATGATTGCAAATCTCAGCCAGGCACATCGTACATTGACAGAGTCGGTTGTTTGGACAGTGATTCAGACGGAGTATCTGATCAAGGAGATTCTTGCCCATTCGATCCTGATGCCTCTGAATTCGGAGCGACATGTGCCATCATTGATCCGGCCTTAAATGAAGGCACAGAGGGGCAAGAAAGTACGGATGTCATGACTATACTTCTAGGTGGAGGATTATTCCTAGTCATATTCTTACTTGCTGCAATCCTTATGGCAATGATTTCACGCCAAGCAGCAAAACGAAGATTCTCCGCTGAACAACGACGATTACAAGTTCAGGAGGATGCTTTTGCAGAAGAAGATGAACGAAGATCGGCATGGGCTGATTACTATGCCAAACAAGGTGATTTCGAAAAGGCGAAGGAACTCGGCTGGGTTGAGAAGCCTGAATGGCAACGTCACCAAGAACAAGAGGCTGCGCAAGCTCTTGCATCCATACCTAGCTTAGATGATCTCTGATTATTCCATCGAACTTATGGCATCCAATGTTGGCGAGTTTAACGCATAGTTGTGCTCAAGGCACTCACCAATGGAAACCCAATCAGGTGTTGTTCCATCTATCCAATCATATCGATGTCCAGGAATCAAACGCCAATCACTGGGCATTCCAATCAACTGATTCTTAGCATGGGCAATACTCCTCCAAAGGGTTAGGGGGTCGCCACCTGGAAGGTCATCTCTACCACATGCAGAGGTAAACAAAAGGTCACCCGCATGATATACACCATGACCATGAATCGTAACATGACCTGGCGCATGACCTGGCGTGTGTGTGATGGTTAACTGAATAGAGCCGACAGACCATTCAACATCTGTACAGGTGACATGCTCCCAAAGATGGGTAGCATGGACGGGGCGGAAAACATCAAACTGAAGCCAAACAGGATCTACTGCTTTGCTATGTGCCCAAACCTCGAGGTCATGTCCGAAATCATTGCGGATCATTTTCTGAAAGCCGGCGGTGTGGTCCCGATGAGTGTGGGTGTACAGAAGGTGAGTCGGCTTGAGTCCCTCTTCATCCAAAGCCTCTACCCATCGGTTGGAATCAAAGGGGTCAATGATGGCAACAATGCCATTATGTCGGTCGATAAAAGCCGTATTCATATTCATGAATGGACCCATTTGCGTCACCCAAACTTCGATGCCGTCGTTATGGGTACGCCGATCAAACTCTCCAGGTCGCATCATGTGCAGCGCAGACCTGTTTGACCTATGGATGCCACGGAGGTCACAATTCAACTGCACCAATCAGTTCATACGAGGAGGAGGACATTGAATACCCATGAGCCAGCGGCAGCGAGGCGTCCTTCTGGTTCTCGCCCTCCTACTATCGAGCATCGGAGCGGCCTCTGCTGAGGGTGGAAATGGGCCATACACCTCTATTGAAGGGCTAGAACCGGTGAATGGGATACACTTCATCGCAGGTGAGGCAGTGGAGTTCAAGATCCAAGCCGTAAACTCAGATTCCATATCACATAGTATCGAGTATAACCCGACATGCCCCTATACCTTCCAAATCGTTGATTCAATTGGGGTTGTCGTCTATGATTTGGAAACGGAGCGACTCTGTCCCGTTCAAAAACGTGGTGAAACCCTCGATACAGGTGAGATTCTGGAATTAGGTACAGTCAGTTATGATTTCACCTCAAATGGCAATGATCTGTCTACTGGGACCTATGAAATCCTAGCTCAATTCGGTGAAGAAGTTGAAGTTGCTCGACAGATTATCGATATTCAACAGAAAACCTCACTCCCAACAGATGTCCGTATGGAAGCGATTATTCTCCCATTTACATCGGGAGATGTCTCTGAATCATCCGATCGTCTGGTAATCAGCGCAATTATCCATAACGATGGAACAGATTCAGTTAGCATCCAAGGTTACGATGACTGTGACATCCTGTGGTCACTCGATGGTGGTACACCAATGGAATCAGGAATCGGATGTGGGGAAGATGTCACAATCGATGCAGGTGATTCTCACCACCTTGGTTGGATTGAGCACTCACTCAATGATGCGGTTATTTCGGGGACAAGATCAGCAAGCGTGTGGATTATTGGAAACGACCCCTCAGCACAGATATTCAACTGGATTCATACCGTGAGTGAATCAACTCTCTCCGATGTAGAGATTAGTATCGAATCTTACTCTCTCAGCGATTCTATGGCCCCTACAGCCTCTAATATCGATGTACGTGTCGTCGCGAAGAATATCGGTCCTGAGAAAATCATCTTGGATTACTCGGCATCTTGCGCGGCACCAATCTCTGTTCTTGATGAACGAGGCCTTTGGATGCATGATCAATCCGAGGCTGCGAACTGTGATGCACCACTCACTACACTCAACCTTCTACCTGGGGAGGAGACCGTTCTGTGGGCCGATGAAGTATCTGCTGTAGATACAAATGGCTGCGGTTGGATTGGTTCAAACATGGTAATGCAAGTTAATCTCCCCCAAATTGGACAATCCTCGATGAGGGGCTTCGAGCTATTGGACGGGAACGCAGCACAGGAATGTAGAGCATCCAATCAACCAACTGATAATATCGTATTCTCTGTCGATGAGTTCGAAGTTATCGATGACTTGGTGGAGTTTGACCTCTCTCTCACGAACAACGGAGAATTGCCTATAGATTTCATCTGGACAAGTGATTGTGCTATTCGATCAGAGTCGTCTCTAGAAGGGAACGAACAAAGTCCACGTTCAAGTACGCTCTCCTGCGAACTTGACGATTCAATGATTCGACTAACAGAAGGTGATACCTTCATCTTCGAAGGATTATCTCACATACTCTCAGATGATGTATCGGGGGAACATACGATCCTCTTCACACTGCAGTCCGTTCCTGAAATCCAAACAAGTCTGACATTCACAATCGAAGACACAGAAGAAGCGGTAGAGGAAAACGTGGAAGTGGATGACGAAGAAGAAATCATGACTGACGAAGAAGAGACCATTTTGTCTGTGGAGATCATTGAAGGAACTTGGAGTAGGGTTCGCACCGATGATGGTGGTTGTTGGGTGCTTATCTCACCTGCAGGTGAGGAGAGAGCACTCGAGATGAGTAACGATGCTTCCTTCACCGCTGTCGATGGCGAACAGGGTGTCTATCGGACCGTCGAAGCAACGCTCAGAACCCAAACACACTGCGCAGCATGGGGGCCCGGATTCGTAATTGAGGAAGTTCTCAATCAATGGGCACCTACAGACGAAGCTTCCGTAACTAGTATGGAAAGTGAAGATAGTGAATCTACACTGTTTATCCAACAAATTGTAGCACCTGCAACAACTGTGGTCGTAACCACATCACTTCTCTCGATAATGTTGCTTTTCGTTGTAAATACAGAATGGCTTCGAATTGGTTTGCTCAACGGTGGCCTCGCTCTGATTGGAATGGTGCGTCGACGTGACTACGATGGCGACTTCCAACGCGGACGAGTCGTCGGCTACCTCGTGGCAAACCCTGGTGTCCACTTCCGTGCTCTACTGGCTGCACTAGACATGAGTAACGGCCAATTAGCTCACCACCTGAAAGTTCTCGAGGAAACCGAAATGATTTGGCGCCGGAGAGATGGGCGTATGATGCGATATTACCCCTCCACCATTGATTCCAAATTAGATGAAAATGACCTCCCTGTACCTCTCCTATCTCCTGATCCGAACTCTCTCCAAGGACGCATTCTTGAACTCCTAGATGCAACTGGTAACGATATCGTTAACCTAAGTCAGAAAGAACTCGCTGTGCGGCTAGAAAGTAGTCAGCAACTTATCAGCCACCATCTGAAGACCCTCGAAGCCTATGGTCTGATTGAACGCGACCGGGTGGGGATGCGTTTCCGATACCGGCTCACACGTGAAGCGCTCTTCCTGCTCGAAAGCACCGACCTAGATGTGTGATGGGCTGGTAGAGCAGAACCTGTCCACCGGATTCAAGAACGGAAGGCCAATGGTTCATACCGAATCAGAGGAGCGGCGCACGATGGTAGAGTATGAGCCGAATGCCATCGAACCGAAGTGGCAGTTGGCCTGGAAGGAGGCGGCGTCCTTCGATTCTGATGTAGATCACTCCAAACCGAAGTTCTACTGCCTTGAGATGTTCCCATATCCATCCGGACATATGCATATGGGACATGTACGCAACTATAGCATCGGAGATAGTATTGCTCGTTATCGACGCTTGCGTGGATTCAATGTCCTCTACCCAATGGGCTACGATTCATTCGGTATGCCTGCGGAGAATGCGGCACGTAGTAAGGGAGGGCATCCACACGACGTAACATGGGGCAATATCGAATCCATCCGAGCAGATCTCCAACGTATGGGTTTCAGTTACGATTGGCGCCGTGAATTAGCAACCAGCAATGCAGAATACTATCACTGGAACCAATGGATATTCCTCAAATTCTACGAAACCGGACTCGTTGAACGAAGGACTGCCCCTGTTAATTGGTGCAACGATTGCGAGACCGTTCTCGCCAATGAACAGGTCAAGAACAATCGGTGCTGGAGATGCTCTTCCGAAGTTGTCCAAAAAGAGATGGCTCAATGGTTTCTCAAGATGACTGCCTACGCAAACGAATTACTCGATGGGCTTGATGATATCGGTTTTCCAGAGCATGTCAAGGCAATGCAGAGAAACTGGATTGGCCGCTCTCATGGGGCAGAAATCCATTTTCCTGTCGTAGATTCAGACCATACTATCGCGGCTTTTACTACTCGACCTGACACTATCTTCGGAGTCACCTTCGTCACGCTCTCGCCTGAACACCCGCTCTGTGAAGAGCTCGTTTCAGGTACCGAACGAGAAGAAGAATTTCAAGCGCTGGCAGAGGAATGTGCAAAATTAACCGAATTCGAACGAATCAATATGCTCCGCGAGAAGAAGGGAGTATTCCTCGGGCGCATGGCCCGTAACCCTCTATCTGGTGAAGAAATTCCAATCTACGCAGGGAACTTTGTGGTCGCATCCTATGGTACGGGGGCAGTCATGGCAGTACCCGCTCATGACCAACGAGATTACGACTTTGCTGAGAAGTATGGCATCCACATTCGTCGTGTTCTTAGCGAAAGTGAAGGATCGGAATCAATTACTGAAGGCAAGGCCTTCGAAGGACTAGGGTGGATGATTGGTTCGTCGAGAGAAGGTTTCGACGGCCTGTATGGTGACGATGCGAAACAGGCTGTAATTCGTGCGCTTGAGGCTGACGGAGCTGGCAAGGGGAGCACACAATTCAGACTCAAGGATTGGTTACTTTCTCGTCAGCGATTCTGGGGGACACCTATTCCATTTGTCCACTGTACAAAATGTGGCGTCATTCCAGTCCCCCAAGAAGAACTCCCCGTTAGGCTTCCTCTTGACGTGGTTTTCTCTGAAGAAGACAGTGGTAACCCACTTGGGTCACATACGGAATTTGTCCAAACAACCTGTCCCACCTGTGGGGGAGAAGCACGAAGAGAAACCGATACCATGGATACATTCTATGATTCCTCATGGTACTTCCTCCGTTTTTGCGATGCGATGAATGAGAAGGCCCCCTATGACCGCGAGACGATTGACTACTGGATGGAAGGTGGAGTGGACCTATACATTGGAGGCATAGAACATGCAATCATGCATCTCCTTTACGCTCGATTTTTCACAAAGGCACTACGAGACTTTGGAATGAACAAGGTTTCCGAGCCATTCTCACGTCTTGTCTGCCAAGGCATGGTCAACGCACCAACGCCTTACTGCACCTCCTGTAACGTAGAGCATCATGTGGATCTAACAGGGAGTGATTGTCCACAATGCGGAGAACTGCTCGGCTCACGTTCGGCGAAAATGAGTAAAAGTCTTGGAAATACTGTGAGTCCAGAAATAATGATTGAGCAATTCGGTGCCGATACTGTCCGTCTATTCATTCTGTTTGGTTCCAATCCCGAAGCAGGCATGGACTGGTCAGATTCTGCTGTAGAAGCAAACCACCGTCAAATGCACCAAATTTTCTCTATGCTTAATCTCCTCGACGAGGTTTCCAATGAAGTCGGACCGATGGATGACTGGTTAGCCGCGAAACGGCGAAGAAACATGCATAACTGGTGGGATGCGATGGATGATGTTCGCATTAGAGAAGGTGTTATGATCAGTCATTTCGATATGCTAACCGACCTCCAGTGGGCAATGCGCCGGGGTGGAGTTGGTTCAAAGGAATTGAAGAAACATCTCACAGTTTGGGGCACGATGCTGTATCCAGCGACGCCCCATATGGCTGAAGAATGGAATTCACATCTTGGAAATGATACAACTCTGGCAGAGACGATAATCAATGACCCTAGTATTGATGATGATGATGTCTTAATCCTCTCAGAAGAAAGTGCTCTCAAGGACCTTATCGATTCAGCACGGAACGTGAAGGGGCTTGCAGAGCGACACTCGGAGAAACCTGTTACTCGCTTGGTGATTCAAACAACTCCAAATTGGAAACGGGAGCTCCTCATTGAGGCGCTAGATCTTGCTGATTCTGGATTCGACTTTATGCGAGAGGGCGCTGCGTTCATTCAGCAACACTCTACGTTCGCAGATGAATCGATGCGCGGTGAAGTGATGCAGTACTGGCGTGCTCTAACAATTGGTAGTAAGAAGACACGTGGCCGAGTATTTACTCTACGAGATACTGAGAAAACCCTGATTCGTTCAAAGCATAATGAAACCGCGAGCATAAAGTCCGCCGCATCATTCATCGCTGAAGCCATAGATATCGAAAACATCGAGGTCTATGTAGCTGGAGAAGGAGAAGACGTCTCTGGAAAGGCACGATTTTCGGCTCCACTCCAACCAGGGCTCGCCTTCCTCTGAATCCATCCAAGGTGTTCATAGAGGGTCGATGAGAGAGAGAGATACCCATGAATGAAACTGGCGAGGGCTCTGTTTGGGGGAAAGACGAGCAGACATGCCTTAGGGCAATTCAACGATTTGAGACCAAGAATCGAGCAATGGGGATCCCTGAAAACATAGATCCTGAACCACAAACTATCGAGATTGAGTGGCCTATCAGCCCCGTTCCTCTTAATGTTCAGAAAGCAGTAGGCAAGTTAATTGTAAAACGTGGTGAATTCGGATTTCTGGAAGAGGAACGTGTTGATGAAATTGCTAAAATCATTGAGGAATATCCCATTGGCTTAGAGCAGGCGCTATCACTCAGGGCCGCAATCAATCAAGAGAAATCTGTCTATTCACATCGTCGAATCATGGACCGAAAGAAAGATCTCAGACGTAGATACGATGACGGGACTGGAATTCTTGAACTTGCAAAATTAGTAGATGGGCCCCCGGTTAATGTCTTCAGAGCGATTCTAACCGCGAGAAATCATTCCAAGAATCAAATCAAGATAATGCTGAAGGAACCTAATCGTATGAACGAACGAGATCAGGAGCAATTTCGAATTGCTGAAGAAGCGGATCGTGTAGCTAACGTCGATCAATCTGAGACCCATCTCGCTGCCGACCTCTTCGAAGACATCTTGTGCGATCACTTCGAATCCCTTGGTGTCCGATTTCGGCGTCAAGGGGAACTATCGAAGGAGCAGATACTCTCTGAAGGACGACCTGTCAGGACACCTGATCTCCTCTTTCTTGATGACCTCCGTATCAATGGAATTCCATGTGCATGGATTGATGCTAAACACTTCTTCGGTTCTGCACTAAGCTTTCCACGTAAGAAGACACAGAAACAAGTAAATCGCTACACTGAAGCATATGGACAAGGAGCGATTATCTATCGACACGGATTCTGTGATGGGCTACATCTGAGAGGTGCGCAGAAACTAGATGCAATGCCCGTAGATCTATCACGATTGATCGAACATAATGAATCTCGCTCATGAAATGGGACTCAATACTGTTTGAGCGCATTTTAGAGATGTGAGATTTACAAGAAGATTTTCCGCCTCATCCATTCGATTTCCAGAACCTAATTCACGAGGCACAACAACAACACTTTCTCCAAGCATACAAAGCATCACTTCGATATCTTGCTCTATGGGCTTCAATGCCCAACGAACCTCATCAAGTAAGGAAGCACGACCTGAATCCTCGATCAATCCAGATTGTTTAGCAAAACAATGCGCTGCATCGATTATCTCTCGCCAGCGAGTCGCATCCCATGGATTGTTGGACATTGTCTCCATGACCTCCTCTCCCGCGATTCTAATTCGCTGACTCCACCCTTCAGAATCGATGTACGTAGAGGTGTGCTTTGATCCGCTAGGCCGCCAAGCTAAGAGCAATGGAATCGAAGACGTCCAACCGTCAGAACGGCCTGGCCCCGTACCAACTACAACCGGTTCAATCTGGTCAATTTGGTGAGTCGCACCAGGTATGATTCGGCGAACTACACCACCTGCATGCAAGGCTGTAACATCTCCTAATCCACCACTATGTCGGCGTTCAACACGATGAGCAATCGCCCATACTAGAGGCTCGTGCAAGTGTAAGGGTATATTTGAATGAGCAATCAAGCAACGTGCAGCGGTAATTGAGCCTGCAGCAGACAATCCAAAACCCTGTGAAAAGGGTAATTCACAGACTAAATCGAATGTGTGATGCATCGAGTAAAGAGAAGAATCGAATCGTGCACATTCCTCAAGCACCAATCTATGAAGATCAGAATCAATTGGTAACCCGTTTGAAATTACCATAAGACCTGATGAACGCGATGGGTCCGAACGACAGGAAGTGGAAAGGCCAGCCTCGATACAAAGACCAATACCCATCGAACCCTGTTCATGGAGTTCTTCGGAATCAGAATGGACTGTGAAGGCCAAGGTGATGTGTCCGCCGCGTTTTGCGGTAGTTGTTACGACGGCCATTGAGGCCACGCTCAATCAAAGGACGATATCCAAATCACCAGAGAGGGATGCAAAGCGCTCTCCAAGTGATGCAGTTGCGAGTTCAAAGACTGTGCGGGCCTTCATTGAACCGTCCGTTTCGTAGCTCAGGATGTATTCCCCTTCGATATCTTCGAGAGTAATCGCAGCACCGAAATCTCGGCCTAGATCGGTACTTGGGCCAACATGATGGAGCTCTGCGCGAACCTTGTCCACCATCTGAATATCCTCGATGCGTCCATTCTTTCCGAAATCCTTCTCGGTGACCGTTAGTCCAAGCCCCCATAGGGACTTGGCTGCTTTCTTATCGGAAAGGACTGCATGCTGACGACTCTGGAAGGTAATGCCGCATACAGGCTGCCACTTCACATGGTCCCGGCCATATCCCTTCTTGGCCTTAGCTGTGAGTGAAATCATCTGACCCGTGTATAACTTAGTGATAGTGATATCACCAAACTCCTCTGGGATGGAGAGTGATAAATCGCCGAAGACCTCCAGATCTCTTGCCTTGACAGCGCGCCCCTCTGGGGTTCCTTTGACATTACAAGTGTAGACGATGTTACACATTGGGCAGCCGCGTTGCGACTCAACCATGTCCTTGCAATTAACACACTCATCTTCAAACGAGAAATCCTGAGTATCGGATGGAATAGGAGTCATCGCAAGTCGGTGAGCAATTACTTCGTCTGGAATTGGTCCAACTGTCTCCCAAATCTGATCATCGGCGACTTCGGTTGATTGTGTGAAGCGAACCTGATGAATCGCCATCTTAGGGGTGTCCGCAATCATGGTTCGACGGAGCGCATTCACAGCTGCGTGATCCGTATCCTTAAGCAGAATTCGAATCCGGTTATCCTCTTCTTCAATAATCTCGCAATCCATTTCCATTCCTCCTCATACTCGGCGTCCTCGTCGTCCGCCTTTCTTCTTCGTCCCATCCGTTGGGATAGGAGTGACATCCTCGATGCGTGTGATAGTCATACCTGCACGAGTTAGAGCACGAATTGCCGAAGTTGCGCCAGGTGCAGAAGGTGAACGATTGCCACCAGCACCACGGTACTTCACAATTAGTTGATCGAACTCTTTCTCAGTGAGCATCTCAGCAATTTGTTCAGCGGCTCGAGTTGAGGAAAATTGTCCGCTCTTAGCAGAACCCTTGCCAACAACAATGCCACCAGAAACCTTGCAGATTGTCTCAGCACCAGTCAAATCAGTAGCTGTAAGCAAAATATTGTTGTGAGAACTGAAGATGTGAACTATTGCCTTATGACCCATCATTCATCGCCTCCTTCCTCAACTACTGCATCGGCTTCTGCAGCATCCTGCTTGATTTGGTCTACATCGGTCTCAGTCCACTCGCGTGTGTCTGGGATTGCTTCTGGGTCCTCTTCGACGTCGCCACCAACAGTCTGTCTTCGACGTTCCATCTCCTGACGCATTGAGTGGTCCGGATTATTGAACTTCGAAGTCGGGTGGTAAGCGATTTCTGCCTCCTCCTGACGTAGGACGTGGTAACCTGGAACGTTCATCCTCTGGTTGCCCAGAACAATGTGGCCATGGACAATAATATTCCGTGCAGCGCGCATAGAAGGGGCGAATCCCTTGTAGTAAACTTGGGACTGGAGTCGGCGATCAAGCATATTCTCGACGTTGATCTGTAGAACATCATCTAATCCTGCTTCCTCCGCAATGAGGCCTTTACGATGCATTGAGGAAAGGAAATCTCCCTTTTCTCGCATAAAGTGGCCTTCTGTAGTATCGACTCGACCAATGAGCTTCATAGCAAGTTGGCGATGGCGACGAAGGGCACTCTTAGCACGCCAAATCTCCTTCATTCCACCAATACGCTTCAAGCCGTACTGTTCCTTGAGAGCATGCTCTTCTTCAATTCGCTCAGCCTTCCATGGGTGAGTAGGGGTCTGTGTCTTAGGACGTGAAAACTTCGGTTGGCCCATTCAATCCCCTCCTCAAACCTTCTTCCTCTCAACACCGAGTGTCAGACCACTGCGGCCATTGCTTCGAAGACGCTGCCCGCGAACCTTGTGACCACTTCGGTGGCGAAGACCACGGTATGCCTTCATCTCGGCAAGACGGGCGATGTCATCGTCCCGTGTTAGTTTGACTTCAAGAGAAAATAGGTGTGCGTCCTCATTGGTCTCTAGATCGCGCTCTCTGTTGACAAGCCAGCCAGGGACAAGAGAGGGGTAAGTATCAATCGCGTTACGGAGACGATCTTGCTCAGCATCATCTAGATGACCACCTAATTTGCTGGGATCAATCTCTGCAAGTTGACAGAGGCGTCGCGCAGTACGGCGGCCAATGCCCTTTACATTCGTCAATCCCATCCCAATCGGTCGCACGCCATCAATGTCAGCATCTGCGATTCGCAGGATGTACAGGAAATCTTCTCCGAAGTCGTTCTCGGTACTCATTTCTACGGTTCCCCCGTGTTCATCGGTCACCCGATGGCCCTTACGGGCAGCCAACCGACTTGCCCCCCATATATGAATGGAACGATGCAGACCACCGATTTAGAGGCTCAGGATTCGATACACGTGACATGCACTACGTGCCAATTGTCGCCTCGACTCACTGGCACGTCAACAATGAAACCGCGCTCCCCTTCAACGCCCTTCAGGGCCTTGTTCAACCTTTTCTGAATCTTCGGATGGAGTTCAGGATCAACCTCGCAACGAAGGACTAGGTGTCCAATACCAGACCTCTCGGCCGCTCTCGCAACTGTAGGCGCATTTTCCATATCTGGGGAGCTCAATCGATGGCCGCACACTCTTCCTACAGCGACCGTGAAGGGATCGTCAAGAAGTGAATTAGGTGGAGGGGTATCGCTAACAAGGATAGGCCGGCGGAGAGATGCACGTTGCCAAATTGGATTATACTCAGGTGCATCGAAAGAGGTGAGCCATGCATCATGAAGGCGTGCCTCAACAACAGCGGGATCTACGATTACAATCCATTGGTCGAAAGAAGGTGGCATGCCACGCTTCTCAGAGATAAAGGGTGACGTGCTCCCGGCTTCAACAGTTCGAAGGGGTGTTTTTTGACCCATCCGAATTGCTCTATGGGACGATTCGCTCGCTAAAGGTCCGACCCAGACGGAGAGGCGATCGATTCGACCTCCTCCTTGGGAAAGCCACTCCCAAGTCCTCGCTGCCCCTGGAGCTACTTCATTGAGGATCGCATCAATCTCTCCCCGTTGTTTCCTTGAAAGGCGAGGAGAAAGGTCGAGTAAAAGAGCGGGGCCACGCTCATCCTGATTCATATGCGGAACCCATGATCTGAGGAGTTCTCCGATGGGTGGAGCCATTTCATCCAAGGTGTGATTCTGTGCGTCTAAAGGACGGGCTGGATCGATATGAAGCAAGGAAACCGGAGGTGTAGAAGAAATGCCAGAATCTTCCAATGAGTCGTGATACGTTTTGAGTGCACCTTCTGCATCCACTCCATCCCCTATTAGAATACGATTAGAGATGCGTCCGGGCCCGTTACCTTTCTCCAAAAGGCGGTTCATATTCGCAGCAGCAAACTTTCCCGCTTCCTCATCTAATTCAATCCCGAGACCAACGCGCCCTGTCTCAAGGCACATCGCTGCTAGATGGATGCCTGAACCACAAGCAGGATCGAGTAGGACTCCTGGTAGAAATTCTGAATTTGAAATACGTATTGAACGCTCGACGGCAATAGACCAGGGGGTCGAAAGACGCCGCATCTGATCATTCATGTGAACTGCTGGCTCGCCTCTTCGCGGTGAACTGGGCTTCAAACGCCGCGTAGCCCAAGATTGAGCGCGGCCATCGCAATTGACCGCCTCATGCCCTTCGCTCATGGCTTTGATTCAGGGTGCCACGGTATGGGCATTTCGGGTCGATTCAGATGGCTGCAAGAAGGGATAATTCCAGTTCAAACCTCAGCCATGAGTTCTCAAGTTGATGTCCCTCACTTCCACCATAAGCAATTGGCGGGGGCAATAGAGTTGTATGTGTTGTCCCTGGTCCAAGTACACCTCGATCCTGTCCAATATCTAAACCAAGGATTGACCAAGGGAATCCATCGATGTAACATATCCAAGGTGCTCCAGTCTCACACATGGCATCGGGGCCGGCAGTTGCAGGGAGGTCCCCATCGTCTAGTTCTTCTCCTGTATCAGCGTCCCATACCGTGTAGTGAACTTGAACTCGGTCGCCTGGATCGGTGTGGACTGGTTCTGTATTTGATCCGCGCATCAAATTGATATCCATGCCCACAACCGCATCCATCACAGTCACATGAGATGCATTGATTGTGAACGTAGTCTCATCGATATCCTCCTTCAAATCAAGCATAGCAAAGTAAGATGAATTTTCACCGATACTAGGAACCAATAGACTTGTGTCATCACTCTCTCCAAAGACGATGGACTCGTGATCTGAAGTCAGCATGAGGTCAACGGTGTTAGGTCCACGATTATGAATCACAACAACTGCACGATCGCCTTCGCCCTGATGTATCCATTCGCATTCAACCTCCCCCGGATATAGGTACTCGTCGTCTTGATCGGACAACACGTCAGGCATAACCCATGCATCATTTCGAGGTGTACAAGTATCAAACAAGAAATGGACTTCCCAAACCCAACGACCATCTTCCATGAGAACATCATCGTTGCCAGCAGCCAATGATTCATCCATACTATTGAGGAATGATACGAAGGAAAAACCAATGACGCCGCCCATGAGAAGAATGGCCACCAGTGTCACGACAGACATCACGAGTGCGACACGTGGTATCGTCATCTCATTGATGCCAATAGGTACCGTTGGATGCTCCTTCTCCTCAGAAGCATCGGCAATCCATGGGCCTGTCATCGAGTCCGGCTTCCTTCTACTGCGAATCAACCTATCCACGGAATGGGAATCACGGAGGCTACTCCTGGGCCATCATTGCTGCCTGGCGACTTTGAGCAAGCCATACCACTAATCCGAGTTCAATTGCGAGAACAATCAGAGCGATGAAAGCGTTCGTTGGTTCGAGTAGTTCGGACCCAATAGTGAGAATTGCCATGAGGCCAGCAAATACGAGATCTGTGGCTCCCCAAAACCGTAACATCTTGCGTAATTGAAGGATGCCCGTTAGCCAGGTAAGCGTCGAAAGTATCAGTAAAGTCGAGAGGAAAGCGATGTTCGGCAATGGTGAGATAAGGATTCCAAGAACCAACAGAATATGTGCATCAATGAGGTGAGCTGAAGTCCAAATTCGACGAGGTTCCTGAATAGTAAACAACGTCGCTACAAATGAGGCAGAACCCATTGTCAGTAGAATATACCCAAGGTTCTCCTGAAGAATGGATACCGAGGAGGATAAAGCGAAGATAGAGATGGCGATACTAAGCACAGTGCCCATCAGAACTGCAGATTGAGTCCACTGAATCCCTCGACGAAGTCCGAGAATTGAGGCAATCAGTCCTGCAGGACCTACAGAGAGTAAGGCAATTCCAAAGGCCCAAACAACCCTTCCACCTGCACTTCGATGGTCTTCAAGACCCGCTTCACGACGTCTTCCTTCAATCCAATCCCAAAGCAGAGCCATGCCAATAAGCACGATTTCGAGGGTTACCCATATCATTGTCCAACTGATAAACGGATGAGTATCAGACAACACGTCTACGCTACCAAAAGAGGGAGTTCCGCCAAGAGGTATACCAAGGATTCGTGCAATGAAAAGGGTTCCGAGCAACCATTCCAAGGCGGAAGGAATTCGTTTCAGAATATCCTTTCTGCCGAAGAGTGAAACAGTGATGAGAACCAGATTCATCGCAGCCAAGATGAGAAGGAGACGCTGGTCGCTTATTGATGC
>CETI01079842.1_pt1 | contig 24157 bp, 20 predicted proteins | sample 361441 | NCBI WGS metagenome assembly CETI01 (sample SAMEA2622478, study PRJEB7988) | marine metagenome | biome: marine biome (ENVO:00000447); feature: deep chlorophyll maximum layer (ENVO:xxxxxxxx); material: "saline water (ENVO:00002010), including plankton (ENVO:xxxxxxxx)" | depth 90 m | reverse complement strand
AACGTTGACCTTCTTAAGTCTGAGGGCCAAGCATTAGGCATCTCAGTGAATGGGGTGGGTCTTTTCAATTCTGAATCATCAATTGAAGAACCCATCTCTTCAACTGCGATAAGAAAACATTTAAAAGATGGAGAGTTAGCTGCCGCAAATGAAAAACTAGGAAGACCATATTCTATATCGGGTAAAGTAGTCACTGGTGATCAGCGCGGACGGGCTATAGGTTTCCCAACAGCAAATATCAAGCTAGACAGAAAAATAGCGTTGCCATCGGATGGGGTTTACGCTGCAACGTACTTGGGTCAGGATGGAGCTTCTAAAGTAGCCGCCGTTAATATAGGTAAACGACCGACGTTTTCAGATGGAACTAAATCAGTTGTTGAAGCTCATCTACTGGATTTTGAGGGCAACTTATACGGAGATGACGCCACTATCACCTTCCATAAAAGAATTCGCTCTGAAAGAAAATTTGCCGGACTGGAAGAATTCCAGCTTCAGTTAGAAATTGATCTAACTAAAATAAGGGAATTATTAACCTAATCACCTCCTAACAAGTTGGGTTTTCTAACAGGCAAGGTAACCTTTTCTATGTCACAAAAGTGATATTTTGCCTGACTGAGCGGTAATCGCCATGAAGGCAGGGTCAGAAACCCAAAGGAAATAAATGGCAGCAAATCTCAAACCCAAAAATGAAACTATCGAAGAGCACAGACTTCATGACTCTGATACAGGATCCCCTGAAGTTCAGATAGCTCTACTAACTGACAGAATTAATCATCTGACTGAGCATCTCAAATCACATAAAAAGGATCATCACAGTCGAAGAGGACTCTTGATGCTCGTCGGTCGACGACGAAGAATGCTTGACTACGTCAAGGATAACGACATCGAACGCTATAGAAATATCATTGCAAAATTAGGATTGCGACGTTAAAGCCAACCTTTGGTGTAGAATTTAAGAAACCAAATAAGGTAACTGAAAACCAACATCGAAAATTTTGGCTGCCAGTTGAAAGCGCCTAAACACTTAGACGCTTTCAACTGGGAAGCTGAACTCCGATGTTGACGCCCATAGGATCGACCTTGGGCGAAATAATTCGAGGTATATCCTCAAAAGGAGTTGAACATGGCTGATGCCATAGTAGTAAGCGGCGCAATCGGTGCCGATGATAAAATAATGAAACTTGAAACTGGAGTACTAGCCAGCCTAGCCAACGGGGCAGTAGTCGTAAGCGTAGGAAAGACAACAGTGCTCGTTACTGCGACAGCAAACAAGAGCGCCAAGCCAGGAACAGATTTCTTTCCGCTAACTGTAGATTTTGAAGAAAGAAGTTATGCGGCAGGGAAAATACCCGGTTCTTTTTTCCGTCGCGAAGGCAGAGCAAGCGAGTCAGCAATTCTGGCTTGTCGACTTACTGACCGTCCGTTGCGTCCACTCTTCCCTGATGGATTCCGCAATGACGTTCATATAGTTGCCACTATTCTAGGAGCCGATCAAGAGAACCCTTATGATGTCCCAGCGATAAATGCTGCGTCTGCAGCATTGTGTATCTCTGATATTCCTTTTCAGGGACCTCTTGGTTGCGTCAGAATAGCCTTTGATCAAGATGGCGAATGGATTTCCCACCCAACCTATGAAGAAGGGGAACTTTCAACATTTGAGATGGTCGTAGCAGGAAGACTACTCGAAAATGGTGATGTAGCTGTCATGATGGTTGAGGCCGGCGGCACAGAGAACGCGTGGAGCTACTACGAAACGGGGGCACCAAAAGTAGATGAGAAAGTCTTGGCAGCCGGACTTGAATTTGCAAAAGAACCAATCAAATTAGCTATCGCGCTTCAGGAAGAATTGATTGAGAACAGCGGAGAGATTTCTAAGATGGAAGTCACTCTTGCAGTAGATTACTCCCAAGAAATCATGGAAGCTGTTAAAGAAGCAGGCTCTAGTTTATTGGCAGAAAGTCAAACCATCGCTGACAAAACGCAGCGTGCTGAAGCAGAATCTCAAGCAGCCTCGTCTGTATTAGATGATGTCCTAAAGCGTTTTGATGATGAAGATAATGCTGAAACTCAAATTAAAGCAGCCATTCGGTCATTAACAAAAGAACTTGTACGAAAGCGAATTGTCGAGGAAGGCCTAAGAATTGATGGAAGAACTCCAGTAGACCTTCGTCAGCTTTCCTCTGACGTTGGTATTCTCCCGACAGCACATGGTTCAGGCTTGTTCCAGCGTGGAGAAACTCAGGTACTAAACATAACGACATTAGGGACTAAACGAATGGATCAAATGATTGATGGAATTGATCCAATAACGCGGAAGCGATACATGCATCACTATAATTTTCCTCCATTCTCTACAGGGGAACCAGGATTCATGAGAGGGCCAAAGCGACGAGAAATAGGACACGGAGCCCTAGCGGAGCGAGCGTTACTTCCTGTAATTCCTAGCGAAGAAGAATGGCCATATACGCTCAGGCTAGTTTCGGATGTCATGTCATCGAACGGATCAACGTCAATGGCCTCAGTTTGCTCCTCAACCCTTTCCTTAATGGATGCTGGTGTTCCTATCAAAGCCCCAGTTGCAGGTATAGCGATGGGACTTGTCTTTTCCGAAGGGAAATATATAACTCTTACAGATATTCTCGGAGCTGAAGACGCCTTCGGGGATATGGACTTTAAGGTAGCCGGAACCTCTGATGTGATAACAGCACTTCAACTCGATACGAAAATAGAAGGAATACCAGCTGATGTGCTTGCTTCGGCACTAGATCAGGCAAAGGACGCGCGAATGGAGATCCTAAGTGTCATGAACGCCGCTATTGCAGAACCTAGAGACGACGTTCGAGATGTAGCTCCAAAAATAATCAGCTTTGAAATCCCAATGGATAAAATAGGTGAGGTTATTGGTCCGAAAGGGAAAGTCATCAACGCAATCCAACAAGAGACCGGAGCTGAAGTCATCGTTGATGACGATGGAGTCATGGGGTCTGTTTCTATAGCAGGAACCGATCGAGACGCTGTCTACGAGGCCCAAAGACAAATCAATCTAATATTGGATCCCCCTACGGCTGATGTCGGGGGAGTCTATGCTGGAAAAGTTGTCAACATTACAAATTTTGGGGCTTTTGTGAATATTTTGCCTGGAAGAGACGGTCTGCTCCATATTTCAAAGATAGGTGGCGGAAAGAGAATAAAGCGGGTTGAAGATGTTCTAGATTTGGGTCAAGAAATTGAAGTCAAGGTTGAAGATATAGATCCAAATGGGAAAATAAGCCTTGTTCTCACTGATGAAGTTCAGAAAAGTGAGGAATCCAACGAGGATCAAGAAAATCCCAAAGAGGAGACTTCCGCTAAAGAAGAATCACAAAAGACCTCAAGTTTCGAAGACGAATTCGAAGAGAGCTTAGCTGAGGAGCTGGGGGAACTGGGTCCTGAGGCTATTGGCGGGAATCAGCAGCGAAACAGAAACCGGAAAGGAAAAGGCCGGGGTGGCAGAAGATAGGGTCTGCCGTCACTCTTCTTACTAAATAAAAGCTAATCTGTGATCGGCATGGCAATATTGGGTTATGGCAAATTTAAATGTAGGTGTTTTCGGTGCAGCGGGCAGGATGGGTGCTACAACCTGTCAAGCTATTAATAGCGACGATTCCATGACTCTCCGCTTAGGAGTAGATTCGAATCAAGTTGGGACACTCATCCCGAGCACTTCGCTTCAAATAGAGAGAACAGTGCAGAGTCTGGCAGACATTGACGTAATTGTTGATTTCACTGTGGCAGAAGCAGCCATGGAAAATCTGAAATTTGCAGCACAAGCTGGCGTCCACGCCGTAGTTGGAACAAGTGGAATCAATGAGGAACATCTTTCTGAGCTGACTAGTTTATTCACCAACAGTAATTGCATAGTGGTTCCAAACTTTTCAATTAGCGCGATACTCCTAATGCATCTTTCCGAAATCGCTACACCTTACTTTTCAACTATTGAAATCCTAGAATTTCATCATAACAATAAGATTGATGCCCCTTCAGGAACCGCTCTAGCTACAGCAGAAAGAATTTCTCGGAACTTAACTGAGGATCTGCGTGACCCAACGACTGATTTAACGTTAGAGGGTGCAAGAGGAGCTAAAGCCCAGGGGAATATTCCTATTCATAGTGTCAGAATGGAAGGAATGCTTGCCCACCAAGAGGTCATTTTCGGATCAACAGGACAAACATTGACGATAAGGCAAGATAGCAGTGATAGATCCTCGTTCATGCCCGGCGTGCTTATGGCCATCAAGGGAATTCCTAACCTCGCCGGTGTCAATATCGGCCTCGAAACTTTGATGGATGTCTAAAAAAATCTTCACAACGGTATTGGTAATCTTCGCAGTTCTTGCAATGATTTCTTTGGGTTTCTGGCAACTTGATCGTCATTCGCAGAAGTCTGATATTAACGAAAGGATAAGTGCGAGGTTAGATAACGCGCCACTTGGTCTTGTGGATATAGACAAATTAAAGAGCTATGGAATCATTGAAATGGAAAGAGATTTTGAATATCGGAGCATCGCTGTTTCGGGTAAATATATACAAGAAGATAGCGTCCTCGTAAGGAATCGGACATATAACGGAGTCCCAGGGTTTTGGTTGTTGACTCCTTTTCAACTCTCGAACAATCAAATTGTTGTTGTCAATAGAGGTTGGATACCGATTTCAGCTGAAAACTATATTGATTCAAACACTTCAGTACTTGATATTTCAGGAATTCTACGAAATACAGAATTAGCGAAAGGACTCCAACGTGCTGATGCCAGTCAAGGCGTCCTTGAAAGTCTAGCCAGACCAGATCTAGCACGATACGAGAATCAATTGGGCTATGAAATATTTCCAATGTATATCCAGCTAACCGGTCAAAACCCACAACAAGCTGATGGCTTCCCTAAAGTGCTCGACTTGCCAAAGTTTAGCGAAGGGCAACACCTGAGTTATGCAGTGCAATGGTTCATCTTTGCTAGTATCGCAGCGATAGGTTACCCGCTAGTTCTATGGAGTTATTCTAAACGCAAGGGTATGAAAAGGAGAAAAAAATCAGATATACCTGTTGACTACCTCTAGAAATGAAGAGGGAAAGCATATACGCTGCTAGCCTCAGGTGAAGGAGAAAGGATTGATATGTCCAGATTTGGAAAAGTGCTGACAGCAATGGTTACCCCCTTCACTAGTACCGGCGACCTTGACCTTGACGAAGCCGAACGCCTTGCACAATGGCTTATTCAAAATGGTAATGATGGACTTGTTGTCGCAGGTACAACTGGGGAATCTCCAACGCTTACGCACGACGAACAAATTGCGCTAATTGAAGCAGTCTCAAATGCGGTTGATGCTCCAGTAATAGCAGGAACAGGCAGCAACGATACTAAAGCAGCCATTGAGCTTACCCAGCGAGCTCAGACAGTAGGGGCATCGGGCATCCTTAGTGTTACTCCCTACTACAACCGACCCTCACAGGAGGGCTTACTTCAGCATTTCACGAGAATCGCAAAATGCACGGACCTTCCAGTGATGTTATACGACATTCCTATTCGCAGCGGAAGAAAAATAGAAACTGAAACAATCCTTGAACTAGCTCATAATCTCAAGAATGTCATAGCGCTCAAAGATGCAGCCGGAGACCCATCCGAAACAGCCTCCCTGCTTTCTCAATCACCTGACGGATTTGAGATTTACTCAGGCGACGACTCACTAAACTTAGCACTCCTTGCAATTGGAGCTTCAGGAGTAGTCGGAGTTGCAACGCATTGGACAGGGGCCGAACACCAGAATCTAGTGCATGCAATTATGAACGGAGACTATGAAACAGCAAAGAAAATCAATCAATCTCTTCAAGATTCTTTTGTTTTTGAATCGACTCTTGATGCACCCAACCCTATCCCCACGAAAGTAATGATGAATCTCCTCGGATTCAACGTTGGGCACGGGAGAGCACCCATGGATACAGTTCCTGAAGGCCTTGTGGAAAGAGCCCAAAGTATCGTTTCAGCTACAATTGTCGGAGCCCAAATGGGTTTCTCGTAAAAGTACTAAAATGAACGACACAGTCTTAATTACTTTTTTAGGCGGACTTGGTGATATCGGCAGAAACTGCGCTGCTATTGAATCCAAGAATCAGATCCTGTTGCTAGATTGCGGGCAGCTTTTCCCAGACGAGATGATGCCAGGAGCGCAATCAGTGCTTCCAGACTTTAGTTATCTCAAGGAGCGTAGCGAGAAAATTATAGGATGTATAGCTACGCATGGACACGAAGATCATATCGGAGCGCTTCGGTACGCACTAGATATATGCGAATTTCCTATTTACGGATCTGAATTTACACTGGGAATGATTCGGCACCGACTGGCCGAAGCAAACGTGCTTGATAAGACTGACTTAGTTAAGGTTGATGATGGCGAAATAGTCAGCATTGGTGATTTTCAATGTGAGTTCTTGCCGGTAACCCATTCGACCCCCAAAGGCTTAATTTCAGCAATTCGTACACCTCAAGGCCTCATCTTGCATTCAAGTGACTTCAAGTTAGACAATACCCCTGTGGATGGAAGAATCACAGACCTTGACCGCATTACCGCTTTGTCTAAAGACCCAGGAATTCGACTCCTACTATGCGATTCGACCAATGCAGAGCTGAGGGGATCCAGCATCTCCGAATCTGAAGTAGGCGATGGGTTGGAAGAAATATTCAAGAAATTTCAGCAGGAACGAATAATCGCAACATGCTTTTCAAGCCACATCCATCGAATCCAGCAAATTATTGATATTTCAAGAGAACAGGGGAGAAAAGTAGCCACTCTGGGATTCTCAATGGAAAGAAACATTTCTCTTGCACGAAGCCTAGGCGTGCTTTCAGTGGCAGAAGATGATTTAGTGGAAATCTCTGAGATTGAAACCTACCCTAAGAATCAAATTTGCGTGATCAGTACAGGATCGCAAGGGGAACCAAGATCATCCTTAAATTTATCAGCTCAAAATTCTGGAAAGTGGCTACGTATTGACGAAAATGACGTAATCATTTTCTCTTCAAGAACCATTCCAGGGAACGAGAAGCGAGTAGATCGTCTAATAAATAATCTCATTAGCCTAGGAGCCTCAGTAGTGAATGATGAGAATCTCAATACGCACACATCTGGGCATGGGCAGCGAGAGGAGCTCAGTGAACTCCATCAGGCCGCCAAACCAGAATGGTTTGTTCCTGTGCATGGCGAATTACGCCACTTAGTGGCCCACAGGGAACTTGCAATAGAGATTGGGACTAGTTCAGAGAACGCACTACTAGCCACCGATGGGGATCAAATCGTCATGGAAGATTCAGGACTAACTCTGAACAAAGATAAATGCCAAGGACATTATATTTTTTCACAAGGATCTATCGTTGAAACTCGACACGACCTATTCAAAGACCGCAACATTCTAGGGAAAGAAGGTTGTGTTATAGCAAGAGTCTCAATAAGCGAAAAGGATAAAACATTAATAGGGGCTCCATCGGTTATTAGTAAAGGCTGGCTTAATCCAGATATATCAGGGCTCCACGAGCAAGAAATTGAAGATCAACTATCCTTTGAGCTGAATTTATTTCTTCAAAGTAGGAAAGAGCTCACTCAAGAAGTTTTGGAACAAAAAGTTAGGCGAGTCACAGGAACAATCGTTAACGATTCCACAAAACGGCGACCAATGATTATCCCTATGGTTGATATTTTGTCCTAACTTAACTCTTCTCTCAAGTTGAGGTTTCAATGCGCGCTATGACTAAATTCCGAGCACTTTAGTGTTACCGTTGGCGTATTGTGGCTAAATCAAAAAAGCAGGAAAAAGCACAGGAAAAGGGCCAAAAACTCGACAAAGTAAAATCGAAAAGGTCAACTAATTCTGATAGCGGTATTACCTCCAGCAACTCGAAGCAAGAAAGCAAGCAAAAGAAATCTGCAGTAAGTGCTCTCAATGGATCGCTGAAATCAGCTTTTGGTGGGCACAAATCAGACTTAATCAGCCTTGGACTAATAGTAATCGGGATCGTGGCTGCTTTAGGCCTATATTTCGGTACCGCAGGTGTGGTCGGTCAGGCAATTGGCCCTTGGCTTTTTCGTGCATTATTTGGGTACATAGGTTTCATTGCCCCTGCCGCTCTTGTATTCGGGGGGCTCTACCTGATTTTTGAATCTCCATCTACTAATTCTGAAGATCATCAGGGTGATCAAACTCCAAGAACAGCTTCAATCCTGATAGGGACTTTACTAATTTTCATAACAATATGCGGTATCAGTCACTTAAATACAAACGCCAATTCATATAATCTCTCGGACCTTAGCGAATTAAAGAACGGTGGTGGGATCCTAGGATATCTAGCTGGAGCTCCACTACGAGCAGCCTTTGAACAGGTAGCTGCAGTGTTTATCCTCCTTGCGGTCGGTTTTGTAGGGATCATCCTAGTGACGGGGATGACATTCAAAGAAGCTCTCTCACGCTTATGGCTCTTAATTAAAACTATCTCCACAAAAGTGGCTAATTCAGTGAGACTTGCTATGGGTGAAACTAAAGACGAAATAGCTCAAAGAACCGGAACGCCAGATAATCCGGTAATCCAAATTGACGGCGAAGCGCGCCTCTTGAACGAAACTAAAAGAAATGGTCGTTCAGAAAAAGAAAACTCCAAAGAAAACCCAACAGCTGACTCTAAGGAAGATGAGAATTTGGCTGAGCAGAAAGAAAAAGATGATTCACGCAAAAGAAAAGAAACAGCTCGGGACTCAATCACTTCCACCAAGCAACTTGAAATTGAACTTGGCCCAGCTGCAAAAGGTTCAATCTGGAAACTACCTTCCGAGAAAATCCTCGCTCGTTCAACTTCCCAAGATATCAATGAAAACCTTGTTGAGGAGAGAGGGCGGGTACTCGAAAGGGCTCTTGCAGCACACGGCGTAGAAACCAGGCTCGTTGGCATGGTAGTTGGTCCTACTGTTACAAGGTATGAATTGGAACTCGGAGAAGGCGTGAAAGTTTCACGCGTTACATCATTGAATAAAGATATTGCATATGCCATGGCGTCTGCAGATGTGCGCATCCTAGCGCCGATACCTGGAAGGCAGGCGATAGGAATAGAAGTGCCCAATAATGAACGGCAGGTTGTCGCTCTTGGAGATGTTCTGAGCTCTGTTGAGGCTAAAAGAGCAACTCATCCGCTAGACGTTTCTGTGGGAAGAGATATAAACGGCAAATCTATCATTATGAACTTATCGAAAATGCCCCACATTTTAATAGCCGGCGCAACAGGAGCTGGAAAGAGCTCATGTATCAATAGCATTGTTACCTCGGCGTTAATGCGCTCGACTCCAGAAAATTTACGGATGATACTCATTGATCCTAAAAGAGTGGAAATGTCACAATACGAACGCGTTCCCCATTTACTCACTCAACCGGTGGTAGATCCGAAGAAAGCGGCAAATGCCCTCCAATGGACTTGTAGAGAAATGGATAGACGTTATGAACTGCTCGCCGAAGTTAAATTCAGAGACATAGCCGGATATAACGCCGCTTACGACAAAGGCTCAATTCAAGCCCCTCCCAGCGCCATTAATCCTGACGGAAGTCCCAAAACCTACAGTCGATTACCCTTCATTCTTGTCGTAATAGATGAGCTGTCAGATTTAATGATGGTAGCTCCTAGAGACGTAGAGGATTCCATTTGTAGGATTGCACAAAAAGCAAGAGCAGTCGGAATCCATTTGGTTGTTGCTACCCAGCGTCCATCAACAAATGTCATAACCGGGGTGATTAAAGCAAACATACCTGCGCGTATCGCTTTCGCAGTCTCAAGCTTGACAGATAGTCGAGTTATTCTCGATCAAGGTGGAGCGGAAAGATTAGTAGGGCAAGGAGACATGTTGTTATTGGACCCTAAATCATCCAGTCCTCACAGGATACAAGGTGCGTGGGTTAGCGAAGATGAGATAAGGCGTGTCGTAGGGGTATGGAAAAGACAATCAGCGCAATTAAAGGATGAAGCAGCGATAGATGGAATTAGCACCGAACCCACAATTACTGATGCGCCTTCAAATGCTTCAGCAGACCTGATTCCTGGAGGAACCTCAGGAGACTCAGACGACGACGAACTATTGCTCAAAGCAATAGAATTAGTCGTTGAATCACAACTGGGGTCAACCTCTATGTTGCAGAGAAAGCTTCGAGTAGGATTTGCTCGCGCAGGTAGAATCATGGATTTACTAGAAGATCGAGGCATAGTCGGCCCAAGTGAGGGATCAAAGCCCAGAGAGGTGCTAATCACCGCAGATGAATTGAATCAACCCAATGAACCCGACGAAAGCCCCTTTTAAAGCTAGGCCTAAATGCTCATTGACCTCGCATTTGTGATCGTAGGAATAGTAGTACTTGTTAAATCTGCTGATTTCTTAGTTGAATCCTCAAGTGATTTAGCAACCAAGTTAGGTATATCTGCTGTCGTGGTTGGGGCGATCATTGTAGGTTTTGGAACGAGCATGCCAGAAATGGCAGTTTCAACAACCGCTGCTGTGAGAGGAGACATTGACCTGGGTATAGGGAATGTTGTCGGATCAATCATCGCTAATTTAACATTGGTTATCGGGGCCACAACATTCGCAGCAAAGATCCCACTACCTAGATATTTCCTCCGATTCCACATCCCGCTATCAATGAACGCTGTCTTCTGGTTCTTTGTCTTTGCGCAGAATGGTTTTAGGCGCTACGAGGGTTTTATCCTTCTAGGAATGCTTCCCATATCTTTATGGTTGATATTAAGAGACGCAAGGAAGGAGCGAAGCAATAACACTGATCCAAGCCAAGAACTCCTAACCCAAAGTCAAGGAACTAAAACACAAGGACAGATTCTAGATGGCAGTATTATCTTGGCCTCGTTGGTTGGGGTAATTGGCTCATCTTATTACATAACCGAGGGAGCTGTAGGCTTAGCAGAAGAATGGGGAGTAGGAAGTGGCTTTGTCGGAGCTAGTCTCGTGGCTATTGGAACGTCTCTTCCGGAGTTGGTTGCGTCAATTGTTGCTCTGCGTAAAGGAAAGTCGGAAATAATAATAGGTACAATTTTGGGGTCAAATGTTTTCAATGGAGTAGCAATTGGCGCAGCGATAGGGATATTCGGGCCCGGCGAAATGAATGATACGAAAATAATTGGATGGTTATCCGCATTGTTAATTTTACTCGCAGCAGTAACCTGGAGCTATAAATCATTTAGTCAAAAGCCAATGGGAAAGCTTGCTGGATTTGGATTATTATCCATCTACCTCTTCTGGCTAGTTTTCGTAGGTATTTGAAACCGATGCCTTCCAATCCTTTTTAGGGATCTGGTGGATACCATCAACCTATGAGTGAAAGCTATTGGATAGAAACTTTAGGATGCCCCAAAAATGAGGTTGATAGCGAAAAGCTCGAAGGAACCTTATTAAACGGTGGGATGACTTTGGCTGACTCGCCTGAGTTAGCTGACCTTGTTGTCGTAAACACCTGCGCGTTTATAGAAGACGCACGTAAAGAAAGTGTTGATACGATCTACCAACTTAATAGCGTTCGTAACCCCGACTCTGAACTGGTTGTAACAGGTTGTTTAGCAGAGCGCTATGGTTCTTCCTTAGAAGAGGCACTTGGAAATGACGTAAACTCCGTAGCAGGATTCGGAGTTCCAGTTACTCTAACGAAAAAGCAAAACACCTCAGAATTTGACCTACTCAACCTTCCTCGTCCGGCCTCAAATAGGCCTTGGGGGTATGTCAAAGTGGCTGAAGGGTGTGACAGAATTTGTGGATTTTGTTCTATTCCCTCTTTTAGGGGCCCGCAGCGGTCACGATCAGTGAGTGCCATACTCGCAGAGATCGAGAGTATGGATTTGTCCGAAGTTGTTCTTATCGCTCAGGATCTAGCATCTTACGGGAGAGACCTTAACGAAACAGCGAACATGCAGGAACTATATGAACAAGTAAGTAAGGTTGTGAAGTGGGTTCGACTGCTTTACCTATATCCTTCAAGTTTAAACGAAGGTTTAATAGAAACAATAGGCTCAAGCCCTGTCCCATATTTCGATCTTAGTCTCCAGCACGTATCCCAACCCCTTCTAAGAAAAATGAGGCGATGGGGCAATTATCAAAAATTCACAGAAACCATTAATCGCATTCGGTCAATCAATGATAAGGCCGTCTTTCGCACGAATTTTATTATCGGCTATCCGGGAGAAACCGAGAGCGACCATGACGCCTTATTGAGATTTGTTGAAGAGAATAGAATTGACTGGTGTGGATTTTTTGCTTTTTCGCGCGAGGAGGGGACATATGCTTATTCGTTAGAGGATCAGGTTGATAAAGCATTGATGAGTGAGCGTTTGCTAGAACTATCTGAGTTACAGGACTCGATTGTTTCAGCCAAACGAGATGAAATTATTGGAGAGGGCGTAGACATATTGGTAGATGAGGTTGGAATCGCTCGAAGTTATAGGGAGGCGCCTGAAATTGATGGAATCATTAAGGTCTCAAGTCACCTTCCTGTAGGAGAGTTTGCTAGTGTAAAAATCGTAGAAGCCATTGGTACTGATGTGGTTGCGATTTAATCTGAGATGATTTGACGAGTTTTGCAGTTCCCCCAAAGGAAATCTGAATGCATAATTTAACACCTGCAAATTTAATAACAATAACTCGGATACTAGTATCTCCAATTCTATTCATTGTTATTCTCTCTGCAGAAGGTGAAAACGGGGCATCGTGGACTGCGTTTATTTTTGGATTCGTCTTAGGCATAAGCGATGCTTTTGACGGAGTGCTTGCCAGAGCTACTGACAGCGAAACTAAATTAGGGGCTTTTCTAGATCCTCTTGCTGACAAAGTAGTAGTTCTAGGGTGCATGTTCTCCTTATTGGCAATTGGACGTTTCCAGTACTTACCCGTTTTGATCATTGCAGCACGAGAAATCGGCATCTCAACGTTTCGAGTTATGAAAGCACGCCAAAAGGTTATTATCCCTGCTTCTAAGCTTGCTAAATGGAAAACATTTGCACAAGGGTCAGCACTACTACTTGCAGTGCTTCCACCCTTAAAGGACAACGATTGGCTTGTGACTACCATTCTGTGGTTCGCTGTCCTGATGACTGTGGTGACAGGTTGGCAGTACGTGCGCAACAGCAGTTTGGTGACAGCAGCATCGAAAGAAGGTCAAATCTAATGAAAAGAATCAGTTGTGAAGTGGTAGCTGTAGGCACAGAACTTCTTTTAGGTCAGATCGTCGATACCAACTCTTCCTGGATAGGTGAACAACTGGCCTTATCCGGCATCGATAGTTTCTTCCAAACAAAAGTGGGGGATAATCCTGACCGAATCAAAAGCGTCTTGAGTCAAGCGGTAGAGAGGTCAGATTATGTCATCGTATGCGGAGGTTTAGGACCTACGCAGGATGATTTGACAAGGGATATGATTGCCGAGTTGATGGGTGTTGAACTTAGACTAAATGAAGAATTGGTTGACAAAATAACAGCAATGTTCTCAAGCCGAAATAGGGCTATGCCTGAGAACAACTTGAGACAGGCGATGGTCCCTGAAGGGGCCGAAGCACTACCCGTCATGCCGGGAACAGCGCCCGGTTTAAAGGCAAAAGTCAACAGTGCCACAATTTATGCTGTTCCTGGAGTTCCTTGGGAGATGAAACAAATGGTGACAGCCTGTATTCTCCCAGACATTAGGGTTGAAACTGGCCTGACTTCAATTATTCGATCGAAAACCTTGAGAACATGGGGTGATTCTGAATCGGGTCTTGCGGAAAAACTTTCAAGCAATATAAAGCGTCTTGATAATGAAGGAACAGCAACTATTGCATTTCTGGCAAGTGGTGTTGAGGGTCTAAAAATTAGAATTACTGCAAAAGGTGATAGCGAAGAATCAGTTAATGCAATACTTGAAGCCGAAGCTGAGATGGTAGCAGATGCTATCGGGGATGAAATTATCTTTTCGCGCGATGACCAATCTATGGAAGCAACAATAATTCAGTTATGCCGAAGCCAAGGTTTAAGTCTAGGTCTTGCAGAGTCAATGACGGGGGGACTTATCGCTAGTAGGATAACCAGCCAACCGGGTTCCAGTGATGTTTTTAAAGGAGCGATAATCCCATACTCAACTGATATCAAGCAAAGCATATTAAAAGTTCCTGAAGGTCCCGTCATATCCAAAGCGGCAGTTGAACAGATGGCCAAAGGTGCATGCATCATTTTAAATTGTGATATATCCGTTGCAGTTTCTGGAAATGCCGGTCCAACTGCCAGCGAGGATGAAGTGGGTAGAGTGTGGATGGCTACGTCAGTAGATGGGATCGTTGAATCATTCACAGTGAAATGGCCATTCGACCGAGAACGAGTTCGCCAATTCACCACTATTTCAGTACTGAATGCTCTACGACTCCGTTTGAACAGTCGTCAATAACCTATCGTCTGTCCACCTATCCAGAAAAGCTAGCAAATTAGCAAAAATTTCATTTCTGTGCTCGGCGATCATGTTAGTACCATGCTGTTGCCCCTCAAGTACCAAAAACTGTGTAGCCGCTGCTGCAGACTCTACCTTTCTTGCATCTGAATAATATTGTGAGTCATTTTCGGCAACTATAAGAAGTAGTGGAATCACCATTGATTCAACAGCAGTTAGAGCATTAATCTTCCCAAAAACTGCTGGAGGGGAGAGTGCGGCTACTCCCTGCACTTGTGATTCAGAAGCTAACTCAATAACTGCTGTTCCGCCCATAGAAGCTCCAATGAGGACAACTTGTTTTGCGCCCTTTGCCCGCATGTATGCAATAGCGGCTTCAAGGTCTCGATCCATTCTCGTGTCTTTTATTCCAGTGGATTTTCCGTAGCCACGAAAATCAAATGTCAAAACCTTATAGCCAGATTCGGCTATGAATCTAGCAAACGGGAACCATGAGGTCTGGTCTCGGCCACGCATATGCGTCAAAATTACTGCAATTTCCCCAGACCCGAATACAGACCCCCAAAGGTCTTCAGAATCTTCAGTGCGAAAGCGTATAATCTCATCAACTCCTGATGTTTTAGCATCATCATCATCATTTATGGACTGTGCCAAAGGATCAACTTCAGGTGGGCCGTCATCAGACGCACAGGCTGTGACAGGTATATGGGTAATACTGAGAATTACCATCCCCACCAAAAGCGACTTCAAGATTATTTCCGTTTAGTTTTGGCCGTCAAGCGGCTTGAGGCTAAGCGAGGCGGAATTCATACAAAATCTCTCCCCAGTTGGTGGTGGGCCATCATTGAATATGTGACCTAAATGAGCTCCACAGTTGCCACATAGAGCCTCAATGCGTGTCATTCCATGGGAATTATCAATTTCCCTCTTGACCGCACTATTACCAACTGCCTCAAAGAAGCTTGGCCAACCTGTTCCTGAGTCAAACTTTGTTTCACTCGCAAAGAGTTCAACATCACAAACTATGCAATGGTAACGTCCAACTTCTTTGGTATCCCAATAGCAACCTGTGAATGCACGTTCCGTTCCTGCATGCTGAGTAACGAAATACTGTTCATCCGTTAGGCGCTCACGGATTTCTTCCTCATTCTTTTCGTACTGCAAAATAAACCTTCCTTCAGCAAAGAATACTAGACACTGCGCCTATTCTAATGCCATCAAAGTTTTTTGCCGATATCGTTGACCGAACAGACGTTCGTAATTACACTAATGTAATAGGATAGTGTCACACCCCCAAATTAAGGTGCGAAAAGTAAACCAATTCAATCAAACCGAGAAAAGTAGGTAGAAAATGGATAATGAGAAAGCTCTAGATCTAGCACTAGGCCAAATAACAAAACAATTCGGCGAAGGCGCAGTAATGAAAATGGGCGAGAAAGCCACTATGAATATAGAGTCAGTGCCGACAGGTGCGCTGGCTCTTGATCTAGCACTTGGAGTCGGCGGACTTCCACGAGGAAGAGTAACAGAAATTTACGGCCCTGAATCATCAGGAAAATCAACGCTCGCAACCCATGTTGTTGCGGAAGCTCAAAGGAATGGTGGAATATGCGCTTACATTGATGCTGAGCATGCAATGGACCCTGTGTATGCAAGGGCTATTGGCGTTGATGTTGACGAACTACTAATTTCGCAACCTGATACTGGAGAACAAGCACTTGAGATAGTGGACACATTGGTTCGATCTGGCGCAATTGACGTGATAGTCATAGACTCGGTTGCTGCCTTAACTCCAAAAGCTGAATTAGAAGGCGAAATGGGCCAAAGCCATGTTGGTCTTCAGGCTCGCTTGATGTCGCAAGCACTTCGCAAATTGACCAGTAATCTCAATAAAACAAAGACTATATGCATATTTATTAACCAACTTCGCGAGAAGATCGGTGTTATGTTCGGCTCTCCGGAAACAACCCCCGGCGGTAGAGCATTGAAATTTTATTCCTCTGTTCGACTTGATATCAGGCGAATAGAGTCGCTTAAATCTGGTGTTGAGATCGTAGGGAACAGGACACGAGTGAAGGTTGTTAAAAATAAATGCGCTCCTCCGTTCCGCCAAGCCGAATTTGACATCATGTATGGAAAAGGAATTAGCCGTGAAGGTTCTCTCCTTGACACTGGCGTTGAGATGGATATTGTTACTAAATCTGGAGCTTGGTATACATATGAAGGAGAACAGCTAGGTCAAGGTCGTGAAAATGCCAAGTCTTTCTTAAGTGGCAATCCAGAAATCATGATGGAAATTGAAAATAAAATCTGGGCAATCGTGAATCCAGACGATGAACAGGATTCGTTTACTTCAGCCGATGATGAACCAATTTCAATAGAAGAATAAATTCTCAACAGACTTTCATTTGAAGGAGTTATTTTCCTCTACCCTTAGATAGATGAAAAGAAATTACACCATCCAAACTTATGGATGTCAGATGAATGAAAACGATTCTGAACGTATTGCCGGATTACTTGAGACAGCTGGGCTAACTCGCACAGCTCAGGTTGAGAATGCCGACGTTGTGGTGATCAACACTTGCTGTATACGAGAGAATGCAGATAACAAGTTTTACGGACACTTAGGTAATTTGAAGAAGCTCAAAGAAGAGGATCCTTCAAAGAAGATCATGGTTGGAGGTTGTTTGGCGCAAAAGGATCAAGAGACGATCCGTGATAGAGCACCTCATGTAGATGTAGTTTTCGGTACCCATAATCTCGAAAGAGTTACTGAGCTTTTGTTAGCAAGCGAGAATGGTCCGATTGTTGAAATCCTAGATCCTGCTCCACACGATCTGGATACCTTAGCGACCGAACCACTACCCACCCGTCGAGAAGTGGATCATGCGGCATGGCTTACAATTCAAACTGGATGCGATAACTCCTGCGCGTTTTGCATAGTCCCTCAAGTGCGAGGCCCCGAAGTCAGCAGACCATTCAATGATTTGTTGAATGAAGCCGAGAGTTTAGTTAAAGACGGTGTATCGGAAATCACCCTACTGGGACAAAACGTAAATAGTTATGGGCGAGATATCACCGTGAAGTTAAGAGGGCAGGAGCCGCAAACAGATGATCTACATTTAGCTGGCGAGAGATGGAATGCTAGAGAAAAAAGATCTGCAAGCCCGTTGTTTGCTGATTTACTTCGAGAGGTCGGGAATATCGAAGGCCTTCGGCGCGTCCGTTACACCAGTCCCCATCCAAAAGATATGAGGGAAGATGTTATGGAAGCAATGGCGCAAACAGAAAGTATCTGTGAACATCTACATTTCCCAGTCCAATCAGGTAGCGATCGAGTACTTAGCAAGATGCATAGGGGATACACAGCGGAGCGGTATCTCTCGAAACTGTTGCAGGCAAGAGCGATTATTCCTGATCTAGCAGTTACGACTGACATTATTGTCGGTTTCCCAGGTGAGACGAATAAGGATTTTGAAGACACGCTAGAACTGGCAGCCACTGCTCAATTCGATAGTGCATTTACTTTTATCTTTTCTCCGAGACCAGGAACCGAAGCAGCTGAAATGCACGAAAAATTTTGTAATAAAGAGGAAGTCCAAGATCGCTATTCACGCCTTCGAGAGGTAATACAACGTTCAGGTTTAATTAAACATCAGGAAAGAATAGGGATGCAAGAAGAAGTGATAGTTGAGGGGCTTAGTAAGAAAAATAATAAGCTAACAACTGGTCGGACGAGGCAGAATAAAGTTATACACTTCCCCGGAATGAATCTCCCTATTGGAACAGTCGCAATAACACGTGTTGAAGAAGCTACACCAAATTACCTTATGGGAAGTTTGCTTGAAATAGTTGAAAAGCCCAGAATAAAAACCCGCATTCCTGTGGTAGCAGGGTGAACGAATCAATTCGAAAGCCACGATTGGCAATCGTGGGAACAACGGCTTCAGGTAAATCAAAGTTAGCGATGTCCATAGCCGAAAAGGTACAGGACTTTGAAATAGTTTCTCTTGATTCAATGCAGATATATAAACGCATGGACATCGGTACCGCAAAACCAACAAGGGAAGAGCAGGCAATAATTCCCCACCACATGATAGATATTGTTGAACCGCACGAGGAGTATACGATTAGCCAGTTTCAGATTGAAGCCCAACGCGCGATTGACGAGATTGATAGTAGGGGAATGCTGCCTTTGCTTGTTGGAGGTACAGGGCTGTATTTAAGAACCATCATTGATGAGTTAGATATACCAGGACAATTTCTCAAAACTCGCCAAAAGCTTGAGTCGAATCCCAACACTGCGGAGCTTTACCAGAAACTCTCAGAGTTAGATCCACTTGCTTCCACACGAATGGAACCGAATAATCGACGAAGAGTTATCCGAGCGCTTGAAGTGACAATAGGAAGCGGAATGAAGTTCTCCAGCTATGGACCTGGCCTTTCAGTTTATAAAGAGAGCGCTTACGAAATAATCGGTTTGCGTTGGGAACGTGCTGAGATCGATCGTCGGATAACTGCAAGATTTTATGTCCAAATGGAATCTGGATTTTTAAATGAATGTGAAAGGCTTTTTGATAGCAAAGATCCATTATCACGTTCCGCTTCTCAAGCGCTGGGGTACAAACATCTGTTCCAATACATCAAGGGAGAATGTTGCTTAGATGAAGCCGTTGAGGCAGCGATCAAGGATACGAAAAAGTTCGCACGAAAACAAGAAAGATGGTTTCGTCGTGACCCAAGAATAAACTGGATTGATATAAACGACGATGTAGTTGAATCATTGCCCCAGATCCTAAAGGTACTTGGAAAATGAAAATCAAAAAATTTCACGGATTAGGAAACGAATTTCTTCTCACCTCAGTCCGCTCACTCCCGAAAAATCCATCTAGTATTGCTAAATTTCTCTGCGACTATACAAAGGGTCTCGGGGCAGATGGTTTAATTTTTAGTTTGCCTGCAGAAGATGAGAATATCCACGCTCAAATGGCCTTATTCAATTCCGATGGTTCGCCAGCGGAAATCTCTGGTAATGGGCTGCGATGTCTTGCTCACCATATTTACATGACTCAAAAGGAAAATAAAATTATTCAAATTCGCACCGATGCCGGAAACAGAAAAGCAGAGGTCAAGCATGTAAACGAAAATCAAACGATTATCCGAACAGATATGGGTATTCCGGTGTTAGGTCAAAACCTAACTAATAATGAGCTAAATGAAAAAGTAAGCTCAGCAGCCACAAAAGCAGGATATGTCAACGTGGGTAATCCCCACATCGTCATTTTATTCGAGAGTTTGGGATCAACAGATGTTGCTGAACTCGGATCCTCAGTAGAGAAAGCCTGTAGTGAAACGGGAATAAATGTCCATTTGATAGAGATCATTAACCGATCCTCAATCTCAATGCTTACATGGGAAAGGGGAGTCGGTGTAACGAAAGCATGTGGAAGCGGTGCCATTGCGTCCGCTTGTAAAGCTCAAAGCTGGGGATTAGTTGAAGACAAGGTCAAAGTAAGGATGCCCGGAGGTGAAGCCCTAGTCGAAATTGAAAGTGATGCCGTGTACCTTACAGGTGAATCAGAATTTTTAGAGAACTATGAGGTGGACCTAGGTGCCTGATAGTCACTCAGTGACTCCACCTGACTCCCATCGAGGTGGATTTGGAGAACATGGAGGTGAGGAGAGAGGTTTCATTGACCGGTCTTTTCGGGAAAGAATAATCATTGTGGGTTTAGACACAGGTAATGAAAAGGACTTATCGATTGCTGCGCAAATGGACGAATTAGAAAGACTTGTGTCAACAGCAGGGGCTGACGTAGTTCACCATGTAGTTCAAAGACGGGAATCACCAGATCCTGCGAGCTTTATAGGGAAAGGGAAAGTGCAAGAAATATATGAACTTGCTGAGGAGTACGATGTTGATACTATCGTCTTTAATGATGAGCTCTCCCCAGCCCAACAGAATAACTTAGAAAAGGCTTTTAAGCGATCAGCTATAGACAGAACAGCAGTTATTCTAGATATTTTCGCTCAGAATGCCAGCACCCCTGAGGGGAAAGCCCAAGTTGAACTAGCCCAGCTACAATATCTCCTTCCCAGATTACGTGGCCGAGGTGTAGCTTTAAGTCAGCAAGGTGGCGGGATAGGAACCAGAGGTCCGGGGGAAACAAAGCTAGAGGTAGATCGTCGGCGACTAGTACGCAAAGTTCATTACTTGCAAAAGCAGTTGAATGAGATTTGTCTAGCGAGAAAAAATCAATCAAAACGAAGGCGAAAGTCTGTCAACCAGTCAATTGCAATTGTCGGATACACTAACGCAGGAAAATCAACTCTGCTGAACTGCCTCACTCAATCTCACGACGACGCCCTGGTTGCCGACCGCCTCTTCGCAACGCTTGACCCAATAACGCGAGCACTGCAGTTACCAGGAGGGGAAAGAATCTTTGTAAGCGATACAGTCGGCTTTGTTCGGAACCTTCCGCATCATCTAGTGGAAGCTTTCAAAACTACTCTAGATGTAGTAGCAGAGGCTGATCTTCTTGTGCATGTGGTTGATGGAAGTAATCCAGATGCAAGCAAGGATATAGCTGCAGTGCGAATGGTGCTGGCTGAGATAGGGGCAGCAGAGCTACCAGAATTGATCGTTTTCAACAAAGCAGACGTAGCTGGAGAAGGGTCAGTATTTGTAGATTATCCTGAAGCAGTTCAAATCTCAGCTAAAACAGGTGAAGGAGTTGAAAAGATGATGTCAAAGCTTAGCGATCTCCTTCGTGCAAAGCTCGCGGTATATGAATTAGCGATACCGCTATCAAGAGGCGATTTAATAGCGCAAGTTCATCGCGAAGCTCAGGTACTCATTGAAGATGTTCAGGGCGATACACTAGTTATGCGAGCCAGGCTTGACTCATATGCCAGAGCTCGGCTTCGGAATCACATCAAAGGGGAAGCGAATGAAACAATTTAAACTCCCCCCATATCCTTACGACCTGTTGGAACCGCACAGAGAAATTGCTGGAAGGCATATCGGTGGTTTAGTTGACCTTTCCGTAGGCACGCCATGCGATTCCCCGCCACAGGATGTAGTGGAAATGCTTTCGAACTCGAACTCTGAAAAAAGCTACCCAAAGTCAACTGGCTCAGAAGAATACCTCAATGCATGCCGAGCGTGGCTGACAAGGAGACTGAACGTCAAACCTGAATATAGTGAGAGCATTGCGGGATGCATCGGGACAAAAGAGTTTGTTGCTTCCGTTCCAAACGACCTTCGACTGAAATCACCAGGAAAGGATACAGTACTTTATCCTGCGATTAGTTACCCGTCGTATGCAATGGGTGCAGAATTGGCAGGGTGTAGAGCAGTTCCGGTGCCCGTAGACAATAAATTAAGACTTGATTTATCAAAGGTAGATCAAGAAGATGTAAAAAGAGCTCTACTCCTATGGATTAACTCACCATGTAATCCAACTGGTGTCTTGGAGAATATTCAATCGTTAGTTCGATGGGGAAGGAGCAATGACGTCCCTATCTTCAGCGATGAGTGCTACGTAGAATTTACTTGGGAACAAGGATCCGAGACAATCTTGCATCACGGTAACGAAGGGGTAGTCGCAGTCCATTCTTTATCCAAACGTTCAAACTTAGCGGGTATTCGAGCCGGATTCTATGCCGGGGACCCAAACATCGTGCACTGGCTTAGTGAGGTCCGAAAACATAGTGGAAAGATGATTCCAGGTCCTGTCCAAGCTGCATCAGCACTTGCTTGGAGTGATGATACCCACGTAAATTTGCAGCGAGATGTATATAAAAGCAGGCTTAAGACCCTTACAGACTTATTCCAGAAGTTGGGTTATTCAGTAAATATCCCTGAAGGTGCGTTTTACCTATGGGCAGGAAAGGATGGACTTAACTGCTGGGACATAATCTCTAAACTCGCCGCCGAGTTCGGTGTACTAGTCACTCCAGGAGATTTTTTTGGACCGAATTGCTCCAAAAATATCCGCATTGCTGCAGTTCAACCAGAACCAGTGATCACCCTACTCAAGGATAGAATTCACACACATTTGTCCTGAAAGAACAAGTACAATGTGTCTATGTCGGAAGAAAAGACTGAACTAACTGATCTCTTCAAATTGACACATGAACTGGTGTGCATACCGTCAGAGAGTTTTGAAGAGAAAAGAATAGTAGATTTTATCGCAGATAAGTTATCCGAAGCTAGCTGGTTAAATGTAACCAGAATTGGCGATAATATAGTTGCCAAAACAGGTGACAAAAAAGAGATGCGGCTGCTATTGGGTGGGCATACCGACACCGTCCCAGCACAAGGAAATGACCAAATAAGGCTCTCGGAGGATTCTATATGGGGAATAGGATCTGCCGATATGAAAGGTGGAATCGCTATCATGCTATCCCTAGCCCTCAACGTCCCAGAGAGCGCCGTTGACATGACCTATGTCTTTTATGCTCGCGAAGAAGTGGCGCATAAGCACAACGGACTGCTTGAAATAGAAGCTAACCAACCTGAATTGCTCCTTGCTGATCTAGCAATACTTGGCGAACCTACCTCGGGAAATATTGAAGCAGGATGTCAGGGAACAATGAGATTTACGCTTGAACTGAAAGGGGAACGAGCTCACACGGCTCGGCCATGGATGGGCAGGAATGCGATTCACAGGCTGTCAGGCGTATTGACTGCAATAGAAGACTATGAAAGCAGACATCCTATAATTGAAGGTTGTCAATACCGAGAAGCATTGCAAGTAGTGAAAGTTGAAGGAGGAATAGCAGGAAATGTTGTCCCTGATTCGACTACTTTGACGATCAATCACCGCGTGGCCCCAGACCGGAGTCTCGATAAAGCCGAGAAAGAGATTAGAGACCTGCTAGAACCCTTCATGGAACCTGCGGACGAACTCACAGTAATAGATGCTGCCCCTCCAGCTAAACCTGGACTATCTAATCCAATAATAGCCTCAATGATTGAAACGCATCAGCTCGATGTCCAAGCAAAATTAGGATGGACAGACGTGGCTTTCTTTGATCAAAAAGGGGTACCAGCGGCTAATTTCGGGCCTGGGGACGCTACTTTAGCGCACACAAGCAACGAACAAGTAAAGCGCTCATCAATTGAACAATGTTATTTAGCGTTGAAGCAAATTATCACAGAAGGTGTCTAAAGTTTTCGTAGGACGGAGACGACCTTTCCATAGATCATTATTTCATTCGGTGAAAATCGCATCGGTGACATCGTTGGATTTGCGGGGGTGAGAATAATCTGGTCGTTACTCTGACTGAAGCTTTTGACTGTCGCCTCGTCATTTGGGATTCCAGCTACTACCACGTCTCCATCATTTGCTGTTGGTTGTTTTGAAGCGACGACAAAGTCGCCATCAAGAATTCCAAGCTCGATCATCGAGTCGCCCCTCACTCGAAGCATGAAGAGATCTCCTTCACCGGTGAAATCTGAAGGCAGAGGCATGACTTCTTCAATATTTTCGGCGGCCAGGACCCCTGTCCCGGCAGCGACATCCCCAACCACAGGCACATGAGTAACTGGTCTTCGGTCTATGATAGCTCCTGAGCCAGCATCCCAATGGACTTCAATCGCTCTTGGCTTTGTTGGGTCTCGACGAATGTAACCGCGATCTTGGAGAGTGCTTAGATGCGTGTGAACTGTGGCAGGGGAGTTTAA
>CETI01103812.1_pt1 | contig 24231 bp, 20 predicted proteins | sample 361441 | NCBI WGS metagenome assembly CETI01 (sample SAMEA2622478, study PRJEB7988) | marine metagenome | biome: marine biome (ENVO:00000447); feature: deep chlorophyll maximum layer (ENVO:xxxxxxxx); material: "saline water (ENVO:00002010), including plankton (ENVO:xxxxxxxx)" | depth 90 m | reverse complement strand
TTTAAGGCTAACATAGCAATTAACACTAAATACATTAGGTTAATCATTTTCTGTCTAGGGTTACTTCCAGCAGCCATAATTTATAATTTTAATATAAATAATTTAACAAAATTTTATTTATGCATAGCATCATACATGCCTACATAAATTTTATTTAGTTTACTTAAATTCTCAGTTAAATCCTGTAATTCTTTCTGTAATCTTACAGCATCGTTTTGAGCATTAGTCATACTTTTAGCAGTTTCAGTAATTTGTCCTGAAGCATCAACTATTGCGCCTAGAGAATTTGAAGCGTTCTTTAAATTTTCTTTATACTCCTGAGTCAAGTTAACAGCCTCCTTAACACTTGAAGAAGAAGAAGCAAGATCTTGAGCAGTTGAAGATATAGTGCTATAAGACTCATTTACTGTCTTTAAAGATTCCGTTGCGCTTTTCATACTGTCTGAATATTCTTTAGCAGCAACAGATGAACCTGCCAACTCGTTTATATTACTCGCTTGAGTAGCCATTTTTTTCATCCCATCTCCAACACTTTTTAAAACAGCACTATCTAATTGAGCCTCTTTCATCATATCTTTAAATTGAGATGCATTTGACCCTTTAGCCTCAGGCATTAATTGAGGATAAACTTTACTCCAATCCCACTCATGTGCAGTTGGCGGATCAAAGGCACTAACAGCAAAAATTATTGCTTCAGCTCCTAAACCAGCTATTAACATAGCGTTAGCAAATGGCCAACCCTGTAATTTAAACAAAGCACCTAGAATCACAACGGCAGCCCCAAGGCCGTACATCATGTTCATATTATCCTCATTCTGTATCCATCTTAGGATGAAGTTATTCGATCGTTTTTTAGTTATCATTTTTAAAAAATTTAATTGTTTCTATTTATAATTTATTTTTATTTAAAAGCCTTCTAAATTTCTACCTAAATGAGGCATAGCAGTTCTAAATCCTATAAAAGCTCTTGTAGAGTCTTTATATTCAAAAGTTCTAGTTGCTACTTCAATAAAGAAAGCAATATCTTTCCAAGATCCTCCTCTAATAACCTTTTTGTCATTAGTGTCATCTCTATATATAGGGTTTAAGTCCCATACTACTGGATTATAAGAATCAATGTATGCGTCTTCACACCACTCTGCTACATTACCTGACATATCATATAAACCAAAATCGTTCGGGAAGAAAACACCAACCGGAGATGTGTAAGCGTAGCCATCATCAACATAGTTTCCTCTTCCAGGTTTAAAATTAGCTAAAACACAACCTCTAGAATTTCTTGTATATGGGTTACCCCAAGGATATTTAACATTATCCCTTCCTCCTCTTGCTGCATATTCCCATTCTGCCTCTGTTGGTAATCTGAAAGAAGGGAAAGGTAAAAGTCCTTGTTCTCTTCTATAGCTATTTAAAAAACTTGTTCTCCATTTAGTAAACTCGCGAGCAGACTCCCAAGATACTCCAACCACTGGATAATCATCAAAAGCAGGATGTGACCAATAATAAGCTAATAAAGGATCTCCATAATGATTAGTAAAATCACTCGACCATACCGTAGTATCTGGTTTTAAAGATTCAATAGTTACGCCATCTGAAAGATCATAATCAGGGTTTTCTTCAATATACTGTATAAATTGTCTGTATTCATCGTTTGTAATTTCTGTATCATCCATATAAAATGCGCTGATGGTTACCTGCCTGTTAAAATTACTTTGATCGGCTTGAATATTTTCATCAGCTTGACCCATATAAAATCTCCCTGTTGGTATATATACCATACCATATTGAGCAGACATTTCAAAACCATCCCTATCTAATGTACCAACCAATTGACCTCTAGGATTTTTTTTGCTAGAACCTCCACCAAGCAGACTACACCCACCTATGGCAATTGCCAAAATACAATAGAATATTAATGAAATATTTTTATTAGTCTTCAACATAATTAAACGCAAAGTTAAAACTTAACTTTAAATTATCTAAATTATTGTTTTGAACGATAAATATTTAGTTAGAAAGTTACACAAATATAATCAAACTAACTATTAAAGCTATGTTTCAATATTAATTTGAAGCCGTATTATTTTAGTAAAAAAACCTTGGTGTTCTAATAGGTTTTTTTAATTGTGGTGTTGGTAAATCATATTTTACAATTAATTCATGAGAAATTGGAGCCTTAGCATTAACGTTATGAACCACGTAGTCAAAAGCATATCCAATAAACAATTTGTTTTTTTTCAGGAAATGATAACCTAAAAAGCCAACAATTGCTTCATCATATCTATAAGAAGCACCTATGCTCATATTTTCTTTGTATGTAGCTAAAGCACTTAAATCAAAAGTATAAGACTTTAAGTCAGATCTAAATAGTAAATAGGGTTCAACGTTAAGATCTCTATCAATTTCAATTAAATATTTACCAAAAAACGAGAAATTTATATTGTCAGTGTTCTGTAGATCACTTACTCCAAAATTAAATGAGGGTTGAGCTAGGTTTTTTGCAGAAAGACTTAGTAGAATTTTATCATTATAATATGAAATCCCAACTCCTAAATCCGGCTTAGATTGAGTTTCCCTTCCACCAACATTAAAAGGGTCCGAGGGATTCACAAATATTAATGAACTAAAATTTAATGTAGTACTTTTAAATGAAGGAGAAACGCCTAAGCTTAAGTAGGATTCATTAATTTTTTTTGCAATACTAAGGTATGGTGATAAATAAAATACTTCTTTTGGACCAAGATTATCAGTAATTATATTCATACCAAATGAAACTGATTTATCTCTATTTTTTAAGTTTAAAGATAAAATTCCTGTACTAGGTGATTCGGATGATAGAGATAAATTAGTTGGACTATAATTAGCCCACTGATTCCTATAAACTAAAACCACATTATTATTATCATAAGTAGAAGACAAGCTAGAATTTATAATAGATGGATTAACCAAATAGGTGCTAAAATAAGGATCTTGCTGGGCTATTAAGCTATAATTGGTTATTAAAAGTGAAAAAAATAAAAAAATATATTTCCTCATTTATTTTATGTTATTTGCTTGCTTGATATATAACTCGATAGCTCTTGTCATTGAAGGAACGTCTTTCAGGGGTGCTTTAATATCTAATTTTAAACTATTTTCTTTTATTGCTTTAGCAGTATTTTTTCCAAATCCAGCAATTCTTGTATTATTTTGTTCAAAATCTGGAAAATTTTTCACTAATGAATCAATACCATATGGGGTATAGAAAACCAAAATATCATAAAAAACTTTTTTTAATTTTTTTAGGTCACTAGGAACAGTATTATAAATAATCGCTTCAGAATATGTACAATTTTTTTCTTTAAGAAAATCAGAAATTGTATCTCTAGTGATATTAGAACATGGAAACAAATACTTTTCATCAGGAAACTTTACCATTGTATCATTCATTACATCAAGAAGCTCAGCGATTGTTCTTTCTCCAGTAAATATTTTTCTTTTTCTAATCACAATATATTTCTGTAAGTAATTTGCTGTCTGTTCAGAAATACAAAAATATTTCATATCAGTTGGAACAGTAACATTCATTCCATCTGCTATTCTAAAAAAATGATCTACTGCATTTCTACTTGTAAAAATTATAGCAGTATGATTTAATATATTTATTTTTTGTTTTCTAAAATCTTTAATAGAAACAGGATCAATCTTAATAAATGGTTTAAAATCAATCTTTAAATCATATTTTTTAGCCAACCTATGAAATGGAGAGTTCTCATCCTTTGGTTCAGGTTGAGAAACTAATATTGATTTTACAGGGTTTAATCTCTTTTTATCGTACTTAATTTCACTCATTTTAGATCTTTTTTGTAGGCAAAGTTAAATAATTGAATTTAAAATAAGCTAATTAAATATTTAAAGAAATCAATAAGTAATAAATTATCATATAGTAAAATTGATGGGACAAAATCGGAAATAATAATTAAGTAAAAAATTTTAGAAATATAGTCTGATGAAATTCTTTTAAAGTATGAATATAAAATAATAGGCCTTACAAAAATTATTATAAGCTTTACAATATTCAAGTACCCAAATGCAAAATCAAATGATGAAAACTCATAAATTATATATGAAGAAAAAATATTTAATAGACTAAAAATTATCGTAAGCCTTAAAAAGTTAAAAATGAATATTTTTTTAATTTTTACAGTTAATTGAATAAAGCGAAGAGTAAAAAGTATTATAATCAATCTTAAAATTATTAGTCCAAGAAAGGGCAAAGAAAATAAGATCCATTTTTGAAATAAATTCAGGTTTAAAGAGGCATCAATTATTATATAATTTGCGTCTTCAAAAACAAATACAGAAAAAAAAGAAATTATAATTGAATATAAAATTATTGGAATTGTATTCCCAAAAGAAATCAGATGACTTCTAAAAAAGAAGTCTTCTTGATTACCTAAATGTATTATGTTTTTTAAATGAAAATATTTTTTAAAGAAAAGGGGGTAATTGACTTTATAGAAGGTAATAATTAGAGTTATAATAAAAAAAGATAATAAAATGGAGTTATAATCATAAAATGATTTTTTTTGTATTTGCATTAATAAATACATAAAATGGCTGGAGTCTATATTCATATTCCCTTCTGTAAGAAAGCGTGTCATTATTGCAATTTTCATTTCAGCACTATTAAAGATCATGATGAAATAATTAATACAATTATCCAAGAAATTGAAATCAATCAAAAAAAAATCTCAATAAAAAAAATCTCAACAATTTATTTTGGAGGGGGAACACCATCAATAGTTGACACAAATTCTATTGAGCTTATTTTAAAATCAATTCAAAATAAATATGATACGTCTGAAAAATGTGAGATTACTCTAGAATCCAACCCAGACGATATTTCTGAAAAAAAACTAAATAGTTGGAAAGAGATAGGTATAAATAGATTAAGCATTGGAATACAGTCTTTTAATAACTCTATCCTCACAAAACTAAATAGAATTCATGATAGATCTCAAGCAAAAAAATCTATTAAATTGATTAAAAAACATTTTGATAATTATTCAATTGATTTAATGTTTGGCACGCCTTTGTCAACTATTAAAAGTATAAACGAAGATTTAAATATTATCAAATCATTTGACCCACCACACATTTCTATTTATAATATGACAATAGAAAAAAAGACTATGTTTGAAAAACAGCTAAAAAACAATCAATTATTATTACCAAATGAAAATGAAATCTTAGAGCAATATGACTTGATTCTCAAAAAGTTAAAAAGCCTTGATTATGAAAATTATGAAATTTCAAATTTTTCAAAGAAAGGCTTACACTCAAGACATAATTCGAATTATTGGAATGATAAAGAATATATTGGCTTTGGGCCAAGTGCACATTCATATGATAAAAAGTATAGATATTGGAATATTAATAAAAACAAAAAATATATTGATTTAATTAATAAAAATATGATATGTTTTGAGAAAGAAAAGCTAACATTAAAGCAAAAAATTAATGAATATATAATAACAAGAATTCGCACAAAAAAAGGAATAAATAATATTGAAATTAATAAAAAATACAATGTTGACTTCTTCGAAAAAAAAGAACCAGAAATTGATATGCTACTAAAAAGAAATTTAGTCTCAAGAAAAAAACAAACTCTTAACTTAACTGATAATGGAAAAAAAATTTCAGATCATATAACTGAAAAAATTATGTTTTAGATAGCTCCTTCTCTAAATAACGACCAGTATGACTTTTCTTATTTTTAATAATTTTTTCAGGAGATCCTTCTGCCAATATTTCTCCTCCTTTATCTCCACCTTCTGGTCCCAGATCAATAATATGGTCAGCACATTTTATAATATCCATATTATGTTCAACTATTAAGACTGTATTACCTCTATCAACAAGGCTATTGATAACTACCATTAAATTTTGAATATCATAAAAATGTAAACCTGTAGTAGGCTCATCAAGTATGAAAAGAGTATTTCCAGTATCTTTTTTATATAGTTCAGAAGCAAGTTTTACCCTCTGAGCCTCTCCCCCAGATAATATTGTTGATGGCTGTCCCAGTCTTATATAACCTAAACCAACTTCATTTAAAGCTCTGAGTTTATTAGAAATTTTTGGTTGTTTACTAAAAAAATTAACTGCATCTGAAACTGTCATATCTAATACATCAGAAATAGATTTACCTTTATATCTAACTTCTAAAGTATCTCTATTGTACCTTTTTCCATAACAAGATTCACAATTAACAAAAACGTTTGGTAAAAAGTCCATTTCGACTAATCTAACTCCTGCGCCCTTACATGTTTCGCATCGACCTCCTTTCACGTTGAACGAAAAAGCCCCCTGTTTTAATCCTCTAATTTTTGATTCAGTCAATGAAGAAAAAAGGTTTCTTATGTCTGTAAAAACACCAGTATATGTTGCGGGATTAGATCTAGGCGTTCTTCCAATTGGTGATTGATCAACTTCTATTAATTTATTAATATTTTTTATTCCATTAAATGTAGAATAAGGTAAAGATTCCTTTTTAGATTTATACAATTCTCTTTTTATAATAGAGGATAGTGTTCCATGAATTAATGATGATTTACCGCTTCCAGATACTCCAGTAACACAAACCATACATCCAAGAGGCAAAATTAGGTTCACATCTCTTAAATTATTTCCTTTAGCTCCATTTAAATGTAAAAAATCCCCATTGCCTTTTCTTCTTTTTTTAGGAATTATGATGTCTAATTTTCGAGATAAATAATTAGAGGTTAAGGATTTTTGTTCTAAAAATTTAAGTGGATCACCCTGAGCAACAACATATCCCCCTTCAATTCCTGGCCCAGGTCCAATATCTATTATATTATCAGCACTTTCCATCATATCCCGATCATGTTCGACAACAATAACCGTATTTCCTAAATCCCTTAATTCCTTTAGTGAATCAATTAATTTATTGTTGTCTCTTTGATGTAAACCTATACTTGGTTCGTCTAAAATATATAAAACCCCTACAAGTTTGGTTCCAATTTGAGTAGCAAGTCTAATCCTTTGCGCTTCACCACCAGACAATGTTCTTAATGGTCTTTCTAAACTTAAGTATTCTAATCCAAGATTATACATTAACACAACTCTTTGTTTTATTTCTTTAATTATTGGGTCAGCAATAATTTGTTGATTATCATCTAAATTTTCTTTAACTGAAAAAATCCACTCACGTAATTTTTTTATGTCCATAGAGTTTAGATCAGTAATTGAAGTCCCATTAATTTTAAAATAAAGAGATTCTTTTTTTAATCTTTGTCCAGAACATTTTTCGCATGGGGATTTAGTAATGAAGTCATCCATAAAATCTTTTGCTTTACCAGATCGAAATCTTATAGTCTTTTTAATAAATCCGGATACACCATTATATGACGTATGCCATAATGTACCAGGATATTTTGTAGATTCAACTGCAACTTCAATATTTTTACCAAATAAAATAATATCTAAAACATCTTCAGGTATTTTTTTTATTGGGGTTGAAATATCTAAATTATATTTTTTTAGTATTGCGTCAATTTTTTTAAATACCCACATATCTCTGTACTGACCTAATGGAGCAATACCACCTCTACTAATACTAAGATTATCATCCTCAATAATTTTTTCTTTTAAAATCTTATCTTCTATACCTAACCCCTTACATGAAGAACACCATCCATAGGGAGAATTAAAAGAGAAACTATTAGGCGAAGGTTCTTCATAAGAAATGCCAGAAATAGGATCAACTAAACTTTTGGAATAGAATCTGGAATTATTAAGCTCATCGATAATATAAAGAGTTTTATCACCACTTTTAATTGCTATATCAACTGAGTTTGATAATCTATTCAGATTATCTTCATTGATCAATAACTTATCAACAACTATTTCAATATCATGAATTACATATCTATCAAGTTGCATATTTTTTTTAATTTCTAATATTTTACCATCAACTCTAACATTAGAAAATCCCTTTTTCCTAATCTGAACAAACAATTCTTTATAATGGCCTTTTCTTCCTTTAACAACTGGAGCAGCTATTGTAACTTTTTTATCCTTAAAATCTTTTTTAATATTATCAATAATTTGATCTTGTGATTGTTTTATCATTTTCTGGCCTGAAACATAGGAGAAGGCAACTGATGCTCTTGCATATAAAAGTCTCAAAAAATCATATATCTCCGTTAAAGTTCCTACAGTTGACCTTGGGTTTTTTGATGTTGTCTTTTGTTCAATAGAAATTACGGGTGACAAACCATTAATTTTATCTACATCCGGCCTTTCAATATTTCCTATAAATGATCTTGCGTATGCGGAGAAACTTTCCATGTATCTTCTTTGACCTTCAGAATAAATTGTATTAAAAGCCAATGAGCTTTTACCACTTCCTGAAACTCCTGTTATAACAACCAGATTGTTTTTATTGAACTCAAGGTCAATATTCTTTAAATTGTTTTCTCTAGCACCTAAAATTTCTATTTTCTTAGTCATTTTAATTTTTCTTATATATTTCACTAAGAGCAGAATCCAGTTTAGAAAATTTGAATATAAATTTTACCTTAGATAAATTTTTGGAAGTTACATTAAGTCCATTAAGAACAAGATTAGATTGTTCTCCAAAAATAAGTTTAATTATCAAAGAAGGGGCTTTAATAATATTTGGATATGAAAATCTCCCAAGAGCTTTTGATAAAGATTTGGTAAACTCTTTATTATTTATTCTTTCAGGTGCTACGGCGTTATAAACGCCGTCAAAATTATCATCTTCAATTGCTTTTACAATTAAATCAATCATATCTTTCTCATGAATCCAGCTAATAATTTGGTTGCCAGACCCAATAGGAACACCAAGAAAAAGTTTAAATATTGGATATAGCTTTTTTAGAACGCCTCCGTCTTTTGATAATACTAAGCCAATTCTAAAAATTGTAGTTCTAATACCTATACTTTTAAATTTTAATATTTCTTTTTCCCATTTGACAACGACATCACTCAAAAAATCATCACCAGGATTACTAGATTCATTTTGGGGTTCTAATGTATTGTTTTTGTAGTATCCAGTTGCAGAAGCAGATATAATTGATTTTGGATGAATATTCATCTTATTTATCTTTTCAAATAATAGTTTTGTAGAGTTAACCCTACTTTCTAAAATTTTTCTTTTATAATTACTTGTCCATCTTGAACCATCTATAGATTCCCCTGCAAGATTAATAATTGTATCAATATTTTTAATTTTAGAGAGATCAAGTATTGATTTTTTAGGATCCCATTTAATGTAATTCGCTCCTTTGCTATCCGAATAAGTTCTTCTGGAAAGAATATAAATTTTATATTTTCCTTTATCTAAATTTTTGATAAGCTTAGACCCAATTAATCCAGTTCCTCCAGTAATTAAAATAGATTTCATAATATTGCAACTAAATGTAATACGTAGTTAGTTAAATTAATGATGTCACTACAAAAAGTTTTTATAAATTTTTATTTAATAGCCATTCCGTTTTATAGTTTAGGGCAAATTAATTTAGATAGAGTAATACCAAAAAATGTTTTTTCAGAAATACAAACAGAACAAATAATGTTTAATGATAAAACATATAATTCTATCTTCTTTTCGACAGTAATTCCAAAAAAAATTATAGTTAAAGAATTAGAAAATCTATATAATGAGATTGGAAATATAGAAAAAGAAAAAAAAATATATAAAGGAACTATTAAAACAAAAGGTGAATTACTTTCACTTTTAACTTACATATCAAAAAAAAATAAACAGACATTAATATATATAACTGATGAAAAGAAGTTAGAAAACAAGACATCAATAAATAATTTACTCGTAACATTTAAAAAAATTTTAATGAGAAGATTTTTAAATGATTACATTATAAAACTTGAGAATAATATTTCAAAAATTGACAGAAAACAAAATAAAATAATAAGAAATAACCCCAATAACTTAATGATGAATTCTGGATTTTTTTACAAAATCTATCATAATAAAGAATCAAAAAAAATAGGATTAAAATCTGCACTAGAAACCCTTTATGAAGAGCTAGAAAACATTAAGTTTATTTATAATTCTATTAATTAGTTTATGAATTTATCTCGACTTTTTCTAGGATTTTTGAAATAATAAATTCTGACTTAATCCCTTCGGCTTCTGCCTCATAATTTAAGATAATCCTATGATTTAAAACATCATTAGCAACTTCTTTGACATCATCTGGCATTACATAATCCCTACTAGAAAGAAAAGCATTAGCTTTTGAAGCAAGTGATAAATTAATACTTGCTCTAGGAGAAGCCCCAAAAGAAATATAATTTTTTAAGTCTTCTAAACCTATTGAATCAGGTTTTCTTGTCGCGTTTACAAGCTCAATGATATATTTTTCAATAGATTCAGAAATAGATATTTTATTTATTTCATTTTGAATAGAGTTAATGTCTTTTTTAGTAAGGATAGTTTTTACAGAATTCTTAAAATTTAAATCAGACATCCTCTGCATAATTTTTAGCTCTTCTTCTTTAGATGGATAAGATATATTAAGCTTCATCATAAATCTATCTCTTTGTGCTTCAGGAAGAGGATATGTCCCCTCTTGATCAATTGGGTTTTGAGTGGCTAAAACCAGAAATGGTAAATCTAACTTAAATGTGCCATCACCGATTGTAACCTGTTTTTCTTGCATAGATTCAAGAAGAGCAGACTGTACTTTAGCTGGAGATCTATTAATTTCATCAGCTAATATAATGTTAGAAAAAACGGGACCTTTTTTAACTTCAAAGGCAGATTTTTTTTGATTATAAATCATTGTACCAATAACATCTGACGGTAATAAATCAGGTGTAAATTGAATTCTTTTAAAATTAAGTTTGAGGACATTTGCCAAAGTATTAACCGTTAAAGTTTTAGCAAGACCTGGTACACCCTCTAGAAGTATATGTCCTTGAGTAAACAATCCCATAAGTAATCTTTTAATCATATAGTCTTGGCCTACCACAACTTTACTTACTTCTTCAATTACTTTATGAACTTTATTATAGTTAACACTCATAGATTAAAAATTTAGCAAATTTAACTATTTAATAACCTTTTAAATACTCTAAAACATGCTAAAATTTGTTAAATTATTATTTGTATGAATTCAAAATTTGATGATTTTTTTTCTGAAGTAAATGACTATAAACCTATAAATTTTCACAAAGACAGATTAAATAATATAGTTAAAAGCTTAAACGAAAAGCGCAATATAACAAATACAATTGTCTTTATATGTACTCATAATTCAAGAAGAAGCCAGCTATGTCAAGCTTGGGGATGTGTTTTCTCTAAAATTTATGGTATTGATTTGATATTTTATTCTGCAGGATCAAAAAAAACAGATGTAAATCAAAATGTGATGTCCTGTTTATCTGATATAGGAATTAAGGTTAAAGACAATAAAATCCTTTTTGAAGATTTGAGTATAAGTTTATACTCAAAGACATTGGATGAGATTAGCGCAAAAAAATTCATTGCAATTATGACGTGCTCAGACGCAGAAAAATCATGTCCTTCAGACCCACGATCAATAAAAAATATAAAGATGATTTATGAAGATCCTAAAATATTTGATAATACAAATAGAGAAAAAGAAGAGTATTATAAAACTTCAAAGTTAATAGCTAAGGAAATAAACTATATTATAAAAAAATTAGTTAATCCTATCTGAAACCTCTTCGTTTTTCTTTACAAAAATTGAGGCTATAGCACCAAAAATAAAAATAAATAATAGCCCCCAAGGGGTCGCTTTTATAATTCCCATGGGTGATGTATTATCATCAATCGATTTTTCAATCTCAGGGATAGAAGCATCAATTGTCTCTTGGGGAGCTCCCCAGTTTTCCATCATAGCAACTGTATTTTGTACAGTAAGATCCTTTAGTGTTTCAGGAAGGCCTGGGTCTATTACATTATAAAGCAAAATATTAAATAATGCACCAACTAAATATGAAACTGTCAAAACTAAAAAGGTAAATTTTAATGATTCCTTGTAAGACATGTACCCACCAATAGCGTTTCTAAAAGATATTCCTATATATATCACTATACCCATACTTATAGCTAAAGCTAAAAGTCCAAACCACCAGGCAACCATTAGTTCAACATTAACTATATAGGTTACCATAGTTACTAATATTGATACCCCTGCAATAATTAAACCGCCTTTTAAAACCTCTTCGTTGTAATTTATCTTATTTGAATCCATATTTGCCTTTTTTTTAAACAATATACTTCAATAAACGTAAGAAAAAAAGTCATGAAAATACAAAATGTTATTAAACATATAGAGTCCTCTCAAAACGAATTAGTAGATCATGATATTTATTCAAAAATTTCTACTATTCAAGATTTGAGGATATTTATGGAGAATCATATTTATGCTGTATGGGATTTTATGTCTCTTTTAAAAGCATTACAAGTAAATCTAACATGCATAAAAAATCCATGGGTTCCTTCAGAAAACACACAAGCAGCTAGATTCATTAATGAGATAGTGCTTGAGGAAGAAACCGACGAGATAAAAAACGGTAAGGTTATCAGTCACTTTGAACTATACCTCCAAGCAATGAACCAAATAGGTGCAAGCACATTAAAAATAAATGAATTTATTAGTGGAATAAAGACATCAAATAATTATAGGAATTATATCAATAACTACAATTTAGATCAAGAAATTAAAGATTTTTTAAACTTTACATTTGATATAATAGAATCAGGAGAAACACATAAAATTGCTGCAGCTTTTACATTTGGTAGAGAAAATGTAATCCCTGATATGTTCATTGAAATCGTAAAAGGTTTAAATAAAGATAATAGTAATACTGCTAATGATTTTGTTTACTATCTAGAAAGACACATTGAATTGGATGGTGACGATCATGGCCCAATTGCTTTGAAGATGATAGAAAATCTATGTGGTAATGATCAAAAAAAATGGGAAGAGGTCATGGAGATATCAAAAAAATCAATTGATATGAGGATTAAACTTTGGAGCCATATATCATCACAGATAGAACATGAATATTCAACTAATTAAAAAAGAAGAACAAGCAGATGGCAATTTCAATAACGGTGAAATACTAGAAAAAAAACCTATTGGATTTCCTCAAGACGGAGGCAAAAATAAACCATATTCAAATTTATTTTATTGGGCGCATGCCTGGACTCCATATTCAAAAAGTACTATTGGTCTTCATCCTCATCAAGGATTTGAGATTTGTAGTTTTGTACTAAAGGGTTCAATTAATCACTTTGATACCAAACAAGACAAATGGATATCTTTAAAAAAAGGTGATGTACAAATTATTAGAGCTGGGAATGGAATATCTCATGCAGAAGAACTTAATGAAAAATCAGAAATTTTTCAAATATGGTTTGATCCAAATATACAGTTATCAATTACACAAGAGGCTACTTACAATGATTATAAGTCTGATGATTTCAAAGTAATTGAAAGAGATAATATTAAAATTAAAAAGATAGCTGGTATTGATTCACCAATGAAAATTTTTTCAGAGGGAATTGAAATTAATTCGTATGAGATTTCTAATAAAAATCAGCTTAATTTAAAATTAAAAAATGACTCTGTGTACTCTTATTTTATTTTAGAAGGAAAAGCTAAAATCGAAAGAAATATTGCCAATGAGGGTGATTTTATAATAATTTCAAATTGTAATGACTTAAGTTTCTCTGTCAATTCCATGACAAAAATTTTTGAAATAAAGAGTCCATTAAGGCCAAGTTATACAACTTACAGTGAAAGGTTCATGAACTAAGCTATTTGTTATCAGCTACTCTTTTTCTTCTAGCCATATCTTCAACTTCCTTATCAATTTCATCAACTTGCTTGAAAATCATTCTTAGTTTCTTCTCAAATTCTATAAGTGTTTTTCTGTTTTTATCATCCAAATCATTAGACTTATAAAGTTTCATAAGATTATCAGCTGCTTTAGTTAATTTATCTTTACTTGAATCTACATATTCATCAAAAACCTTAAAGATATCCTCTTCATTAGAGTCATTAAATTGAAAACCTATTTTATTCATTTTATAAAATTGAAATTGTAAACAATTTATTATAATTTTTAATTTTTAAAAAATTGTAATAACATGATCAAACATACCCAAACCATATTTTATATATTATTTTTAATTTCAACTAACCTATTTGGAAGAGTTTTGCCCAGTGACATAGTTTGGAATGAAAATGAAACAGGCTACTATACAATAAAAGAGAATAGCATTGTTTTAGTGAGTACTAGAGGGAAAAAAGATAAAATTATATTGACATCTTCACAGGTAAATAATATTAAGATTGAATCTTTCTCTTTTTCTCAAAGCAAAAATAAAGTTCTTCTTTTCACAGAATCAGTAAAAGTATGGAGATACAATACAAGAGGTGATTATTGGGTTTATGATTTTAATAAAAATGAAATGCAAAAATTAGGAAGAGAGATGTCTAGCTCAAGTCTAATGTTTGCTAAGTTCTCTCCAAACGAAAATTTTGTAGCGTATGTATCAAAAGAAAAATCTGATAGTAGAACAAGAAATAGTAGCACTAGTGTAAATATATATTTAGAAGATCTAGAATCAAGGACTATAAAAAAACTCACTAGTTCAAAAGGAACAAAAAAACTTATAAATGGAACATTTGATTGGGTGTATGAAGAAGAATTTGGTTGTAGAGACGGTTTTATTTTTAATGATGATGGTTCAAAAATAGCTTTCTGGCAAATTGATGCAAATCAAGTTAGGGATTTTTATATGATTAATAATACAGACTCAATTTATTCTTATACAATACCTGTAGAGTATCCTAAGGTTGGAGAAGATCTAAGCCCTGCAAGAATTGGAGTAATTAATTTGAAAGATGAAAAAATTACATGGATGAAAATTCCAGGTGAAGAAAATAAATTTTATCTGCCAAGAATGACTTGGATGCCAAATAGAAATGATTTAATGATTCAACAATTAAACAGAAAGCAAAACCATAGTAAAATTTATATAGCAAATTCTGACAGCGGTGATACAGAATTGCTTATGGAAGAAAAAGATGAAGCTTGGGTAGACCTTAGAAGTTCATGGCCTTATCAAGTTCAAGCAGGTTGGAAATTTATCAACAATGGAAAAGAATTTTTATATACAACAGAAAAAGATGGGTGGTCACACATATATAGGTTTGATATAAATAAAAAATCAGAATATTTAGTGACAAAAGGAGAATATGATGTAGTAAAGCCATTAGCGTATGATGAAAAAAATGAGGATGTATATTTTATAGCATCTCCTGAAAATCCTACAGAAAGATACCTATATAAAACCTCTTCTTTAGGAAATGGAGAACTAACTAAGGTTACCCCTAATATTTTAGAAGGTTCTCATAATTATCAAATTAGTACAAAAGCCAAATATGCTTTTCATTCGTTTTCAAATTATTTTACAAGACCTATGCAAGCGATTGTATCATTACCTGAACATAAATTTATTAATAAAGATCAGAATATGATTGCAAAATATGATCCACAAATTAAAGATGAAAATCCGCTCGAGTTTTTTGAGATCACAACAATAGATAATGTTACAATGGAAGGTTGGATAGTAAAGCCAAAAAACCTTGACCCCGAAAAAAAATATCCTGTTTTATTTTATTTCTATAGTGAACCAGCCGGTCAGACGGGAGTTAATAGATATGGAGCAGGTAGAAATGGGTTATATGATGGAGATTTAGGCGAAGATGGTTATGTATATGTTACATTTGACGGAAGAGGAACTCCTTCACCCAAAGGTAGAGCATGGAGAAAAGCAATATATAGAAATATTGGAAGGGTCAACGTAAGGGATATGGCCATGGGAGCAAAAGCCGTATTCAGTAAATATGATTTTATAGATACATCAAGAGTTGCTGTACATGGATGGAGCGGAGGAGGCACAGCTACACTAAACTGCCTTTTTCAGTACCCTGAAATTTTTCATACGGGCATAGCAGTGGCTGCCGTTGCAAATCAATTAACTTATGATAATATATACCAAGAAAGATATATGGGTGACCCTAAAGAAAGTTATCAAGACTATATTGATGGATCCCCAATTAAATATGCTAAAAATCTTCAGGGCAATCTACTATATATTCATGGAACTGGGGATGATAATGTTCACTACCAAAATGCAGAGATGCTAGCTAATGAACTTATTAAGCATAAAAAAGTATTTTATATGCTATCCTATCCAAATAGATCACATGGTATTAGAGAAGATGATGCGTATCCGCATGTAAGGTTAATGTTTACTGATTTTCTTAAAAAGAATTGTCCTCCTGGAGGAAGGTAATCATAAGGTCGACATATCTATTACAAACCTATACCTAACATCCTTATTTATTGTTCTATCAAATGCTTCATTAATTTTTGATATAGGAATCAATTCTACTTCGGGATATATGTTTTTTTCATGACAATAATTAATCATTTCCTGTGTTTCGGAAATACTTCCTATTGCAGAACCAACAATTCCTTTTCTTTTATCTATAAGAGAAAAACTTGAAATAGCAAGGGGCTCCATTGGGAGACCAACTAGCATGATCAAACCATCAGTTTTCAAGAAAGAAAAAACTTTCCCCATGTCTCTATTTGCTGATACGGTATCTAAAATATAATCACATGAATTTAGATGATCTCTAACTTCATTAGAATTATTGATATTTACAAAATGGTTTGCACCCATATCAAAAGCTTCCTCCTTTTTCGAGTCTGAAGTGCTAAATACAATAACATCAGCACCAAAAGATGATGCAAACTTTAAGCCCATATGACCCAATCCACCTAATCCAGCAATTCCAACTTTATGTGTATTATTAATTTTAAAATGTCTTAAGGGTGAATAGGTGGTTATACCCGCACAAAGGAGAGGAGCTGCTTTAGCCAAATCCATTTCAGAGGGTATATGAATAACATAATTTTCTTTTACTACAATACTTTTAGAGTATCCCCCATATGTAATGTTTTTAGTGCCATACTCATAAGAGTTGTATGTAAGCACGATACCTTCTTCGCAATAATGATCTTTTCCAGAATTACAATTATTACATTTTTCACAAGCATCAACATATACTCCAACACCTACTGTATCTCCAACCTTAATTTTTTTTACCCTACTTCCAACTTCTTTCACTTTACCAATTATTTCATGACCGGGAACCATAGGATATATAGAAGTATTATTCCATTCATTTCTTGCCATATGAATATCTGAATGACATACCCCACAATATAAAATATCTATGTTTACATCATCAGAGTTTATATCTCTTCTATTTATATTATAAGGATCTAGAGGTTTATCGGGTTGTAGTGCTGCGTAAGATTTAACCTTTACCATTAGATTTTCTTTTCATTTTTATAAATTCTTTTCTACTTAAAGCCTCATATTTTCTGGTATCGCCTAAAAGAATCAGCTCATCGCTTTTTGCAATCCTATGAGTATAAGAAGCCATCTTTCCTGATCTAGTACATATTGCATGAACTTTAGTTACATACTCAGCTATTGCAAGCAAATTTGGCATTGGACCAAAAGGGTTCCCCTTATAATCCATATCCAAACCAGCTACAATAACTCTTTTTCCTGAGTTAGCTAATTTGTTACAAACCTCAACAATACTATCATCAAAAAATTGAGCTTCATCAATTCCAATTACATCAAACTTTTCAGCGACTTCAAGAATTTTTGATGGAGATTTAATTGGTTTAGATTTTATGGAATTATTATCATGAGATGTAACTTTTTTTTTGCTATACCTTATATCTTGTTTTGGTTTAAAAATCTTAATTTTTTGTTTTGCAAGTTTTGCTCTTTTTACCCTTCTGATAAGTTCCTCTGTTTTACCGGAAAACATTGAGCCACATACCACCTCTATCCATCCGATATTATTTGCTTGATTTATAGATCTTTCTAAAAACATTTAATAAAATTATTTTTTTTAACAAAATTAAATACACAATTACCTTGCTTGATTTTTCATGGAATGGTGTTAAATTTAATAGTTGTTAATTTATCTAAATATAATTAATAAATAATTTATTTTGAGTTCTGTTTTTTTAAAAACTTTACAATTTGGAATAATTTGGCAAATCGCTAATAATGAAGTCTATTTTTAATTTTTTAATTCTATTAATTATTCCTTGGGCTGCTTTTTCTCAAGATCATACAATAAGTGGTAGTGTTATTGATGAAAACGGAGATGGTTTGCCGGGGGCAACAGTTATAATAAAAGGAACAACAATTGGTACAGTTACAGATATTAATGGTGAATTCTTTTTAGAAGCATTTTCTGATACAATAATTATAATTTCATTTTCAGGATATGAGAGACAAGAAATTCCTATTAACGGACAAACAATAATTAATGTCCAATTGACGCCTGATATTGAAACACTTAAAGAAGTTGTGGTGGTTGGCTATGGGTCACAAGAAAAAATAAATATAACAGGGTCAGTTGCAACAATTAAACAAGAGGCGTTGACAACAATTCCAGTTGCAAATACATCTAATCTGATAGCAGGAAAAGTACCTGGAGTAATGACTAGACAAAACTCAGGATTACCCGGTGGAGAAAATACTCAAATTAGAATAAGAGGTTTTAGTAAAGCTCCACTAGTATTGGTAGATGGTGTACAAATGGACTTTTCAAGAGTTGATCAAAATGATGTAGCCAGCATAAGTGTTCTTAAAGATGCATCAGCAGCAGTATATGGGGCAAGAGCTGGTAATGGAGTTATTCTTGTTACAACAAAGCGTGGAGAAGAAGGTGCACCAAAAATATCATTCAATACAAATTATACCTCACAGTCAGCAACAGCATTTCTTGAGCACGTAACTCCATCACAATATGTCGAGTTAGTAAGAGAGGCAAATCTAAATGACTTTTCAGATGCTAATGCAACATTTACAGAAGAAGATGTAATAAGTTATGAAGATAAAGCAGAAGGTTATGAAGGAGGAGATTGGATTGATGCTCTTATAAATAATAATGCTCCAATGCAACAATATAATTTGAATGTATCTGGGGGATCAGATAACGTAAAATATTTTAGTTCATTTGGCTATGTAGATCAGGAAAGCTTTTTCAGGTCAAGAGATTTTAATTATAAGAGATATAATGTAAGATCAAATATTGATATTAATTTAAATAAAAATTTAAGTCTAGGTGTTGATATGTCTTATCGACAAGATATTCGTGAGCGACCTTCTAAAAACGCATTATCTGATATTTGGATTGACCTTTCAACAGCTCAGCCTATTTTCCCAACTTCCTTGCCTGAAGGGATATCTGTTCCTGACCCATCAAGGCCTTATGTTTCCTATTCAGGCTCAACTACTGGAAATAGAAATCCATTAGCGCGCGCTAGTAGAAATGTATTTGGGACTTATGATCGCTTTGATAATACTTTTAGAAGCAAAATTGGAATGAAATATAATATTCCTCGAGTGGAAGGTCTTGTATTAAGTGCCAACATGAATATTCAAGTACTTGATAGATCTGAAAAATCTTTTAGAAATCCTTATAATGTATATAGATACTCTAAAACAGATCAAAACTTTGTACTTGAAGGCGTAGGAAATGGAGTGTCTTCTGTTTCTGACTCTCAGTTTAGGAGAACAATGTTATACCCTTTACTTTCTGCAGAATATGAAAAGACTTTTGGTTTGCATGACCTTAAAGTACTTTTACTAGCTGAACAAACTAGAAGGAGTTATAGTAGGTTTTCTGCCACCAGAAAAAATTTATTTACTACTTCAATACCTGAACTATTTATAGGCTCAGAGAATGAACAGACGAATGATGGTTCTTCCGGCTCAGATATAGGAAGAAAGAGTATGGTTGCTAGAATTAATTATATATTCAATAATAAATATTTATTTGAATCAACTTTTAGGGCTGACGGTAACGTTTTATTTTCTCCATCAAATAGGTGGGGGTATTTCCCAAGTTTCTCAGTAGGGTGGATTGCTTCCGAAGAATCCTTCTTTTCAAATAGCGAGAATATTAGTTTAAAGCTCAGGGCATCTTACTCACAAATGGGAGATGATACCGCAAACGGTATTAGTGGATTTGACTATTTAGCGGGCTATCAATCACAAAACATTTATTTGTTTGGACAAAACATTTCATATAATACAATTAGAACCTTAGGAGAGGTGAACCCATTCTTATCGTGGGAAGTTATTACCATGTATAATTTAGGATTTGAAGGATCCTTTTTACAAGGCCGCCTTCAAGTTGAACTAGATTATTTTTATAGAAAAAGAGAAAATATTCTTAGCAATGATCAGAAATCAGTAGCTAAAGAAGGAGGATTTAATTTACCATTAACTAATATTAATGTTAGTGATGACAGGGGTGTTGAATTATCTGCTATTTTTCAACAAAAAATTGGTGATTTTAGAATTGATCTGTCACCAAACTTTGCAATCGGAAAAGAAAAATTTGTTGTCCGAAATGATTTAGAAAAATTTACTGATCCAGATTATATTAGAATTTATGGTAGAGAGGGCCAGTGGGTAAATAGAAGATTTGGATATTTATCAGATGGGATTTTTATGAGTCAAGATGAAATAAATAATCACCCTACAATTCAAGATGGAAATGGAAACCTTACCCTTAGACCTGGTGATATTAAGTACATAGACCTTGATCAAAATGATACTATAAACTTCAGGGACCAGGATGTGATTGGATACGCTTCAAATATGCCTGAAATAACATATGGTATGGGAATAAATGTAAAATATAAAAACTTACAATTATCAACAGGTCTCCAAGGAGCTTCTAAATTTAGCATATATATTAATGGCCCTGCTGCAAACATGTTTAATAATGGCTCTATCCCATTAGCCTATCAATATAGATATGCATGGCAACCTCATCCAGACAACCCAAATGTTAATATTAATCCTGATGCTATACTTCCTGCAGCAAGTTTATCTTCAAATAATAATAATTCAAAAACATCTGACTTCTGGCTAAGAGACGTAAGATATCTAAGAGTTAAGAATATAAACTTATCTTATAATATACCTGAAAAAACATTCAAAAGGATCGGGCTAAAATCAACGCAGGTCTATATCTCATCAGAGAATCTAATCTCATGGACAAATCTTGGTATTTATAAAAATACATTTGATCCAGAATTTGATCCAGGAACACAAGCAACGAGAAGGTACCCAATAACAAGATCTTATACAATTGGACTAAGAGTATTATTTTAATTATGAAAAATTTTAAAAATAGATTATTAATATTTTCGATCATTATTTCCCTTACAGGATGTTACGACCCCTTTGATCTTACTCGAAATGATATTATATCTGATCAAATAGTTTTTGACAATCCTAGTTTAGCTGATGCTTTCCTATTTGATTTATATGATAAGGCACAATTTCATATTAAATCTGGAAATGGAAATTTAAATATGGGTTTGATTAGTTCATACGGAGGAGAATCAAGAAATTATGGTGTTTCGTGGCAAATACCTTATACTCAGGTGATAGATGTTGATTACAATGAAAGTGGCCTTCAGGGTAAGGTATTAGATTACTACGATTACTCACTAATTAGAGAGTGTAATCAGATGATAACAAAACTTCCTCTATCAAATAATTTAACTGAAGATTTTATAGAGTCAAGAGTTGCTGAAGCAAGGTTTATTAGAGCACACGCTTACTTTGAAATGGCGAAGAGGTTTGGTGGTATTCCTTTAATAACTGATGTGATACCAATACAAGGAACTTACGATGAAATTTATAGAGAAAGAAATTCAGAGAAGGAAATATATGACTTTATATCTAATGAAATGGATGATATAGCAGAAATTCTTCCTCCTTTTCCAATTGAAGATGGAAGAGTAACTAAATGGGTAGCTCTTGCTTTAAAAAGTAGGGCTATGCTTTATGCTGGTAGTATTGCAAACTTTGGAAGTGAACAGCTAAATGGGTTGTTAGGGTTTCCTTCAGATCAGGCATCATCATACTACCTCGAATCTCTCAATGCATCTAAAGAAATTATACAATCTGGTATATTTTCTCTTTATAAAAAGTATCCTGATCATGTTGAAAATTTTGGAAGTCTTTTTATAGATGAGGTAAATAATCCCGAAGTAATATTTAGTGAAAAATATGATTACGAAGCAGGTAAGAGTCACCAGTGGGACGCACTAGCTCAACCAGCTGGTTTCGGTTTTAATTGGAGCTCTAATTATACTGTGTATTTAGAAACTTTAGAGCAATTTGATTTTACTGATGGCTCGTCTGGATTGGTAGACCGTGACATATACGATGACAATACTCAAATAGACCCAAGCTGGTATTTTGAGATGAGAGACCCTAGGATGAGGGCATCAATCTTCTATCCCGGTTCTAATTTTAAAGACGGAAAAGTTTTCTTTCATAGAAGTATGACAGGTAATTTAGAGGGCTGGCCGAGAAGTGGTCTCTCAAAACTTACTGGAAGTATGGCAACAGGATTATTAATTAGAAAAAGGACAAACCCCGAAACACCTGATGCTTCAAGGTCTAGTACAGATTATATAATATTTAGGCTCGGTGAAATTTTATTAAACTATGTAGAGGCTGCATATTATCTTGGTGATCCAAATGGGGACATGGTAAGTGTAATGAATCAAATTAGAGATCGAGCTGGAATGCCATCTTTATCTTTAGGAGAAATAACTGAGGACAAAATTAGACAGGAGAGAAAGTGTGAACTTGCTTTTGAGGATCACGTATTTTGGGATTTAAGAAGGTGGAGAATTGCTGTTCAAGAATTAGATAATAAACGAAGACACAGGCTTCATTATCGTTTTAATGCCAACACTGAAACCTATACTATCGAAATTGCAGATGGTGACTTAGGTGGAGTAAGGCTCCATCCTGAAAGAAATTATTATTATGCGTTAGGTTTGAATAGACTTTCAGACAATCCAAAACTCATCGAAAATCCAGGATACTAAAATGAAAAAAAGATATCTAAATTTTATTTTACTATTATTCTTATCAATCCTTATGTTTAATTGTACGGATGAATTAGATATGACAAGGTTAGAGAGAGGCAAGAATGCCTCCCCAACTTCAAATACTTGGAATAATGCTGAATTAGAATCAAAAAAAGGAATAGGGATGGCATACAAAGAAACTACCTGGTCTACCCGAATCGGAAGACTAAAACCTTTCTGGCACTATTCTTGGAACAGGGACTTTAGGGACGAAATCCCTGACAGCGTTGAGTTTGTTCCTATGTTCTGGGGATCTGGAAGTGTTAATGATGTCGAGATAGATAAAATAAAACAACTTGTAAATGCAGGTGTGGTGAAAAATGTTTTAGGATTTAATGAGCCGGACCTTGAGTCACAATCAAACCTGACGGTTGATGAGGCAGTTGCCCTCTGGCCTAAGCTTGAAGAGATTGGTGTCCCTCTAGGGAGTCCCGCTCCTGCAGGGCTTGAGAATGGTTGGTTAGATGAATTTATGGCAAGAGCTCAAGAAGAAAATTTGAGGGTAGATTTTATATGTATTCATATTTACAGGGGTAATAACCCAACTCTTTTCCTTGATGTAGTAGATAAAGTTTTTCAAAAATATAATAGACCAATATGGATTACTGAGATGTCAGTTGTCGACGACCGTGCACAATCAGCTGAAGATAATAAATATACCATACCAGAGGTCCTAGGTACGATGAGAACCCTTTTACCTGAGCTATATAAAAGAAATTATGTTAAAAGGTTCGCCTGGTTTACAGGAACAAAAAACTCACCGAACTACGCGAGATTGGCTTCTTCCGTTCTTTATGATGAGGATGATAACTTGACAGAACTTGGTGAATACTATGCCAATTATAAACCTAATTTATCTAGCGGTCCAGGTTCTGACCCAGTTATTGAGGTTGTAACAGAGGTAGAAGGAAATTTGCTTGATAACGGAACATTTGAAACTGGAAAAATTGAACCTTGGGCTGGCTTTAAAAATGGAGTAATTTCGTCTGCTGCACAAGAACCGAATACAGGAAACTACCTTGCAAGAATAGATCCTCATGATGGATCAATATTTCAATTAATTGATGTAGATCCAGGCGAAACTTATGAGTACACTTTTTTTCATAGATGGAAAACAAA
>CETI01033068.1_pt1 | contig 24374 bp, 20 predicted proteins | sample 361441 | NCBI WGS metagenome assembly CETI01 (sample SAMEA2622478, study PRJEB7988) | marine metagenome | biome: marine biome (ENVO:00000447); feature: deep chlorophyll maximum layer (ENVO:xxxxxxxx); material: "saline water (ENVO:00002010), including plankton (ENVO:xxxxxxxx)" | depth 90 m | reverse complement strand
AATGGAGGTGAGTCCCAAAGTTCATATGGATCAGCTGGTTGAACATCGTAATGCCCATATACTAAAATGGTAGGAAAAGAATCATTTAAAATTTTTTCTGCAAAAACAATAGGGTGTCCCTTTGTTTTAATTTTTTCAACATTATCTAAATTCATTTCTTGAAACCGATTGACGAGCCAATCCGCTGCTTTATTTACTTCATTTTTGAATTTAGAATCAGCACTAACTGATTCAATTCTGAGCAATTCAAATAGCTCATCTAAAAACCTATTGCTATTGCTTTTTATATATTCCTTTATCATAAGTACAAAGGTAAAAACATATTATAATGATCATTCAAAAACACCACCTAAAATTTGTTAAAAAAAACTAAAAACCATCATCATCATCAGAAATGGTTTTAAACACCTCGTCTTCAAGAAAAGTGTCTGATGGAGACATCAAATCATAAGGTTCTTTAATTCCAAAGTAGTTAAACCTAAAATTATTAATATATTCTAGGACAATGCTTTCCTCACCAACTTTTATTGGTATGAATTTATCTCTAGACCTTGATGAATTTAACATTTCAGAATTATATCTTTCATTTGATGAAAATGTAGTTAAGTTGTTACCATCATAACTCATATAAACCCATAGTTCGGGAGCGGGCTGTAAGAAAAGGGTAAATAAAGATTCATATTCATTTATATATCTAACTTCGATAAAACCATCAATTGCAGCATTTACATCCCTAGGGCCAATATTAGAAAGGTTAACTGTTGATGTATTATACCAAGCTTTGTCTTTTTGGGACCAAGAAAATGGAGTGTTAGAAAATACAAAAAGACTATTTAAGAGTCCATCAGCCTCAACTAAAGATTTATATTCAGATAAAATGGCGTTTTCATATGCAACTGTTTTAGTATTACCTATTATATCAGAAAGCCTTAAAAGGACATCTTGTTCATTATCATGAGCAATAGGAGCTCCATAAGTTTCAATTATATCATTAAATGCAAAACCTAATTCATCAATAATTGATTTTTTTAAATTAACGTCTAAAATCATAAATGCTTCAGATTCTATATTCATAGAATCAAGATGGAAAGCTCCAGTCATTGAGGTAAAAAGCTTGAAATTATTATCTGTTTCAAACAAATTAACAGCTCCTTCAAAAGCAACATTTTTTTCTAGTGGACTATATAGTAAAGAATTCCCATTGTATACATCTTGATTTCTTTTTTGTTTTGTCTCAATCAAATACTCCTTTGTAAAAGGGTCATAGGACAAAAGACCTTTAGGGTTAAAAAAAACAAGGCTTTTTTTATCAACTGGATTATTAAAAAAGTCAAAAAATAAGACTTCATCATATTTGGATATAGCAGCATTATATAGATCTTTATCTTCTGATAAATTTAATGCCAATTCATCCCCTGGCACGAAATAATCATTAAAGGGGATGGCGTTTGATTTTTGAAAATCTTCAATTTCAGATGGCAGAATACGGCCATCGAAAAGTAGCTGTTCACTATTCCCTAATAGTTCAATACTACCATAAAAATTAAACCCAGGCTCCATCAAAATAGGTTTAGACTCAGCCACATCCCCTCTTGATGAGGATGTCTTTATTCCGTCAATTGATTCTTTAATTTCAAATTCAGAAAAAGGAATGTTAAACGTATCCAAGTTAAAGTTTACATATTCATACACTCCTTTACCTTCGAATGATCTCTTAGAATTTATTTTAACTTTAGAATTAACAAACCTATGAAATTCACTAATTGTATCAAGAATCAACACAGAGTTTTTTAAGGGCCGAATATTAAACCCCTCTGTAATTACTAACTCTTCATTTTCAGGAATAATATAAGCATCTGCTACTTGAATTTCTTCCACACCACTACCAAAAACTGTTTTTTGGGAAAGGTCAACAAGAAAACTTTCAATAACAAAATTCCAGTTATTAAATCTATCATCGTATGGATAAGTAATTTGTTTTCCATTATTTGAAGTCAGCATAAGAAAGTTTTCATCAATGTTCCAGGTAGCTTCATTAAGTGAAGTTGTAAAATAATATGAAGGCAGTTCAAAATTTTTTTCATCATAGAATGATGACTTTAACTCTATAATGTTTTCATTAATATCATACTTAAAAAAAAGATCATTTCCTTTTAAGAGCTCCGATGAATAATCCATGTAATTTAAAACAACATCAGTATATTCAGAAACAACAAACGATTTATTATAATTAAACTCATCGGAGACAAACGATGAATTATTGGTTTTTATAGAACCTTCTGAGAAAACACTATTTGAATAAACATAAACATCACCAATAATTTCTACATTTTGATTATATGCTTTTACGTTATGCAATTCGGATGAATCATATTGAAAATAAATATAATCCTCATTAAGGTTATAGTATGAAAAAGGCAAACCAGATAACTCTAGATCTGGATATTGAAAAGTGTTTGTTGATATATTACCAGGCGCCATAAAACCCTTATCTAAAACACCAGTTAATGAATCAGGAAATAGTCTGATTTTATCAGAAAATAACATAGTAGTATTATACTTTATATTACCTTGAGTATATAATCCTGTAGAATCCATGAGTAAATTATTATATACTGTTACTTTTTTGTTGTAAGCGTCCAGTCCCTTTTCTTCCAAAGTCATATTAAACCCAAAGGAATTATCTGGCATTGTAATTAAATTTCCTTCAATTGGACTAAAAATATTATGGGAATAAAAAGTTCCTGGAAACTCAAATTTTGGAAGAGAAGATTTATCCAAACTGTCAATCCTAAATTGATCAATAGAAAAATAAAAACTACTATCGTACTCATATCCATAATCCTCAGGCATATCAAAATAAACTTTTGTGCTTTTGTCTGAAATAAATGAGGGGAACTTTTGTAGATTTCTTCTTGATGACTTGTTTTTAGGATGGTTAATAAATAAATCCCCGCCTATATTATATAAATAATTGTAGCTATCTCTGTTATTATTTTTGGATAACATTTTTAACGTATCAATTTCAATCAGATCAATAAAATATTTGTCGTAATCAAAAGTTAACTGAACTCCACTAAAATCAAAATTACCAACGGACAAGTCTCCAATAGTTCTTACCTCTCTGTTTTTTCTTAGCTCAACCTCGCCATATTTTGGGAATAATATAATATTGTTTTTTTTACTTAATGTAATTTCTTTTACGCCTTTAAAGATCATGGTGTTTAAACTTAAGTCATAAACTAAGTTGTCAGAATTAATAGATAAAGAGCCAAAAGAAAACTCGTCATAATCGGATTTCTTTAAGTGAGACAAATAATAATGTCGAAGCTTAGGTAATGTTTTAATTAATCCCGTGCTCCTATCATAAACAATAAAACCATTTCTCCAAAGGTTAATTATTCCACCCTCAATTAAACTTTTTTTAGTTTTAAAGTAATATGATAAGTCGTTTATATAAAAGTCCGTTCTTCTAATTTTTGAAAAATATGTATATGTTGCTTTTAAAATATTAATGCCGTTTAAATCAGTCATCTCATTTAACTTTTGACTTGAAAAATAATTTTTAGAAAAAACTGACAATGGTCTTTGGTTAGAGGCAACTATCATTCCAAAATATATTTTATCATCGCCTAATTTATAATTAAGAACATCAGGTGTAAATTCAATGTCAAAATAGGAAGAATAAAAAGCGGTGTTTCTTAGTGTTCCTTTAATATTCAAAACTTGAATTTTGTTTTCTATAGTATTATAATCAAACGCAACCATTGAATGATAAAGAGAATCATAATCATCATAAAATTTAAAATAACTATTAGATGACGATATAGAGAGGTCATCTAAAATAAATGATTTAGATTTTATACTTATTCTTTTTCCATTATTGATAATAAAAAGAATTTCTGAGTGAGAATTAGAAAGAGATTTTGTATAAAATTTATCTCCTTCAATAGATATACCTGACCTGAGTCTTATATTATTATTAAGAATTAAATTAATATCTGATTCAAAGGAGATAAAGTCAAAATGGTTTGAAAAAGAACTTTCGCTAATAGGTGGAAAATACTCCAGCGCCCCTTGAACATTTTTAAATTTACCGGAAGTTAAAAATGTAATTGGAGAAACAATTTTAGATGCTTCTAAATCTATGGAAAAGTTTTTTAGTACGAAATTAGCTTCCCCAAAATATGAGTTTCTAATATTCGATATAAGCTTGCCGTTTTCACCTTGAAGTATTTCTATATCTGGGTAATAATTAAAACTTGGTTTTATAATGTTAAAATCATGAAATTCTGTTTCTACAAAAATATCAGCATTTTTAAATGTAAAAACTAAAGTTCCTAGTAGCCCGCCAACATTATCATATAAACTAAAGTCTAAAAAATCCTCTACTCCAATCTTAAAATTTTCCTCAGTAAATATTTTGTGAGTTGATCTTGATATTAGTGTTTTTGAGTTTATTTTTTCCCACAAAACCTCAAAATAATTAGTTGACTTCAAGTTGTTGTTGAAAAGAAATATATAGTGATATAAAAGAATTTTTTTTAATGGTGTGGTTTTTTTTAAGTTTCCATTATTTAACCAGTTAAAGTAATTTAAAAAAAAGAAAACTTCTTTTGATCTGTTTTGTGGTATTGAATTAATTAAATTTATAAAATCAGACTTAACCTCTAAACCTAGATTTTGATAGTTTTTGAAAGTTTCTTTTATTATCTGAGCTTCTTCATTTGAAAAAGATTGGTTGTTAAAAAAAATTTCTAGCTCTTCTTGAAACCCTATTTGAGAAAAGGTGGTGATATTTTGAGATTGAGATAGATAGGGTATAAAAATAAAACTAATAATAGTTTTAAATAATATTTTTTTAAAAGTCACAAGAATTAACTTATAGAATTTACAATATCAAAAAAATCAGCTGGGTCTAATGCCGCACCGCCTATCAATCCCCCATTTACATCCTCTAGATTAAAAATTTCTTTTGCGTTGATTGGCTTAACACTCCCCCCATACAATATACTTGTTTGTTTTGAGACACTTGAGCCAAATTTAGTCTTAATAGACTTTCTTATAGAATTGTGCATTTCTTTAATATCATCTATAGACGCTGTTTTTCCGGTTCCAATTGCCCATATTGGTTCATAAGCAATAATAATTTTAGAAAAATCTTCTTTACTTAATTTAAAAACAGTTTCTTGTAATTGATACAGAACAAAGTCCAGATGATTGTTTTTTTCTCTTTGCTCTAACGGTTCACCACAACAAAAAATTGGATTTATATGATTTAATATGGCTAAATTTAGTTTATCAAAAAGTGAGTAGTTATCTTCTAAAAAAAGTTCTCTTCTCTCACTATGCCCAACTATTACATACTCAATTCCAATACTTTTTATCATTGTTGCTGACACCTCTCCTGTGTAAGCCCCCTTTTCGAATGAACTACAATTTTGAGCACCTACTTTTACAGATTCGTTGCCCCTGCACATGTTTTCAATTGTAGATAAAAAAGGAAAAGGAACACACAAAACCTTTAAAGTTTTATGATTATTTTGTGTGTTTAGTAATTTTAAAAAGTCATACGCCAATGTTTTTGAGGCATATTCATCATTATTCATTTTCCAATTTGCAGCAATTATATTTTGAGGCATTTTATACTTCTTTGACACAAAATTAAGTTAAATTTTTAATTGACAGATTTAACAAAGTTTAAACGAATTCTTTTTTTAAATATTTTCCTGTTTTATTGTTTTTTATTTTGATCAAGTTTTCAGGAACACCCTCAAAACATACTAAGCCTCCTTTTTCCCCTCCATCTGGACCTAAATCAATAATCCAGTCCGCTTGTTTAATCAACTCAGTATTATGTTCTATAATGATTACAGTATTTCCTTTGTCAATAAGTCTTGATATAGATGACATAAAACATGAAATGTCTTTATTGTGCAACCCAGAGGTTGGCTCATCAAATATAAACATTGAGTTTATATCGTTATTTTTATCATCTGACAGGTATGATGCGAGCTTCAACCTTTGGGCTTCTCCTCCACTAAGAGTGCTGGATGACTGACCTAACCTTAAATAACCAAGGCCAACATCCTGCATTGGTTGGAGTTTTTTTGTAATTGAGTTCACTGAAGAGAAAAAAGATATTGCTTCTTCAATTGTCATATCTAAAACCTCATTAATGTTCTTGTTATTATATTTTATATCTAAAATGTGTTTTTTAAATCTTTCTCCTTTACACGTACCGCACTCCAAAAATAAGTCAGCCATAAATTGCATTTCTATTTTTTGAACACCTTCGCCAAGGCAATCTTCACATCGACCCCCCTCTACATTAAATGAAAAATTAGCGGGCTTAATTTCCCTGTCTATTTTTAATCCAACCTGTGTAAAAACCTTTCTTATATTATCATAGGCTTTTGAGTATGTTGCTGGGTTTGATCTTGATGATCTCCCTATGGGATTTTGGTCTACTATCTCTATATTGTGAATCATATCAAGATCCCCACCAATAGATACATATTTGCCCTCTTCTTCAAATTTCTTATCAAGTCTTTTTGCGATAGCTGGATATAATATGTTTTTAATTAATGTTGATTTTCCTGAGCCACTAACGCCTGTAACAACAACCAAACATTGGAGAGGAAAGTTAACACTTATATTCTTTAAGTTATTTTCAGAGCAATCATTTAATTTAATATAACCGGCATGTTTTCTGTGTATTTGTTTATCAATTTTTGATTTATTAAAAATATAATCACTGGTAGGTCCTTTAGTTTTGTTGTTGATTCTAGAGGTCTTTCCAGAAAAAACAATTTCCCCTCCCTCATTTCCTGCGCCAGGACCAATATCAATTAAATAATCTGATGACATAATGACCTCTTCATCATGCTCTACCGTTATTACAGTATTCCCGATTTCTTTAAGAGAGTTTAAAATTTCTATAAGTTTTTTTGTATTATGAGGGTGGAGTCCAACTGTTGGTTCGTCTAATACATATAAAGAACCAACCAGAGAGCTTCCTAATGATGTTGCTAATTTGATACGTTGAAACTCACCGCCAGACAAAGTGTTAACTTTTCTATTTAGTGTAAGGTAACCTAATCCAATATTATTGATATATGATAATCTAGATATCACCTCTTCTAAAGGTCTTTTTGCTAAGTCCTTCTCAGTGCGTGAAAGTTTTAATTTTCTAAAAAAGCTAAGGTTATTCTCAATTGGGTCTAAAACAATATCTATTAAATTTTTCCCGTTAATTTTTATGTTTTTAACATCCTCCCGAATACCAGTACCATTACAAGATAAACAATGAGTTTTTCCTTTATATCTTGATGCTATAATTCTATATTGTATTTTATAACTCTTTTTTTCAAGATGTTTAAAAAACTTATTTATACCCTTAAACTGTCCTGAACCACCCCACAGAATTTCCTTTTGTTCTTTTGAAAGGTCTTTGTAAGGTTTATGAATATCTACACCCATGTCTTTATTATTTAAAAGTAAGGGCTTTAGCCAAATTTTCATTTTTTCTGTTTTCCAAGGTGCTACACAGCCTGAAATAATAGATAATTTTTCATTAGGGATAATTTTTTTAACATCATATCCAAGTACGTTTCCAAAACCGCCACATTCATCGCAAGCGCCATAAGGATTGTTGAAGCTGAAAAGGTTTAAAGTAGGTTCAACAAACTGAATTCCATCTAATTCAAACTTATTAGAAAACTCTCTTTTTTCTTTATTTATATTAACAACTAACTTTCCTGATCCCTCATAAAACGCCTCTTTGCAAACCTCTATTATTTTAAACTGAAAACTTTCGTCATTGGATACTATTCCCCTATCTATCAAAACCTGATAAGAGGTCAAGATTGTGTTTTTTGCTAACAAAGATTCAATAGTATAAAAATCCCCATTATTAATTATTCTGGTAAACCCTTTATTTAACAAGGTCTCTAAATCTCTGGAAAATTCATTTTTTAACGAGTGTTTTTCTACAGAGACAAAGTATTTTTTATTGATGTTTTTAGAGATAAAATCCAAAACATCCTGAGCATTATCTTTTTTAACTAAATTGCCCGAGATTGGAGAATAGGTTTTTCCAAGATTCAAGAATAGTAGTTTTAAATAATCATATACTTCTGATAGAGTTCCAACCGTAGATCTTGGGTTTTTATTATTTCTTTTTTGGTCAACAGCTATGGCTGGAGACAAACCCTCTATAGAATCAACATTAGGCTTATCCATTCTTTTTAAGAATTGGCGAGCGTAGGAACTTAAACTCTCAATATACTTTCTTTGTCCCTCAGCAAATATAGTATCAAAAGCTAGAGATGTTTTTCCAGACCCAGAAACCCCAGAAATAACTACAAATTTATTTCTAGGTATCTTTATGGATATGTTTTTTAGATTATTTACCCTTGCATTTTTAATAATTATTTCCTTAGGCTCGGACATGTTTTTGAAATTAACTTATCAATATTTATATTTATAAAAAATATTACCAACAAAACAACACAATATGATATAGACCTCTACGTTACTAATTTATATTAATTTATTATGTTAAAAACGGAATTAAGTGATAGTTGTTTAATATCACTTTACACAAAAGGTAACGAGGAGGCAATGTCGACCCTAATTGATAGGCACAAATCCAGAATATTTACAACAATTTATTTGATTGTTAAAGACAGATACATTGCAGAAGATATACTTCAAGATGTTTTCATTAAAACAATAAATATCTTAAAACAAAAAAAATATAATGAACAAGGCAAGTTTCTGCCTTGGATTTTAAGGATAGCGCATAATCAAGCTATCGACCATTTTAGAAAAGAAAAAAGAAATCCTAAAATTACTCTAGCTGATGGCTCAGATATTTTTAATTGTTTGAAGTTTTCTGAAGAAAACACAACATCAGAAAACCTATCCAAACACTCAAAAAAATATCTCAAAAAAATTATTGAAGACCTTCCAGATAAACAAAAACAAGTCTTAATCATGAGACATTATATGGATATGAGTTTTCAAGAAATTGCCGAAGCGACAAATGTAAGTATAAACACAGCCTTAGGTAGAATGAGGTATGCTTTAATCGCATTAAGAAAAAAAATCAAACCAAAACAAATAGCCTATGATTAAAACCTCTACTAATTATGACATGGTAAAATATGTCTACAATGAATTAGAAGAAAACAAAGAACCAAAATTCAAAATTAATACTTACTTAGATCCTTCTTTAGAAAAAGAAGTTGAAGCTTTTTTTGAAGTGAAAGAGGCGTTAGACTCTTATTTTGAAAAACCTTCTGAAGTTGTTATAAATAAAATCAAAGATTATTCCTTGATGAAATAAATTAACTAAGTAATTATTTATAATATTTATTTAATACTGATTTTCTTCCAACCTTTAATGTTATTGGGTCATTATTAATATTCCAAGCTCTAGCGGGTGATCTTTCGCGGCCATAAAAGATAATTTGAAGGTGTAATTTGTTCCAAAGAGATTTGGGAAAAAGTCTTTTTGCGTCTTTTTCCGTTTGAACAACATTTTTACCTGAAGACAAGCCCCACCTAAACATAAGTCTATGGATATGGGTATCAACAGGAAAAGAAGGTGTCCCAAAAGCTTGAGAAACCACTACACTGGCTGTTTTATGTCCAACAGAAGGAAGAGATTCTAAAGCTTCGATATTATTTGGAACTTTTCCATTAAACTTCTCAATGAGAATTTTAGACAACCCATAAATACCTTTTGATTTCATAGGAGATAAACCTACTGGTTTTATTATGCTTCTTATTTGATTGACAGTTAATTTAACCATATCATATGGATTATCTGCTTTTTTAAACAATATAGGAGTAATCTTATTAACACCTACGTCGGTGCTTTGAGCAGAGAGTAAAACAGCTATCAATAAAGTATATGGGTCTTTATGATCTAAGGGAACTGGGGTTTTTGGATATAACCTCTCAAGCTCATTAACTATAAACAATACTTTTTCTTTTTTTAGCAACCTAAAGTGGATTATAATTAGAATTATAAAATATATTTTTATAATCATCTTCTTTTAATAGTTCCTCCAAGGTATATGTGCTATTCCTCATATAAGATGATACTATCTTCCAGCCCAGCCACCTGCCCACTCTCCCAGGAACCGATTCAGCTATTTCAAAAGTGCTTGGTCTTTCGGAAATATATTTTTGTTTTATTTGATCAGACTCTTGAAATAAAAGTTCATTCTGTAAAAAAAAACTATAAATGAATGTTTCGTTGTTTTCTAAAAGATTAAACTCATCCTCAGTATAGCCTAGAACAACTCGTTCGGGTGAACATTTTAAAAGCTCATTTACGACATAATATAATTTTCCAAAAGATATTATTTCGTTTATCATAGTTTTGTCTGATTCATTAATAAAGTTGTATTGTGAAAGGTATGTTGTTAAAATAGTTGAATTTAAATGTTCTGGTGTATATCTGTCAAGTATATAAGAAGGTAAGTCTCTTGGTTTAAACTTATTGTTCTTATCTAAAAAATATTCCAATCCAACGGTTATATTATTTCCTTCAACGACTATATCATTATAAAAACCCGACATTATTATGTTTAATTTAGGTGTAAGTTTTAAGTTGCTTTGTGAATTAAAAAGATCAATAGAATTATCAAAATCATTAAATAAAAGCTCAGGTGTAGTAAACCTATCGATTACATCCTCGTATAGACTGTCAAAATATATATTATCAATTAGAGAAAATATCGATTCTTTTTTCTTATTAAAATTCAACGAATCATTAACCTCATAAAAAGAAAATAAGGCTTCTTTATTGGCAAAGACAAACCTTGAAAAATCATTTACTTTATTAATATTATAAATTGTATCAATATAATTTACAAGCTTAATGTTACTAGGATACTTATTACTAACATTACAATTATTACCTGCACAAGAAATCAACAAAAGGGCAATAATGAAATTAATTAATTTCACTTTTTAGTTTGAATTATTTGTCTGTTTGAATCAAGGAACACGTAATCTTTGATGGCAATATTATTGTCTTTCTCTATTTTAACCCACCTTCTATGTTTTATAAACCACTTATATTGTCTTGACAAAACACCAATTGTAAAATAAGAATATAGATATGGGTGCACCACAAGCGTTAAGTTTTTTTCGTTTTGTTTAACAAAAAGGTGCTCAATTTTTTTCTCAATTTTATCTGCAGCTTCAGTTCCTTCTTGATCGAGCTCAGCATCTTCTTTGGACATTTTTAGTTCTTGTCTAACCCTCTGTCTTGTAATTTGCATAAGGCAAAACTTTGATAATGGTAAAATAGTATGTTTTGACCTGTCATCAGCCATCGCTTTTTTCATTGCCTCAAAAATCTTTCTTTTGTTTGATGTTTTTTTCAAATCTATAAAATCAATAACTATAATCCCTCCAATATCCCTAAGTCTTAATTGCCTAGCTATAGTTTCAGCAGCATCTAAATTAACTTTTAATGCAGCCTCCTCTTGATTTGAAACTTTGCTTGTTTTTCCACTATTTACATCAATTGCGTGTAACGCCTCAGTATGTTGAATAATAACATATCCACCATTAGAAATTGGTACGGTCTCTCCAAATAAATCTTGGAGTTGTTTTTCTATACCATAAACTTCAAATATTGGTGCTGGGGATGAATAATATTTTACTATTTTTTCTTTTTTTGGCTCAAATTTTTTGACATACCCTTTAACTTCCTCAAAAAGTTTTTTATCGTCTATTATAATGTTATCAAAAGATGAGTTCAAAATATCTCTAAGAAGAGATGTTGCTTTATTTTCCTCACCTATTACTTTTTCACCAACTTTTACTTTTTTAATTTTCTTTATTCCTTCTTTCCATAAAGAAATTAGAGACTTTAAGTCTTTATCTAATTCTGACACAGATTTTTCCTCAGCAACCGTTCTAACTATAACACCAAAGTTTTTAGGTCTTATTGATTTAATTAAATTAATTAACCTTAACCTTTCTTCTCTGTTTGTTATTTTTTTGGAAATATTAATTGCCTCAGAAAAAGAAACCAAAATTAAATACCTTCCTGCTAAGGAAAGTTCTGTTGTAACTCTAGGTCCTTTTGTTGAAATAGGTTCTTTTACAATTTGAATTAAAAGTTCATCCCCTTTGGTTAGAACCTCATTTATTTTTCCAAATTTATTTATGTCGTCTAGTTTTGCAAAAGAATCATATGAAGATGTTTTTCCTTTTGATCTTACTTTTTTAACAAACGACTTTAGCGACAAAAATTGAGGCCCAAGGTCTAGATAATGTAAGAAAGCGTCTTTTTCAAAACCTATATCAATAAAAGCTGCATTTAAGCTTTTATTGATTTTTTTAACTTTTCCTACATAAATATCACCAACATTAAATTTTGTCTCATCACTCTCTTGATGAAACTCAACAAGTTTTTTATCCTTTAATAGGCCAATTCTACTTTTGTCGCGAGATGAATTAATTATTAGCTCGCTACTCATAGTATTATTGTTTATTTCTTTTTATGTCTATTTTTTCTTAATCTTTTTTTTCTTTTATGTGTCGATATCTTATGTCTTTTTCTTTTTTTTCCGCTTGGCATAATTGCAATATTTTTTAATTAGTTAAAAAAAGTTCTAATTCTTTTATCAGTAACATATCGTTGGAACCTCTAACTATATTAAATAAAGAATCTGCAACTTCTTTGTTTCCAAGCTGATAATTACTAATTCCTAATTGCAAATATGCTCTTTTATCTGATGAATCAATAGTTATTAGTTGATTAAATCTTTCAATAGCATTAGAGTATTGTCCTGTATTGTTTGATAATAGACCTAAATAATATAGTGCTTCTGTGTTTTTTGGTTCATTTTGGAGTATTTCTCTAAACATAAAAACACCCTCCATTGGATTATTACCCTCCAGAAGTTTTAAAGCCCTTTCAATTGAAACTACATTTTTAATTTCTTCTTCAGATTCTTTGTTTTCTAGCACAGATGTTGGTAACTGATATAATAGTAAAATAGACACTAATGCGATAGTTAGAATAAAAAACTGAATTTGTTTTGTGCTCATTTTGTTATGCTATTTGGTTGTTTTTTTTAACAAGATCTACAAAGATTTTTGAAGGCTTGAAATGAGGAACAAAATGTGCCTCTAAAATTATTGCTGTGTTTGTAGAAATGTTCCTAGCTATTTTTTTGGCTCTTTTTTTATTTGAAAAGGTTCCAAACCCCCTTATGAAAACACTCTCACCTTCCACCAAAGATTCTTTTATAGTAATAAGCGTTGCTTCTAGCGTTTCTTGTACATCAGACTTATCGATTCCTGTCTTTGAGGAAACTTTATTAATTATTTCTAACTTTCTCACAATTTTATATTTTTATTTTTTAATGATTTTATAAATTTAATCTAAACTCATACATGAACACAAAAGTTTTTAAATCAAGTTTCTCAGGTGTCTTGTTAGATTGGTTTAAAGTTGAAAAAAGAAACCTTCCGTTTAGAGACACCAAAGACCCTTATAAGGTTTGGTTATCAGAAATAATTTTACAACAAACACAAATGAAAACTGGTATTGAGTATTACAAAAAGTTTATAAAAAGATTCCCAAGCATATCAATGTTAGCTGAATCAAATCAAAAAGAAATATATTCTTTGTGGGAGGGTTTGGGTTACTACAACAGAGCAAAAAACCTCCTCAAGACCGCAAAAATTATAGCTAAAAAACACAATGGTGTTTTCCCAAAAACATATGATGAACTTATAAAACTTCCTGGGATTGGTAAATATACAGCTTCAGCTATTTCTTCAATTTGTTATAATGAAAAGAGAGTTGTTGTAGACGCAAATGTATATAGGGTTCTCTCTAGGGTTTTTGGAATTAAAACTAATATTAGCAAACCTAAAGCATATAAAAGTTTTTTAACGTTAAGCAATATTCTATCAAAAAACACAAATCGAATAGGAGACTACAACGAGGCAATAATGGATTTTGGAAGCGTTGTTTGTTCACCAAAAAAACCTGCCTGTTGGAGTTGTGTTTTTAAAACAAACTGTATAGCATATAAAAAAGATATCGTAAACACGCTTCCGGTTAAGGCCTCAAAAAAGAAATTAATCAGTCGAGATTTTAATTACTATGTTTTTGAAAACAACAATAGGTTATTAATTAGAAAAAGAACACAAAACGATATCTGGAAAAATCTATACGAGTTCTATTTGGAAGAGGGAAAAAATAAAGAGAGAAAGCTTCAAAAAGAATTTGAAATCCAAAAAATTAAGCCTGTAATAACTAAAGATAAAGGCCTCTTAAGTCACCAAAAGATTAATATTGATTTTAATCATTTTCAGATATTAAACGGTTCAGTTTTTGATAAAATAAAAAAAGAGCTGGGGTTGATTGAGGTTAAAGCCGATAAGATTAATAGGTATGGGTTTCCAAAAGTTATCGCTAACTATTTGAATTCTTACTGTTAATTTGTAATTTAAAGATTATGTCTGGAGTAAACAAAGCAATACTTTTAGGAAACTTAGGGAAAGACCCTGAAATAAGAAGGTTAGATGATGGTAGGGCTGTTGCTAACTTTTCAATAGCAACAAGTGAAAGCTATAAAAACAAGGCTGGAGAAAAGGTAACAAATACTGAGTGGCACAATATTGTTTTATGGTCTCCTTTAGCAGAAATTGCAGAAAACTATCTTAAAAAAGGAAGCCAGGTTTATATTGAGGGTAAAATATCTAATCGATCGTACGAAGACAAAGAAGGTGTTAAGAAATATGTTTCTGAGGTGGTTGGAAGAGACATTACCCTTCTTGGTAGAGCACCTGAATCCCAACAACAAAACGATGGTTCTTCAACAGAAAATGATAATCCAGAAGCGGTTCAAGAGGATGATTTACCGTTCTAATTATATTGTTCAAAACTAATTTCTAAAGTTTGAAAACACCTCTTTATTTGATTATTATATTATAAGATAAAATTAATTTTGATAATTTTATTTATTTAGAAATATTTTAGTGACATAAAGATTAAAAGTGTTAGGTATATTACAAAAAACGATAAAGTTTTTTTATTTGCTGTTATTTTTGGTTTTGTTTTCGTGTAAACAAACCTATCATCCTAAACCAAAGGGTTTAAATAAAATAAACCTACCCCAAACAAAATACTCCAGGGTTTTTGTTGAAAACGGTTACTCCTTTGAAAAAAACACTGTTGCAAAAACACAAGAAAACAAAGAATATGGATGGTTTAATTTAAGTTATTTTAATCAAACCGCGGAATTACTACTTACTTATAAAAAAATCTCCTCACCTGAACATCTTGATAATTTGTTTAATGAATCCTACAAATTAGTTAGTAAACACCAAAATAAAGCAACAGGTATAGTGGAGACAGACATAAAAACAAGTAATGATCATAGAGCAAAAATTATTGATATAAAAGGAGAGGTTCCAACTCCCTTTCAGTTTATTGTTACTGATTCTACAAACAATTTTCTAAGAGCCGCTTTATATTTTGAGAGGCCTATAAAGGGAGATTCTTTATTACCTGTGGTAAAATATATTAAACAGGATATGCTTCACTTACTAAACACATTATCCTGGAATGAGTAGAGAAGTACTTAAACAAAAAATAGAGTTTATTAAAGGTGTTGGGCCACAAAAAGCAAGTTTGTTAAATTCAGAAGTAGGGGTTTACAATCTAAATGATATGTTACATTATTTTCCTTTTAGATATGAGGATAGGTCTACAATAAAAAAACTATCCGATGTTAATGAAAATAGTGTAGAGGGTGTGTATTTAGTTACAGTTACTGCAAAATCAACCTCAGGAAAATTTAAATTTAAAAGCCTAAAAATTAAAGTAAAAGATCCCACAGGATATGCAGAACTTGTGTGGATGAAAGGAATTGAATGGGTAGAAGATAAAATTATAATTGGCAAGAAGTATTTAATTTTTGGTAAACCAAAGATTTATAGAAACAAGATTTCTTTTTTTCATCCAGAAACTAACGAACAAAATAAAGTAAGCCTTGGTATAAAACCCGTTTACCCAACAACAGAAAAATTAAAAAGAGGTTTCGTTAATAATAGGTTTTTTAATAAAATTATTGATTTAATTCTTGTAAAAACAAAGAGTCACATTGAAGAAACTCTTTCAGAGAAAATTATAAAAAAAGAAAAGCTAATTTCAAGGTCAGAGGCGATACAAAATATACACTTACCTAAAAATGAAGAAATGATCCGTCAATCTAAAAAAAGGTTAAAATTTGAAGAGCTTTTTTTCCTTCAGCTACAAATTTTACAGTTAAAAAATAAGCGTTTAAGTGCTTTTCCTGGATATGTTTTTAAAAAAAGTAAACTATTAAACACTTTTTACAAAAAACACCTCCCTTTTAATTTAACAGAAGCACAAAAAAAAGTAATTAAGGAGTTTTATGAAGACATGTGTTCCGGAAAACAAATGAACAGGCTTGTTCAGGGAGACGTTGGAAGCGGAAAAACAATAGTTGCGTTTATGTGTATGTTATTTGCTATAGAAGATAGATCTCAAATAGCTTTTATGGCGCCAACAGAAGTTTTGGCAGGCCAACATTTTAAAAGCATTAAAAAACAAGCAGAAAAACTTAATGTTAGTGTGGCTGTTTTAACCGGTTCAACAAAAAAGAAGGATAGAGATGTTTTGTTGGAAAAACTAATGAAAGGAGAGATTAACATACTAATTGGCACCCATGCTTTAATTGAAAAAAGGGTGCAGTTTAAAAAACTAGGGTTGGTGATTATAGACGAGCAACATAAGTTTGGGGTAGCTCAAAGAGCCAAACTTTGGTCAAAAAAAGAAAAGTATTATCCACACATTCTTGTAATGACAGCTACCCCCATTCCAAGAACACTAGCATTAACATTATATGGTGACTTAGATGTTTCTGTTATTGATGAACTCCCTTCTGGGAGAAAAAAAATAATAACAAGCCACAGAAATGACAACTCTAGATTAAAGGTTTTTGGTTTTATCAATAAAACAATAAATGAAGGTGGTCAGGTATATGTCGTGTATCCTTTGATTGAAGGTTCTGAAAAAAAAGATCATAAAGATTTAATGGACGGATTTGAAAGTTTAAAAAGGTATTTTCCTAATACTCAAATAGGTGTTTTACATGGAAGAATGAAACCTGAAAATAAGGATTATGAGATGAAGCGTTTTGCTGAGGGAAAAAGTAAGATATTAGTCTCCACTACGGTAATAGAGGTTGGGGTTGATGTTCCTAACGCTTCAGTAATAATAATTGAAAACGCTGAGAGGTTTGGTCTGTCACAACTTCATCAATTAAGAGGGCGCGTTGGCAGGGGAGAAAAACAGTCTTACTGTATTTTAATGACAAAATATAATTTATCACAAGAATCAAAAGAGAGGGTGAAGGCAATGGTGAGTTCTTCAGATGGATTTGAAATTGCTAATATAGATTTAAGACTAAGGGGTCCTGGAAATATGATGGGGACAAAACAAAGTGGATTATTAGAGTTAAGGTTTGTAAACCTTGCTGAAGATTATGATTTAATAAAAAAAACCAGAAGTGTTGCTCTTTCGATAATTGAAAACGACCCAAAACTTATACACTTAGAAAATAAAAACATATCTTATCATTTAAATAAAAGTATAAAAAGCAACATTAACTGGAGTAGAATTAGTTAACGCGGTTGTTAAAAAGAAAAAAAACTAAACCCCTTATTTTATTTAAACTTATTGCTTGGGTGAGTTTGTCTATTTCTAATTTTACATAATGTGTTTCGTTTTTTTTTATATATATTGTTTTTAAAGTTGAAGAAAAACATATCACAATAATTTATACGTTTTACAACTTCTTAGCTTAAAATTAATTTCAACATTAATATAAAAAAGTGTTTGGTTTAGTTATCCCTTTATTATTGATTGTTTTTTGTGGTTATGTTATTTGGAGGGCAGGAGACACGTTTTTAGAGGGGTCAAACTATATTGGTAGAAACTTAAAAGATGGTGTGAAGGGAGCAACCATTAATGCGGTAGCCAGCTCAATGCCTGAACTCTTTATCGCTTTGTTTTTTTTGTTTTTTCTAAAAGATGTTATTGGTTTCTCAGGTGGTTTAGGGACGTCTTTTGGAAGTGTTTTATTTAATGCTCTTATTATTCCTTCCGCGGCAATACTTGGTGTTCTTTCAAAATCAAAAAAGAATTCAGTGAGTGTTTCTCGTAAAATAATTTTACGAGACGGGGCGTGGTTGTTGTTAGTTGAGTTTGTTTTGATATATTTTATTCAACAAGGTGTCATTAGTTGGGTAGAAAGTTCTGTGTTAATTATTATTTATCTGCTTTATGTTATGTATTTATTTAAAACAATGAGTGGAGGCGACAATATAAACTACGAAGAACCATTTACAGATAAAGACAAAGTGTCATTTTTGTCAGCGTTTATAATTCTAGACTTAAAAAGAATGATGCTGGGAAACAAAAAACTTAATACAAACAAAGCTTGGTTTATTTTTGTTTTTTCGTCTTTGGTAATAGGGTTTGTTTGTTATTTTCTTGTTCTTGCTTGTGAGTGGTTAGGGAGTGAAAATTATTTTGTTTTTGGTTATGAATTTAATGGTTTAGGAATTCCTTTATTATTTATTGCTATGGTTTTTGCTGCTATTGGTAGTAGTTTTCCTGATACTATAATTTCGTTTAAAGATGCTCAAAAAGGAAATTATGACGACGCTATATCTAATGCATACGGAAGTAATGTTTTTAACCTTTGTGTAGCTTTGGGGGTTCCTTTATTTTTATTCACTTTTATTAACGGCCCAATTGAATTAACAGAAACTATAGTTAACACAATAACAAATTTATCTTGGTGGTTTTTTGGTCTTACTGTATTGTCAATTTATTTATATACAAGGCCTGGTGGGGTTAGCAAAAACCAAGCATATTTACTCATTTCATCATATGTGTTTTTTGTTATTTATATATTTTGGTCTGCATCACTAAGCTCTACTTTATAAATTTTTTATTAATTTAATAAGATGAAAAAATTTACAACACTGTCACTCCTGTTTCTTTTTTTCAATGTTTTTAGCCAAAAAAAACAAGTAATAAATCATATTGAATCAAACAAACTAAAATATGAAAAAATAGCAGACAATATTTGGGAATATGCAGAGGTTGGGTACCAAGAAGAAAAAAGCTCAGAGGATTTAATTTCATTACTTGATGACGCTGGGTTTCAAATAACAAAAGGGGTTGCTGAAATTCCAACAGCTTTTATTGCGGAATATAACAAAGGGGGTCCTGTTATTGGTATATTGGGCGAATATGATGCTCTTCCTGGTTTATCTCAAACTAGAGACCCTGAAAAAAAAGAAAGGTTAGGTATTAATTCTGGACACGCCTGTGGTCATAACTTATTTGGTGTGGCAAGTGCAGCGGCAGTAATTTCTATTAAAGATTGGTTAGAAAACTCAAACGAAAAAGGAACCATACGGTTTTATGGGTGTCCTGCGGAAGAAGGGGGTTCTGGTAAAGTTTATATGGTTAGAGAAGGTTTGTTTGATGATGTTGATATTGTGTTACACTGGCACCCTTCTGGAAAAAACAACGCCTCAGTCCGATCATCTTTAGCAAACAAAACAGGGAAGTTTAGGTTTTATGGAACCTCATCTCATGCCGCAAGCGCACCTGAACAAGGTCGTTCAGCTTTAGATGGGTTAGAGTCAATGAACAACATGCTAAACTTAATGAGAGAACATGTTGATCCTGAAAGTAGGATACATTATGTTATTACAAAGGGGGGTGATGCGCCAAACGTTGTTCCTAATTACGCAGAGGGTTATTATTACATAAGACATCCTGATCCGGAAGAGGTTAGAAAAATGTGGAAAAGATTAGAGTTGTGTGCTGAGGGTGCTGCAATAGGCACAGAAACGAAAGTAAACTTTGAAGTTGTAGGTGGGGTGTATAACATTCTTCCCAACGAAACACTTCAAAAAGTAGTGTATGAAGAACTTAGAAATATTGGTGGTGTATATTACGACAAAGCAGAAATCATTTATGCAGAAAAAATCAAAAGCTCATTAAAAAACCCAACCCCTTTGAATGAGTCTCAAAAAATAAACCCTTTTGTTATTGATTTATCAACTAAAGGTGGTGGATCCACAGATGTTGGAGATGTGAGCTGGACTGTTCCTACTGCTGGGTTCTCTACAGCAACATATGTTCCTGGTACGCCAGGTCACTCTTGGCAAGCCGCCTCTTGCACAGGAACATCAATAGGTTATAAGGGGATGATTAACGCTGCAAAAGTTTTAAGTTCTTCTGTTTATGAAATAATTACAAAACCAAAAATAATTAAAGAAGCTAAGTATGAGTTTGATAATAAGAGGGGTAAAAACTATATTTATAATTCTTTAATAGGAGATAGAAAACCTGCTTTAAACTATAGAAACTAACACTATGAAAAACTTAATATATACTTTTTTAATGTTTACACTAATATCTTGTGAGAATAACAAACCTTCTTTCGATCAAGAAACCTCAAATGTGATTAACACATTTTACAGCGATGCACTTGAATTGAGGGAGAGTTATGAGTTGTTACGGGTTCTTTCAAAAGATATTGGCCCTAGACCAAGTGGGTCTGAAGGGGCAAAGAAAGCAGTAACTTGGACCAAAGAGATTATGGAGGGTTATGGTTTTGATTCTGTCTACCTCCAAGAGGTTATGGTTCCTCATTGGGAGAGAGGTGAAATTGAAGAGGCTTATTTTTATGAAGGGAAAAGTAAAGTTAACCTTTCAATTTTAGGAGCTGGGGGTACAGTTTCTACACCAAAAGAAGGAATAACAGCTGAGGTGATTGAGGTATCTTCTTTAGATGAGGTTGATGAATTGGGCGAAGAGAAAATTAAAGGAAAAATAGTTTTTTATAATAAAGCTTTTAACCAAAGGTATATTAACGTTGGAACATCTTATGGTGAAACTGGTTTTCAAAGAAGAACCGGTGCTGTAAAAGCTGCTGAACACGGAGCTTTAGCCTCAGTTTTTAGGTCACTATCTTCGTCTACCTATGAAGATTTTCCTCATACTGGAGGGATGTCTTATAAGGAGGGTGTAGACAGTATTCCTCATGGTGGTTTAGGTGTTTTATCTTCGGTTAGGTTGTCTGAGGCGTTAAAAGAAAACCCAAACTTAAAGTTAACAGTGAGGTTGTCTGGGACCTGGTTTCCAGACGCTTTGTCTCACAATGTTATTGGTCTTATTAGGGGACAAAAAAACCCAGAAAAAATAATAACTGTTGGTGGGCATCTAGATTCCTGGGATATAGGAGAAGGGGCTCATGATGATGGGGCTGGTTGTGTCCATTCAATTGGAGCGTTAAGGTTGTTTCAAAGGCAAAATATAAAACCAAATAATACCATAAGGGCTGTTATGTTTATGAACGAAGAATTTGGTTTGAGGGGTGGTTTAAAATATGCTGAAATTGCTGTAAAAGAAGGTGAACAACATATTGCTGCAATAGAGAGTGACGCAAGTGGTTATGTACCTAGGGGGTTTGGTTTTTCGGGGAGCGATGATCAACTCAAAAAAATTCAAGATTGGTTAAAATATTTTGACAAAAACACCATTTCCTATTTTTCTAAAGGTGGAGGTGGCGCTGACATTGGCCCGCTTCACAGACAAACAGGTACACCAATGTTCGGTTTGAGTATTGATGGTCAAAAATATTTTGAGATGCATCACACCGCTAAAGATGTTTTTGAGTTAGTTCATGCAAGAGAATTAGAGTTAGGAACAGCCTCTATGGCTTCCTTGGTTTATCTAATTGATAAGTATGGTTTATAAAAAGCGTTTCTTTTTCTGCTTTTTTCTTTGTTTTTTTTCTTACCAACCAACATACTCTCACGCGGTATATGTAAGTGTGTGTAATATTTATGAAAAAAACGGAGAGTCTTATTTTTCCATTCGAGCTTTTAAAGATGATGTTTTTGATGCGTTAGGATTTAATGGGTATTCTTATGAATTAACAGATAAAGAAGAGAGTTTAATTGTAGAATATATTAAACAAAACTTTATTGTATTGTTAGATGGAGAAGATAAAAGCTTAGTGTTAAGCAGGTTTGTTTTTGAGGGTAGTGACTACACAGAAACAGCTAATCTTGTTTTTAAATTAAACGAAAAAATGACAAACAAGAAGCTTAAAATAAAGAACACTATTTTATTTGATGTTTTAGAAGATCAAACAAACATAGTTGGTGTTAAGATTAACAAAACAAAAAGAACGCTTAATTTTAATAAAAATAAAAAAGAGGATTGGGTTCAGATAAATTAAAGGTTGTTGTTGGTTCAAAAAACCCCACAAAAATTAACGCGGTTAAAAGAGCTATTAAAAAGGTTTTTAAAAAAAACAAAATTACGGTTGAGGGGTTTGAGGTTAGTTCAGGTGTTTCTGATCAACCGATGAGCTGCTTGGAAACAAAAAAGGGTGCTATAAACAGGGTGAAAAACCTTGAAAATAAGGACGCAAATTTATTTGTAGGTATTGAGGGTGGTTGTGATTATATTAACGACGACCTTTTTGCTTTTGCTTGGGTTATAACAAAAAACAACTCAGGAATTGTGGGTAAAGGAAAGACCTCTATGTTTCAACTTCCAAAAAAAATAAAAAATCTTATTGAAGTGGGCGTAGAATTAGGTGAGGCGGATGATATTGTGTTTAAAAGAAACAATTCAAAGGAAAAAAACGGAGCTGTTGGAATATTAACAAACAATTTAATTGATAGAACTAAATATTATGAAGAGGCTGTGGTTTTGTCTTTAATTCCTTTTATAAAAAACGAGTTATTCGTTTAAAAAACTTTTTAGTAAATCCGTTTCTGACAACGTTTTATCTTTAAAATAAAAATATTTGTTTCTTGTTGCTGTATGCTCTAACACTAGCAGGAGCGTCTCTTTATTTGAGGTTGGGGATAATTCTTTAATGTTAAAGGTTTTTTGTAAAAACCCTTCTTTTCCTCTAAAAAACTGAATTATATAGTTTATTCCGTTTGCGTAATAAAATCTAAAATCCTCTTTTGGTTCAACTAAAATGAGGTTTTGAGTTGTTATTTTTAAAGAGTCTGTTATAGCAATCTTTTGGTTTGTTAGGTTTGGTTTGTTTAAGATTTTGTTAAATGGTTTTATCTTGATTTTGTTTATAATTTCTGGTGTTGGAGAAAACAAAAAGGTAGTTTGTTTTTCTTTTCTTTCAACCAACGTTTCTTTCAAAGAAAGAAACACGGAGTCTCCTTTTAATGAGGCTATGGGGTTTGGTGTTTTTTTAACAAAATAATCGAACGAATAAAAGCTTATTTCTTTTTTTTTCTCAGAATAAAACAAAACCTTTTTAACTCCCCTTTCATTTAGATAAGAAACAAGGTTTTCTTTCGTTTCCGCAGAAACATTAATGTTAATGGAGTCTATATAGTTTATAACATCAACCCCAAAGCTGGTTAGTTTGTTGTGTATTTTTTTGATTTTGATGTTTTGCTCTCCCTCTTCTAATAAAGAAAAAACGACTAGCGTCTTTTGTTGAAGGTTTTGGTTATTAGCTTGAACCTTGATTACACCTAAGAGTAAAACAAATAGAAAACAAATAGCTTGATTGGTGTTCACTTTATTAAAACTTCAAAACTTAAATTATATTTTAATTTACTGAAATTTATGAAATTAATTACTTAGAGGTATTTATATTAGTTAGCGAAATGATAGATAAACTTGAAGAATTAAAAAAAAGATATTTAGAGGTAGAATCTGACCTATCAAAGCCGGAGACGGTCTCCGATATGGGTTTGTTTAAAAAACTAAACAAAGAATATAAATCCTTAGGAAAAATTGTTACAGCATACCACCAATACAAAGAAACAATGGTTGGTGTAGATGAGGCTAAAAATATAATTGAAACAGAAAAAGACGAGGAGTTTAGGGAAATAGCAAAAAAAGAATTAGAAGTTTTGTTGGTTAAAAAGACAGAAGAGGAAGAGGCGCTAAAGGTTTTACTAATACCTAAAGACCCTAATGATGAAAAAAATGTAATTCTAGAAATTAGAGCAGGAACAGGTGGAGATGAAGCTGCTATTTTTGCTGGAGACTTATTAAGAATGTATCAACTATATTCTGAAAAAAACAAATGGGCTTTTAATGTAGTTACTTTTAATGAGGGTTCTTCTGGTGGATATAAAGAAATAGTGTGTTCTATAGAGGGTGAAGATGTATACGGAAAGTTAAAGTTTGAGGCGGGAACACACCGGGTGCAAAGGGTTCCAAACACAGAAACACAAGGACGGGTACACACCTCAGCAGCAACCGTTGCTGT
>CETI01141572.1_pt1 | contig 24608 bp, 15 predicted proteins | sample 361441 | NCBI WGS metagenome assembly CETI01 (sample SAMEA2622478, study PRJEB7988) | marine metagenome | biome: marine biome (ENVO:00000447); feature: deep chlorophyll maximum layer (ENVO:xxxxxxxx); material: "saline water (ENVO:00002010), including plankton (ENVO:xxxxxxxx)" | depth 90 m | reverse complement strand
TTGCCAAGGAGAATGTCGAGAGTTCGAATCTCTTCATCCGCTTATTAGAGATATAATTAAAGCATTTTCCTCTCAAATCGATTGAATGAGGAGCTAAGGGTATGGATATATCTATTAATATTGCGAATTCAACTTGTAATTTTAATGTTTAGATTATTGAGTTTTTTAAATTATATTTTTCTTGAATATTGTGTTTAAAGATTTTAATTTAGAGATTTTTCCGTACAATTTCAAGACAAAACATTAATAATATAAATCTTATTTTTCAAGTAACATCAAATTTTGAATACTTTCTTTTTGAAAACCCATTTTCATGTAAAATTTCTCACATTGAGTTGTCATTATATATATCTTTTCAACTTGGATTAAATTTTTATCATTGATAATTAAATTTATAATCTTTCCTCCAATTCCTAATCTCTGATAGTTTTTATCAACAACTATGTCCCAAAGTGTAGCCCTATAGATTTCATCTGTTGTGGCTCTGCCAAAACCTATCATTTTTTTCTTATCCCATGCACTAACAATTATGTTGCTTTTTGCGATCATTTTTTTTATGTCTTTTGCGCACCTTTGATTTGCCCAGGAGGTATTAGCCTTGAATAGATCATGAAGCTTCTTAATCCCGTTGACAGGGGTCAAATTAGGCCCTAAGCCTAAAAATCTCAAGCCAATCGCCCTGTTTGTGTGCTTAATTAGTAATGGTTCATGCATACAGTCAAATTTTGAATCAATATCAACTCTTTAAGCATTACATAATTTGAGATGAAATCCTTCTTTCTCGAATGTATTATTGTTTAAAGATTAAAAATTTAAGTAGTTGTAAAAATCTTTGAACGTTGATGTTCATTTTTAAGACTCTTCATTATTTACTATGGAATCATATGAGTATTTAGATTTTGAGGATAAATTTAGAGGATCAAGGGATTCTATCTTCTCAAGTTTATCCCACTATGATTCTTTGATTAATACTTTATTTGATTTTGATCCGAACATGAATCTTTTGGATATTGGATGCGGAAGAGGCGAGTTTTTACAGAGGTATAGCAGTAAACTTGTTGACTTAAAAGGTATTGATAAAGACATAAAAATGGTTGAATTATGTAAAAAGAATAGAATTAATGTCATACAAGGTGATGCTCTTAAGTTATTAGAAGATTTTGAAAGTGAATCATTTTCTGTAATTACTGCTTTCCATATCATTGAACATTTGACAAGAATGGAGTTATCTGAATTGGTTAGCTCATGTAAAAGAATACTTAAACCAAATGGAGTTTTGATTTTGGAGACTCCTAGCATTGATAACTTAATTGTTTCAACCAAATTATTTTATTTAGATGAAACACATATTAATCATATAAATCCTGATGGATTGGTTTTTTCACTCGAAAATATTGGTTTTGATAAAGTCAATTATTTCTTAATCAATGGAGGCCCACTTCAATCAGCTAATTCATTAAATCTCACAAGGGTTCTGAATGGTGTAGCGCAAGACTTATTGATAATAGGCTGTAAAAATCAAATTATGAGTAATCTGTTATTTACGAAAAGTACTTCTTGGCAGTCTCAATTACGCATTGCACCTTCAACATTAGAGTCCGCTTCGGATTTCGATTTTGCAATGAGTAGAAAGATAAGTGAGTGGAAAGAAAATATTAATGGGATAGAAGAAAAGTTATCTGACGTAAAACAAAATTACTTAAAGTTAGAGCAAGATTTCCTTCAACTTAGACATGAAATGAGATTTTTTCAAAAAATTAAGGATTTGATTAAGATGCCTTATGTATTTATCAAAAAGATAATTTCTTCATTTTCAATTTTCTTATTTGGAATTATGTTGAAAGTTTTGAATAAGTTACTTTCAAATAGAATTATTTTAGATTTTTTATTAACAAAAAAAATCAAAGTAGCTCTTTTTAATTTTTTAAGTTTATTACCTATGAAAATAGGTGTAATTTTTATAAGTAAAATCTATAATAAAATAGATAAATTAATTCAAATTGATTCTAAATCAAAGAGTTTTAATAATCAATTATTGGACCATTATAATGCTTCTATTAAATCTAAATATTATAAAAAAAATTTCAACAAAAGGATTAAACTAAAATGAGAATTGCTATAGATTTGCAAGGTATTCAAAGTGACGGTAGTCGTAATAGGGGTATTGGCAGATATTCATTGGAACTTGTTAGAAACATTATCAAAAATGGATCTAATAATCATTATGTATTGGTAGGAAATGCTGCTTTATTTGATGTGAGAGATTTTTTTAAAAATGAAATATCTCAAAAAAATGTTGACTTTCTAGATTGGTATACTCCTTGCCCTGTACATTTTCAATCAAATAATACTACTAAATTAGTTGTTGGTAGATATTTAAAATCTTATTTTTTCTCATGTTTAAATGTAGATATTATACTCCTAACTAGTTTCCTAGAGGGGTTTTCAGAAAACTTTATATCAGAAATAGACGACGTCAAATCAACTACTAAAGTTTTTTCTATTTTTTATGATTTGATCCCTTTGTTGAACCCGACATTATATTTAAAACGAAATCCTGAATTTTCCAAATTTTATCATAAAAAAATAAATGGTTTTAACAAATTAGATGGTTTGTTGGCGATTTCATATTCATCTGCAAAAGAAATCATAACTAATTTGAATATTGATAAAAATCGTGTATTTAATATATCTTCAGCATGTGATAATAAAATTTTTAATACTGATAGATTAATTCAGCAATCTGATTCAATTAATTTTTCAAAAACTGGTTCTTTTATTCTTTATACAGGTGCATGTGATCCAAGGAAAAACATAAAAAATCTTTTGAAAGCCTATAGCTTATTAGACTCTAAAATTTTAAAACAATATAAGTTAGTTATAGCTGGTAGCTTAATTCAGCCAGAATTAGATTTGTTAGCATCTTGGAAGCAAGAATTTAAAATAGCTGATCAAAATGTAATTTCACTGGGTTATGTATCAGATGATGATTTAGTACTACTATACAGAAAATGTTCATTGTTTATCTTCCCATCATTTCATGAAGGGTTTGGTTTGCCTGTTCTAGAAGCAATGTGCTGTGGTGCCCCTGTAATTGCATCAAATAAAACGAGCATTCCTGAGGTTATAGAGAATAAAAATGCAATGTTTAATCCATATAACCCAAAGGAGATTTCAGTATTAATTAATAAAGCTTTGACTAATAAAACTTTTAATAATGAATTACTAATTAATGCAAAAATACAAAGTCAAAAATTTTCTTGGACAAGATCTTCTCTCGCGGCTTTAAAAGCATTTCAAACTGTTCTTGAAAAAAATGTTGACAGAAATAGAAACTTTACTTGGTCATTCATTAATGATTTATACAAATCAAATTTAGATGATTTGTTGAAGAAATTAACCTCAAACAAGTTACTTAAAAAGAATTTTCTTGATAGTGATTGGAAATTATTAGCTGCCTCTATCGATAAGAATAATCAACAATTAGATTCGTTTGTAAAAGTAAATTATGGTTTATCTGAAATTAAAAAATGGAAGGTTGAAGGTCCTTTTGACTCTACTTATAGTCTTTCTATATTAAATAGATGTTTTGCGGAGGCTCTTTCTCGAAAAGTTAAATATACATCTCTTAAAATTACAGAAGGACCAGGAGATTATCACCCTAATGAAATATTTTTGAAGAACTATCCACAGATTTTTTCAATATACAAAAATTCCTTAAACGATCAAAATTTTACTGAAATAGTTAGTAGAAATCTATATCCACCAAGAGTAAGTGATTTAGCAAGTAGATTTAACTTATTACATTCTTATGGTTGGGAAGAATCAGAATTTCCAAAAAATTGGGTTAATGACTTCAATAATCATTTACAAGGAATGACTGTAATGTCTAATCAAGTTAAGAAAATACTTATTGATAACGGAGTTACTATACCTATTTATGTAGCAGGTTTAGGCTTAGATCATATACAAAAAATAAAGCCAGATTGCTCTATTAATAATAGTTTAAAAAAATTTAAAATATTACATATATCTTCCTGCTTTCCTCGAAAAGGGATTGATATATTAATCAAAGCTTATGAAAAAGTCTTTAATAATAAAGATGATGTTAGCTTAATAATTAAAACTTTCAGTAACCCTCATAATAATGTAAAAGAACTTTTATATAAAGCAAAAAATAGTAATCCTAACTTCCCTCATGTTGAGCTATTAGAGTGTGATTTAACGGATTCTCAGATAAAGGCACTTTACCTTAATTCTGACTTATTCATTGCTCCCAGTAGAGGAGAGGGCTTTGGCCTTCCTCTTGGTGAGGCTATGTATTCTCGAGTGCCTGTCATTACAACTGGTTGGGGTGGGCAATTAGATTTTTGCAATAATGAAAATTGTTGGCTAATTGATTTTAAATTTGTTAATTCTAAATCTCATTTTGACCTCGATTTTTCATATTGGGCAGAGCCTTCTGTTAATCACTTGGCTTCATTAATTTCTCGAATTTATCATTCACCAAAGCAAGAAATACAAAAAAAAATTGATACCGCTTTTGATAATATATCAAAATTAGATTGGGATTTAGTTATAGATAGAAATCTTGAATTTGTTAGAAGTAAATTATGTAAATTTTCTAATCAAAAATCAAAAATTGCTTGTATATCTACATGGAATCGTAGATGCGGAATTGCTTCATATGCCAGAAATATATTTACTAGTTTTAGAGAAAGAGTTACTATATTTTCACCATTGGAAGATTACAATACCTCAGATGATGATGATTTTGATGTTATACCTTCATGGAGCCTGGATCCTTCTCTTCAAGATTTTTCATGTCTTTTAGAACATATAAGAGAAGAATGTATTACATCAATTGTAATTCAATTTAATTATGGCTTTTATGACTTTACTCAATTATCCAATTTGATTTATGATTTAAAAAGATCTAAAATAAATATTATACTTTTAATGCATTCAACAAAAGATCCAGATCATGATAAAACTAAAAAATTATCTTTAATTATTTCTTCTTTACGATTATGTAACAGAATAATAGTACATACGATTTCCGATTTGAATAGATTAAAAAACTTAAATATAGTTGATAATGTTTGTTTATTGCCTCAAGGTATTCTTCACTTTAACTCAAAAAATAATTTTTTAAAGTCAATAAAGAAATCCTTATCTAATGAAATTTATTCGATTGCTTCTTACGGCTTTTGCTTGCCAAATAAGGGTTTTAAAGAATTAATTAAAGCAATTTTTTTACTTAACAATCGAGGTATCCGCGTTAGGCTAAATATTTACTCTGCACTTTATAATGATGAGTACAATTGGTATTATGAAGAACTACAAAACTTGGTAACTAATTTGAATTTAGGTGGCTCTGTGTTCATTCATGATGAATATATGCAGGACCAAGAAACTTTACATAGATTATCATGCCAAGATTGCTTGGTTTTCCCCTATCAATCTTCTAATGAGTCTTCAAGTGCAGCTGTTAGACATGGTCTCGCCAGCTTGGTTCCAGTTTTGGTAACGCCACATCCAATATTTGATGATATTTCAGAAATAGTATATAAATTATCTGGTTTTACTCCTGAAGATATTGCAAATGGTATTGAAGAATTTTATATAAAAAATAAGGATTATATTTACAAGTCTGCAACTACTAATGATCAACAAAAAAGGAATAATATTATTTCAAGTATGCATTTTTCTAAAATAAGTTATAGATTTTATAATATAATTAAAAGTTTAGAGATAAACGAAGCTTCTAATACGATTTAATCTTTTTATTAATAAGTAGTTCTATGATATCTTCGATAGTTAATTTAGCTTCCCAATTTAAGGTAGATTTTAAATGTTCGGGGTCACCAAAACTTTTTTCTATTTCTTGTTTCCTAAATAAATTTTTATCAATTTCAATGTGATCTTGCCATGATAGATCAAACTTTTTGAATGCTAAATCTATTATCTTTTCCAATTTAGTTAGCTTCCCTGTGCAAATTACAAAATCTTGCTTTGCTCTTGATGAATTAATTAGTTGCATAGCCTCTACATATTCTTCGGCCCATCCCCAATCTCTTTGAATATTTATATTACCTAAGGTGATTTTTTTTGTTTGATCTTTGGAGCATTCAATGGCTGCATTGATAATCTTATGAGTCACAAAATTTTCATTTCTAAATTCAGATTCATGGTTAAATAAGACCCCTGTTACGCAGTTCAACTGATAAGCATCTCGATACATTCTTACTAAATTAAAACTTGTTTGCTTTGCAACTGCATATGGACTTAATGGTTTTTGTGGAGTAAAAATTTTTGCTTTTTCTTTTGTTAAACCAAATATTTCCCCGCTTCCTGCAAAAAATATTGAGCCAGAGAAACTCAAGCTTTTTGCAGATTCGAGCAAATTGACTGTTCCTGTGATTATTCCATTCAATGTTTCTCTTGGCAGCTCAAATGATTTTCCTACTGACGATTGTGCCGCTAAGTTGTAAACCTCATCTGGGTAGTATTTCTCCAATAGGCTTCTCACCAGATCATTGTCCAAGATATCTCCTTCTAAACGTTCAATTTCATCTGATATCCCTAATCTTTTGAGGTTGTCATCTTGTATTTTTTGCTTTCTTGATAGCCCAACCACCTTAAATCCCTTCTCAAGAAGCAATTTTGATAAGAGGGAACCATCTTGACCACTGCACCCAAATATTAAAGCTGTTTTTGAACTCACTTAACTTAATTTTCTTTTTACATAGCATCATCTTTGAGATTCGCCAGAAAAAAGCACATGTAAAGGATCTTGTATTAAAAAATCTAGAGATTTTGGAAAAAATTCTTTTAAATCAACAGTTAAATTAACAATATTGACCCAATTTTTATATGCCGATTATGTTTTTGACCCCAAAATTTTGGAATAATTTGCGTTAGTGTGCACTTTGCATTCTGGTTTTTTAGATAATTTTTGATACATCAAGAATCAAATTAATTATTGGTCTATTTACGTGTAAATCATTAAGTAAAACAATGATATCTCGATGCCTATAGAGGGGGGGAAAGCCAGTTATACGAGTAGATTTGACTTTTTAGTCGCTGGTCAATATGTGGTCAATCAGGAGCGGCTTTCAAGGAATATATTGACCATCTGCTAGTCTTATTTCGTTAATAAAATGTTTGGATTTCCTTGTTTATTTGGTCTAAATCTCTTGATATATGACTTATTGACCTTATAGTTCCGGTAATTCTGATTCTTTCAGGCTTTATAGTGCCTGTCCAAGAAAGAACTCCGCACATTAATTTGCGGAGATCCCTATTTAAACAACTATTTCTTCCGCTAACAAAAAAATGACCAACGCGACTAGCACACAACTCCAAGAGCTCTATGTTGCTTACTTCGGGCGCGCTGCTGATCCCACCGGTCTAGATTACTGGACAGAAAAAGGGATTACCTCTGCTAAGTTTGCCTCTGATATGTATGCACAGGCAGAATTTAAAGATGCATACGGCAGCCTTTCAACTGAGTCACAAGTAAACCAGATTTACAAAAATCTATTTGATCGCGAAGCCGACGTAACTGGCCTAACTTATTGGACACAGCAAATCAATCTCGGAAACCTTCAGTTGGCTGAGATTGCTACTCACTTAATTTGGGCTGCTAAAAATAATGATGGTAGTGCCGACGATAAGACAGCATTAACTAACAGAACAAATGCTGCGGTTGCTTATACAGCTGAAGTTAAGCTAACAACTGCTGGAATACTTGCTTACCAAGCTGAAACAACTTCACCTTGGAAATCTGGAGTAAACATCACTGAAGCTATTAGCTATCTTTCAGGTATTGATAAAGATACTGCTTATACAGCATCTGGTATTACGACAAGTGTTAATACAATTAAAACCAATGGAGTCCCAACTTCCTCCTCTTCTTTCAACCTAACCGCAGCGACAGCTGGAGACGATTTAGTAGGTACATCTGGCAACGATACATTTACAGGCGGATCTGCAGCAAGATTCCAAAGTGCAGATACAGTAACTGGTGGAGCTGGTACAGATACGTTAAATACAAAAATTACTGGAACTATTACACCTACAGTTGATGAAATTGAGAATATTATTCTTGATGCAACTGGTACAGCAAGTATAGATGGTGCGAATATTGGCACTGATACCACTTCTGTAACCGTTAAAGGTGGTAATACAGTTACTTACTTGAACGCCGTTCAAGAGACATTTACTGTTAGTGAAGCTTCTACTGGGTTAACAGTTACTGCAAAAACAGGTTTTACTAACTCAAATTCTGACGCTATCACCGTTAATTTAGGAGCTGCTGCTTTTGGGACAATAACTCTTGGTGACGAAGCAGAGAGTAGTTATGGTTATGAATATGAGACAGTAAACTTAGTTCTTTCAGGTGATGGTTCTGCAACTCTTGCAGAAGCTGATGGTGAAACTAGTGGAACTCCTGGATGGATTACAACATCTGACACTATTAATATCACTGGTACAGGTGACTTTGAACTAAATCTTGCTGACGCACAAATTGGTGGAAATGCAACTCTTGGTAGTGAAGTTGCTGTAAAAATCGTTGCTTCTGACCACACAGGTAAATTAACAGTTGACCTAGGTGTGCTTGAGACTGAAAACGTCTCAGCTGCTAACTGGACAGGCGTCGACGCAATCAAAATCCAGACAGATGACACAGGAGATACTGAAAACCAGCTAGTTGACGTTGCTTCAGGTACTGAAGTGATCATTGCCGGTGTCGAATCTGTAGACAACGTACTAACAATTGATCCAAACGGTTCAGCTACAGGTGAAACACTTCAAGTAACCTTGAACAATGCAACAGCTGGATCAAGTGTTGACATTGATAGCTTGACAACAGACGGATTTGAAACTCTTACTATTCATTCAACCGGTACTGATTCATCTACAGTAACTGTTAAGAACATAGTTGATGTTGTAGCTGGTACAACTAATGACCCAACTTTAAAGATTACTGGAGATAAGCACCTAACTCTTGGTGCCCCTTCTGGTGCAACTGACTTTGTTGAAGCAACTTTCACTTCTATCACATCTACCAACACTGCTGGTGTTGACATTGCTATTGCTGCTGGTGGCGCACTTAGCTTCACTGGTGGTTCAGGTAATGACAGACTTGTAGTTAACACAATTGCAGACATCACCTCTGCTGATTCATTGAATGGTGGAGACGGAACTGACACACTTGCGATAACAGCTGAAGTTCTTACTGATTTCTCAACAGCTCAACTAGCCGTTTTATCAAACTTTGAAATACTCGAGTATTACGGTGCACAGGATATTGACAATGGAAATACATCTCCAGTAATTGACTTAACAGCAATCACTGGTATGAACGAAGTCTTTATTGACGGTGCTATTACATCATCAAATACCGACACTCTGACTGTTAAGGGTGAAAGTGGTATGACTTTCAGAACCGATGCATCAATGGCTGACACCAATGGATTAGCCAGTCAGCTCATTATCGATGTTAAGGATGCAGCAAATGCTGGAACTAATGACACAGTCAATTTCCATTCAGATGTAGCTTCAGGTGGAACAACTGCACGTTTCGCATTCCAGATTGATAACGTTGAAAACTTGAACGTTAATGTCAGCGGAGTTTTCCAGGCTAGTGACGTTCAGACAATTGCTGATGTTGATGGCGCACAATTAACAACCATCACTGTTACATCTGATGCTGGTAGTACTTCTGGTACAGCCAATATTGCTGAAAGTTTAACCATCTCTGGTATTGAATCAACCTTGCTCAGTACATTCGATGCTTCTGCATTCGAAGGAGCAGTAGATGTCACTGGATTGGCTACCAACTACATCGCTACTGGAGCGACAATAAAAGGTGGTACTAGAGTAGACAAGATTACTGCTGGTACTGGTGCTGACACGATTACTGGTGGTGCTGGTGCTGACACGCTTCTAGGTGGTAATTCAAATGACAATATTGATGGTGGTGCTGGTGCTGACAAAATTGAGGGTGAGGCTGGCGCTGACACAATAACTGGTGGTACTGGTAAAGACACCTACGTTTTGGATGACGATCACTCTACTGAGTCAGCAATGGATATCATTAAAGACTTTGCTGCACTAGCTACCGATGCTGATTTCGATACTCTTAATCCAGCAACCGGTGCAAATGTAAGTAAGGATGAATCATCTGCTGTTGATGTTAAGGCAGGTACGGCTGATACTGCTGACACTTCTGTTACAGCTACCGTCTCTGCCGGTGTTATCACTCTTGGTGGTACTGAAAAAGCCAACGTAAATACATTGGCTGAATGGATTGATGTTGCTGAGATCTTACTTGCTAGAAATGTAATCAATGACAACAGTACAGAAGCTGGTATGATTGCTTTCGAATTTAGTGGAGACACATACGTTGTCTACGGTGATGATGCATCAAGTGAAGCTACATACGCAACTGAGGGTGCAGTTAAGCTAGAGGGATTAACAGGTATAACTGGTATATCTACTACTGAAGCTATCAATACAATTCACATTGCATAGCAATCAGCTCTAAATAGGAAAAAAAGCTCCACTTTTAGTGGAGCTTTTTTTTGTGTATTCATATCTTCTTTGCTAATAGTTGATGTCCTGAACTATTTACGTAATTGAGTGGTCAATTTAGTTAGAGGGATTAACCGGAATAACTGCTATATCAGTAACTTAAGCAATCAATACAATATACATACAGAATAATTCCTTTTAAACATCATTAATAGCTCATGGTTTTGCTGAGCTTTTTATTTTTAATTTCATTCATCATCTATTTATTGTTTTATATTCATTTACTATTTGTTATTATTATTTGTCAAACTAACTCAATTAATTAAAGCAAGTTATTTTGATTGATTTTCTTAAATTGATTTAAGGGATTGTGCCTTATCAGTAAATTTACTAAGGAATAATTGTATATAAGTCACTTTTCTGAGTTTTATATTGGCAGTCAGGCTCATACCAGCTTGTAGAGGAAGCTTTTTACCTGATTTAACTTTAAGGTATTGTTTATTTAGCCTAATAGTTGCAGGAAAACGATATCCTTTGCCTAGAGATCGGTCAGGTGGTAATGCGTCTGATCCAATACTAGTAACTGTTCCCTCCAAAACACCAAAATCAGTTGCTGGGAAAGAATCAATACTTACTTCAGCTTTTTTACCAGCTTTGACAAATCCAATTGTTCTGCTATCTATCTCTACTTTTGCTAAAAGATTATCAAAAGGAACAATTTTTAATAATGGTTCTCCCGGTCTTGCTACATAACCTATTTCTTTAGGTTGCAAATCAAAAACTTTTCCATCTATAGGAGAACTAATCTCTTGATATTTAAGAATTATGGAATTTCTTTTTATTTGACTCTTGATTTCTTCTATTTTTAATTGTTGTTCAAGATACTGAAGCTCTGAGACTGCACCTACAGCAACAAGGTTTTCCAATTTGTCTTTTATTGTATTGTTTATATCTAAACTGTTTTTCAAAACAATACTTTTTGCTTTTGTAAGTTTTGGATCGAGTCTCATTAAAACTTGCCCTTTTTGTACTATGTCGCCTTCTTTAACAAGTATTTCACTAGTTACTCCCTCAAGCGGCATTTGGACATCAATCACTCCCCCTTTGGGTTCAAGTTTTCCCAGGGCTATTACTACTTCATCTGTCTTGGCAATGCTAAGCCAACCTAATGCAAATGTGGTCCCCCCAATTAATACCCAGGTCAATGACGAAGCCCAAAACCTTGACTGAGTTAGTATTACATTATTTCTGTTGTCTGATTTAACCGTACTTTCAATCTTGTCTTGTAATTTCTCAAAAAACAAAGATGGGTTTATATTTTTAATATTTTTTGTTTTTTCTTTAAATATATTCTGGAAATATATTGATTTATTCTTAATCAAACTTGAAGTTGATTCAATTTTTTTGTTAATTTCTTTATTTAGCTCTTTGATAAGCTGAATATTTTTTTTACTGCTCATATTCAACTTGATTCCTGCTGGCGATAAAGAGCAAAGTATCTACCCTTTTTTTCCATTAGTTCTTTATGGGTTCCAACCTCGGCTATGGAACCTTCATGAAGCATGATTATTGTGTCGGAGTTTTTCACAGTACTTAACCTATGAGTTATAAAAAATACAGTTGAATCAATGCATGAATTCTTTAATCCCTCGCAAACTTTTCTTTCTGTGTCGTAGTCTAGAGCACTGGTAGCCTCATCCATTATTAGAAGCTTCGGATTGCTTAATAATGTTCTAGCTATTGCAATTCGTTGTTTTTGACCCCCAGACAAACCAGCGCCTCTTTCTCCAATCTTTGTGCTGTAACCATCTTTTAATCTCATAATAAAATCATGAGATTCGGAAATTTTTGAAGCTCTTAAAATTTCATCGCTTGTTGCATCTGGATCTGTTAGAGATATGTTTTCATTTATTGTTCCAGCAAAAAGTAAAGGTTCTTGAGGGACAATACCAATTTGTCTTCTAAGTGAGTAAAGCTCTACCTTGCTTACGTCATACCCGTCGATTAATATTCTACCTTTATTAGGTTTATATAGTCTTGGAAGTAATTTCATTAAAGTGCTTTTACCACTACCGCTTTGCCCCACAATTCCCACAAATTGTCCGGCTTTTATTGTTAGAGAAATGTTATTGAGGATATTTATCTGTCCTCTTTCAAAACTAAAACTTACATTTTCAAAATCTACTTTACCTTTAATACTTGGCAGTGGAATCATACCTTTATCAGCCTCAGAAGCCTCTTCGGGAGTATCAATAATATCTGCCAATCTTTCAAATGAAACTCTCAGCTCTTGTATGCTTTGCCAGATTGTGCTGAGCCTAAGGATCGGTTGAGTTACATACCCAGAAATTATTCGGAAAGCAATTAATTGACCCAGAGTTAATTGTCCTTTAAGCACAAGAGTTGCTCCAACCCACAAAATTACAAGTTGGGAGATTTGATTTAAAACTTTACTTGTCTCATTCAAAGTCGTTCCAGTGATTGTTTTTTCAAAGGTTTTTGAAATGTATTTTCCATATAGCTCCTGCCATTTCCAACGACTTACTCTCTCGACATTCTGTGCTTTAACAGTTTGAACGCCTGTAAGAACTTCTACGAGATGACTTTGCGTAATTGCATTTTGTTGAGCAATCTCCCTGATCTGCCTTCGTATTAGTGGAGTACCTATCAGGGTTATAAATATTTGTATTGGTACTACAGCTAGGGCTATGAATGTTAACAACCAACTATAAAAGACCATTACCACTATGTAAATTAATGAGAAAGCTGCATCTAATAAAGTTGTCAGTGCCTGTCCAGTTAAAAAATTTCTTATTTTTTCTAATTCACCTATTCTGCTACCAAGTTCACCTACTGGTCTTTTATCAAAATATTTCAGAGGTAATCTCAATAAATGATCAATAACTTCTGCTCCTAGTCTTGTATCTATTCTATTAGTTGTTTCAGTGAATAAAAAAGTTCTTAAACTACTAATTACTCCTCCAATAATAGTAACGAAAACTAGTGCAAATCCTAAAATTTGTAATGTGTCAAGACTACGTTGAGAAATTACCTTATCTATAATGACTTGAATCATTAATGGATTAGCTAATGTCAATAATTGCACTATAAATGATGCGAAAAATACTTGTAAAAGGACTGATCTATATCTGTTAATTGAGGGTAAAAGCCAATTAATGCCGAACTTAGACTCTGGTGTTTGCTCATTCTTTTCTACTAAAAGTATTTCAAAAGAATTTCCTCCAAAACTCTCTTCAAAATCCTCTGGCTTTAAAGTTATTAATCCTTGGCTGGGAGATGCAATCTCAAGAAGATTAGAATTACTTAGCTTGACTACTGCAAAACTATTTTGCCAAGTTATAAGTGAAGGATATGGAAGTCTTGAAGCAGCTTTTGGTTCAACCTTAGCAATTGTTGAATATAAACCCATCATTGAAGTAATACCTCCAACCAATTGGATACTTGGCTTTTTCCCTTCTCTTATCGAATCACGTAATATTTTTTCAATAGTATCATTTTTATATGGTAAATCTAATTGTAATGAGAGCATCTGTAGGCAAGCTAATGTTTCTCTTATATCTCCATTACCTTTAATTAATTTAAATTCTTTGTCATTGTTGTACTGACCGATTTCTTCAGATGTATTTATTAATTTTCGGGGCTCTTCTGTCTCATTTATTTTGGAATTATTTTGGTCACTAAAATTTTCATTGGTTGTTTGATTGAGAGGTTTTCTATCAACTAGTTGAGAATATATTGATTTTTTTATAAGAAATATTCTTCCAGGCAAAGGACCTCTAAGATCAATCTCTTTTGAATTTTCAAGAATATCGCCAATAAAATTGTTATTGATATTAGCGCTGCCTATAATACCTATTTCGTCTTCTAAGGATTGATATTTTTCTCCATTGTTGTATACCTTAAGACTTATATTATTGATTAATAAATTTAATAAATATTTTAAATCTTCAATACTTCTTGTAGATTTATTTTGGAGTTTTTCAGCTATTTCATACGCCTCTGGTATCTGTATTTTAGAATCGCACCAATTTTTAAAACTAACATCTTGTTGATAAATAGATAGTATTAATTTCTCAGGTATTGATAAAGCCATTAAATCAGTGCTAGCAGATATATTCTCACAACCTTCGGCTCTTAAAATAGATGGCAAACCTATGAAAGTATTTTTCCCCAGCAAAGTAATAGATGATGTATTACCAGGATTATTAATCAGTAATCTTGCTTCTCCACTTAAAATTATCAGTACTTCATTCGGAATTATATCTTTATTTAAAATTGGAAAACCTATTGGAAAATTAATTATCTGAGAGTTTTCTTCAATAGCTTGGATGGATTCTTGTGATAAATCTCTGAATGGATCTATGGACTTTATATTGATATTCATTTTATTGATTTATGATTTTTTAATTGTAATGCTCTAACAACTTTGAGCTTAACTCATCAACTTGAGAGTTAATCCATTCATTAAAAAGTTCTTCAACCATATTTTCTCGCATATTGTCATCTAATTTCGCCGCATCAAGTGACTCTACTCTGATTATCACAAAATGCTTTTCTATTGGTATTGGTGCTTGAATCTGTCCTGGTTTGCTTGATCTCAGGAGTTTGGTAAGTGCTGGATGAGACTTTTCTAAAAAAATCGGACCAACTATTCCACGAGTTTTTTTCTCCATGCCTTCAGAGTGTATCGCTGCAAGGGCTCCAAAATCTTCCTCTTCCTCAGAAGCTCTATAGAATAATTCTTTTGCTTTGAATAAGTCGCTTATTCGCATAAGGCTGTAAACAACCATGTCTAAATCTTTTTTTCTATCAAGAAAACGAGAATCTATTTTATGAGCGAAATTTTCTTGACAAAAAATATTAAAACGTCTTTTATAAAAAGCAGTATCTTTTACATCTTCCAAATCAAACGGGTTTTCTGATAACCATTTCTTGAAATCTTCATCATCTTCAAGTTTTAGGTTTTTTCTGAATTTATTCATTAAAATCTCTTCGACATTTTTATCCAGCTTAACTTTGCGGAGGATATCCTTAACTAATTCTATTCTAATTAACTGTTCAAGCTGTTGATTTTTTCTAAGTAAATTTATAACTTTTTTATTTAAACAATTTAATGACTTAATTGAAAAATCTGACATAATTCTAATAATATTGTAAATAGTTTACATTTACTTATGCAGATTTTCAGAAAATCTTAGAATTCAAAAACAAAGTATTACAATTATTTATTCAGTTCATCATTGAGAGCTTTGGAGTAAGAAAGACCTGCTGTCTTACATATTGCCAATTGACTTTCTAGCCTTTTTACTTCGTTCTGAACGAATTGAAGACTAGCGAGTTGTTCTTTCGCCGTTACTGACAAATCATCTAATTCGTAATTCTTGCCGTCGATAGTTACAGTTGCCATAATAAATTTTAATAACTTACCAATAATATGTTCAATCTAGTAAATAACAGTTCGGTTAATACGCTATGACAGTTTTTTTTTTATCTAGAGAAGGACCTGCTTGATAATGCTTCTTCAAATTAGTTTTTATGAAAGATTTATTATTTTTCTCCTTTTTGCTTCAAAATTATCAGTTTCAATCATTTCTTTGATCATTTCGTTAAGACCAGTTGATGGCTCCCAACCTAGTCTTTTATATGCTTTTTGAGGATTTCCAATTAGAGAATCTACTTCAGTTGGCCGGAAGTATTGTGGATCAATTTTGATAACAGTTTCGCCGGTATCTCGCCTTATGCCGATCTCATTAATTCCCTCACCCATCCAATCTATCCCCCCCCAGTTAAGTGCATTGGCTGACATTTCAATGAATTCTCTTACGCTGGCTTGTTTCCCTGTCGCAATTACAAAGTCTTCAGGCTCTTCGAGTTGCAACATTCTCCATTGCATCTCTACATAGTCTTTTGCGTGCCCCCAATCTCTCTTTGCATCCAAATTCCCCATATGTATGCAATCAATCAGCCCTTGATTGATTGAACATAAACCTCTTGTTATCTTTCTGGTTACAAAAGTTTCTTCTCTTCTTGGTGATTCATGATTGAATAAAATTCCGTTACAAGCAAACATTCCATAAGCTTCTCTATAGTTGATAGTTATCCAATAGGCATAAAGTTTAGCGACACCATACGGGCTTCTTGGATAAAAGGGTGTTTCTTCTGTTTGAGGTACCTCAAGAACTTTCCCAAATAACTCTGAGGTACTTGCTTGATAAATTTTAGTCTTTTTATGTAAATTCAAAATCCTTACAGCTTCTAGAATTCGTAAGGGACCAAGTGCGTCTGTTTGCGCTGTATATTCTGGTGACTCGAAGCTAACTGCAACATGACTTTGCGCACCTAAATTGTAGATTTCATCTGGTCTTGTTTTTTCAATTATTTTTAATATGTTTGTGCTATCAGTAAGGTCACCGTAATGTAATTTGAAATCGCTCTCATTGTAATTTTTACAAATATGATCAATTCTTGAGGTGTTTATTTGACTTGCTCTTCTCTTCAAGCCATGAACATAATACCCTTTTTCTAAAAGCAGCTCTGCTAAATAGCTTCCATCTTGTCCAGTGATTCCAGTTATGAGAGCAGTTTTTTGATGGCCCAAGACAATAATTCCACTCAAAGAATAATACTTCATGAGGTTGGATGAAAAGCGATTTTTAGTTCTTAAATTTTTAAATACAAAATATATGTTAAAGGAAAGTCTATGATTAGATAATTTGTTTTAATTTATAAAAAAATCTTTCACAATTTTATTTAAAAGTTAATTTCACTAAATATATTTATTTTGTAAAATATATTTAATAAATAATTAAAAACTAAATCAATTTGCTTTCTAGTTTTAACACTCTTGTACTCTTATCAGTTATATTAGAAAAGAATATGTAAATTAAATGTTCAAGCAGCTTTTAGGAGATCCAAACGCGCGTAAGTTAAAAAGGTTTTCACCATTAGTCGCTGATATCAATATATTAGAAGAGGATATATCTAAATTGAGCGATCTAGAGCTAAGAGGTAAAACAATACAATTTCGTGAAAAGCTAAATAATGCAAAGAACGACAAAGAAGAGAATGAGCTTTTAGATTTTTTATTACCAGAAGCTTTTGCAGTCGTTAGAGAAGCGTCGAAAAGAGTTTTAGGTTTGCGACATTTTGACGTACAACTCATTGGTGGGATGGTTTTGCACGAAGGGCAAATAGCAGAGATGAAAACTGGCGAAGGAAAAACTCTTGTAGCTACTCTGCCTTCTTACCTAAATGCACTTACTGGTAAAGGAGTTCACGTTGTTACTGTAAATGATTATTTGGCAAGGCGGGACTCGGAGTGGATGGGACAAATTCACCGTTTTCTTGGTTTGACAGTTGGTTTGATACAACAGGATATGTCTCCTTTACTCAGGCGTAAAAATTATATGTGTGATGTGACCTATGCAACTAATTCAGAATTGGGGTTTGATTATTTAAGAGATAATATGGCTGCAAGCTCGGATGAAGTCGTTCAACGAAAATATCAATTTTGCGTAATTGATGAGGTTGACTCAATCCTTATTGATGAAGCTAGAACTCCTTTAATTATCTCCGGTCAAGTAGAAAGACCACAGGGCAAATACCTTAAAGCTTCAGAGGTTGTTCAACAGCTTAAGCGAGCTGCAGAAATATCTAAAGATGGAGTCGATCCAGTAGGGGATTACGAAGTGGATGAAAAACAAAGGAGTTGTATCCTGACTGATGAGGGTTTTGCTAAAACAGAAAGTCTCTTAGGAGTAAATGACCTTTTTGACCCCAAAGATCCTTGGGCGCATTTCATTACCAACGCACTCAAAGCAAAAGAGCTTTTTGAAAAGGATGTAAATTACATTGTTAGGGATGAAAATGCTGTCATAGTTGATGAGTTTACTGGTCGAGTTATGCCAGGAAGAAGATGGAGTGATGGTCAGCATCAAGCTATTGAAGCGAAAGAAAACCTTCCAATTCAGCCAGAAACTCAAACGCTGGCTTCAATTACTTACCAAAACTTTTTTCTTCTTTATCCAAGATTGTCTGGGATGACAGGAACGGCAAAGACTGAGGAGGTTGAATTTGAAAAAACATACAAATTAGAAACCACTGTAGTTCCAACCAATAGGAAGATTTCTCGTGAAGATTGGGTTGATCAAGTCTTTAAAACTGAAACAGCTAAATGGAGAGCTGTCGCGAAGGAAACAGCAGAAATTCATAAGCAAGGTAGACCTGTTTTAGTTGGCACAACAAGTGTTGAAAAAAGCGAACTATTGAGTGCTTTGCTCGAGGAGCAACAAATACCTCATAACCTTCTCAATGCCAAACCAGAAAATGTTGAAAGAGAGGCTGAAATAGTTGCACAAGCAGGTAGATCAGGCGCAGTTACAATTGCGACAAACATGGCTGGTCGTGGAACGGATATTATCCTCGGCGGAAACAGTGATTATATGGCTAAATTAAAGATTAAAGAAACTCTTTTCTCTAGGTTGGTTAAACCTGAGGAAGGACATAAGCCGCCCATATCTCCGCAAAGAAGCTCTAAAAAATCGGGATTTAAAAACAATCAAATTTCTTTTGATAATAAAAATAACAGTCAATTAAAATCTTTAAATAATATTTTTCCTGTAATTTTAACTGATGAAACTGATAAAAAGTTACAAGAATTAACCTCTAACTTAGTTAATAATTGGGGCGACAGAGCACTAAGTCTAATAGAATTAGAGGACTATATTTCTACAGCTTCTGAAAAAACACCTACAAATGATGAAAATATAAGAGGATTAAGAGACGCAATACAATTAATAAAAAAAGAGTATCAAGATGTTTTAATACATGAAGAGGAAAAAGTTCGACTTGGTGGAGGACTTCATGTTATTGGTACCGAAAGGCATGAGTCTAGAAGAGTAGATAATCAACTAAGAGGTAGAGCAGGTCGACAGGGTGATTTAGGTAGTACGCGTTTTTTCTTATCTTTGGAAGATAATCTTCTTCGTATCTTTGGTGGAGATCGAGTCGCGGGCCTTATGAATGCATTTCGTGTTGAAGAAGATATGCCAATAGAGTCAGGAATGCTTACCAGATCTCTTGAAGGTGCTCAAAAGAAAGTTGAGACTTATTATTACGATATTAGAAAACAAATATTTGAATATGATGAAGTGATGAATAACCAAAGAAAGGCTGTTTATTCTGAAAGAAGAAGAGTACTAGACGGTGATCAATTAAAACTACAAGTTATAGGTTATGGACAAAGAACTATGGAGGAAATAGTTGATGCATATGTTAACGAGGATTTGCCGCCTGAAGAGTGGGATTTAAGTAACTTGGTCGCAAAAGTTAAAGAATTTGTATATTTATTAGATGATTTGAAAACTGATGACTTGATTGAATTGGATAAAAATAGCTTAAAAGATTTTATGAAAGAGCAATTAAGAAATGCCTATGATTTGAAAGAGGCTCAGGTAGAAAAATCTCATCCTGGAATCATGAGGGAGGCTGAGAGATTTTTTATTCTTCAACAACTTGATACTCTCTGGAGAGAGCATTTGCAGTCTATGGACTCTCTGCGAGAATCGGTTGGATTAAGAGGTTATGGTCAAAAAGACCCTTTAATCGAATATAAAAATGAAGGCTATGATATGTTCCTTGAAATGATGATAAATATGAGGAGAAATGTAATATATTCTATGTTTATGTTTCAACCATCAAGAAAGAAAGTAGAGGCTTGAATTTAACGCAATTTTATTTATATGATTAATCAAAATTCTAATAATTTGCAAAAATTATATCTAGCCTTTTTTGGAAGACCTGGAGATCCTTCAGGAATAAATTACTGGCTTAATTGCTTGAATGAATCTTTAACTATGAGAGAGATATCTCAGGACTTATCGACACAAGAGGAGTATAAATATTTTGCATTTGATAAATCTTTTAGATTTCAGATTGATAGAATATATCTAAACTTGTTTAATAGAAATGTAAATCTTTCTGAGTTGAATTATTGGACACAACGGATTGATAATAGTAGCTACAATATCTCTGATATTGTTTATGATTTAGTTTTCCCTACTACAAAATCTAATTGTACCGATCTAAAACAAAAAAACATTGATAGCAGTGTGCTTTATTGCAAAATATTGGCAGCAGAAATTTTTACTAAAAAAATTAATCAGAGTATAATTTTACGTAATTTGTATCAACCAGAATCAATAAATCCTTGGGTAAATAGTAAATCCTTCGAAAAAGTTTCTGATTTTTTATTTAATATTAATCTAGAGGAAGTTTCACAAGAGAAAATTGATAAATTAATTAATTCATTTTCAGATGTTTCAATAGAAGCTTTAACTACTCCCGCAATAGAAATTAAAGATATTTCTCTCTCAATACCTATTAATTATATAGAGAACAGATCCTTTACTAAAAAATTCGCAAATAAGGTTATAAATTTCACTGGTGGCAAACTTGATCAATCCAATAATAAAACTAATATCATTGCCTTAAATAAGATTAATTTGACAATCATGAAAGGTGAAAGAATTGGTTTGATTGGTCATAATGGATCAGGTAAAAGTAGTTTTTTAAGACTTATTTCTGGAATTTACTTGCCAACGAGTGGACATATAAAAGTCTTAGTAAATGTATATCCGATGCTGCAAAAGACTTTTCTTACAAGTTCTGAATTATCCGGAATTGATGCATGTAAAGCACATTACTTACTTAAAAATCACTGCCTTGAAGGCTTTGAATACTTTCTGAATGAAATCATAGATTTTTCAGGTCTTGGCTCATATATTTCATTACCTGTTAAGACTTATAGTGAGGGAATGTCAGCAAGATTAATTTTTTCAATTCTGACCTCAAGTCCTCATGAATGCTTGGCAATTGATGAAGGATTCGGTACTGGTGATGCGGATTTCTGTGATAGAGCTGAGGCAAGAATGAAACAATTTATGGAATCTGCCTCTACCTTATTTTTAGCAAGTCACTCTGAAGAATTGTTAAGGCAATTTTGCAATAGAGGTATAGTTTTTAGGCATGGTTCAATTGTCTTCGATGGTCCGCTGGATGATGCATTGAATTATTACAACACAAGTAATTATTGTACAAATGTTATTAGATAATTTTACATTTGCCTTTAAGACTAGAAAAGCTTGGTGGTACACAGCCACATCAAGATCGCGAGCTAGATTCGCAAGAACAACCTTAGGAAGTTTTTGGCTAGGTTTTTCAAATCTACTTTCTATTGGAACTTTAGGGCTCGTTTATGGAACAGTATTTTCTGTAAAAGATTTTAATTCTTACTTTGTTTATTTAGGCTTTGGCTTAGTGATTTGGAATGCAATAAGTTCTTCTATTGCGAACTCACCTTATCTGTTTTCACATAATTCTTCGAATATAAAAAACTTGAATCTCAAACCCATATTTTATACTTTAGAGGAATGGTCATTTCAAATTCAAACTTTTATTCAATCTTTTATATTAGTTTTTTTCGTTTTTTTATTTTTTAAATTTTCTATATTATTAAATCTTCTTCTTTTTTCATGGTTGCCATTTATTAATCTATTAATTTTTATATATTGGTTCCCAGTTATTATATGTTTAATTAGTGTTCGATTTACTGATATAGCACAATTTGTTCCAATAGTTCTTCAGTTAGTTTTTCTCACTTCTCCAATTTTATACAGAAAAGAAAGTTTAGCTGGTTTGGATTGGATTACTAATTTAAATTTCATTTATCAAGTTCTAGATCCTCTACGATCAAGTATTATTAATGGTGATGTAAATTATCAGAATTCAATCTTTATACTTATATTTAATTTGATTGGTCTATTATTTACTATTAGATTTCTAAATAAGGAAGCTAAAAATTTACCATTTTTACTATAATTAAATAAAATTTTTCATTCTTGGCTCTTGTCACCAATAAATTCAATAATTTCTTTATCTCGTAGATTTTGTGATTCACCAATAATTAGGTCTTGATTTTTATTATTATTTTGTATATTTATCATTAGATCTTGTATTCCTAAAATCTCATTTTCTAATTGATCAATTCTTTCCATGAGATTTCTTAGTACATTTGCCTCTGTATCAGGTAGAGCCGAGTGTGCTAGCGGATTAGTTTTTGTTCCTCGTTGATCAACAACCCTTCCAGGAATCCCTACAACGGTACTATTTGGTTCAACATTTTTGACGACAACTGACCCTGCTCCAATTCTTGTATTGGTTCCTATTGAAATGTCGCCTAGAACTTTTGCACCTGCACCAACAACTACATTGTCCTTAAGAGTTGGATGTCTTTTTCCACTTTCTTTTCCAGTACCACCTAAAGTTACACCTTGATAGAGAAGGCATCGATCTCCTATTTCACTGGTTTCTCCGATCACTACACCCATACCATGATCAATAAATACACCTTTACCTATTCTTGCACCAGGATGAATTTCTACCCCTGTGAAAAATCTACTAATGTGGCTTAGTAACCTGGGAATTAAAGGTAGTTTGTATCGCCAAAGTTTGTGACTAATTCTATGAAGTGAAAGGGCTTGAAATCCTGGATAGCAAAATATTATTTCCCAAAAACCTATTGCGGCCGGATCACGCTCTTTGATTATTGCGAAATCAGATCTTATTGATCGAAACATTGATTAATCCTGCAATGTTTATTCGAGAAGGCCAATCTCTTTGCTTAATTCTTCAATTGTAGAGTCACTGAGATACTTTTGGGCACAGTGAATTTGTGGCATTCTCATGAGCTGGGACCTGTTTTGCCTCAAAGTATGTTCAATAACAGGCAAGCTGGGACTGTCACAAATTACATGGCTTGCAGCTCTCAGTAAGGCGATCAGTCGGCTTCCAACATCTGGGTTTGCAGTCATTAAAAGGAGTTCATTCCCACGCATACTATGCAAGATAACCTCCGCTGCTCTAAGTATCCCTGGACTAATACTTACTATTCCAACACAACTACCTGAACGAAGTTTTTTTAATATGGTTAGTTCTTTTTGGAAATCACTCAAATCTACTGCGACTGCTCTAACTTGATGGCGCTTGGCTAATTCTTCTAGAGGCTGCAAGAAATATCTACTGGTAACTACTGTACCTTTGCTGGAACTTTCTAAAACGCTTTCGAGTTCTTCCATGGGTACCACTTCAACTGGGACATCTAGATGGGGTGCTAATTCTTCTGCAATTAACAATGATGCACCTATGTCTTCTCTAGGAGTACTGACTAATAATCTAGCGCCGCATCTTAATCTCCAATCAATTTCACGTGTAAATAATTCTCTAGTTTGTTGCAATGTACAACCTGCATTTAGCAGCTCATCAATACTCTTGCGAACCTCAAGGTCAACATCTTGAATACCTTTTTTTCGTATAGAAGGGGATCCACTTCTTAAATCTTTTTGCTTCTGTTGATCTCGTACGTAAATACCAGAACCTGCAATCGCTTCAACGACTCCATCTGTTTCTAATTGTCTATAAACTTTGCTTATTGTATTTCGATGCAAACCTGTTTGCATCGCTAATTGTCTCGTACTGGGCAACCTATGACCTGGGGGGTAATGCCTTGCCGCAATGGCAAAACAAATTTGGTTGTATAACTGACTGGATGCAGGTATTTCACTTTCCTGTTGAATGTGGAATCTCACGCGTTATGTATACCAGGTGTGAATGCGGCTACATTAATTAAAAGAATGGCAGGTGACAATTATTTGTTTGTCCATTGATAAGTTTGTTTAATTTAATTTATTGTTCTCAGGGTTTTTTTGGGCTCAGTAGTTTCTGTTTCTTTCTTTAAGAGAGGAGTTTTACGAGGAGTTAAAAACATAATCATATTTCTTCCTTCTCTTTTGGGCGATTGTTGTACTTCTGCTTTTTCTTCTAAATCCCTTGCCATTCTTTTTAGAAGGGTTTCCGCTAGGGCAGTATGTTGAATTTCACGACCTCTGAATATAACCGTGCATTTAACTTTATCTCCAGCCTTTAAAAATCTAGTGGCTTGATTAATACGGACTTGATAATCATGCTGATCAATTTTATACCTCATTTTT
>CETI01003783.1_pt1 | contig 24642 bp, 35 predicted proteins | sample 361441 | NCBI WGS metagenome assembly CETI01 (sample SAMEA2622478, study PRJEB7988) | marine metagenome | biome: marine biome (ENVO:00000447); feature: deep chlorophyll maximum layer (ENVO:xxxxxxxx); material: "saline water (ENVO:00002010), including plankton (ENVO:xxxxxxxx)" | depth 90 m | reverse complement strand
TTTTTGATTGGAGACTTATACTTATCTAATAAATGTGTTTGGATTTTGTTTGGATAATGAGAATACCTTTAGAAAAAAGTGTTACTCATTTACAACACTCTCTTCTATTAGATTGGCTGAGTTGCTTCTACGTCTACTTGAATGTACTATTTCAACGTCTAATCCAACAAAACCACAATAAACGCCGAACACAATATTAATGATTATCTGTTTGTGTTCTTTCTTCCATATGTGTTTTCAATCAATCATAAAAAAAGCACACCCGAAGGTGTGCTTTTACTTAACCGTATTAGGTTATTTGCTACTTAAGAAGTGGCAAGTGATTTGTACCCTGCGGCAATAACGGCTCTAGAAGCAGTACCTAGTCTGTAAACATTTCTAGTTCTACCTTTAGTGTCAGTTACCGTGTTAAGGTAAATTGGATAACCTTTGAAACGTAGTGATTGAATCACTGCTTGTGGGTTACCAGCACCAAAATGTGCTTTGATTTGAGCTGAACTTAAAGTTCTGCCTTCTTGTAGAGCTGAAAGTACTTTCATCTCTTTACTTACGAATGTTGTTGTAGTCATATGACCTCCTAATTTCAACAAACCAACTAATCTAAATATAAAATTTTTCATAGTCTTTTTAATTATGTTAAGGACAATTCCTTAACTTACTCACTATTATACGTCTTTTGTTTTCAATGTCAACCTTTTTTTGACATTAAATATGTTTCGTTATGAATCCACTTGTTTTTCTTGATAAATCCCCATTCTCTAACACGTGGACCTACAAAAAATAATGTCCAAACGTCAACACCAGGCTCTAATTCTATACGGTGTAATGACTTACTACCAGCAAATCTCATACTTCCTGCTTTACGCCAAAACTTTCCTTTGGGTGTGTATTCCCAATATCCACCTTTAAGTATGATTGTGAAGTAACTCCAAGGATGGTCATGTAGGTCATCTGGGTCACCTTTATGAAAATTATGTAGGAAAAAATTAAAAGGGAACCATTTTCTATCTTTTAGGAATACATAATACCTAGTTAGATATGGTTCTTGGTGTATTCGGTCCAGTATTATTCGTTTTCTACCAAACCTTTCTAGTAGATTAAGAAGAATTTTCATGTTCTGCAACTCTCTGTCTGAGACTGGTACTGCTAAAACTATGGTCTCTGCCATTGAATACTAATTTAATATTCCTGTCTTTGCAGATTTGCTTACCAGTGAATTGTTTATCTTTGTATTCAACTCCTAACACTCTAACATTTATAGGAAGTGTTAAAAGTAAATCCTCTAAATCTTGCTCTGTTGCGTAACATACTATTTCATCTACATATTTTACAGCCGCCAACTGTATTTGTCTTTCTACTAAACTTTGTACTGGCGGATTTTTACTGTCTGGTCTGTCTATTGTAGGATCAGTTTGCAATCCTACTATCAAAAAATCACAATGTCTTTTTGCTTCTTCAAGCATTGTGATATGACCTGCATGTAACAAATCGAATGTACTACAAGTAAATCCTATTTTGCCACAATCTTTATAACTGAGTCTCATGCAAAGTCCTTTAACATTTTTTTGATTTCTAATGCGTGTTGTTCTTCTTGTCCAATTTGTCCTCTAGCATATTCTTCTAAATACACACTGGCACCTTCTACTTCAGAAAGTAGTTCTTTATATAAATTAACTGCATGAGTTTCATGTTCTAAACTTTCTTGTAATATTTGAACAATGCTATGGTCATGTGATTCCACAATTGGTGCTATAACTTGACTAGGATGTCCGTCTAAGCCTGTAATTAATTCTCCGGCTTGTAAGGCATGTTGTAAACTTTCATTTGCTTGTTCTTGCAAAAATGTTACAATAGGAATCCTGTAAGGTCCAGTAATCATTAACGAACTATGTGCGTATCTGACAACTCCAGCCATTTCATATTCCACTATTGAATTAAGTATCTCACATACTTTACTTTGGTTTAATTCTTTCAATTCCATTATTCTCCGTTATAATAATGAAGACGTTCTATATCATCTTCACTGGTCTCATCACCATATTGTATTTCAATAATGTGACATGGTTTATCATTTCTATTAACAATTTGATGCCAATCATTTGCTTTCACATGAAAATTATCATCTTGTTTAAGAGTTACATTTGTAAAGTTGTCTGGATTACTAGCACTATACTTTACTTCGCATTCTCCTTTACTGACAAACCATATTTCACTTCTTTTAAAGTGACGTTGATAACTGATACCTTTCCCTGGTTCAATTATCAACTCCTTAACTTTTACTACTTCATCTTGGAACAAATCACTAAATTCGCCCCAAACCCTTCTAGTAGTTGGATATTGCCATTCCTTTAGTATCCAACTGCTACTGTTTGATTTATTGGAACCTCCAACACCAAACACAAATTCAACGCCTTCAACAATCATTTCTGGAATGTTATCTTTTGTTCTATCACCTCCGTTGCAAAAGATAATTTCTGCATGTTCATATGCCTTCTTGGCATTTTCCAGAGCCTCGACTGCTGAGCCGTCTTTATCATCGAAACCCCAAACATTGTCTACCATGTCCATTGTTTCTAGAATTCTTGCCCTCTCTTCGAAAGGCATAAAGGGCCTGCCTTTTTTTCTTGTGAGCCACTCATCGCTATTAAGTGCTACAACTAGTTTGTCTCCTAATTGTTTTGCTCCTTCTAAGTAGTCTATATGTCCAGAATGCAGTGGATCAAACCCACCTGATACGACTACTACTTTCATTAGAAGTTACCACGACTTCTCTGCATAGCGGCTATCCTTTCGTTGTATTCTCTTACTCGCCTTGTTTTACGTTTGGACTTCATCCATTTTTGACCAGTGGGCATGTATTGTTTAAAATCGCCTCTTGCTTCGGCTTCTCTAACATACTTGTCCCATCTCTTTTTGGCTTGTTTCTTTTTACGATTTCTTTTTGCACTAGGCTTTTCGTAATATTGTTGCTTTGCTAATTCCTTTTGGAATTCTGCTTTTTCTAATCTCTTTTTCAAAACTCTTAATGCCTTATTCACGTCGTTGTTTCGAACTTCAATAGAACTATTGAATTTGTCCAGATAATGTTTATCTTTCTTAGGTTGTTCTTTCCTTTTATTGGAGTTCCAACCTTGCGTTATCTTTCTACTTTGCTGTCTGCCTTGCGATTTATTACTCAACTTTTACCTCTAATTTTTATTTTATAATCTTTATCCGATTTTTCATTACCGTTAGTATAAACGAAAACAGGGTAAGTGTCAACATCTTTTGTTGGATATTTGTTGAATCTCACCGTTTTGACCCCATTTTCTTTTAGTTTAGGTGCTCTGTACATAATGTTGTGTAAACTGTTTTCTACTATGGATTTTAATCCTCTAGCACCAGTTTTTGTTTTACTAGCCAGTTTTGATATATCATCTATGTACTCATCATTAAACTCTAATTCTATATCATCAAACTCTAAAAGTTTTTTAACTTGTGGAATAACACTTGCTTTTGATGATTTTAAAATTGTTTTCATATCGGATTGTGATAATGGTTCTAAAGGTACAATGTTTGGTAATCTACCAACAAGTTCTGGAATGAGACCATAACTGATTAAATCGTCATGCTCTACTTTGTGTTGCCAATTGTCTTTTTTGGTTGTTGATTTTAATTGTTTGTTGAATCCTATGTTCTTTTTGTTTGCCTTAGTGTTTATTTGTTTTTCTAAACCTACAAATGCACCACTACATATAAACAATACATTTGTTGTATCAAACTCTACATATTGGTCCATACGTTTTGAACCGTTAGAAGATACTTTAACTACTGTACCTTCAATTAATCTTAGGAGTGCTTGTTGTACACCTTGTCCACTAATGTCCTTTGTGCCGGTGTTAGACTCGCCCTTACGAGCCTTTTTATCTATTTCATCTATGAATACAATACCTTTTTGTGCTAGTTCTAAGTTCCAATCGCACATATTAAGTAAACGTTCAAGCATACTTTCAACATCTTCCCCAACATAACCTGCTTCTGTTAATGTTGTAGCATCAGCAATAGCAAAAGGTACACTTAATTTATCTGCAAGTGTCTTTGCTAATAAAGTTTTACCTGTTCCTGTATTACCCAATATAATAATGTTACTTTTTTCTATATCAGTTTCACTATCATTGTAAATTGTTTTGTAATGATTGTATGCACATACAGATAATATTTCTTTTGCATACTCTTGGCTAATTACATATTCATCAAGATGTGCTTTGATTTCTTCTGGAGTTGGGATATCTTCGAAGGATAAGTCTTCTAATGTATCTTCTTCATTGATAATTTTATGACTGATGTTAATACATTCGTTACAGATGTAAGAATTAGGACCTGCTATTAACTTTTTTACTTCAGTTCGCTTTTTACCACAAAAACTACAACTTAGATTTTGTTCGTTGTCTCTATCACCGGGCATTATTTCCTCGTAACATAATTTGTATCTGTTGTGTCATCATCTGTGTCGTTTGGTAATGGTACTGCCCAAAAGCCTCCCAACTGTTTATTTACATCTTCTTCGCTTAATTCCTGTAACATCTTGAGTATTTCATCAGTGGATAAATCATTTACATTCATTTCACTATTTGCTATTAATGTTGCCGCAGTTCTAAGGTCTCCTGTGTTAGGCAATTCTACTCTTACTGCACGTCTAGGACCTTCAACAATCTTTTCTTTAACCGGTCTCTGTTCTAATTTGTTTTCTAACTCTGCAACTAAGGCTGTGAGTCTATCTATTTCTCTATTGTCAGTTCTTACAACAACTCTTTCAGGACCTTGTATAAGTTTTTCTACAACTTTTTCTACGGGTACTTCTACCTTTACTTCTTTTTCAACAATTTTTTCTACAATCTTTTCAACAGGTACTTCTACTTTTATTTCTTTTTCAACTATTTTTTCAACAGGTACTTCTACTTCTTTGATAACTTCAACTTCTTTGATTACTTCTACTGGAACTTCTTTGATTACTTCGACGGGAACTTCGACGACTCGTTCTGGTCCTGGCACTTCGACGATTCGTTCTGGTCCTGGGACCTCTTTTTCGATAGTGACCAACTTCTCCTCTGGGACAAGGATCTCCTTCTCAACTGTGACAACCTTTTCGACCTCAACTTGCACTTCCTTAGGCTTTTTAGCCAGTTCGTTTTCTAAATGTTCTATTTGATCCAAAGCATCATCTAACATTCCTAATGTGTTAGCATACTTTGTATTTAATACATTTATTGCTTCTTTAACTGTTATCTTCTTTTTTGCCATCTTTTTTAAGTTTCTTTTCTAGTCGTTTTTCTAATTCTTTAATAGCAGGTGGTGTGCTTAAATCTATTTCTGCTTCTACTTCTTTTTCAACAACAACTTCTTTTTCCACTTCCTTAATGACTTCTACTGGTACTTCTTTGATAACTTCTTTTTCTACAATCATAGGTGCAGGTTGTTTATAACCTGACATGACATCTGCCGCATCATCTACTGCACTTGGTGGACTAGGTTGTCTTGGTAAATCTGGAGAAGTTTCTTCTTTTAATTGGTCTCGCAAATCAGGTCCTGTTTTTTCCAAGTTAATACCATAACGTAATAATGTTTGGTTGGCGGCTATAATTAATACAACTGCTAATGGATCGAATACAAACACTAGCATTAATATAAACAGTCTTACTGCTTGGTCCAAATAACTTTCAGTATCTTCGCCATATATTAGTTGTGCAACATACTTAATAGGACCTACTTCTTTTTCTAAGTTTCTTACAATACTTTCTGCTTCAAACTTTTCATCTTTTAATATCACAATGTTGTCATATATTTCATCAATTTGTGTATTGTAATCATCTATCTTAATGATATTTTCATCTTGTTGACTGCTGTTTTGATTTCTTAATCTGTTTATTTCGACGTTAGCATCGTCTATTGTTTTTTGGGCCTGTTCTCTATACTTGTCAATGTTGTCTTGTTGAACTTGTATATCTACTCTAATTTGGTCACGTTGTTCTTTTTGTTGTGCAAATAATTCATTTGCCTGTGCTACATAATCAATCTTTTCAGTTTCTGCTTGTCTAAAAGCACCACCTTCATCTAGTGTTACAACTTCAACACCTTTTTCTCTAAGGTCATTTACTGCTTTGTCTAATACTGCTAGTTGGTCTCTTAATCTATCTATTTGACCATTTGCATAATCTATATCACCTTGAACTCTTGCCCAAGCACCATCTCTTATTTCTTCTTGTTGTCTTATGCTTTCGGAAACATCTATACTACCACCTACTCCTAATATCCTATCTTCAAGTAGTGCAATTTTGTTTTCTTCTCTTTCTATTTGTCCATCTATTCTTTCTACTTTAGCAAAAGCATCGCCTGTTTCACCTGCTTGGTCTAAGTGTGCTTTAGATAGATAACCAAAAATACCCATGCTTGTGATTAACATTAAAACAACCACGGCTATGGACAAGTATGTTTTTAATAGTAATGAAGTTTCATGCCAGTATCTATACAGCCAACTTGCAGTAAGTAACTTACCAACTTCAAGTGTTCCAGCCATAATTGCAATAGGAAGTGCTGAGGCACTGAAAATTGCCATAAGTCCTTCAATGGAAAACCATGCCGCAACTCCGGCTATGGCTAAGGCTGTTATTAATGTAAAGATACCGAATAGCATACCAATATTTATCGTATTTTTGCAACCAATTAAACAATACTGATTACATAAACTATCCTGTTAATGCATAAAACCCCCATAACTAGGGGGTTCTATTGTGTTTTAATTTAATTTTTAAACGATTTTTTGATGGTCGTTACGTTCTACAGTTGCAGAGTTATGTTCATGTTCTCTGACTGTAACTTCTTGTACCCAACATCTGCCATCAGTTAAATCATCAACCAAGTCTTGTGCAAAGTCAAATACCTGTTCAGCAAAACGTTCGCAACCAACTGCTGGAACAAGTCTCATGTCAATAAGATTCTTTTCTTGTAACATTTTAATTGTTTCCAACTCTGGATCATCTTCTGCAACTAGATATGTGTGGTCAAACATATATTTTAACCATTCTTTGAGTGGCTTTAATCCACCAAAGTCTACTATCCAATTTCTTTCATCTAATTCACCACCGAACTTCAATTCAAATTGTAGTGCATATCCGTGAATTAAATTGCAATGGCTATCTGCTCGCCATTGTCTAAAGGCGCAACTGTGTCCTGTTGCATGACTATAAGTCTTTCCACTGTAAAATCTTTTCTTTACTGCCATTATAATGTCTCTATCTTTGATGTTTGTTTTGTATAGCCTTTACTTATTTCATCATTAGTCTTAGCCATACTTAAAATATGTTCCATCTTGATAGTTACTGTGGATTCTGGATTGACTGTCATCATGTATGGCATAAGTCCGAAGCCTTCTGCACTTCTACCTACAATTAAAGGCGTGTCGAGTTCAACATAACCGTCATCTCTTTTATCTTTCTTTAGTCTTGCAACTAATTCTTCGCCTGTTGTAAGTCTGCAACTAACAACTTCATTCTCTTTAATAACTTCAATAAGCATACTTCTATCCTGTAAAATTGTATTATACAGAATAGTTATGAAATGTCAACCTATTTTTTATTGAATTCCGGCTTCTTCTAAAGTGACGTCAACTAACCCTTCTCTGATTAGTTTTTTACGGTTTGCCATATGCTTGTCTTGGATTTCTTCCTTACTGCCTCCGAAGTATGCAACTGCATGTCCTTCTTCTACAAGTATATCAGTAACCATTCTGCCATCTTCAGTAACAAAGTCACCTAAGATACGTCCAAACTTACCTCGCATATCTTCGCCTTTTTTATTAATCTGTGTTTTGAGAATTGGTCCGGATCTACCACCGATAAGTTCTTTCAACCTTGCCTTACTAGCCAAGCCAAATTTCTTTTCAACTTTATCTCTGGTTCTACTTTCTGGTGTGTCAATACCCATAATACGAACTCTTTCGTCTCTGAGCATGATATCAAAACCTAAATCAATGTCCACGTCAACCGTGTCGCCATCAATCACTCTGATGACTTTACATCTGTATTCGTACATAATTACTCCTGTGTTTCCTACAAGAGTATTTATCTTAAAATACTGTTTTAATCGTTTCTAATTAAGAAAGTATGATTGCTTAAAATAGCAACAACTGGATATACTTGACCCCAACTAGGTTGACTGATATTGTGATTATAATAATGTGTTGCACCACTTGTTGGATCTATAGTCACACCATACATTGCCAATAAAGAAACTTGAACACTTTGTTTCCAGGCTTCCATATTAGGACCAATTGGTTTTCCAGCATTAATCTTTTCATACACTATCTGAATATTATCTGATTTGCCATCACAATACCAACTGAATTGACACATACCTATAATAGGTACTTCGTATCCTCTCCAATTAGTTCTATACTTTGCTTGTTTTGTAACACCACAGATAGTGCTAGGATATTTTTTATGTGCAACTCTGTTAAGAGTAACATGAGCAACTGCTGATTTACCTGCTAGGTTTTCACCTTTTGCTTCGTGGTAAACATTCTGTGCTAAACAAAATGCTTCTTCTCTATCAATAAGAACGTCAGTAGCATTGTAGGGTGCATAACTTAACATCATAGATGTTAATACTGCTAATAAAGTTTCCATACTCCCCTTCTCCCTTTATTTTTTGTTAGGCAACATTCCTTACAACATGAGCATCATGGTCATGTTCAATAAAACTACCATCTGGATTTCTACCAGGTGATGTTGAAGCATGGATAACATTATCAAATGTTCTAATGTCATATCCAGTTCTATGTAGTATGCTGTCAACAATTCTTTGTCTCATCAACTTCATGAAAGGAACATTAATATTTACAGGGTTATCTGAACCTTCTGGATGATTAACATTTTCTTCGTGATTATACCACATTGATTCTAAACCTGTAAGTTGAATCGTAACACCTGGTTCATCAGTATTGTCATTAGAACAACTAACTGTATTAATCCAGTATCCATTTACAGATGTAATTTTATCTTTGCTTTGGTTTGTTGTGTAAATACTATTCAATTTTGCTCCCTTTCTTATTTAAAATATACATATATTATACTAAAATTAAGGTGGTATGTCAAGTATTTTGTGCCAGTTTTTTTGGCGTATTTTGAACTTATTTAATCGATTTGTTTGGCTGGTATTCTACTCACTTTACTCCAATTTTCATCGTCAGTATAACTAGCCGCCTCTTCGTATGTGGGTAATGGATCTTTTACTTTTGTGATTACGGGCCAAGTTTTGCTCATTTCTGTATTAAAATCTAGCCACTGTTGGTCTGATTCTGTTTCAAGTTTTCTATCTGACACAATGGCGTTGACTGGGCATTCAGGTTCACAGATAGCACAATCGATACAAACTTCAGGGTCTATAACTACTGTATTCTCTCCTTCATGAAAACAATCAACAGGGCATACTTGAACGCAGGTTGTATGTTTACAATCTACGCATTCACCCTTTACAACATAAGTCAAACTAAAACTCCTCTTAACACCAATATTTACTCAAAATACACCATTTCTACATACTTTTCCAGCAAATGGTTAAATATTAGCAACTGATTGGTATTGAACCAGTTGACAACATAAAGTATTTCACCGCTCATTAAGATGTGATAGATAGGAAAGGAACTCGGTGTTCCCCAATCAGTCAACACAAAAAGACTCCGGAGTCAATTTATGTGTTTAGATATTGCAGGTATAGTTGTTCACTAGCAAGGTTTTTAGCCTTTGCTTCGCATTGAATGTCAAAATTATCAAAGAAACTCAGTGCCCATTCATTAACTTTTTCGTTAGGGTAAAAATCTGAGTGTGCTCTAAGTTTTTGTTTTTTGCAACCTAAATCCAGTAAGGTTGAAAAGTCATGCATTGTTGTATGTCTACTTCCTGATTCAAACAAGGATGGTTCAGGTAACCATTCATCCCTGCTATAACTATAATGTAGAGTAGGCCTAACACCACGCCAACTATCAATGACCCTTTTAACACGGTCGTCATCCGCTTGTATATATTCTTCATCTCTAATCCAATGGTGATGTATGTCCAACACCAGTGCTAAATGTTTCTCCAATTTTAATGATTCATCAAGTCCGTGACACATTTCATCATTCTCGATTGCAATAGTGTTACGAGCCTCGGGTGATAACTTAGGTAGTATATTTATAATACCTTCTGCTCCTTGGCGTCCAGATATGTGTATATTGAGTTTCATATCCATAAACTCTTGTCCATATCCCATCCAACGTGCCATGCTGGCATGATATTCGAATTCGTCTATACTACGTTCTACTACATCAGGCTTATCACTAGCAAGGACACAAAACTGCCCAGGATGAAAACTAATACGCACATCCAAATCTTTTGCAAGTTGTCCAACCTTGGCAAATCCATCTTCGAGTATTCGTTGATTGTCAGCATCATCCCAAAGATAACGCCAAGTAGGCTCAGTAGCCATAGGTATTTGATTACTTCCAAGTCTTACCATCCTCCGTTCTGCTGGTAAAGTTGTACCTACCCATTCAACAAGATTGTAGGCACTTTGCATATTGTGAGTGACCAAATCCAGCATTCTTTCTTCAGCCACATGTTTTTCCTGTCTGTTACACCATGCAACTGTTGTAACTTTCTCAGTATAATTTTGTTGTATTTCTTTTAGTATCTTGGGTTTTTGACTCTGGTCAGGATCAAGATACTTACAACAAAAACCAATTCTCTTTACAGTAGAATCAAACATGCTGATATTATATTATATAAAGTAGTCAATGTCAACTGATTTCGATAAATATGTACAGTAGTAAACTACATATAATCGATTATACAATGGAGTAACCACATGGCAGACGTAAACAATTTTGGTTTGAAGGGTATTGCAAATCTAGTGCAATTCGGCAAACGCGGATTAAAACTTCTCACAAACACCACAGATAATGAATTTACATTTACTGACAATGACGGTTCTACTCTTGTTGAAGTTAAGGGTGCAGATGCCACCCAGGCTACTGCATTTTTTACAAAAGGACAATTTGATAGTGCTACCCAAACAGTTGCACAATATGTTAGTACTGAAGTTCAATATAACTCAGGAACAACAACATTATTTGAGGCACCTGCAGATTCTATGATATTTAGTATCAGTGTAGATGTAGGAAGTCCTTGGGTAAGTGCTGACGATACCACAACTATAATAGTTGGAGATGATGGTGATACTGATAGACACTTTGGTACAGGTGATGCTGATATGACGCAAACATTCCAATTTCAAAGCAGTCATCAACACATATATAGTTCAGCAACTAATGTAAAAGCCACTGTTGCGGCAGGTAGTGCCTCCAGTGGAACAGCAGTTATTACAGCAATCGTACTTACTCAAGCAAGTGTTACAAGTAACATTACTAGAGATTACGGTTCAGTTGCTTCATAGTAAGTAGAAACTAATTTAAGAGCACACCTTCGGGTGTGCTTTTTTTTGGCAAAATTAGAGAAACTGATAAATACACACATAATGTTTAAAAATTTATTTAAGGATACTAAATTGAATAGAGAAGCAGTATTTGAACAACTAAAAATTGATGAAGGAGTAGTAAATGAAATCTACCTTGACCACCTCGGCTATCCCACATTTGGAGTCGGTCACCTTATCCTCGAAAGTGACGAGGAACATGGACGGGAAGTTGGAACTCCAGTTACTGAAGAAAGAGTCAGGTCGTGTTTTGAAAGAGACCTTGACATTGCCATCGGAGAGTGTGAACTATTATACGAAGACGGGGTCTTTGGAAACTTACCAGACGAAGTCCAACAAATCCTGGTTAATATGATGTTCAACATGGGGAGAACTAGATTAAGTAAATTTAAAAAAATGCATGCCGCAATACTAGAAGGCAACTGGAAAGAAGCCGCAGTAGAAGGCAGAGATAGTAGATGGCACAAACAAGTAACCAATCGTGCAGAAAGATTAATGAAAAGATTAGAGGAAGTGTAATGAAACTTAATGAAGTAATAGTTCAAGAGCAAACTGAAGAAGAAATAAAAGCAGAATTAAAAAGGCTTGAGCCTATTGCTGATAAGTTTGAATTTGCACAAAGTGAAGCAAGAGATATAACCAAAGCAATCAAATATGAAAACACTACTATGGAAATAATGATTGGTCTCAGTGGTCTTGCTGACAAACTTGGAATAGATGAAAGAGAATTAGACTACTATGAAAGTAGAGTACGTGAAGCAAAAAATCAATTAGAGTCTGCAGTTTATGAGATGGAAGAATTATTTGCTGACAAGTATAGTGATGTAAGAAACAAAATTGATGAACTAGAAATGGATCTAGAAGATTTAGAATACGAGAGAAACAGATGAAACTAAGTGACTTTAACGAATCATTCAAACACTATCAAGTAAAACACAAAAGAAGTGGTAAAGTCTATAAAGTGACTGCTATGCATGATAAGAGTGCAAAAGAAAAAGCCAGAGCACAACATGGTGGATCTGCATCACGATACACTGGGTCATCAATGGATGATTTTGAAATTGTTGAAGGCATATTTACTAAACATAGTGATGATCCTATATCAGGTGGTGGACAATCAAGTCCAAGAAAACCAGTTCCTGTAGAAGGACAAGTTATTACTTTAGATAATGAAAGATATAAAGTTATTAAAGTATCCAATGATAGAAAAACTTTTGATGTTGTAAATGTTAAAGATCCTAGTGAAAGTCATTTTGGAATTAAAGTTGACAAAAATCCGTTTTTCATAGAAGGCAGAAAGAAACAAGTTAAAGCAAATAGCAAAAAACCTAAATTAATAAAACCAAATAGAGGACATGAAAGTCCACATCCTTATCAAGGTAAACTAGTTGGTGAAGAAAAAAACAAAATGCCAAAGCAGTCTAATCCAGTTGCAAAACATTCAAGAAATAAAAGTGGGGCAGGTGCTCACAAATCAATTAAAGACTACGATAGAAAAAAAGAAAAACAAGATTTAAAAAAGATGAACTTTGATGAAGCAGATTTTGTTGCATCAAAATCAGCAGTAATAGATTCTATTCTAAAAAAACTTAAAGATGAAGCACAAGAAGATGATAAATTGTTAAGACATTTAGCAAAACTTGTAAAGAAAGATGCTAAACCAAGATTTCATAACAAACCACAAGGGAGATTTACATTATCTCCTCTAGAAGAAGAAATGAAAAATGTTTGGGAAGTTCGTCAAATAATGACAGAAGAAGAATTTGACGAAGCGGCAGGTAAGAAAGATGCCTGTTATCACAAAGTAAAATCCAGATATAAAGTTTGGCCCAGTGCTTACGCCAGTGGTGCATTAGTACAATGCAGAAAGAAAGGTGCGGCTAATTGGGGCAACTCTAAAAAGAAAAAGAAGAAAAAATAATGCGTTTATTCGAAGTATATCAAGCAGAAGACAATGTCGTTAAAATGGCAGAGCCTGGCGCATATGATCCAAAGTTAAAGTTACCGCATGATGAAGTGGAAAGTGTCATTACTAGATGGATAAATCAAGATGACCACATTGAGTTAAGTAATGGTATGCATATTTTAAGTGGTGAGAATCACGGCTACAATGATAACGAAGCACTTGTTATAGACCAAGATTACAAAATACTAGACCATGATTCAGACATAGTCGACTTAATGCAACAATTTACACCAATCGAAATAGACCAAAGCATTGTAGAAACAATAGTTGAAAAATGTTGGAAAGGATATCAAAAGAAAGGTATGAAAACAATGTTTGGCAAACGTGTACCCAACTGTGTCAAGAAAGAAGCAGTAGAAGAAGAAATAACATCAGGCGATAGAAATATTGCACTTATGTTGCCAAGAAACGAAATGAAAGTTCTTAAAGCAGAAGACAAAGATTACGACAGAGGACTACTAGTTAAATTGTTAGATGACGGTGGTTATGATATGGCATATTGGTATGAGAAACATGTACCATTTGAAGTAGAAGTATTAGTAGACGGTAAATCAATAAAGAAAGATGCTAAAGTTGTTACTATGAAATTTCATCCTGAACTTGATGGCATGATGGACAAAGTTAATAAATTCAGAATGTATGACATAGAAGCAGACATGAAAGATTTAAGAGACAAAATTGAAATGGCAAAACTAACTGAAACTTTAGAGTTTGGTCAAGATTTTAATGCTCTAATAAATGGCATTGAGGAAGGTCTAGCAGAAAGACAACTAGAATTAGAAAATCTTCGTGCTTGGTTTGGCAAAGGCAAAAAAGGTGGTGCTGGTGGCGGAGGCTGGGACCGTTATAATACTAAAGGTGAAAGAATTGGTAAGTGTGGTGACAGCAAAAAAGGTGAAGGTAAACCTAAATGTCTAAGCAAAAGCAGAGCCGCAAGTTTACGAGCCAAAGGTGGTAAAGCCGCCATTGGTGCCGCAGTTAGGAAGAAACGTAGAAATGATCCTAATAAAAACCGCAAAGGTAAGGCTAAAAACGTAAGTAACACTACAAAAAAATCTAAGAAGAAGTAAATGCATTGGCTATTCATATTAACATTAAAAAGTATTCTTTCGAGTATTATCGGCAGTAGTTTTTATCAATGGTTTAAAAACACAAAGATGGGTGTATGGTTCCAAGTAAAAATGGATAACTGTATGGAGTGGGTAGCAAAAAGATATGACATTGAAATTGCTAGTCGAGAGGAAAAATGGTTAGCACAATATCCATTACTTGCAAAAAGAATTGTCGATTTAGAAAAAGAAGTTGCAAAACTTAAGAAAGAAAGTAAACAGTTCAAATAATTCCTAATTAAAACTATTTTTAAATAAATACAAACATCAAAACAACACTGATGTATGTGTTGTCACACCGAGGGGTAATGGCTAGAGCGGCAAGAAAAGTATCGACAATAACACCTACAAGGAAAGCAAGTTCCATAGGAAAAGGTGGACGTGGTAGAAGAACAAAAATATCTACATCAACAATGAACAAGCACAAACGTCGTTCCCACAAGAGGTACAGAGGGCAAGGGAGATAGTTATGCCAGTTAAATTTGGACCATCAGTTAAAAAATATGCTAAGGGTAGCCGTACTAAATGGCATTGGGAACACGATTACATCAGAGCAAAATCCACAGAATTCTTATTCGAATACGTCAACAAAGAAAAAGGTTCATACAAACCTAAAACAAGAGTAAAATGCATTAAAGAACTACAACGTAGAGGCATAAATCTTGTGTGGGTAGAACGTAAAGACCAAGAAGACGAACTACAAGAAAACAAATAAATCTGCTAAAAGTGATAAATAGTTTATATGAAACTATTCGATTTTACAGCAGATAAAAACAAACTCTCATCACAAATCACAGAAAGCATTTCTGTAAACGAAGAAGAGTCTGTAAATGAATCACTCCAAGCATTAGCAAAACATGTTAAAGAAGGTACTGCACTATGTGATAGTCCTTTTAGACATGGCAGTAAAGCATACATCGAAACATTCCAACTAGCAAAAAAATTACGTGAAGCAGGATCTTTACCTGAACTTGATTGGGAAAGTGAAGAAATGCTTGCCACAGACATAGGCGAACAAGTAACACTTAAAGGTGGTAAAAAAGTTTGGCTAGATATTCCTTACTTAAATGAAGAAGAAGATGAAGGAATGATTGGTGAACCAGATGATTACTATGATGCTGAAGAAAGAACTGAAGCATACGATGAATTACAAGATGCACTACAAGGCAATTACATGGACGACTATATCAAAGATGGTGTATGTCCAGCCTGTGGTGGAAATGGGTACATGGACGGTGAAGAAGAAATGTACAACGATGAAACAGATGAATACGAAGAAGGCTTAGAATGTGATGGCTTTGGAAAATATGGCTGTGACGAAGGTGAAATGACTTATGGTAGTGATGGTCCAAGTTGGGTAGAAATTATCAAACATGATAAAGGTAATGCAGAAAGACAAAAATCCAGAGACGAATATCCAGGTGACGAAGAGGTAATTAAACAAGTTGCTAGTTATATGAAACGAATGGATGATCCAAGACAAGCATATCAACAAATGCAGGCAGACTTCCCACACATGGGCAGAGGACAACGAAGTGAAATATTAGGTAAAGCATCTAAAATGGCATTTGGAGAAAATATAAACGAAGGCGAAGAAAGAAGTATTATACAAGATGCAGTAGTGGATCATTTAATAGATACATTTGGTGGTGAAAATTGGATGATATTTGCTGATACTAGAGAACAACTAGAATCAAGAATGTATGATGAGATTGAAACATTAAGTGTCGATGAAGTAGTAGATCCAGAAATGGAAGTAGGTGGACAACCAATTGGTAACTTTGCTAGTGGTAGAGTACTAGATGTTATAGATAGCAGTAGTGCTATTGAAAGTGCGATGCAATATGTAGAAGGATTAGACGAAGGTATGATGGATTTAGATGATTTACCAATGATTAAATCATACAACACACCAGAAGAAAATGCAGTAGGAAAAATACTTGGTAGAGCATTAATGAAAAAGGATTGGGCAAAATATTCACCACAAGAATTATTTGCAGAATTAGAAAGTGAGAATCCAGAGTTAGCAGACGACATTGCCAAGGTTGCAAAAATTGTTTACAATGTAAAATTAGAAGAAAGAGCATTTAAAGATGTTGGTGTAGCAGATGTTGTAAAAGATACACGTGGTAAAGAATTCAAGTTTAATAAAGACAGCAAAATGTTCAAAGCAATAGACGGCAGTGAAGAAGCAGACGTTAAAACTAAATTAGGTAAAGACTTGATGAGACGTAGACGTAATGCAATGAAAAGAACATCACCAAGTTATCCAAAGAACAAAAAAATGATGGACGGTAAAAGTCCACATAAAAAAGGTACAAAGAAATATAAAAAACACATGGCGGCTATACATGCCGGTGAAAGTGTTACCAACGAAGCAGAATATCAAGGCAAAAAAGTAGAACTTAACAAACCAAAAAGAGGCGGTAGTAAAAAATATTATGTTTATGTAAAAAATCCTAAAACTGATAGAGTTAAAAAAATTAGTTTTGGAGATGTTACAGGACTTAAAACTAAGGCAGGTAATAAGAAAAGAGCAAAATCATTTGCCGCAAGACATAATTGCGAAAAGAAAAACGACAAAATGAAGGCAGGTTATTGGGCATGTCGTTTACCAAGATACGGTTTAGTTAAAGGTGGCAAGTGGTGGTAGGCTATGAGTGGACCCTATACTCAAACCAATCTAACTGAAAATACATTTGAAAGAGTATTTGACTTATCAGTAGACAATGAAGAACTTGTTTGGCACAGAGATAGAAGAACAAGATTTGTAAAAGTATTAGAAGGCGTTGGTTGGAAATTTCAATTTGACAACGAACTACCAAAAGAAATAGGCCCAGGTTCCACTATACATATCAACAAAAGATGTTATCATAGACTTATCAAAGGTTCAACACCATTAAAGGTTAGAATTGTAGAACTATGAAAAAAGCAGTAATATATCCAGGAAGATTTCAACCTATGCTACCTCATCATGAGATAGTGTACAAAAAACTGCAGGCAGAATTTCCTGATGCAGATGTATATATTGCAACATCAGACAAAGTAGAAGGCAGTAAAAGTCCTTTCAATTTTAAAGAAAAAGCAGAAATAATGGCACAAATGTTTGATATTCCTGTGGATAAAATTATACTTGCACCTCAACCTTACCTAATAGATTCATATAAAACTAAATTAGATATGGAAAATACTTTGGTTATATTTGCAGTAGGGGAAAAGGATACAGACCGTTTTCCAATGAATAATGTGGACGAAAAGACAGGTTTAGACATGACTGTACGTGGAGAATCACGTCCAAAGTACTATCAGATGATAAATACATTAGAGCAACATCCTGCTTTACCAATGAGTGAAAGAGGATACATTCATATAGCACCAACTGTAAAAGGTGGTGATGAAGTTGCAAGTGCAAGTGCTTTTAGAAAAGCATTCACAAGTGTTGAAGACATTGAAAAGAGAAAAGAGATATTCCAAAAGTATTTGGGTTCTTATAACGAAAAAGTATTTAAACTTTTCAATAACAAATTAATAGGTGAACAAATGAGCGAAATGATAGATATAATGAAATATTTAGCAGGTTTAACTGAAGCCGCTCCTATTCAATACGGAGATTTAGATGTTGATACAGGAATGAAGGACAGTGATGAAGATGACTATGCTACAAAACCAGGCTATGAACAAGATAGCATGATTAATCAATTAGGCAAAATAATTGATAGTGAAGAAGCAGGTAAAGATGCTGAAGATATGAAGATTAAAAACTTCAAACCAGTTACAAGTGTTAAAACTGATGACGGCAAAGACATTGATATAAGTCCAGAAGAAGCAAAAGCACTGAAGAAAATGATGGACATGCTACCTAGTAATAGAGGTGGCGAAGAACAATCACCTAGAGAAAAGTATTTAGATGCAATCCAAAACTCCGAAGGATTAGCAAACATGTTAGATTTCGCAAAAAGTAAAAACCTAGTAGATGAAGATATTGAAAAAATTGAAATGCCAACTATAGACTTATCTGACATAAAATCAGATTATAGTGTGGACGTAGAAGAAGACGAGGATGAAGATTATGAACTTCCTATGGGTCCTACACCAAGTGAAATGGACGATGAGGAACTTATGGATTATGTAGGTCAAAAAGAAGAAGATTTAGTTGATGACATACAAGACTACATATCACCAGACTTTTTGCACAAAGACAACTATGATGAAATGTTTATGAAGTACAGGGAAGAAGTATTAGAACCTGCCGCTGATGAAATGAACAGAGACCATGCAATGGACAGTATGGCTGGAGAGTCAATTGATGAAGGCAGATTAAAAGATGTAATCATAGATGCTTTACAGATGACTAAAGAAGAATTTGATGATGAATACAAAGGTATGTTTGATTACGATGACCTAAACAAACAGTACAATGAAGAACATCCAGAATATGTTCCTTCAGATGCATACGAAAGTGAAATGGCAGAAATGAAAAAACTAGCAGGTTTACCTGAAAGAGCTATAAATCATGATGACTTCATGAAGTCGTTATCTAATAAAGAAAAAGAAGAGTATTATAAACGTGAGGCTGATCCAGACAGTTTAACAGGTTCACCAGCGAAAGTATTTAAAAATTTAGTTAAGCAAGAAATAGGCAGACCTCTTGCAAAAGCAGGAAAAGATATGCATGATAAAATCAAATCTGCATTAGGGAGCAAGTAAAATGCCTAAAGACGATAACGTTCTAGATTTTAAAACTGCTGGCATGAAACGTGCTGGTGCAAGAGATGACGCACAATCCAAAGGCAAACAATTTGGTATTGGAAACTTCTTTGCTTGGGCAATGGAAAAATATCCTAAAATGACATTGGGACAACTAGAAGCAAGAATGCCTAGTTTAGAAAGAGAATACGGACAAGAAAAAACTATGAGAAGGCAAGAGCCTGATAGAGTTCCTACAGTAAGTTCAGCATTTGATGACGAAGAAGAAAGAAACAAAGCAAAAGGTATAGAAACACCAGATGCTTTTGAAGGCACAAAAGATCCAATAAGTAAAGGCGACTGTGAACCATGTGATGGAACAGGCATGGACGACAAAGGCGATGCATGTAAAGTATGTGACGGAGATGGAGAAGATCCAGGTTTCGGTGGTACTAAAGCATACGAAGATTTAAACAGAATTAGAAAACTAGCAGGACTTCCAATGATGGAAGAAGAAGGTTCTGTTACTAAAATAGCAATAGGACATGTTGATGACGAAGCAGACATGTTAAGAAAAGAACTATACAAAATTGGAAAGTATAGTGTAGAATTATACAAAATGTTAGGTCAACTACCTAACGGAGATTTCCCACATTGGTGGCAAGGCAAAGTAATTAAAGCAGGAGAATACATTGGTTCTGCCAAACATTACTTAGAAGGTGAACTATTTGCACCTGAAGAAGATTCACCAATGCCAGATGACAAAGACGACCTAAATCCTTCAGGCGTATAAAAAAATCATAATAAATACTGTTATAATTACATAACAGGAATATTTTATGACAATCGAAGCATACATACCTAAACATGCATATTTTTCAACTTCTTTGAATCCAACTAATATTGGATTAGAAAAATATGAAGATGCAAAAGTTTTAGAATTATATGGAAATGCTGGAACACTTTTAAATGATCCAGAAAATAAAGTAAAAGAAGAAAACTATACTGTATTTGATAGTGACCAAGAAGCAATAGACCAAGGTAAAGAAGACTTTCCTAATGCTGATTTCAGAATGTGGAATAGACACAATCAAATGAATCATCCAAGTGGTAACGTAGATGAGCCTATGCCTTTTGAAGAAGGTGAAATGTTTGATTGCATTTTTTCATATATGAAAACTGCTAATGTAGATCCAGAAATATTAATGGCTGATTTACAAACCTGTTATTCACATCTTAATCCAGGCGGTGCAATAGTGTTTGGATCTTTTATCAGAGAAGTAGCATTAAACTATTTTGTTGTAAGACGTACACATGAATACGGTATGTTAGATGCTTCACTGGTAGAAAACACAGAAAACAGTGATGTGTTCTGCTTAATTAACAATGATGATATTAGAGTTGATGTAGACAGAGTTCCTACATCAGGAGATGATGCAGTTCTTGAAGCAACACACTTTACATGGTTTTGGAATAATGATTCTTTAGTAGCAAGACTAAAACTTGCATTTCCAGATGCAACAATACACACTAGAAGACTTCCACCTATGTGGACATTACAGAATCCTTTTGTAATTGAAAAACCTGAATAATTAAACGAATTGTTTTGTATTGCTAAGACTAGCAATTAAGTGTATTCTTTCCGTATCACTATAATTAGTAGCACAATGTATCTTACTTGTATTAAGTAAGTAACTGCTACCTGCTTTAAAGTGTGCAATTTCTAAAGGTATAATTTCCCCTTCATCTTTTGGTGTGCCGAAGTTATCGGGCCAATTAAGTAAAAAACATCTACTATTTGTTACAACAGGAAAATGTAATCTCCAATCTAAAATTGCCCCACCACTATTAAGTGTTTGCATTAATGGACTGCCGTCCTTGTGTATGCTTAAAGTTGTTCTAGGAGGCAAAATACTAATACGCCATCTGTACACATCACTAAAACTTTTAACAAATTCTTCTAAATACAATCCTTGTATTTGTTTTATAGGATGTATAAATTTAGTTTCATCTATCATTTCGTTTGAGTCATCGCCAATTTGTGTTGCAAGTACTCCTTGTTTACCTTGTGCTTCAGTTTTGTTTACATAAGTTTTACCAGCAATACCGTCTGTCCATTCATCACTGTCTGGTTTAGAAGTTGTAATACAAATATTTCGGTATGCTAGAGCCTCATATTGCGTTCCTACTGCTTGTTCTTTGATAGTATGATATACATGATTCACATCATTACGCAACTTCATGTAATCAAAGTCTACATTTATTTTTTTAAATACTTCTATCATTCTTTAATCCGCAAAAACTACAATTTTTATGTACTGGTGTATATACTATATATCCTCTTACCGGACAACGGTGTGCCCAAAATGAAGGACTTGGGACAGAATTACTCACTAACTCCTCAGCCATAATCCCCCAAAACTTTCCTGCTTTTGGTCCTTTATTTTTCTTACCATCGCTTTCTCCTGGTATCTTTACCCACAAAAAAGCATCACATTTTTCTACTTTTGTATCACATGTTGGTTTAATACCTAATGCTCTGCCAGGTGGATTACACCATTCGTTGCCCAACGGACCATTACCATTTCTACTTGTATCAATAACAAAACAGTCATTAGGTCTATGCTCACATACTTTTAAACTCCATTCCATGGATTCATCTGTGCTTCTGTAGTTGCTTACATTTACCGCAAATCCTCTTACTTTGTCGTTGTTTACAAAGTTTAAAAGTTCTGCCGCTTCTTTAGGACTTAACCAATTACTATGACCTATATCAGTGTAAATGTATGCATCGCTTTCTTCTGTAAGTATTTCTAAACCTTCTTTGATTAAATTTAATCTAAAGTCAGCATCTTGTTTATCCATTTGTGTTGTATGAGGTAATGCATCTGGTTCAAATATTATTATAGGTTTATGGCCCTTTATACCCTCACAGAACTCGTGTAAGAACAATAAGTATTCAGTTGCACCTTTGGCACCACCTTTACTGTAATGACCCATATCTCTATTGGGTAAATTGTATATCACAAAATAAGGTAAGTTTGGTGCAGTTCTTTTAAGGAATCTTTTAAGACTATGCTCTAGTTTCTTTATAGATTTACCTTTTTTAGAACCATACCAAAATGCTACTGGTTGTTCAAATATTTTACTAGATAAGGGAAAGTTTATTCTGTGGTCTTTGACTCTGTCAAAATCATTTACCCAGAAAGGATAATCAAGTGCCATCTTGTATTTTTTGCAAGGCTAAATCTGTTTGCAGTATTTTAAACTGTTTATCACGTTTTTTAATTGCACGTTTTAGTTTTAAATCACTTGCATATTCCAAATACAATTTGCCTTGTAAATGGTCAAATTCATGTTGGAAACACCTTGCATCCATTCCGTCTAACCAATCTTCTACAACTTGTTGGTCATGTGTTTGAAATCTTACTTTTACTTTTGCAGGTCTTGTTACAATAAAGTATAACAAAGGAAATGTTAAACAGCCTTCTTCCATGCCAACTGTTTCTTCACTGAACTCTAGTATTTCAGGATTATAAACTCCAATGTCTTCTCCTGTGGATAATGTCATAACAAACATTCTATACCCCATTCCTAATTGAGGTGATGCTAGTCCAATACCAAACTTATCTTTCATAAGTTGTATCATTTCATCTTGTCGCTTTTCCCAATCTACATCTTTTTCATCAAATGGATTTACACTTGCAACAGTATGTAAAGCAGGATTTTTTGGTTCTACTAATTCTATTTTAAATTCGTCTGACATGTCTTAGTTCGTTTTTTGTTATAAATTGTTTTAAAGTAAAGAACATTGTAGCAAAAATTAGTGTGCTAGTCAATAATCTTATATCAAAAGGTATTGCTAATGCGTATGTTTCTAGCAAAGTAACAGTACCTAAACCGTTTAAATAAACTCCTAAATTTACAATTAAGTGCCATAAAACAACACTTAATACAGAGTTACCTAATACAGTTTGTAAGTTATCTTTATGTAAATACCTACTTAAAACACCTATTAAAAGCATTGTGCCGTACACAAACAACATAGTTGTACCATAAAAACCTAATACAATATCTGTTAAAAACAATAAAGATACAGGTAAAAATAATTGTAAATTTTTGTTATTTGTTAAATGAGGCATGAATACAGCCATTGCAATTAGAGGAGTAAAGTTAGCAGGTAAAATAAATCGTGCTAATGCAATACACCCTAATAGCATACTTGCACTCTTGAGGAAGTCTTTCATGCTAATATTTATCAGGAACTAAATGGGTCGGTACAAATTTTACAACGCCTTCATCTTCAATGACTACAAATAAATCTCCCATTTGACATTTGAGATGTTCTACTGTAATCTCATCGTCAAATTCTATTGTGCCGTTGCTTTTTAATCTAAATTGATAATCGTGAAATCTAATTGAGCCAGGATCTGTTTCTGGATGAAACTGAGTTCTCTTGAATGACATAATAAGTCCTTACTGTTATTATGTAAGTATTTATTATAGTCCGGCTCTACAGTAGGCATCAATTAGAGCATCTCCTTTAAGTTTCTCACCGAAGATTCTAATTACTTTTCCTTTTTGTTCTCTTACAATGGTGCTATCATTGTATCTGGTATCTATTACACTACCATTTTCAAAGTCTTTTTTAGACTCATCTGTTTCATACCACATGGTTGTTATACTGTGAATGTGTAAAGATTCAATGCCTTTGGCCCACTCCTCTGCCTCAAGCAATAATCTTTGCCTTTGCACTCTGTGGTCAAACTCTCCCATAATATTATTTATGCGGCTTCGTTACACTCTTGTTTGAGTTGTGCATCATTTTGGTCAAACCAACCATTCTTGGTTTTATACTGACAAGCATAATTGGTTCTTTCATTTTCAGGAAGAGGTATCCATTGTTCAGCCTTACCAATAATAGCACTATTCCAGTGAGTGTATTCTGGGCCTGGAGTGTGATGGGTACGACAGTTCCACCTACCATCTTCAAAGTAGAACTGGATAGGTGTTTCCCAAGGTTCACACATAGGGCCTTTACCATCGCCGTTTTTACCAAGGTCACGAATCTCCCAGTCCAAGATATACTCCTCACTGGCTTCGTTTGAATATTCAATAAGACTAGTAAGGGTTGGAATACCTTCCTGAGCAATCTTATTGATTTGTTTAGAAGTTAAATTATCTACAAAATAAGTAGTACCACCCTTGAACTTCCAATAAGGTTCATCTATACCATGCTTATAATCTTCATTATGAGCCGCATAGTTCTCTCTATATTGTGTGTGTATTACTAATGTCTGCATAAAAAACTCCTACCTTTTTTATTTAATATACATATATTATATGCAATTTAAGGGTGAATGTCAACCTTTTTTT
>CETI01006553.1_pt1 | contig 24664 bp, 23 predicted proteins | sample 361441 | NCBI WGS metagenome assembly CETI01 (sample SAMEA2622478, study PRJEB7988) | marine metagenome | biome: marine biome (ENVO:00000447); feature: deep chlorophyll maximum layer (ENVO:xxxxxxxx); material: "saline water (ENVO:00002010), including plankton (ENVO:xxxxxxxx)" | depth 90 m | reverse complement strand
TAGCTCAATTGGCTTGATTTATGCACTGAAAAAAATTTTTGTAAGAATTATTTAAAAAACCCTGGTTTGAATTAACCAGGGTTTTTTTTATGTTGACTGTTCAAAGTTTGAACGCTACTTTGTTCAAAAAATGAACACATGGAAAACAATCAAGATCATTTTGAAATTTTAAGAAAAATAAAAAAGAAACCAGATTCTTCCCAAAGAGAGTTAGCAAAGGAGCTAGGCTTTAGTCTTGGTAAACTTAATTATTGTTTAAAAGAATTACAAAAAAAAGGTCTGGTAAAAATTCAAAATTTTTCCCAAAAAAAAAATAAAGTTATGTATTTTAAAAAATATATACTTACTCCAAAAGGTATTAAATATCGTATTGAACTGACATTAGAATTTATGAATAGAAAAATGAAAGAGTATGATCAGCTAAAAAAAGAAATCTCAAGAGACAAAAATATTAATTTATGAAAAATTTAGTTTCAATAGTTATAAGAACGAAAAATGAGGAAAAATGGATAGAGAGCTGTTTAAGGTCTGTATTTAATCAAAACTACAAAAATTTTGAGGTAATTCTTGTTGATAATCAATCCACAGACGACACAGTCAAAATAGCAAAAAAATATAAAATTAAAATTCTAAAAATATCAAAGTTTAAACCAGGACGAGCAATAAATGAAGGAATAAGAAAATCAAAAGGAAAATTTATTGTATGCCTTTCTGGACACTGCATACCAGTGAATCAAAGTTGGTTAAAAAATTTAGTCTTCGATTTAAATAAAAAGAATATTGCTGGAGTTTATGGTAGGCAAGAACCCTTATCTTTTAGTAGCGACCTAGATAAAAGAGATTTAATAAATACTTTTGGTTTAGATAAGAAAGTTCAAACAAATGATACATTCTTTCATAATGCTAATAGTGCATTTAGAAAAGATCTTTGGAAAAAATTTCCTTTTGATGAACAAGTTACAAATATTGAAGATAGAGTTTGGGGAGAAAAAGTTATTGAAAATGGATTTAAAATTGTCTACGAACCTAAAGCCAGTGTTTATCACTATCATGGAATTCATCACAATCAAAATCCAGAAAGGGCAAAAAATGTAGTAAGGATTTTAGATAGCTTAAAATCTACTTCAACTAAAAAAAATTTAAAGTTTAAGAAAAATTTGAATATAGCTGCGATAATACCTCTGAGAGGAAAAACAAAGTTTTTTAGGAATACTTCTTTATTAGAAAAAACAGTTATGTCCGCAAAAAAGTCAAATCTTGTAAATGATATTTATGTTGTAAGCGATAATGAAGAGACCATTAAGTTGTCAAAAAAAATTGGGGCTAAAGCACCATTTAAACGACCCAAAAATTTATCAGAAGAATATATTTTAATAAATGATATCTTAAAATACTCTATTAAAAAATTAGAAAATATTAAAAAATACGACCTTATAGTTTGTTTAGAGGAAACTTATCCTTTTAGAAAAAAAGAGTTAATAGATGCAATGATTAATAAGTTAATCAAGGAAGACCTAGACTCCGTTTTTGCTGGCAAACTTGAACAAAAAAGCATTTGGATAAAAAATAATATAGAAACTAAAATTGTTACCGAGGGTTTTATGCCAAGAGATCTTAAAGAGGAAAAAGCAATAATTAGTCTTTTTGGCCTATGTTTTGTTAGTTATCCAGAAATTATCAAAACAGGAGATTTATTTTCAGGAAAAACCGGAATTTATCAAATAAATGACTCTATTAGTCATTTAGAAATTAGAGACAATGAAAATTTAGAAATATATAAAGATTTATTAAACATTCATGAATAAAAAAAGTTTTAAAGTCGCTTTAGTTGGTTGTGGAAGAGTTGCACAACACTATCTCAAGATTATCAAGCAAATTAAAAAAATAGATATAAAAATAGATGCAGTTTGCGATGTTAAGAAAGATAAAGCAATAGAGATTTCGAAGAAAATAAATTCAAAACCATATTTTGATTTAAAAAAAATGCTTAAAGAGATTAAAGTAGATTTAATAATAATTTTAACTCCATCTGGCATGCACTACGACCATTCTAACCTCGCTCTGAATTATGGTTTTAATGTATTGGTTGAAAAACCAATTTGTTTATTAATTTCAGATGCAAAAAAATTATATAAAAAAGCAAAAAGAAAAAAATTAGCTTTAAGTGTTGGATTCCAAAACAGGCATAATAAAGCTATTGTTTTTTTAAAAAAAGCAGTAAATAAAAAATTATTTGGCAAAATAGTTTCTATATCGGTAGTGCTTAGGTGGTGCAGATTTCAAAGTTACTATTCTGATGGTTGGCATGGAACCTGGAAATTTGATGGAGGTGTGATTAATCAACAGGCAATCCATCACATAGATGCTCTAAATTATATTTTTGGCCCAATAAAAAAAGTTTCATCTTTTATTTCAAAGAGACTTAATAAATTGGAAGCTGAGGATACCTGTGTTTCAATAATAGAGTTATCCGATGGTGCACTATGCACCTTAGAAGCAACAACTGCAGCACGTCCAAAAGACTTTGAGGCTTCCATAACCGTTGTAGGAGAAAAAGGTATGGCAAAAATTGGAGGAATAGGACTGAATAAAATTGATAACTGGGAAATAATTAAAAGAAAAATTAATATAAAAAAAATAAAAAAAAATAATTCAGAAAAGTTTGATAATGGATATGGAATAAGCCATAAAAAGATTATTCCTTTATTTTTAAATCATACTCAAAATAAAAAAAAAAATTATGATTCTGTAATTCAATCTATATCTACTTTAAAGTTAATACACAGCATCTATTCAAGCAGTGAAAGATCAAAGATAATTAAAATGTCATCAAATTTAAATTCTAGAATGTTAGGAAGATAAAATGAAATTAGTAAATAAATTTCCAGGAAAAGATATCTCGCAAGAAGATATTAAAACAAAGTTTCCTTTGGTTGCAAAAAAAAATAAAAATCACAAAAGTAAATTCACAATAAGTGGAGTAGAATTTGGGTCAAAGCTAATACCAATTTTTGCTGGTCCAAATATGGTTGAAACTGAAAAACTTATAATGAATTGTGCAAAAAATTTAAAAAAAACAGGTGCTCATTTTTTAAGAGGTGGAGCCTTTAAGCCTTTAACTTTTCCTTATAGAAGCCCAAAATATACAGAGACAAGAGAAGAAGGAATAAAATGGCTAAAAAAGGCAAAACAAGAGTTTGGTATTCCGGTAATTACAGAGATTATGGAAGAAAAATATTTAGATTTAATATGTGATACAGCAGATATTTTACAAATAGGTTCAAGAAATATGCAAAATTTTCCTCTTCTAACAGAATGTGCAAAAAGTGGTAAACCAATAATGCTTAAAAGACACTATGGTGCATCTCTTAGAGATTGGCTGGGTGCCGCTGAATATTTAATGGTCGAAGGAAATCATAAAATAATACTTTGTGAAAGAGGTGTATCTGTTCCACACACGCATAAATCGACCTCAAGATTTTTATTAGACTTGCAAGTTATACCTGCCGCACAAGATATAACTCATTTACCTATAGTTTCAGATCCTTCACATGCTACTTTTTGGAGACCTTGGGTAAATTCTATGGCACTTGCAAGTGTAGCAGCTGGGGCAGATGGAATTATGCTAGAAGTTCATCCCGATCCAAGAAATGCTGCAGTAGATCCATTGCAACCTATAGATTTTAAAGAGTTTAAAAGTTTAATAAAAAAAATGCATTCTGTTGCAAAGGCTTCATACAATAGAAAGATATTTTAATGAGTAAAAAAAATTTATTTATTGACAAAAATATTGGTAGAGTTGGAGATTATGTAGATGAGCATGTTAACAAAACTAAAAATTTAAAAAATAATATACCTCCCTTTTCATCTGTCGAGTTTAGTATTAATGGAGCTTGTAATAGAAGATGTGTTTTTTGCCCACGAGTTAATGAGGCGGATTATCCAAATATTCTAAATAGTTTAGATATGAATGCATTTAAAAATCTAATTAAAGATTTAGTTTCAATAAATTATGATGGCAGATTTTCATTTACAGGTTTTTGTGAACCATTGTTAACAAAAAATTTACATGAGTATGTTTTTGAAATTAAATCTAATTTACCAAAATCAACAGTTGAAATTGTTTCAAATGGAGATGTTTTAGAAAAAAAAACTGGACTTAAAATGCTTAACAATCTTTTTGGTGCAGGACTTGATAGAATAAGAGTCAGTTTATACGATGGACCACATCAAATACCAACAATGAAAAATATAAGGAGACAAAGTAAACTTAGCGATGATCAATTTATGATTAGAGAAAGATTTTTAGGTTCTGAGGAAAGTCATGGAATAACTATTTCTAATAGAGCAGGATCTATAAATTACAAGACAGATCATTTTGAACTAAAGGCACTTGAAGAGCCGTTAAAACAACCCTGCTATTATCCATTCTACAAAGTGCTTATTGATCATGATGGTGCTGTACTTATGTGTTCTAATGACTGGAAAAAAGAAAAAATATATGGAAATATTATTAAAGAGTCGTTGTTAACAATATGGTCTAATAATAGATTTAATGAAATAAGAAAAAAACTTTCCTGTGGCAATAGAAATTATAAACCATGCAATGTTTGCGACGTTAATGGAACTTTAAATGGCAAGAAGTCATTCGATAGATGGCAAGAATATTTTTCTAAAAGTGATTAAGTCATGATCAATAAAAAAAATATAGAGCGACCTGATTGGACAAAGTTAATTAAACATAAAAAAATTGATTTAACAAAAAACGTTCATCATGACCATATATTAAATGAAAAAATCAAAGAAATAATTGCTAATACAGGTTTTTTAGTTAATTATGCAAATGATTCTGATCTATATATCGCTATATGTAACTACTATAAGATTCCTATTGAAAGAACAGCAATTGGATTTGGAGCAACAGATTTAATTCATAGAGTTTTAAATTCGATAGACATAGATTGCCTATATATAGTAAATCCGACCTTCATGATGGTAGATGTTTACTGTAAAATGATAGGTATTAAATATAAATTTATAGAATTAAATGAAATAGAAAATTTGAAAGAAGTTAATAAATCAGGAATCTATTTTGTTAATCCTAATGGTGTAAACGGAGAAGCACACGACATCAAAAAGTATAGAGAAAAGTTTAAATGGTTTATTGTAGATGAAGTTTACTCAGATTTTTATGATAGCTATTCTCTAATTAATGAAATTTCAGATAATACTGTGATAATAAAAAGTTTAAGTAAAAGCTTAGGTTTTGCTGGCTTGAGAGTTGGCTTTTGTTATGGATCTACAGATCTAATAAATGAAGTTCAAAAATATAGAATGAGTCAAATTACAACATCTGTCGCTTCTTTAGTTGTTCCAAAAATAATAAAAATGACACCCCAAGTTGTAGAAAGAATGTTGGAAACTAAAAATTATTTAGAGAATAAATTTGATTGCAAAAAATCTTTATCAAATTATGTGCTATTTAAGAGTAAAAATATTTATACTGAAAAATTTGGAGCTAAATTGATAGATGGACATTTTAGAATGGCATTAGCAGACATGGATACTTTAAATGGATGAAATAAATAAATTAATTTTAAATAAATTTAAAATAGATGGCTTAGAAAAGTTTGCAGTGATAATTGGTTTGAACCCGTCAAAGACTGCTAGGTCACCCATATTATGGAATGCAGCTTTTAAAGCAAATAATTTAAATTTCTCAATGATACCCATTGATGTCGAAAAAAAAAATTTAAATAAGGTTTTAAAAATTTTAAGTAACTCAAATAAATTTATTGGAGGATCTGTAACAATTCCTTACAAAAATGACGTAGCTTTTATTCTTGGAAATAATTTAACAAAAGAAGCAAAAAATATTGGAGCTATTAATTGTATGTTTAAAAATGAAAAAAAAATAGTTATGGGAACAAATACAGATGGCGAAGCATCATTGATTTCATTTAAGAAAAATTTTGGGGAAATTAAAAATAAAAACATATTATTACTAGGACTAGGAGGAGCGGGCAAAGCTGTAATGAACTATTTTTTTAGAGAATTAGCTGATGGCAAAATGTATGTATCAACTCGTAATGAAAGAAAATATAAATTTTACAAAAATTATCAAAACATTAATTTTATCAAGTGGAATGAAAAAGAAAAAATACTTAATGAGATAGATATTATAATTAATTGTACAAGTTTAGGGTTTGATAGCAATATAGAAAAAACACCATTTAATCTTGATGATTTAAGAAAACTTAAAAAAGAGTGTATTGTTTATGATATTATTTATAATCCAAAAAAAACAAAATTGCTTAAATTATCAGAAAAATTAGGTCTAAAAACTTTGAATGGGCTACAAATGAATTTGTTGCAAGCCGTTATTGCTTTTAATTATGCAGTTAAACTTAGTAATAGCAACATCACTGAAAAGACTATGAAAGGAATAAAATGAATACAATTGCTATTATTATGGCGCGTGGAGGCTCGAAAGGTCTACCTAGAAAAAATGTGAAGCTACTAGATGGTAAACCACTTATAGCTTATACAATTGAACATGCTTTATTGTCTGGAGTTTGTGATGATGTAATTGTAAGCACAGAGGATAATGAAATTGCAGAAATATCAAAAAAATATGGTGCCACGGTTCCCTTTAAAAGACCTGTGGAATTAGCTGACGATATAACTCCTCCAGAACCAGTTATCAAACATGCTCTTTTAGAATACGAAAAAATATCAAATAAAAAATTTGAAATAATTGTTTATTTGCAAGCTACCGATTTATTTAGGACTCCTGAAATGATTGCGGAATGTGTTAATACTCTTAAAAATAATCAAAAACTTGATACTGTATTCAGCGCATACAAGACGCATAAACATTTTTGGAGAGAAAATGAGGACGGTACATTTGATAGACTTACTGAAGCCACATATTCAGCAAGACAAAAAAGAGGTAAAAAATCTACCTTTAGAGAGGATCAAGGCTTAGCATCAGCCTTTAGAGCTGATCTTTTAAGAAATAGCGACAAGAGAGTTGGTAAAAATGTAAAAATAATCGAGAATAATGATTTTAAATCATCAATAGACATTCACAATGAATTTGATTTTTGGCTAGCCGAAACTGTATATAAGAAATGGGTTAAAAAAGAAAAAGAAAAAAATCAAAAAAGTTCTAATTTTCTTGGTAACGATTTAAAAAGTTGGTCACAAAGTATACGTAATGGATATATAAGATCTTACGTTATTTTTGCACTCCATGAGACAGGTGTGTTTAATTTAATGAAAAAACAGAAAGAACTAAGTGTAGAGGAAATTTCTAGTAAATGTAATTTAAATCCAAAACTTTTAGATGGTGTTATGAATTTTCTATATCACTCAGACCAAATTATATCTAAACAAAATAACAAATTCTCTTTAACAGAAAAGGGAAATGATTGGCTTTTTACAGATCCTGTATTAGCTATGTCGTATGGTGCAGTAGGTGCTTACTCTTGTATATTGACAGAGTTAGTCCCATCACTAAGAAATGAAAAAAAATATGGAGTAGATTTTATAAGAAAAGGCGATTTAATTGCAAAAGGTAGCTATCACACGGGAAAAGGAAACTATCCATGGGTTTTAGACAAAATGAAAGAAATGGGTATCAAAAAGGTTGCTGACCTTGGTTGTGGATCTGCAGATGTAATTATAAATTTATGTAAATCAGACAAGAATTTAAAAGGCGTAGGAATAGATATTTCCAAAGAAGCTTTGGAAGAAGCAGAAAAACGTATTCAAGCCAATGGATTAACTGAAAGAATAAAACTTTCCGAAGGAGATTTGTATAAACCCGAAACATTTTCAAATTCAGTCAAAGATGTAGATGCATTTAATGCGATTATGGTTATGCATGAATTTCTAAGAGATGGGAAAGAATCAGTAATTAAAATGTTTAAGTCAATGAAAAAAGAGTTTGAAGGAAAATATTTTTTCCTAGGGGAGTTTGATTGTGTTGAAGATGAAGAATACCAAAGAATGAATTATCCAGATAGAATTCATTATTTATTTTATCAGCACATGATTCATCCCTTAACAAATCAAGGTTTGGCAAGAAAAGAGGATTGGTTAGATATTTTTCAGCAAGCTGGGATCAACGTATTAGAGACTAACGATAAGTTAAGTTTTAGACTAGTTCAATTTATTCTGAAGTTTTAAATTGATGAAAAAAAAAAAATTAAGTTTTGCTATAGTAGGGTGTGGCTCTGTTTCAATTGATCATGCTAAAATGATTACTAAGTTAGGACATAAAGTTATTTTAGGTTCAACAAAAAAAAAAAATTCAAAAAATTGGAAATTATTTAAAAAAAAATTTCCATCTGTAAAGTTTGCAAACATAGATCAAATATTGAATAGTAATAATGTGGATATGGTTATTACATGCCTTCCTCTAGATGAACAAAAAAAAAACTGTAAAAAAATTTTATGTTCAAAAAAACCGATTTTAATTGAAAAACCACTGCACAATGATGATAAAGTGTTGAAAAAAATTTTAAGTAGTAAAAAAACTTTTTTAAAAAATAAAGCAATTGCTTATAATCGAAGAAATTATGAAATTATAAAAAAAATTAAAAAAGAAATTAAATTAAAAAAAATAAAATTAGTTGAAGTCAATATATCTGAAAATATAAATTATTTAAAAAAAAAATATAAAAAAGATTTAATAAAAAAATTTTTACACGTAGGTTCATCCAGTCATATATTTGATTTATTATATTATTTATTTGGTAATTTAAAAATTTTGAAAAAATGGATTCATAAAAATAGTAATAAATTTTCAATTTCATTGGTTCTTATAACAAATAAAAATTTTCCAATTTTTGTAAAAATTAATCCTTCTGACTCTGAAAATCCTTCAATAAAAATAAGATTTGAAGATAATTATACATGGATGCTTTCGCCGATTGAAAAACTTGTTATTTACAAGGGTAATAAAATAATTAAATCAAATAATAATTATTTTAAAAAAGATTATGTTCCTAATGCTGTTTTTTCTAAAAGAGAGCAAAAAAATTTAAGACCAGGATTTTTGAATCAAATTAAAAATTTTGCTAATCAAAATTTTGAAACTTTATGTAAACCAGAAGAAAATTATAAATTAATAAAATTATTTAATCAAATAATATGAAAAAATCATTCGCCACATTAAGAGAAGCATACAACTTGGCAAAAAAAAATATTTCAAGAAAAAAATGGAACTGGATGAGTTGTGGAAGTGAAAAAGAGTATACGCTTAATGCAAATCTGGATTATTTTAAAAAATTTAAAATTAATCAAAAAATTTTAGCTGGCGTAGGTAATGTTAAGCTGGAAAAACAATTTTTAGGAAAAAAGATCAAATTTCCAATGATAATTGCTCCAATGGGCTATATGACTCAGTATCACAAAAATGGAGAGTTAGATTTAGCTTTAGGTGCTTATAATGCTGGAACTTTTATGTGTTTGAGTGCCGTATCATCCATAAAAATAGATGAAATTACAAAAAAAAATAAAAAGTTGAATTTAATTTATCAATTTTATTCTCTAAGACCAAAAAAATGGGTAAAGGCCGAGTTAAGAAAAATAACGAATTTAGGAGTTAAAGCTATTTGTGTAACTGGAGACTCTCCTGTTAGAAGTATTAAATATGATATTATAGAAGATAAGCATGATGCCCGCAAACATGGTAAAATTGGATTGCCAAGAGCGCCTTTGCATTACATGTCGAAAATAAATTGGGAGGATATTCGTTGGTTAAAAAAACAAACTAAACTTCCAATTATAATTAAAGGCATTATGAATATTGAGGATGCAAAAAAAAGCTTTAAAAATGGAGCAAGTATAATTTGGGTCTCTAATCATGGAGGCAGAACTTTAGACTCAGGTATTTCATCGTTAGAAACCTTAATAAAGATTAGAAAAAAATTTAAAAATAAACAAATTATTTTTGATGGAGGTGTAAGAACAGGGACTGACATGTTCAAGGCTATATGCCTAGGAGCCGACATTGTTTCCATTGGCAGACCATCAATTTGGGGATTGATCTTAGGTGGGTCCAAAGGGGTATCAAAAATATTAAATTTATTTTTTGATGAATTCAAATCGGTTATGGGCTTATCTGGTTGCAAAAATTTGAAAAGTGCAAATACAAAATTTATTATTAAATGAACTTATTTATAATTCATCAGTTTCCAGACCTTGATAATTTAGCACCAATAATAAAAACATTGTCTACTAAAAAAAAAGTACTTATTTTATCTATTTATCCAGTTTATGACTTCAAAAAATATAAAATTTTAAGATTTTTACTTAAACATAATATCCCTTACCAAAGTATTTTATCAATTTCTCCAGTTTATAAATTATTTGATATTTTGTTAAAAATTTTATTTTTACTTCCAAATTTCATATCTTATAGACTCGATTTTTTATGGAGATATATCTATTATAACAATTTTATTTTTAATAAAAAAACATTTGATAACTTAAATTCAAAGAAACATATTAATACGATTAATATAGATGACGCACTTCCAAAAAAATATAAAAAAATAATATCTCTCTACGCAAAAGAAAAAAAAATACCTCTTTTTTTATTTAAAAATGGAGTAGAAATGAAAAGATATAATAAAAATGAATTTGAATATTTTGTTGAATGTGATAAAATTATAATCCAAGATAACCATCACCAAATAGATCAAAATAATTTAGCACATCAAAAAATAATTAAATCGTGCCACAGATATTCTAAACAATGGTTAGATCGTGCTGAAGATGCTTACGACATTAAAATAAAAGATTTTAGAAGTTTAAAAAGTGAAAATAGTAGGAAAACAAGAGTCGTTATTTTTACAACAAATTCAGCTAGAGACCGGTGGGATGAAATTTATACTCTAATAAATGATATAGAAAATATTGATGTTAAATTAGTTAAAAAGCCAAGAGGAATTTTAAAACCATTACATTTGCAAGAAAATAATAATATTAAATTTACTTCATCTGAACTGATAAATTGGGCAGATATAATTGTTTCGCACGCATCTTCAATTTTAATTGAAGCAGCGATTAAAAATAAGAAAATATTATTTTTAGAGCATTTAAGTTTATCAGGTGAAGATCTTATTGTTAATGACTATAATTTTTTTGAAAAAATATATTCAGATGATCAACTAGCAGCCTCAATTCAAAACTTTAAATTTGAAAAACAAAATGATTTTTTAAATAAAGAATATTTTCTATCGAGTGTTTTAGGTAAAAATTATGCTAACAATAACTATTTGGAGAATTTAATAGACAAATTATATAATTAAATTATTAATATTTTATATAAACAATTTGCACTTTAATTATGTTTAATAACAAAACAATATTGATAACTGGTGGAACAGGTTCATTTGGAAAGATGTTTGCAAAAACTTTAACCAAAAAATTTAAACCTAAAAAAATCATAATACTTTCTAGAGATGAACTTAAGCAAAGTGAGATGCAAAATGAAAAAGAATTTTTAAATAAAAAAAATATAAGATTTTTTATTGGAGATGTTAGAGACTATGAAAGGTTAAAAGTTGCATTTAAAAATGTAGATTATATTGTACATGCTGCTGCCCTGAAGCAAGTTCCAACAGCCGAATATAATCCAACAGAATGTATTAAAACTAACATTTATGGTGCAGAAAATGTAATAAGAGCATCCATTGATTGTGGGGTAAAAAGAATAATTGCACTTTCAACAGACAAAGCAGTAAATCCAATAAACCTATATGGCGCTACTAAGCTAGCATCTGATAAACTTTTTGTTGCAGCGAATAATTTAACCGGCAAACAGAACACTTTATTTTCGGTTGTTAGATATGGAAATGTAGTTGGTTCGAGAGGATCTGTTGTGCCAGTATTCAAAAATTTTATTAAAAAAAAAAATAATTTTCTTCCAATAACCCATCCAGAAATGACCAGATTTTGGATAACTTTAAATGAAGGTGTTCAATTTGTTATAAGTTCATTTGGATTAATGAAAGGTGGAGAAATTTTTGTACCAAAAATTCCTTCAGTAAAAATAATTGATGTAGCAAAAGCCATGAGTCCTAATTTAAAGACGAGAATTGTAGGTATAAGATCTGGTGAAAAGTTACACGAACTACTTTTTTCAAAAGAAGAATCGGTAAAAGTTTTAGAACATAAAAATTATTATGAAATATTGCCATCAATAAAATTTTATAATTTATCAAACAAAAAACTTAAGAAAAAAAGTATGAATAAGAATCAACCATTTGAGTATAGTTCAGATAAAAATAAATTTTTATCTGTTAACCAAATAAAAAAAATAAATAAAATCATCGGATTTTAGTGATACCTTACAGTACCCAAACAATAGAGAAAGATGAGATTAAGTCTGTAACAAATGTTTTAAAATCTAATTTTCTTACCAGTGGACCATCAATAAAAAGATTTGAAGAACTTATATCAAAGAAAACAAAATCTAAATTTGCCCTATCATTTAATAGTGCAACAAGCGCATTACATCTTTCTTGTCTTGCTTTGGGTTTAAAAAAAAATGATTATTTTTGGACTGTTCCAAACACATTTGTTTCATCTGCAACATGTGGACTTTTATGTAATGCAAAAGTTGATTTTGTAGATATAGATGTGTCTTCAAATAACATTTCAATACCAGCATTGAAGGACAAATTATTTAAGGCAAAAAAAAATAAAAAACTTCCAAAAATAATTATACCAGTACATTTGGCTGGTTTTCCATATAAACAAGATGAAATATGGGAGCTTTCAAAAGAATTTAACTTTAAAATAATAGAGGATGCCTCACATGCCTTTGGTGCAAAATATAAAAATAATATAATTGGAAACTGTAAGTGGTCAGATATTACGGTATTTAGCTTTCACCCAGTAAAGATCTTTACAACAGCAGAAGGTGGCGCAATCACTACAAATAATAGAGATCTAAACAAAAAAATATCATTATTAAGGGATAATGGATTAGAAAGAAACTTTAGGAATTTTAAATATAAAAATACAAAAAGATGGTATTATGAACATCAATTACTAGGATATAATTACAGAATGAATGATATCCAGGCAAGCCTAGGTATCACTCAGATAAAGAAAGTTAATAAGTTTCATGCTAAAAGAAAGAAAGTTGCTAAACTCTATAATAAAAATTTCTCAAAAAATTCAAAAATAAATATCCCAGTTTTTGAAAAATACTTTGATCCAAGCTTACATTTATATGTTGTTAAGATTAAAAATAACAAGAGAGATAGGTTGTTACTTAAGCTAAGAAAAAAGGGAATATATACAAATGTGCACTATCTCCCAATTCATCTTCATCCTTTTTTTAAAAAATTAGGTTTTAGATCTGGGCAATATCCCAATTCAGAGAAATATGGAAACGAAGCATTAAGTATACCTATTTATCCAAACTTAAAAATTAAAGATCAAAAAAAGGTAATAAAGGAAATTTTAAAAATATTATAATTATGATTGCAATTATTCCAGCTAGATCAGGTAGCAAAAGAATAAAAAACAAAAATATTAAAAAGTTTAATAAAAAACCAATTATTTATTGGTCTATTAAATCTGCAATAAATTCTAAATTATTTGACACAGTTATTGTCTCAACTGACAGTAAAAAAATTAAAAAAATTGCTGAAAAGTATGGTGCAAAAGTTCCCTTTATTAGACCAAAAAATTTATCAGGAGATTTTACACCTACTAGAGATGTGATTAAACATGCTTTAAATTATTTAAAAAAAAATTTAAAAAAAACAAACGATTTTTGCTGCATTTATCCAACGGCCCCACTTCTTGAAAAAAACACTCTAATTAAATCTTATAAAATCTTTAATAAATTTAAGAAAAAAAAATATATTTTCTCAGCAGTTAAATTTTCTTACCCAGTACAAAGAGGTTTTTATATTACTAAGAAAAATAAAATTAAACCCATGTTTAAAAAGAATTTTAAAAAGCGCTCACAAGATCTTAAAAATATCTACCATGATGCAGGGCAATTTTATATGGGGACTGTAGGTATGATAAAAAAAAAAATTAATATTTTTTCAAACGAAGCCTATCCAGTTGTTTTAGATGAAAGTTTGGTTCAGGATATTGATACCATAACAGATTGGAAGATAGCTGAAATAAAATTTAAAAAAAAGTCTTATAATTGAAAACAATACTTTTCAGATTTGATTATGATCCCAAAATTGGATACGGACACCTTTCAAGATGCTCAGTTTTAGCGAAAAAATTCATTAAAAAAGGTCATAAGTGCATTCTTCTAACCAATAGATATAAAACTGATAAAAAATATAAGAAAATTTTTTACAAGATAATAAATTTAAAAAATATAAATTTTTTTAAAGAAGAAAATCAGATTATAGAAATATATAAAAAATTTAACTGCAAATATCTAATAATTGATAAATTAATTTTTAATACCAAGTCTCAAAAAATATTAAAAAAAAATAAAGTAAAATGGTTACAATTTATTGGTAAAATTAGAACAAAATGTATTGCTGATCAGGTAATTTGTTCAATACCTTATAATTCAAGAGAAATAAATAAATTTGCCAAAGCAAATAATCAAAAATTTTTTATTGGAAAAAACTACTCAATAATAAGAGATCAATTTTTTAAAAAAAAAAGAATAAAAACATTAAAAAAATTTTTGATTTGTTTTGGAGGGGGTGATGATAGAGGATTAATTTTATTTGTTCTTAAGTCTATAATTTCAAATATTGGAGATTATAATATAAACTTACTAATTGGAGATAATCCAAGATTTAAAAGCATTTATAAATGGATCCAGAATAAAAATTTAGAAAGAAAAATCAAAATTTTAAAAAATAAAAAAAATGTAGTTAATTATATTGATGAATCCCATTTTGCAATTTGTTCTGGCGGAACAATAACACACGAAATTAACTCCAGAGGAAAAAGAATGATAATATTATCATTAGTGGAAAACCAAAAACTTCAAGGAAAAAAATGGAAAAATTTTAACAATTATTACTTAGGATTATTTAGCAAAGACAACTTATTTAAAATTAGACATAAATTAAAAAAATATTTTAGAATAATTAAAAATGATAAAAAAATTAATTTTAAAAAAAGAAGTAATAAATTTTTAGAAAAAATTATTAATAATGCAATTAAAAGATAAAAAAGTTTTAGTATTGGGAGGTGGTTTTGAACAATTGCCATTAATTAAAATTTTAAAAAAAGAAAACTTTTTTGTTATTTTAATAGACAGAGATAAAAATGCTGTAAGTAAAACCTATGCAGATAAATTTTACAACTTTAGTATAAGGGATTTCAAAAAAATAATTAAAATATCAAAAAAAAATAAAATTTTTGCAGCCATGTCAATTTGTTCAGATTTAGCAGTTCAGCCTTTAAGCAAGATATCAAAACATCTTAAGATTCCAGGTATTTCTTTAAAGTCAGCAATTATCTGCACAAATAAAATTTTTATGAAAAATCATTTTAAAAAAAATGGAATTCCAACTTCAAAATATCATTTATTTAAAGATTTAAAATCAACCAAAAAATTAATTTCAAAGATGAATTTTCCAATCGTAATGAAGCCTATAGACTCTTATGGTCAAAAAGGAGTGTTTTTAATAAAAAACTATAAACAATTAAAAACAAAAATAAATTTATCTAAAAAGATAAGCAAAAAAAAAAAAATTTTAATTGAAGAATTTATTGATGGAACCGAAATAAATGTAGTTGCAATAGTAAAAAACTATAATGTTAAAATATTAAGTATGTCAAGAAGATTTACTTATAAAAATGAGTCTTTTGGTATTGCGTATGAACATAAATATCCTTTAGATATGGAAAGAAAATTAGTAAGAGCAATTAAAAATTTATCTATTAAAACAATCAAATCAATTAAAATTAAAGATGGAGTTTTATACCCTCAAATTATCTACAATAAAAATAAAGGCCCTCACGTCGTAGAAATTGCAGCAAGAGTTCCGGGTGGTTTTATGAGAGATTTAAGTATGTTGGCGTCAGGAATAGATCCTATAAAGTTTCAAATAAAATGTGCCACAGGTTTTAAAAAACAGTTTGCAAACAAAAAGGGAGATAAGTCCAAAAAATCAGTTATAGTTAAATTTTTATCCAGAAAAAATTTTAATTTTTTTAATCAAAAAGTTTATAAAAGATTGGAAAAAGTTAGTAAATTTAAAGGTATTTTTAAAGTTCATATAAATAAAATAAAAAAATTACCAAAACTAAATAGTTCTTCAGGTAGATTTGGAGCAATAATTGCGTTTGGAAAAAATATTAGTGAAACAAATAAATATTGTAATAAAGCCTTTAATGAACTGAAAAAAAAATGATTATTTCTCATAAAAATAAATTTATATTCGTTAAAACACAAAAAGTATCAGGTACAAGTATGGAAATAGCCCTTTCCCACTCACTGGGGAGAAAAGATGTTATTACCCCTTTAAATTTAGAAGATGAGGTGACACGATATAAAAAAACCCGAAAATTTCCACAGAATTATTCAAAAGATTTAAAATTTGAAGAGGAGTATAAGAACTATATCAGAAAGCTTTCAAAAAAAAAAGTTTCAAAAGAGCATTTTAATAAATTAGAAAAAAAGATCGAAAATAAAAAAATAAATAATAACATTTTTTTTAACCACATGAAGGCCGAAGATATTAGAAAAAAAGTCGGTAATAAAATATGGAACCAATATTTTAAATTCTCAATTGAAAGAAATCCTTATGACAAAATTATTTCATTTATGTATTTTGCAAATCGTTTTAAAAAAATAAAAAATATTAAAAAAGAAATTCAAAAAACTATAAATTTAAAAAAATATATTAATTATCCTATTTATACTAAAAAAAAACAAGTAATTATAGATTATATAATAAATTATGATAATCTTAAAAAAAATATTAAAAGTGTAGAAAATAAAATTAAAATTCCTATTTTGAAGCATTATATGTATACAAAAAATTATACAAGAAAAACAAAAAAAAAATTTAAACATTTTTTTAATAAAAAACAATCAGATAAAATTTTTATGGATTGTAAAGAAGAATTTAAAACAATGAAATTTAAAAAACTTTATGAATAAAATTTTTAAAAAGAAAGTTTTCTTTATAGCAGAAATATCAGGGAATCATGATCAAAATTTTAAAAAAGCTAAAAAGATTATTAAGGAAATATCTAAAACAGGAGCAGACGCTATAAAGTTTCAAACTTTTCAACCCGATGAAATAACTTTAGATTCAAATAGAAGTTATTTTAAAATAAATGAAAAAAAAAGTATATGGAGTGGTAAAAAATTATATAATCTGTATAAAAAATCAGCTATGCCATGGGAATGGCAGGAAGAACTATTCCATTACTCAAAAAAACTTGGTTTAATACCTTTCAGCACACCTTTTGGATTTAAATCTTTAAATTTTTTAAAAAAACTTAAATCTCCAATGTATAAAGTTGCGTCGCTAGAAAATTCACATTATCCTCTTTTGAAAGAAATAGTAAAAACTCAAAAACCAATTATCTTATCTACAGGATCAGCAACATTAAAAGAAATTGAAGGTTCAGTTAAATATATAAGAAAGCAAGGTTGTAAAAATTTAATTTTATTAAAATGCACAAGTGTCTATCCAGCAAAATTTGAAGATCTTAATTTGAATGGAATTAAAACATTAAAGAGAAAATTTAATTGTAAAATTGGATTTTCAGATCATTCAAGAGGAATTATTGGGTCAATGGCAGCCATTGCCGTTGGTGCAGAAGTAATAGAAAAGCATGTAAAGTTATATAAAAATGATAAATCTATTGATGCAAAATTCTCAATAACACCTAATGAGATGAAAGATCTAATATTAAATGCAAATCTAATTAATGAGTCTTTGGGCGATGAAAATAAATTTAGGACAAAAAGTGAAATATATGCATTTAAACGAAGAAGAAGTATATTCGTTATAAAAGATATAAAATTTAAAGAAAAGTTTACAAATAAAAACATTAAAGTTTTAAGGCCTAATAAAGGTATACATCCAAAATATTACTTTAATATCATAGGAAAAAAATCAAAATTGAATTTAAAAAAAGGCACTCCACTGAAAGAAAACCATATATTTTTTAAATGATTTGTCTTGTAAGCTATGATGTTGGAGGAGCAGAACTATTAAGTTGCTGGGCAAGATATAACAAGAAAAAGTTTCTTTATTGCATAAAAGGACCAGCGCTAAAAGTTTATAAAAAAAATATCAAGGGTTTTAAAAATTCTAGTGCCAAGGATATTAAAAAAAAAACAACAAAAATAATTACTAGCACAAGCAAAATATCAGATCATGAAATTAATTTTTTAAAGTATGGAATAAAGAAAAAAATTAAAACAATTTCAATACTTGATCATTGGATAAATTATAAATCTAGATTTATTAGATATAAAAAAACAACACTGCCTAATGAGATATGGGTAACAGATAAGTTTGCTTATAATATAGCTAAAAAAACATTTAATTTAAAAATACTTAAAAAAAAAAATTACTATATTGAAGGCATTGTAAAAGACTATAATAAAAAAAAAAAATTATTTAAAAATAAGCTTGTGCTTTATTTATCAGCTAGAGGCAGTTTAGTTTTAGAAAAAAAAAGAATTTTATATTTTTTAAAATTTAAAAAGTTTTTTGAAAAAAAAAAGTTAAAAATTTTAATTAAACTTCATCCATCAGAAAATAAAAAGAAGTACGATTGGCTCAAAAAAAATTTTTCTAAAAATATTATTCTTAACAATAAATCAAGTTTAAATGATTTATTATTAAAATCTAAATACGTAATTGGTTGTAATTCAATGGCAATGGTAGTTGCCACTTTCTTAGGAAAAAAAGTTTTTGATGCTCTTCCACCGCAGGATGAAAAAAATAAATTACCATTTAAACAAATTAAAAAATTGAAGTTTATTAAATAAGATGAAAAAAATTAAAACAATTATAATTGGTTTAGGAAAAGCTGGTTTTGGAAATATTAAAGATTATAGGTTTTATAGATCTCATAGTTATACAATTTTTAAATTAAAAAGTTTTAATTTAATTGCAGCTGTAGATAAAAAAAAATCATCCAGAGCAAAATTTGAAAAAAAATATAATATAGAAACTTTTAAGAATATTTGTGAAATTAAAAAAAAAGTGGATTTAGTAATAATAGCATCAAATACTAAAAATCATTATAAATGTTTAAAAGATACTCTAAGATATTTAAAACCAAAATATATTCTTTGTGAAAAACCATTTACAGATGATTATTATTTGGGAAAAAAGATACACAATTTTTGTAAAAAAAACGATGTTAATTTATTTGTAAATTATGTTAGAAGATGTTTGCCATCCCTTTTAAATTTTAAAAAAATATTAAATAAAAAAAATAATCAAAATTATGTGAATATTCTATATCCAAAAGGTGTATTAAATAATGGATCACATTTTATTGATCTATGTATTTTTGTTTTTGGTAAAATTAAATCTGTTAAGATAGGTAAAAAATTTAATAAATTTAATAAAGATTTTAATGCAGATTTTAAATTAAAGTTTAAAAATGCTGTAGCAGATTTTTCTGCACATCCTAAAAATAATGCAAGTAGAATTTCTATAGTGTCTAAAAAATTAAGCCTTAAGTGGGAAAAAGGTAAAAAAATCAAAGTTATTTTCGATAAAAAATCTAATAAAAAAAAGTTAATTGAAAGTGGAATGAAAAGTTATCAATATTATGTTATGAAACAATTTTTAAAAAAAATAGAAAATCAGAAAAATACTATTTGTAATTCGTCTGAAGCACTTAAAACATTACAAGTTATAAAAAAATTAAAGAACAAAATATGAAAAAATTCAAAAAATTCAATTCTATAGGTAGAGAAGAATTAAATATTGCAACAAAAATAATTAAAAGTGGAAAATTATCAGAATTTCTTGCCAAAAAAGGAAAATATTTTAATGGAGGTTACTACGTAAAAAAATTTGAAAAATCTATAGAAAAACATTTTAAAGTAAAACATGCTATAGTTGTTAACTCTTGGACATCAGGATTAATAACTATTATTGGCGCTTTAAATATTAAAAAAGGAGATGAAATAATACTTAGTCCTTGGACAATGTCGGCTTGCGCAGCAGCAATTATTCATTGGGGTGCTGTTCCAGTTTTTTGTGATGTTGAAAAGGAAACTTTCTGTATTGATCCAAATGAAATAAAAAAAAAAATTACAAAAAAAACAAAAGCGATTATGGCAATAGATATTTTTGGACATCCAGCAAATATTATAAAAATAAAAAAAGTTATTAACAAAAGAAAAATTAAAATTATTTCAGATAGCGCACAGTCAATAGGAGCTTTATACAATAAAAAATTTGCGGGCACTGTTTCAGATGTAGGTGGCTTTAGCCTCAATTATCATAAGCATATTAATACAGGCGAAGGAGGAATTATTGTAACAAATAATAAAAAAATTTCTGAAAATTGCAGAAGAATTAGGAATCATGCTGAAGCAATAATTAATAAAAAAGAAACAAATAAAAATAATAATCAAATTGGATTTAATTTTAGGTTAACAGAGCTGCAGGCCGGGATTGGTATAGAACAACTTAAAAAACTTAAATCAATAGTCAAAAAAAAACAGGACAATGCAAACTATCTGACAAATAAACTGAAAAAACTTAAGGGACTAATTTTACCAAAAATGACAAAAGATATTACACATGCTTATTACATGTATCCGATGAGATTAGATTCTAGGTTAATTAGAATAGAAAAAAAAAATATTTTTAAATTAATAGTTAAGGAAAAATTACCAATCGCAGATAAATATGCAAATATATCAGCACTACCAGCAATAAGAAAAAAAACTTTTAAAAAAAATAATTTTAAAAATATTAATCAATTAAACAATAAAGAATATTTAGGTTTAAAAATGTGGGCTTATGATTTTAGCAAAAAAGATTTGGATTCCATTGCACTCAAAATGGAGAAAATCTGGAAAAAACTTAAAATAAATTAAATGATTTTTTACATAAATAAAAACAAATCTATAAGATTAGTAAAATTTAATAAAAAACATATTTCCAAAAATTATTTACAATGGCTGAATAGCAAAGAAGTAAAAAACAATAGAAATAGATTTTCCAAACATACTTATCCAACAGCAATTAAATATTTTAATAAAAATAAAAAATCCAATACATTATTTGTTGCAATCGAAATATTTCACAGAAATAGATACGTCCATATTGGCAATACAATTCTGATTGTAGATGCACATAATAAAAGAGGTCATCTATCAATACTAATTGGTGAAAACTCTATGAAAAATAAAGGTATAGGCTATATAGTTTGGAAAAAAATGATAGAACTTGCTTTTAAAAAATTTAATTGCAGATTAGTTGTAGCAGGTACAATGAAATCAAATAAAGCAATGTTTAAAATATTTAAAAAATGTAAAATGAAAACTTTATCAATGCCAAATTATTTTTTTCAGGATAGAAAAAAAGATGATTTAATTATTGCTTATAAGTTCAAATAACTATGATTAATCAAAAAAATGTTAAGTATAATTTTTATAATTGTATTACCCATCTACAGTGTTCAAATAAATTATAAATAATGAAAAAAGAAATGTTAGTAGGAACAAATTATTTAGCACACGATTCAAGTGTTATATACTTAGATGAAGAAAAAGAAGATATTTTCGCAATAGAAAATGAGAGAGTTTCAAGGTTTAAACATGATGGAATATCAGTAAGCATTGGTCTTATAGAGTTAAAAAAATATTTAAAAATTGAAAATCAAAAAATAAATTGGATTTTATCATTTTGCTATGAAAATGAAGATCTAATAAAAGGTTGTGACCATGTTTGGAAAAGAAATATACTTTTGTATGAAATTAGAAAAATTTTTAATATTAAGGAAATTAAAGAGCAGGCAGAGAAACTAAAAATATCTTATTCGAAATTATTCTTTCATTCATTATTAAAGTTTCCTCTCTCTATCAATTATATTTATTATTCAATTTTATATTATATTTTTTATAAGAATAAAAATTTACCTTTTAAAAAAAATGTTAATTACTTTACAAAAATAGACTTTAAAAGAACACTTAAAGATGAATTTGAAATTAAGTTTAATGATCATCATACTACCCACTCTGCCAGCGCATATTATTTATCACCATTTGAAAAATGCATTAGTATTTCACTTGATTTTTTTGGGGATAATAGTTTTTCGAAAGTTTTTTTATTTAATAATGAAAAAATGACAGAATTAGTTAATTCAAAAGCCGAAAAGGACACTGATAATAATATTATATCAATTGGTGGCATATATACTTATTGTACTCAATTTTTAGGTTTTACACCCAATTCTGATGAAGGAAAAGTTGAAGCTTTAGCGGCTTATGGAAATAAAAATAATGATCTTTATAAAAAATTGATAAATTCCACTTCTATCAATAATTTAAATCAAATTAAAATTGATAATCAAATTATCAAATATCTAAAAAAAGAACTGGAATATTTTAAAAACAAAATTGGAAAAGAAGATATTGCAGCAGCCGTTCAAGGTTATCTTGAGGATTTTATGACCTTATATGTAAAAAAAATAATCTCTGAATATCAAATTACAGATATAGTTTTTTCAGGAGGAACTTTTGCAAATGTAAAATTGAATATGAACATCTTTGAAAAATCTGGATTAAAAAATATGTATGTTATTCCAGCTATGAGTGATGCGGGAGCTGGTTTGGGTGCACTATTATTAAGTTTAATTGAAAAAAAAAAAATTAAATATGATTTTTTAAAAAAAAAAAAATTCAAAATGCCTTATTGGGGTCCAAAATATGATAAAGATGAAATCAAAAAAAAATTAGAAAATTATTCTGAAAAAATAACAATAAAAGTATTAGATAAAAAAGAATGGCACTCAGAATTTGCTAAAAGAATTTTAAATGATCAGATAGGTGGTCTATTTCAAGGTAGAATGGAGTTTGGCCCCAGAGCTTTAGGAAATAGAAGCATAATTGGTAATGCCGCAAACGATAAAACTAGATATGTATTGAATAAAATAATAAAAGGTAGGCCAAATTTTCAGCCATTTTGCCCATCGATATTAGAAGAAGATAGAAATATTTTGTTTGAAAAATCTTATCCAAACAAACATATGACCTGTGCATTTAAAATGAAAGAAGAGTTTGTAAAACACTTGCCTTCAGCTGTCCACGTGGATAATACAGCTAGACCACAATTTGTTGAAAAAGAAGATAATGAAAATTTTTATTTGATTTTAAAAGAGATAAAAAAAATTATAGGATTTGGAGTTGTAGTAAATACTTCATTTAATAAACATGGAAGAACAATGGTACTTACACCAGATGATGCTATAAAAGATTTTTTAGACTCCAAAATGGACTTTATTTTTTTTGAAGAAATTTTAGTAACTAAAAAATAAAACTTAATTATGAAATGTAAAATAACAAATAATAAAATTAAAAATGTAATATCGTTTGGAAAAATGCCGTTAGCAAATGGCTTTTTAAACAAAAAAGATTTTAAAAAAGAATTTTTCTATAATCTTGAAACAGGTTTCTCAGAAAAATTATCATTGTTCCAGTTAAATGATCATCCAAAGCCAAAACAAATGTTTAATATAAAATATCCTTTTTTTACTGGAAGTTCAAAATATATGAAGACTCATTTTCAAAAATACTCAAAAATGATTAAAGGATTATTACAGTCAAACTCGAAATTAGTAGAAATTGGATCAAACGATGGAACTTTTTTAAAAAATTTTTCAAATTCTAAAATCAAGAGTGTTGGTTTTGAGCCTTCAAAAAATGTTTCCGATATAGCAAAAAAAAACAAAATTGATAGTAGAAATAAATTTTTTTCATATAAAAATATTTTAAATGAAAAATCTTTTTTAAATAAAACTGATATTATTTGTGCCTCAAACGTTATTTGTCATATTCCAGATTTAAGGGATTTAATTAAATCTATAGATTTGTTATTAAATAAAAATGGACTTTTTATTTTTGAAGAACCTTATTTAGGCTCTATGTTTGAAAAAGTATCCTATGATCAAATATACGATGAGCATATTTATATTTTTTCTGCTAGTTCAATTAAAAAAATATTTAATCTTTTTGATTTTGAATTAATTGATGCTATTCCACAAATAACCCATGGTGGATCTATGAGGTATATTATTTCTAGATCTAAAAATAGAAAAACTTCAAAAAGATTAAGTAAAATTTTGGATTATGAAAAAAAAAATAATATTGATAATTTTGAATCATGTAAAAAATTTAAGAAAGACTGTGAAAATTCAAGAAATAATTTAAGGTTAAAAATTAAAAAGCTTAAAGAAAATGGTAAGACAATATGTGGTTATGCAGCAACTTCAAAAAGTACTACGATATTAAACTACTGCAACATTGATAATACAATGCTTGATTATATTGCAGACACAACACCAGAAAAAATTGGCAAATTTTCACCAGGAAAACATATTCCAATAGTTTCTATGGATTATTTTAGAAAAAATCTTACCGACTCTATTTATTTGTTTGCATGGAATCACAAAAATGAAATTTTTAAAAAAGAAAAAAAAATCC
>CETI01064015.1_pt1 | contig 24807 bp, 25 predicted proteins | sample 361441 | NCBI WGS metagenome assembly CETI01 (sample SAMEA2622478, study PRJEB7988) | marine metagenome | biome: marine biome (ENVO:00000447); feature: deep chlorophyll maximum layer (ENVO:xxxxxxxx); material: "saline water (ENVO:00002010), including plankton (ENVO:xxxxxxxx)" | depth 90 m | reverse complement strand
CCGGTCATAACTAATTCGAACTTTTCGAAATGAGAAGCACTCATACCATGAGGATTTTTAACTCCTCTCATTAGTTCGAAACCTTGTAATTCTAAATGTGATCCACACCAATCTGCTTTACAATCCTTTATAAAATTCATAGATTGGTCGTAATTTTCTTGGTTAATCCATGGTAATAAAGCGATCTTCATAGACCCGTAATCCATTACTTTTGGATCCATTATAAGATGGACTTCATTCATATAATGACCAAGGCATTCTTTTAAAGAATTTAGTTCATTAGTATTTTTAAAATAAACGTCATGATTTCCAGGAATGATGTCCATTCTCATTCCTCTTTTTCGCATAACGTCTAAAAAATGTTTACGATTATGTTGTAAAGCTTTAAAGTTAACATACTTACGATGATCGTAATAATCACCAAGATGTAAGATTTGAGTTATTCCTCTTTTCTCACATTCTGGAAAAAATATGTTTTTGTAAAAGTCTGCTGCGTTGTCTAAAAATATTTGTGATGCGTTTCGTATACCACAATGCGTATCATTCAATATCGCTATTTTCATTAATTAATCCCTCATTCATTCTATATTCTTTAACTGGATCTATAGTTTTTCTAATAACTACAATATCATCATCTTCTAATACTTCAATTTCTATTAAATCTCCTTTAAAAACTCCTATTTTAGCCATAGCTTCTGTAGGAATATTAATAGTTTCTATTACACTATATTCTGAAATTAATTTTTTATAATTAAATTTTTGTACTTCGGTCATCCTAAATCAACTTTTACGATGTGTTCAAGGTTTAAATCAGAAATAGTTAATTTCATTTCTGCTTTAACTTTTTTATTTTCAGGATTTTTTTCTTTCCAAGCTTTTTCGATTTGTTGTTGAGATGTTACTCCTACTTGTTTCAAAAACCGTCTAATTGACATATTAAGTTCTTCGCTCATATTAAAAACTCTGATAAATCTGAATCAGCTATTCTAGCTTTTCTTTTTTTCTTTTGTTTTTTAGCAAAAGTCTTTATTTTAGTATCATAAGATTTTACTTTATCTATTCTATCTTTTAAAGAATCTACAAAGGCACCAATGACATGATTATTACCTTGTTCTCCACCTTGTACTATAAATTCTTCTATTCCTGAATTTGCTAAATATTTCATTTTTATATCTTGTTGTTTCTTTTCTTTATCGATACGTCTTAAAAACGCATACCAAGATATTTGAGTAAAATACGCAAAGGCATTAGGTTTTCCGGTTCTAGTAGCTGCTTCTAAGTTATAGTTACCTATAGCTTTAAGACAATTTTCTACTGCATCCATAACCATTTCTTCTCTATAGGTATATCTTATAAAATTAGCTTTATGCGATAAACCTTCTGCTATTCGTAAAAAACAATGAGCTACATAGTTTGTTACTTTTGGAATTTCTTTTCCATCTTTTTTAGCTTCTTCTACTAACGTACAATAATCTACTACGGCTTGAGAAAACTGAGCATTATTAACATAATGAATATTTAATCTTTTCTGACGTGCCATGTTTATCCTTTCATTGCTATAATTATACTATAAAAAATATATAATGTAAAGTATTATTTTCTGTTATTAAATGAAAATTTAATTAAATTAACCGTGTACATTTATTATAAATGCGTGTATAATAAATTAAGGTATTTTGGGGGGAGACATATATACTTTTTAATGTACAGTTTCTTTTGGTTTAAATTGAATAATATTATCTACTGTACCGGAATCTTCTACTAATTCTAAGTCTTGTTTAAGTCGACTTAATTGGGTTTCTAAATAAGCTTCTAATTCTGAATCATCTAAATGATCTAAATCTTCTAAATCAATAGTCGGCGGTTCTTTATTATTATCATATTCTTTAGCAATTTTTAAAATGCATTTAGCATACATTTTTAATAAAGAAGTACAAGGAGATAATTCACCTACTATATGTTCACTATTTAAAGTTTGCATAATTCTTGGGTCATCGCCGAAAAACATAAAAGGCTTAAATGAAAATACCTTTATTCCAGATTTATAATTTTCTGATTCTACAACTTTTAAAGCTGATCTTATTAAAACAGTACTACTTTCTTCATTATCCCATTCTAATACTTCACAGATAATTTCTTCTTTAGTAGATAGTTTAAATTGTTTTATTATTGGTTTAGTCATAGTTCTACTTTAAATGTTTTGTATTTAAATTTTTCACGGTCATATATTTTTAATCTTTCTTCAGAGTGCAATAATGCGAAATTTTTTCTATTTGTATAACTAATATTATCTATAATATCATAAAGATTAGTAATACTATTATTATCTGCTACCCGAAGCCCTCGTCCGATGGATTGGAGGACTCTGATTTGCGACTTAGAAGGAGAAGCAAATATAATATTATGGAGATTCTTAATATTAATCCCGGTGCTAAAAGTGCCAAGGCTAGCAACAATAATAGAGTTCTTTTGCTTTTCCACAATACCTCTAATGGCTTCACGATCTGATGTCTGAGTGTTTCCAGATACAAAAAATATTTTCCTTTCAGTGTCTGCTTTAGTATTTATCAAATCAAAAAGAGGCTTACCGTGCTTCTCGACTAGATTAAAAAGTACTAAAGTATTACCTTTTTGATCTAAAGATAAGTTACGAATAAATTTATTTCTTTTATCGTTTTCTACTATATACTCTATTTCTTCTTGATAAGTCTTTTTGCCAAAATCTTGCCTAGATTCTAAATCATATTCTAATACTATTCTTTTTATATCTAAATCAGCTAATGTTTTATTTTCTTGGAGCGCGCGCGTCGTCGTAACTTTATAAGTCTTTCCAAATAAACCTTGTAATACTAATTCATGGGTTTGAGTTCCATCTAATGTTCCGGTTGTTCCAAATCTATATTCAGCTTCTGTTGCTTTATTCATAATATTCATTAATGATTTAGATTTAAATCCATGACATTCATCACCTATTACCATACCAAATTGTTCGAACCACATTTTCGGCAATTTATAAATTGATTGCCAAGTAGAAATAACAATAGCAGATTCAATATTATCTTTATCTTTACCTGAATAAATTTTATGTATACCACCTTCGGCTTGGCCATAAGATACAAAATCACTATGCATCTGTTCTACAAGAGAAGTTGTAGGTACGATAACCAATATCTTACTAGCTTTAGGCCAATTCAATCCAGTTGTCAGCATTTCATACCAATATTTTACTAAAACATATATTATTAATGATTTACCAGATCCAGTAGGAGATAGCAGTATTGCTCTTTTCTTTTTTAATCCGTGTAATACTGCAGTAAATTGATAATCTCTTAATTCCCATGGAAGTTTTAGATTTTTAGAATAATTATATATTTCATCTGGAGTAATATCATTTATATCATTAGCCAATCCATATTTAGTTTTAACTAACTTAACTTTATATCCTCTATTTTCACACATCTTAAGAAAATGATAATATAAACCAGCTGGCAATTCACCACTCGTTGAATCAAATAAACGTATTTTTCCATCCCAAATTCTACGTTTAAATGCCGGCATGAATCTATAACCGGGTACAAAAAAAGAGAAAAACTCTTTTAATTCAGCAGCTACTCCATAATCACAATCGATATGGAGATTTGCATGACTTAATTTCCTGACTGAAATTGCTTCCATTTAATTATATTGCTTATTGTTTGGTGTCGCCATTTTATTGTATCTACTATATCTGTTAATGTTTCTACTACAGTTTTAAAGTATTGTATCTTTTCTTCTGATTTTTGTATTTCTGGATCGGCATCGTAATAATAATCCATTTCACCTTTTAATATTTTTAAACCATCAAATGGATCTGGATCCCAACCTTTTTCTACTATTTCTTCTTGAGTCATCTTTCCGTTATAATATAACCACTTATCTTTTAATAAAGATTTCTGAGACATCTCAGCTCTACGCAATAATAACTTTGCGTTTGCTAATTTCTCTAAATATTTTGAATGTAGTAACGGTGTTTTCCGAGAGGATTCATCTAGATGCATATCACTTATTACATTATCTTTTGTCCATTCTTCAAGGACTTCATTTAAATCAATCATTATATTCCTATTTCAAATAATTTCCGTCTAAATCATGGGTACCACTATTATGCCATGCCCATATTGTACAATTAATCACTCCATAATCAACATTCCAATCACGAAATGGAAGATTAGGTATTTGTCTTTTTCTTAAAATTTTATAATGACCTATAAATAATTCATATCTATTTTTTCCAAAAGCCCAGTCTCTTATAATCTTTATCATCTTTATATATCCAACCTTCAGCTTCTAATAAAAGTCTTTTGGTATCATATCTATCACTTTCCCACATAGGTATAATTTCATCGTATTCTTCCATATCATTATTTAAACGTAAATGAACTTCTATTAATTTATCTTCTATAAATTCACAGTTAATATATCTATAATTATCTTTAAGTGTGTTTAAAATCTGAGGATACGGAACTTGATCATCAACCTTTTTCCAGCTTTCCCATTTCCATAGCGGTTCATCTTTATCTTTAAATCCTTCGGTTGCAAGAACTTGTTCTTTATCTATATAATCAATACTTAAATGTCTTCCTTCAAACATCTCACACCAAAAATGTCCGGCCGGTAAATAAGTAGTTTCTCTGTGAATAAATTCTTTTATAGCATCTCTACCCATACCAGCAAAATTACTGATAGGCCTAACTATATACCAATCAGGTTTGGGCACCCAAGAATCTACTGGTCCACAATTATAACCTAATTTTCTACTGAGAATTAATTTATCATATATCCATAAATCATCTAAATTAGTTTCAAACCATGTTTCATCGTCTTCTTTTATCATACGATATCAAAGTACATAAATCTAAATGAAACAGCATAAGTTACAAATTCTGTACCAGTTGCAGTTGATTCAAAGGTAATATCACCTAATGAAGTTGGTACACAATCTCTATATACTATTTGTTTTGTTTTATTATTATGACTTGACAATATTGATATTGTAATGTCTGAATAAGTTGGAGGTTTTTGTTTTTTGTAATCTCTACTTAAAGCAGGCACATCTGAATTTTCTACGTTTCTTCTTATCCAATCGTGCATTTCGGTATATGATGACATATTCTCATCAAGTATTATTGTTGCTGATAATTCGTTATACGTTAAAGAAGATCCAGTTAATGGAACTCCAGCAACTTGTCTAAAAGGCATTTCTACTTGTTGAGTTATAACTCCAGGATGTGTTATAGTCTGAGCAAAGTATTCTAGGTTCGGATAATTCTCACGGTCAATAGTGATTTTATACGAAGTAGGTTGTAAGTAATTTAGATTTGTTGTTAAGCTTGCCATAGTACTATTTATACAAAAAAAGAGGGGCTAAAAAGCCCCTCTGAAGTTTTAGAATTTTCTTTATTATGTGAGGATATGATCCACTCTGAAAATTCTGTAGTACTGGTTAGTTCTTGCAGTAGCAAGTCCGTCTGATGGAGAAGATCCAACAAAAGGATTAGAGACCATACCATATCGAGTCTTAAAGCCGATTTTTGGTTGGAATGTATTCTCGCCAACTGCTCGTACCATAGTTAGAGGTACGTATGGGCAATAGAAAAGTCCAGCATCGTAAGGATTTGTACCCTTATATCCAACGTTAACATAGTCTGCTGACGCATATGGATCGATGTATACTCTCATTCTACCGTTAATAGTACCAGCAAATGTATTACCAGTATCATCAACGTTTAATGAAGTATTCATTGATGGAGCGTAATCCAACATTCCAGAAGCAGATAGAATTGAGGCAACGTCTGATGAACAGATCATAAAGTTACCCTTACCACGTCTGGTTTCTTTTGCGATTACGTTGGCTTCTCTTTCAAGCTGAACAATAAGACCTTTGAATTTCTCTACTGACCAACGACCATCAGCGTCATTAGTTAATGAGAAAAGACCTTTTGTATTCATGTTAGACTGAAGACAACCGATTTTAGCTTGCTGGTTAACAGTTCTGATAACTTCACGGTTAATTTCTGCCAAAATTTCTGTTGACAAAATGTTTGCCAATTCAGTTTCAGCATCTAGACCATGAATAGCTTTCAAGTCTTGAGCAAGTTCTAGAGTGTATTCAGCTTTGAGTGCTCTTGACTTTGCAGTCACTGTAGCTTTCTCAATGGTAAATCCCATCTCTGCAAATGCTTGTCCACCTGATATGCCTAGATTTTCAGCTTCGTTTGTTGTTAAAGCATCACCAATTTCAGGTACATAAGAAGCACCAGAGTCGTCAATTGACGAGTCAGAGTTAGTATCAGATACGCCGAACAAACCTGAAGAACCTTTATCTCCAAGTCCTGTTGTTGTTGAGTCACCAGAATAATTAACTAGTGCTTCGTTAAACAACGCTTCGGTGTTAGCAGCTTGAGTAGCGCCTGCAGCAGCACCACCTGTTGATGTGTTGTATCTAGCTTTCATTGCGAAGATAAGACCTGTTGGTCCTGTCATCGGCTGAACGCCACATACGTCGTAAGCCATTAAGTTTGGCATAGCTCGTCTTACAAGAGCAATTAAAACTGGATTCCAGTTTGCGCCTGTAGTACCGTGATTGGCAGCAGTTACTCCAAGGTTAGAATTTTCTTGAAGCATGCCCTCTTCACGAAGAGCGATTTCTTGGTTTTCAAGAACAGCAGCTGTAACTGCTTTCTTGTGATGATCGCTTATAGTACCCGCAGATTCTTCATTAAGAACTGGGGCCCATTTTTCGACCAACTTATCGTAAGATATTGCATCTCTTTGCATCTCTTTGGACTCCCTTTAAGTTTTGATTTGGGTTTTTAAGGCATTAACATACTGTGACATAGAGCCAGAAGCTTCTACTTCATTAGTATCTTCATCTGTTTCTTCTGTCAAAGTTGATGTTGGTGTAGCCTTTTTATTAAAATATGATTCCTTAACAGTAGCAACCTTTTTAGTAAATGATTCCTCATCTTCAAAATCGGTTTTTTCTGTTAAAGATTTCAGCTTTTCAATTTGAGTTTCTGCTAGGTCTCTAGAAGCTTCTCTAATAATCGAGTCTCTTTTATAACCTTCGAGTTCCTCTTGCATTGCGATGGATTTAGCTGTTTGGTCATTTAGAGATGTTTCCAACTCTTCAACTTCTGCAGCTAAGTCGTCAACTAGGTCGACTTTAGACTCAGGTACGTCGATGTATGATTCAGTGAATAGATCTTTAAGATTATTCATAAATTTTTCGGCGATCTCTGTTCTGAGGCCAGATTGGACAGCAAGTTTATTTTCTTCCATCCAGTTTTCAACAACATAGTTAAGGTATGAATCAACCTTATCTACGAGTCCTGTTTTAGTTTCCTCTATTTCAGCAGTGAGTTCTTCGTTATACTTCTCTTCTAAGCGATCAACTTCTTCTGATAACTTATTCTTAATAGCCATATTAAAAATAGTTTCAGCTTTAGATTTGAACTCTTCAGAAAGAGTAGCTTCAGAATTTACTAAAGCGTTAAGATCGTCATTCCAATCAGTTTGATAATCTATATCATCAACTTGATTTTCAACGACTACCTCTCCGTCTTCAGTTGAACTTTCTTGCATTATTTTAGACATAAGAACAGCAAGTTCTTCCTTTTTCATACCATTCATTTTCTGGTATGCAGCATTAATCATTCCTGCTTTGGTTTTATATCCTTCTTTAAAAGGCATAGCACCTTTGTCATCGACTTTTGAGTCTTGACCTGCAGGAGCAGCGACTTTTTGCATTGGATCTTTGCCAGACTTATCACCCTTTCGCTTCTTAGCTTTCGGAGCAGCATCTTCTGCTTTATCGGCAGCAGCTACTTCTTGAGCAGGAGCGTTTTTGGGATCATGAGCTTCTTCCACGTCGTCATTTTCGTGGAGTTCACCTTCTTCCAATTGATTTTCATCAGTCATTTAATTGACTCCCTTTATTTTGATTTTAGTAACGAGAGGAAATTTTTAAACTCACGAACTTGTGTCTCATAGAGATCTGCCCGCGGAGCCCGTTTTATTTCAGTCTCCATTTTTTCAATAGCTCTTTGTTCAATAATGCCGTTATTCCAAATCCACTCTACACCTTCCATTATCCCATTAACAAAAGCACTAGGTGCTGATGGATCTTGCACGATGTCTATCGCGTTAAGAATAAAGTCGTCTTTGACAACCATTGCGCCATTACGTCTCTCCAAACTCCCCATACCACGAGTCGAAACGCCCAGTTGAACGCCACCTTCGAGCAGTCCTTCGACTATATTACCCATCGGAGTGTCCAATACTGTGGCTCTTCCCATAACATCATTTCCCTCAAATTTGAGTTCATCGATCTTATGTGAAACCTTATCTAAATTTATAGTCGGCCCTTCTGGGTGATTCAATTCACCGACGGCACGACCTTTAGAAACTTGATTTTCAGAGTATTTACCAACAGCGCCTTCCATAACGCCCATAGGATAAATACGTCCATTTCTATTTTTACTTTCTGCTTGCGCAAATACACCTTCTATATGATATTTCTTTTTACCGTTTTTCCCTTCAGTAATTAGCATCTGAAGATTTTGATCATGAAATTCTGATATAAGTTTCATTGCGCTATCCTCTAGGAAATTCTATTTTAGTAAAATGCGTTGTAGTAGCACCACTAAAAACTTCATCTAATCTTGCTTTATGCATTACTATTGGTTGATTAGGTGCTATTTGAAAAGAACCTCCAGTAGTTTTATTAGTAACTGTATCTGCTGCGGTACCCATTATATAGAGTATACTAGCTGAACCTACGGTTGTAGCATTACCGGAACCATTTAAATTATTTACTTTTGCAGCTAAAGGTGTTATTTCCATTTATCTCATTCCTCTATATTGTTTTATAAAAGTTGTTCCAGCTTTTTCAGCTTCTCTCTGACTTTTATATGTGTCTATTTTATCGCCATCGACATATACAGTAAAACCTTTCGGTTCTTTCATGACGGACATTTTAATTTTTCCGATCTTCTTAGAAACTACAGGTTTATTTTTAGCTTCTCTAATTTCTAAAAAAGTTTTCATTTAATACCCTTTGTATATATTTATATAAAAATAAATTTCTACTGTGATATATTTATCACTCTATGTTTTCTTCATCATCAAGTAATTCTTCTTCATCTTGTTCAATTTCTTCAGACTCATCATCTTCTAAATCTAATTCTCCTTGATCTTCATCAGTTTCTACTTCAGCTTCAGCTTCAATTTCGGCTTCAGCCTCGGCTTCAACTTCATCATCAACTCCGTTATAAAGTTTATCAGCAATTTTTATTTGCTCTTGATCTAAAGCATCTTGCATTTTGACTCCCATTAAGTCACCAAACACTCTATTCGCTTTATTATAATCTTGATCTAATGCGTGTTGCACCAAATCGTGTAATGGGTTTTGTTCAACTTCTTGTGCTTCTTCAGCCATAATTTACTCCTTGTTTGTTATTTTAAAAATGTGTAGCGGTAAGTGTTGCACCTTTAACTAAAGGCCCAAAATAATATCTCGAATAATTTCCGCCGCTGCCGCCATTATTACCGTAATCCATATCTAAACTACACCATGTTACCCAATTAGAAGCACTATAATTACTGCCAAGAGTTCCACTGTAATATTGGAATAACACAGTTCCACTAGGTCTTCTATCTGGACGTCCATTTTGAAATGTATCAAATCTCAAATAAGTACCAGCTATTTTAGCATCACTAAGAGCTTCACTAAACCAAAAGAATATGTAATCTCTTCCTCCGGTTAATTTATCAGCATCCGTAGCGCCCGCGGTCGCTGCCCTAACGTATTGTCTTGCATTACTCGTACCTGCTGATTTAAACCAATCTTTAGTAACATCTTCATTTGTAAAGGTATGTTTTGTTCCAGAAAAGAAATCATCGTCACCTCTCCAAAAACCGTATTTACTAGCAGCAGAACTAGCATCGTCAGCTAGTAAACCTAATTCCGTTCCATATCCTGAAACGGTACCAGCTATTATATTTTTATTATTATTATTTGCTGTGGTACTATCTGTAATCCAACCCATTTCACCATCATCTTCATTTTCATGATCCCAATAAGTACTACCCCAAGCAGAACCGCTTTGAACAAATATTCTCCATAATGCTGCACCAAAATCCAGTTTAAAAGTTTTTATACTTGTACTTGTTCGAATACCGTCTGAAGCAGTATATCTTAATTTAAGTTGATTTTTAGTAGAATTACCAGATCCATCAGAATCAGCAGATCTTGTAAGAAATCTAAATTTACCAGTACCAGCACTATCAGTTATTTGAGCAGGATGTAATAAATGAGGAGGTAAATTAGATGAATCATTTTTATAAAATGTTGTAGTAGATGAATCAAAATAATTAACGTCATAAGTAATTGGAAAACCCTCTGGATCTTTTGCTAACATAATAGTATTTGCTGAATCAGTAGAACCAGCTACTGGACCTATTGCTATATTTGAAGGTTCTAAAATTATATTAGGATCGGCATCATTGCCGAATGCAGATTTCCTTCTTGCTCTAGTTATGGCCATAATTTACTCCTAATTTATTAATCTGTTATTAACCGCTACCAATTGCTGGTCCAACTTCTGAATCTAATGCTGTTGTTGACGGTACAAAATCTTTTTGATATATTCCTGTACCAACTATTAATCTCGTATTAGATAACCATCCTTTCAACGGGTTACCACCTGAATTATTACCACCTACTCTAAAACCATCGGCAGTATAACTAGTAGTATCACTGCCAAAAGAATCAATTACATGACCATCTACAAAAATTGTTGTAGTAGCTGAAATTCTACATACAGCTACATGATACCATTTCCCTGTCTCCCAAGTAATATTAGCATTATCTCTAATCCATGCGTCCTGGGTTCCAATAGATAATCTATCAGATTTAGCATGCCAATATAAAACAGTACTACCAGCGCTTATAGTAGTACCGGCTATAGTATTTATTGTTTGTGGGAAAGAATGGAAATTAACCCAGGTTTCAAATGTATAATCCCCAGTACCTAAAGCAAATTGAGAAGTTGATGTATTAGCACTTATATGCGAGGCAGAGCTAGTACTATCAAAATACACGGATTTCATACCTCCGTGTGGCGAATTAGTTGAAGCTGTAGCATTAGTAGCTACTAATGTTCTTCCTGCTGCTGATCCGTCTGCTGTAAGAGTAGAACTATGACAACAAATTATTTTTGTATGCCCACCTGAACCTCCTACCGTTCTCCCTTTCTGAAAAGATGTTGTGGATGTTAAAGTTTCCTTTAACGGTCGAAATGGATACTCGGCTAGTCCCTTTTTAACTCTAAGATCGCTTATATAACCATTAAAGAAAGTACTGGCATCATTTTTTGCTCCAATATAATATTTTGGTGCACTAGAATTATCTACTTTAATCGCATTAACATTTGCTCTACTATTAGCTTGTACACCATTTATATAAATGTATTCATTTACCGCGCTTGATTTTTTACTATAATGTCTAACAATAGCAAAATGATACCATGTATTAACACTACTCATTGCTGTTGAGTCTGAGGTCATGGCATTATCACTTGAACCATTCCTAGGATTCCATACTATTAGATTACTTGAATTTACAGATACTGCCCAATTATAGTTATTCCCATTTCGATTATCTATTATATAGTGCTCAGCTCCTACAGCTGATCGATATATCCACCCTTCTATGGTAAAATTTGTAGTAGTAAAACTATGCTGTATTGCTAATCCTCTAGTCATACCTTTTTCAATATAATCGCTATTTCCATCTAAGTATAAAGATGGTATTGAATTTTTTTGAACACCAGTAGAACTTTTAGCAGTTCCTTTAAGTCTAAAAACACCTCTGCCGCCGTTATCAATTACATTCGCATCAGCCATACTGAGCAAAAATTTAGTATTACTAATCGCTGTCAATGGTGCTGTTGGAGGTGTGAAGGCAGATGTATAAACTTGTGTACCTTTGATATATCTAAAATCACTTAGAAATCCTGTCATTGGGCTTACTCCAGCATTACTAGTTCCTACATGAAGAGGCCCGTCATCGGTCAAATCCCTCAAATCTGAACTTGCGCTAGCAACTTGTATACCGTTAATAAATGCTTTCATTGTTCCAGAAGTGCTGTCTCTACCCATAGCGACGTGGTGCCATGATTCTTTCCACATATTGCTTGGCCAAGTATATGTTTGTCTCATCTGAGATCCATAACTATTTTGTCTTTCTTCAATATATAATATAGAACCAGTTGTCCACATACCAAAACCATAACCTCCTCCAGAATGTGAACAAAATAAACCACTATTAGCAGCAGTATCAGCACTAAACCAAAACCAACCTTCTACCGTATAAGCACCGGTACCTGGATTAAAATCAGCATGAGCAGGTGATGCAAGGTGATCACCTGTTCCATCTAAATAAACTGAACCTCCATTCGCCGTCTTACTGTATGCATCCGGAAGCATGTATGGAGATATAGGTAATACTCTAACTTGATTAGTAGATACTGTATGTGTGTGATTTCCAGTAACATCTTTTCCTATTATAATAAAAGGTTGTTGACACGTTAAAAGTTTTGTTTCTGAACTAGTTGGATTTACAACATTTGTAGTAGAATGATATTCACCACCAGTAGTAGTAAGTTTACCGCTGGGCGGAGTAAAATTACCAGTATAAACCGCTTTACCTTTTACTAAACGTAAATCACATATACCACCATACCATGGGTGGCCATCATATTGACCAATTTTCAGCACATTACTATTGCCAGTAAAACCTGTTTTACTAGTAAAAGTTCCATATAAACTACCATTTTGATATGATTTTATTGTATCGGCTGATGCATCATAAACAATCGCAAAATGTGTCCATTCGCCTATATTTAACTTAGGACCAAGTCGTTCTTGATTTAATATACCCCAATTTCCACTACCATTATCTGAGAACCATCCACTAATACTCTTATCATATAATTCAATAGCAAAAGCATTTACCTGAGTTATAATCGTAGCGTAGTTAGTAAGCAGTTCAGGATTAACCCAAAATTCTATTGTCCAATCTGCAGAATCAGATAAATCCCAATCTGCAGAATCAGCATATTCTAAATGGCCATGATTAGCTTGTTCGAACCAATAACTATAACCGCTAGAAGCATATGGTGAAAATGAACCTTGCTGAGTATCTCCATTTACTGTTACAGTATGATTGCCAGAGGATCCATCATCAAATACAGTATTAACACCATTATTACCTATCATTTTAGTGATCAGATTAGTACCTTCTGAATCTGGAATAGTTGTGTAAAATTCTAGCGTGAATGTTGATACTTGAGATAATATATTAACTCCATCAGATGCTTTGAATGTAACAGTACCTGAAGTATTACCAGCACTTACTGAATCTTGTGAATGGGGTTCTATAATAAATTTATTAACATTAGTACCAGCCGAGTCTTGAGTAATACGAGCTATAGTACCAAATGCAGAATCTGCTGTAGCAGACCAAGTTATTGCCGCGCCTTCTGAATCACGGGCTCTTACAATAATTTCAGTGGCCGTTCCAGTATTAGGTTGAGGATGACCGGTCGCGTCAGTAGCTAATGTATATGATCCAGCCGGTTGAGTAACCCAAAGTGGAGTTGTATTAATAATAGCAACATTATGCCAACCTGTACCAGTATGAATATAAAGTCTATCAGAATCTGTAGTAAAAGCTAAACTACCAGCATTATCAGAATCATAACTACCAGGTAAACTGGCTTTATTAGTATATGTAGTAAGACCACTAACTGAAAGTCCACCACTTAAAGTAATATTATTTTTAGAAACAGCTTGTCCTAAACTACTTGCTAAATCTCTTGCTCTTGTCATAGGCATTATGCTGCCTCTCCTATTTTAAGACTATACCAACCGCTGGCTGTATACGGATCTCCGTCATGATTTATGTATATATAAAGTACTTTAGGATGATTTGCGGCCGAAACATATGCTAAATCTCCTTCACTTGCACTACTAGGTAAACTATTAATACTTGAATAATGAGTAACAAACTGAATTGCTAAATCTCCGTTTAATTTTATAGTATTATCCCTAGCAGCTCTACCACCTCTTCTAGCTATTTTTCTATTTAAACTTTCAACCATTATTTTTCTATTTGTACCCAACCTTGAGCATCATTAACAAATACTAAACCAACTGCAGCTCTATTAACATATAATACTAAATTAGAATCTGCTCCCATTATTTTCTTACTATTTCGTGCAATAGTTATATTATTTGTAGCAGATGTGCCATAAGCATCTACAATTCTAACTTGATCTCCTAATGTAGGATTGGCCGGTAATGTTACTGTCTTAGTTCCTGCTGTACTATTAACAAATACACCTTGTCCAGCAACTGCCGTATAATCCGTAGTTTTAACAGCTTGCCAGTCAGTACCGCCAGAAACTCTTGCTTGAACATAAGAACTATCAATTAAAGCAATAGTTGTAGCTGAATCTATTCCTCTACCAGAAAAAGCTGAAATACTAATTATATCAGCGCTATCAGCACCAGAAGTTAAAACAACTTGTGTACCATTAGAAGCAGTATAGTCATCACTATCTGTTAATAATATACCATTTAAATGTACCTGAACTTTTCCAACTGTATATCCAAGTGTAGCACCACCTAAATCTGTACCACCAAAAGCTGTTTGTGCAGAATCGGCTTCATATTTAAACGAGGTTATTCCGGCATTACCCGGAGTACCAAAAACTGATACTGTAAGAATATCATCTGAATCTGCAGCAGATGTTAGTGTTATTCTATTATTACCAGCAGATTCAATATAGTCATTAGTTTTCTTCAATAAAATACCATTATGATGAACCAGTATAGTATCTGTAGCAAAAGATAAACTAGATCCATCAACGTCATTACCAGAAAATATTGTCTGACCATTTGTGGCAAAATATTCATAATTCGATAATGAAGGTCCCGGTGATACTTCAGACTCAACAGTAATTGTTTTAGTAGCTCCTGATCCAGATGCTGAAACACCTGCACCAACAAAGTTAAGTGTTGTTGCCGCAGTTGATAATGATGATCCTTCGTTTTGTACCGTTAATGAACTGCCACCGCTGGATCTTGCTTGAACATAAGAACTATCGATAAGTTGAGTAGTTAAAGCAGAATCTAATCCTCCGCCACCACCAGAGTTTGTTGAAGGGGCGAAAGTAAATACACCGGTAACATTATTATAAGCTAAAGTACCGCCACCTGAAGCAGAAGCTGTACTAACTGAAAGACCTTTTAATGATCTAATATTTACGTAATCAGAATCGATTATTCCTGAAACTTGAGCAGAGTCGACTGCAGAAGCTTCACTTAATATAACTATAGTTCCATGCATTGCCGCGTGAGCAGAACATTGATAATACAATAATTTTGGTGCATCCATTGGAACATCAAACGTTACTTTAACACTACCTTGTCCCGCAGTACCAGATGATTGTTGATTTCCTGTTCCGGTACCTGGAGTTGTTTTAATATATAGCGGATGAGAACCATAAGAAGAATTATGAATTACATATCTCTTACCACGAGTAAAATAAAGAGTTGGATTATTTCCTGATTGAGATGGGAAACCATCTCCTGTAAATTTATAAACACTACCACTTGCTGTTGTTACACTAAATTCAGTTTCAGGTACAAGTAAACCACGAGCAGAGTCTAAAAGTTTTAAAGAATTTATTTGTACTAAAGCTCTTGCTGAGTCTAATGCATTAGCTCCAATTAATTTTAAAGTTTCTCCAGAATCAACAAAATCTGTACCTAAATGTTGTACAGTAAAAGATATAATATTTGCTGAATCAACATTTAAAGTTCTAGTCGATGCTATTGTTCCACCTCCAGATAATCCTTTACCTGCAGTTATAGAAACACTAGTATGATCAATATGTTCGTTAGCTACGAATCCAGATAAATTATCATGAACAATATCTGCGTCGGTAGTCGTAATTGCACCAGTACTAGAATTATATGTAATACCTGTACCACCAGAAAGAAGTTTTCTAGCTTCTGCTGAATCTACAAAATCTGTTCCCAAATGTTGTACTGTAAATGCTTTTATATTATCCGAATCTAGATTTAAGGTAACATCTGCGCTTGCTCCTCCTCCTAATATACCTTTTCCTGCTACAACAGACGTAATGTCACCACCACCTCCACCGCCTGCCGCGGTAAATGTAATTGCATCGCCACCTGCATTGGTGGTAATTGTCATATTAGAACCAGCTGTAAATGTTAATGTATCGCTAGACGTATCTGCAACAACATTATCTTGACCAGCCACAGAAATAGTTTTAAATGCATTGACTGTACTATTAATAAGTGAAATAGTAGCAGACGAATCTGTACCAGCAGTTGTTCTTGCTTGAACATAAGAACTATCAATTAATTGTGTAGTTAAAGCCGAATCTAATTTTGCGGCTATAGAATTTGTAATAGTTGTACTAAAATTGGCATCATCGCCTATAGCAGCCGCCAATTCGTTCAATGTATTTAATGCACCTGGAGCAGAAGCAACTAATCCACTTACTTCTGTATCAACATAAGCTTTTACTGATTGTTGACTTGGTGCTCGTGTAGCTGAATTAGAAGACATATTATCTTCATCAATAATATTTGCAGCAATTCTTGCATCTGCTAAAGTAATTGTCTCGGCTGAATCGACAAAACTATTTCCAAGAGAAGGAATAGTAGGTTTACCAGTTAAATTACCATACGCTCTATAATAAGCTCCGTTTTGACCAGCAAGAGTATCAGCGTCTATTGTAAGATTATTAATAAATGTAGCATTAACTCTAGCATCAATTAACGCATTACCTCGATCTGAATCCAAAAGCTTTAATTCATTTTCAACTAAAACAATAAGTGCAGCAGAATCTATATTAGCATCTGCTCTAGCATTAATATACGCAGAATCAATTAATCCAACTGTTCTAGCAGAATCAATAGAAATTTTAATAACCGCAGCCGAATCTAATCCTGCAGCCTGATTTTGAGCAGTTACTACTTCAGCAAATGTACCTAATCTATGGCCACCAGCAGTAGCTCCATCGTGCACACGAAGAGTTTTATTAGTTACGTCAAAAGTTATTTCACCTGCCGCTCCTGTAAAAGAGTTATTTTGAGCTTGAGTACCTCTTCTAAACTGTAGTGTTGTCGGCATAATTTATCCTTAATATCTTTAGTCTATTTATATAAGTTATGATAGCGCACCAAGATCTAAACTTTTGAAAACTCCGTGTGGTTCCATATTATCATATATAGTTCTTAAATCTGAACCAAATACATCTCTGTCTGTATTACCCATAGTTTTAGTATTATCATCTTCTCTAAATCGATTATCAGAATCACCTTGAGTAAGTCTTAAATCTGTATTAGTTGTACCTGGAATAGTTGTTGTATTATTATTAGTATTTTTAAATTCGCCACCATCTGGCCCACGTATTGATAATCTATTATCTTTTTGTTGAATTTTTGAACCACCTAAATATATAGTTTCTCCACTTAGATATAAATCTTTCCATTTTTTAGCAGCAGTACCCAAATCATAAGCAGAATCAGCAAATGGAACTAAACTTTGTTGAAGATTTGAAAGATAACTTGAATCAATTGTTCCATCGCCACCGCCACCTCCAACACCACCAATAAATTTATCAGTTGTAGCGTCATACGTTAAAACTTTACCATCAACAAGAGCAGATGCATCAACATCATCTAAACGTTTAAGTTTAGTTTCACCACCACCTCCAAGTGATGACAACGATCTGTTAACATTACTTACAAATCTATCATAATTTTTTTGATATAAATTTAATTTATTTGCTAATAATGGTTCAACATCTTCTGTTGTTAATGATCTACCTTCAGGCCCCTGAGGTCCAGTAAAACCTCTTTCACCTTGTTCACCTTTAGGGCCTCTTTCTCCTGGACGTCCTTCGGGTCCTGGTTCTCCAATCTCGCCTTGTTGCCCCTCAAATCCAGGAAATCCTCTTTCTCCTTGAGGTCCCTGTTCACCTATAAATCCCCTTTTACCTTGAGGTCCTTCTGGACCTTCTGGTCCTATCGGACCAATTGGACCTTGTTCTCCAATAAATCCAGGAATTCCTTGTTCACCTTGAACACCTTCAGGTCCACGTTCACCTTGAGGACCAGTCTCGCCTATAGGTCCAATATAACCTCTTAGACCTCTTTCTCCTGGATCTCCTTGTAATCCAGTGATACTTTCACCAATAGGACCTTGAGGACCGATATCTCCTTTAATACCCTTATCGCCCTTTTCACCTTTTTGACCGCGTAAGCCAATAGGACCCGGATCACCGATGTCACCTTTTTCTCCAACTTTTCCTTGAGATTTTTTGAGACGAGCTATTTCTTCTTTTAGCTCTTTTATGTGTAATGCTATGAGAGCTTCATTAATAATCTTAGACATAATTACTACTTTTTCAATGAGTTATTGATGTTTTCTAAAACTTCTAATTCTTTTAGTTTTACTTCACTTTCTAATTCCCTTACAATATTTTCATCAATAGATAAGTCAGAATCTTTCTGCACTTCCTCTTCATTTTGAGGTGGCATTTCTTCTTCTTGATCTCCCATTTGATCAGATTCGTCTTTAGCATCATCTGCCATTTTTTCAATTTCTTCATCGCTAAACTGTAATACGTTTTTCATTACCCAGTCACGACTAAAATAAGTTCCAACATATTGAGATACTTGATCTAATGTTTGGACTCTTTCTCTTAAAAGTTCTGATTCTTTTAATTCTGAAAAATGATTATCTTTTAAATAATCAACTATAATATCATTTTTCATATCTTGCCAATCATCTTCAGTAATAATACCTTTTAATATTAACTGAGTTTTTAATAGATCAGTAAAAAATTTTCCGAATCTAGTTCTTAATCTAGCTACAAATTTCTGAAATTTAAGTTCATCTCTAGTTATTTCTGAAGATCTACCAAGACTGAACTGTGCTTCTTGTTCTAATCGATTAATTGGAACATTAAGAGCTTTGTATAATTTCTTTTGAAAATAAACTATATCATCTATTTGACCTAAATTATCTCCACCAGGAAGAGTAGAAATTTCAGTACCTCGACCTCCTTCTCTTCGTGGAAGCCAAAAGTCTTCGAGCATTGACATATGTTTTCTATCATCTCGAATTTCACCGGTCTTAGCATCGTAAACTAACTTATTACGATATCTTGCCATAATATCTTTCATATATCCTTCAGCTTTACCACGTGGTAAGTTACCAACGTCTATATAAAATATTCTTCTCTCAGGTGCACGTGCGAGACGATAAATTACCAATGAATCTTCCATCATTCTTAACTGATTCAATGGCTTTAATGCTTTATGTAAATAACCTAAAACTTTTTTTCGAGTTTCATCTAATATTCCAGATGTTATATAACTAACAGAGTCTAAACTTAATTTAACTCCGGCTGTTCTTTCACCAGGTTTATCTTGATAAATGTAGTATTCATCAACTTTTTCAATAAGCTGAGCTCCAGTCTCTGGATCTTTTTTCTTCTGAACCTGTTTTACTTTTCTAATTTTTGATGAATCTATTGGACGTATTTCTTGTATTCCCAATTTAAGTTGGGATTCATTAACTACTAAATGATGATATAATCGTCCATCAATATACCATCTTTTAAAAATATCATGACCAGATTCATTAAAATCTAACATAGAAATGATATTATCGAATTCTTCTTTTATTTGTTTTTTAATTCCATCGCTAACTTTAAGGTTTTCTAATTCTATATCAACCGATTGTTCACCGGCTTCAGATGTAGAAACAATAGTTTCATTAACAATATCTTCAATAGCAGCATCACATTCTGGATGCATTGCTGTTCCACGATATTTCATAACTAATTGAGCATTATCTTTAGAGTCATCACCATCTAAATTAATATATTGTCCATAGTGTGAACCTGAAGCAGTAACATAACCTGCTCCATCATCGTCCTTTGCTGGAACTATTGATGGTTTTTTATTTGGATCTTCGGTAGGAGATCTTCTTAATTCGAATCCAAATAATCTAAAGCCTCTTGAATCGTCTGCCATTATAATCTTTCCTTAACAGAGAGGGCCTTTATTGGCCCTCCCTATATCTTATTTATTAAAGCTGTTAAGCTGCTGTAGTGACGCCATCTGTAGTATTAGATGTCCAGTACTGGTATGCCCAAGTTACTGTAAATCTTTCAATCGTATCAACATCACCATAAGAAAGATCGATAGCGCTGACATTAACAGGCCAAGCATCTTTAAAATGATATGTTTTCTTTACAGACTCATCTCTGTCAAATTGTTTAACAGTTAAATCAGTAAAATACAATTCTGGATTTTGAGTACCACCAATATCAGCATGATTTGATATGGCATTCATCCATTTTTCAAATTCATTCCTTAGTTTAAACTCAACATCGTTAATGATAGTTACAGTCCATTCTTCGAATGTTCTATCTCCAGCAATTTTTAATTGTCTACCTCTGTAAGGTACGATAATTTGTCCTACACTTGAGGCTGGCAATTGAGCTGCTTCACAGAGAAAAGATGAAAGATCTGGATCTACATCAACACCTAATCCACCTCTTGGATTATTGATGTTAACTTGAAACAGATTGGCTCGAGCTCCACCGCCAGTTAATCTAGCTTTAAATTGATCTATGCTTCCTAGTGCCATTCTTTACCTCCTAAACGCCAGCTGAGCCAACAACTTCAGTAAAATCAACACCTGTTCTAACTGCTACGAAATTAAGAGTTACGTAGTTAATTGAACGTGCTGGTTTAATAAAGATATTAGCTATAAATTCATTTCGATCAACAACTTCAGAAGTGTTAACAGTTTCATCTGCTATTATTCTAAAATCAGTAATACCCCTTCGGGCTTTCACATCTCTAAGTACTGGTTCTATAACGTTTACAAATTCAGCTCTTGTAAATTCATCGTTAAATTCAAACATTACGTTCTTAGCAGCTTGAGCAATTGCTCTTTCAAGTGTTAAGAATAATCTTCGAACATTAATACGATCAAAGGCTGAAGGTCTCTGTAATGCCGTCTTATCACCAAATAAACATACACCAGATCCAGATATATTAACAACTGGATTTACTCCAGCTTTATATAATGTATCTCTTCGTGTTTTATTTGGATTATAATCAATTCCAGTTACTCCAAGATATTGACCTCTTCTTGTTCCTGCAGGTGAGAACCATGGAGCAGAAACTCTATCGGTTTCAGCCATGAGTCCGGCAGTTGATGGTGATGCTGGAACCTGAATAAATTGGTCATTAAACTTATCATAAACTTTCAAATAATTGCCGTCCATAACTAAATATGATGATTTAGTAAATGTTGCTGCAGTAGTTTCGATATTAGTAGTAGCTGTAGCTTCTGATGTGACATTAACAACGTCAGATCTAGCTGGTGATGAAACAGCTATACAATCTTTTCTAGCTATAGCATTTGCTACCAGATCGTTAGTGACAGTAGTTTGATCTGCTCGAGAAGACATGCCAGGAGCGATTAAGAAATCTACTTCTACGGCTTCTTCGTCTTCAAAGAGATCGTGACCTAATGCAACTTCTGCAGTTCCTAACGCAGCAGAGTTAACTCCACTATCAAAATTATAGTCTACAGCAGATGATATGCCGGCATTATAAGTTCTTTGAACTGCTGTCATTGCAGTACCTGCAAGACCTGCAGTAAAATCTGAATCAAAGCCTACTAAGTAAACATATTCAGATCTTTCATTAACAACATCTTTTGCGAAGTTAGTAGATCCGTCAGTATTTTTTGAGTTTGATGCTGTTGAAATAAATGGATAAGTTTCTAGTACTGTACCTTTAGTTCCAGTAAATTCTCCATTTTTATCGATAACAGCTAAGTGAATTTCAGTATTAGTTCCACCTAAAGCTGAGTCAACTGATGATGAACCTGGTGACGCGTCAAACGATGACTTGTAAGACCAGTTATTAAAAGCTGTACCATTAGGAGGACATATAGAAACTTGTAAAGAATTACCTAGTGCTCCAGGAAATCTTCCGATAAACGTATGTCCATCAGAATCTAACGCAGATAATGTAGCATCAAATGAAGTTTTATTATCGACGTCTGGAGTTGCATATCCAGCTGCTCCAGGTCCTCGTCCAGAAGCTTGTCTTGTTCCAGATGTTGATGTTTTAGCAGCAGACGTTGCCTGTCTAACTACTTGTAGTGAATTTGAATAACGCAAAAACATAGATGCGTTATGAAAATCTATAGTTGATGTGGTGTCGGGTGTAGAAAACGTTTCAATCAAACCAGCTTCGTTTGATACTAACGTTCTTTGACCTACCGGACCCCATCTAAAATTTCCTACAATTGCTCCAGTTGAAGTTTGTACATTGGGTACTCCGCCCGTTGCATCTACTTCTTTTACAACAACCGCAGGTGATTGTGATGGTGTAAATAGTGCCATATTTGTCCTCTCGGTTTAAATTATATGATTCATAATACGGTTGTTTTCAATATTTATATAGTTATATTTATATATTTAAAAACTTGGACCATTATAGTTGTCAAATTCAACATGCCATTCTGGTTTTTCAACTTCATGTTTAACAAAATCACTTCCGTCATCTATATGACCAAACGGTACTAAATCATCATCTATTTGTTTCATTTTTTGTTTAAATATCATTTCTTTTAGATTAACATCTGTTAAATCTCCAAAATATTGACCAGTTACAAAATAACCAAATAATACTAAATTCATTATTAAGTCATCATGATTACCATCTGAAGCTTCATAAGATTGACCTTTAGCTATAAAAGTTGATGCTTCGAATATAGTATTTTCATCATGGATTTTTAATTTATTTTCTTCTAATAAATCTTTTAGGGCAGAACATCCTAATCTTTTAACTTTTCGATTTACTTCAATTCCTATAGCATTAGCTTTAATAGCAGATTCTACATGTATTTGTTCGTATTCTAAATCGTAATATAATCCATTACATACTACTGTTCCTTGATCATTAGATTCTATTACTACATAAGCGTTATTGTAGGATTTTGCATACTTATATATAATATTAGGGAAGAGGATAGGAGAGATAGTGTTGTTGCGATATACAGCAACCTGTTCAAACGGGCGTACGCTAATATCGATCAAAGTAAAAGTTGAATAATCCTGTCCTCTTCCTTTAGCAACATCGACACACATAATATAATCATGCTTTTTAATTGGTTCTTTATATATTAGAAGATCACTACCCTCTAATTGTTTTGTTGGAGCTAAAGCTCTTAGTTCCATTAATGTCTGAGCATTAATTAAAGTATCACCAGTTCCAAAAAACGTATTACCAAATTCTTGATCAAATTGTAATTGAGAAGTATTTGCTACAGTTGTTTCTTTCCATTTTTCATCTCGACCAGGAACGTCCCACCAGTCAACTCTAAATGGCTTAAATTCATTTACACCTTGTACTGCACCTTGCCATATATTATAAAAGGTATTACCAATACCATTAGCAGTAGATGTAACTATAATTTTAGTATCTTTACCAGCAGAAACAACTGGATATGTTGAAGTATAAAACTCTGATGCTTTTTCTACAAACGCGAACTCATCAAGATAAAGGAGATTAACGGAAAGACCACGAATAGAGCTACCAGAAGTAGCAGAGGCAATAATACGAGAATTGTTACTAAATTCGAGAGACCCTTTATTAAGGGCTTTACTGCCTGGTTGTAAAAAGAACGGGACATTTTCGAGCATAAGTGTGACTCTTGAGAGCATTTCTCTAGCCGTTGCTCCTTTGTTTGCGAGTACTGCAATCGTTTTTTCCGAATTAAAAAGGGCGAACCATAAAAGATACGCACATGCTGATATGGATTTGCCACTTTGTCTACAAGCCAATACGACATTAAATCTATTCTCCTGAAATTGAGTAAACATTTTCTTTTGATAAGGATATAGTTTAAATGAAACTAATCCTTCATCAAGCGATATTATTTTACAATATTTTTCTGCAAAATAACCAGGATCTTTCATACAAGCCTGGTATTCTGCTACGAGATCTGCTGTCCATGGTTGAACTACGCCATCTCTTTTTACATTAGGATTCCCTAGATACGTCTGGGTTTGGTGTAACATCTACCGCCTTATCATTTTCTTTTAATAGTTTCTGAAGATCAGCAGTAGATCCCAAAAATATATTATTTTGCTGATGTTCAACTTTCTTTAATGGTTCTTCTAAATCTTTATTCTTTTTATTAAGATCCATTAATCTATCGTTAACATCAGATAAATTTTTAATCATATTAGATAATACTTCAAAGGCACGTGGATGTTCTGATTCACGCGCAACTTCCATCATAGTTTCTAAACTTGTTTTACCTTTTTCTAGTAATTCATAATATGTATCACGAGAATATTCATAATCTGTTTTTGTATTATCTTCCATTATCTACTTTCCACTTAACATTTCCATCTTCGTAAAGACATAGCCTTACGCGTAGGCCGTCCTTTTTCATCTTTCATAGGCCCTTTCATTCCACCCATACGAGCACAAAATGATTTTCTTCTACCAGCAGCTTTACTTCCAGGTTTAACTTTACCAGTTACAGCTGTTTGTAAATTACCACCAGTTTTTCTATTATAGGCATCAACACCTTTTTGTGTTAAACCTGCTCCC
>CETI01069070.1_pt1 | contig 24862 bp, 28 predicted proteins | sample 361441 | NCBI WGS metagenome assembly CETI01 (sample SAMEA2622478, study PRJEB7988) | marine metagenome | biome: marine biome (ENVO:00000447); feature: deep chlorophyll maximum layer (ENVO:xxxxxxxx); material: "saline water (ENVO:00002010), including plankton (ENVO:xxxxxxxx)" | depth 90 m | reverse complement strand
TATCGGGAAAACAAAATGAAAATTGCAAACTTTAATCAAACACCTTTGGATAGAATCAAAGCAATGAATAACTATCTTAAGGAAAATCATGGTGTTAAAGTTACTGGCTTTCATACTAGAAACAAACTAGAAAAAGTTCGTGAAAAAGCAGAAATGCATGTAGTCAGACTTAGAAACACTAACAAAAAATTTAATATTGATCCTGAATACGCAAAGTATTTAGGTGTAAGAGATGTCATAGACACAATGCTTGAAGAAGGCGTATATGCTGATAGTCCAGCACTAGAAGGCATGAGACAAGAACTTAATGCAGAAGTACAAAACTTAATGGATGGTGGATACACCGTTGATGAAGCATGTGCAGAATGCATGAACAGATATAGACAAGACCCCCGATATGCTTATGATGATGAATTTGTTTTACCGATAGTGATTAAAGCCGCAAAAGCATACGAGTCAAGTTGCAATAGAGAATCTATTGAATCTGATATTAATGAACCTGTATTAAGAGAACTTGCAAAAGAAGTTGGTATAGATTTAGAAACTGTAGAAAACTATGATGCTATTGAAGAAAAACTTGGAACATTTGCTAACGTAAGTGGAAAAAGCAGAGATGCAGTTGTAGGTTTCTTAAATGGTTTAGAACTAGACAGCATTACTCCAGGTATCCAAATGTTTGGTGCAAAAATTGGAGAGCAAAACAAATTTACAGGTGCTAGACAAGATGCTATTGAAAAAGGCGAAAAAGAGTTTGAAGTAGATGGCAAAACTTACAAAGTATCTGGCGATACTTCAGATGAAAAATCACAAGCAAAGAAAGAAAGCAAAATGTTTGATGACATTGTAGATGATATGATTGCAGAAGAAGTTGAAGTTGAACAAGCAGAAGTTGTTATGGCAATCAGAGCATTAGCAGATGATGTACAAAATCACATTGAAAGAATTGGTCGTATGGTAAATGAAGACATTCCAGCAATAGCAGACCAAATGGTTGCCGAGTTTGGAGTTGACCAAGCAGGTCAAATTAAAGACCAAATGGAACAATCTTTACAAGCACTATTAGATGCAAACAAAGTAGGTAAAGATGGTGTTGACGCAGTTGTAGGACAATTAACAGGAATGGGTTCACTAGCAGACGCAGGTGCTCCTATGGATGCTCCAGTTGATGCTGAAGTACCAGTTGATGCTCCAGTTGATAATGTACCAGCGGCGGCAGGACCAGAAGAAGAACCACTAGGTAGAGCAGAAGTAGAACCAGCCGGCGAAGTACCAGCAGATCCAGTAGTCGACGCAGGAGTTTAAAAATGAAAATAGCCGAAGTATTACTACTGGAGGCATATTTTGATGAACTCGAATTAGCAATTAAAGACAGACTTGCACAATACTTAGGTTCAGACGTAAACGAAATCCCCACAGAAGAATTTAGAAAATCATTATCACTTGATGGTTTTCTATTGAGTTTTGAAGAACTAAAATCTGCATTAGAACAAATGGATTTGGTAACTGCTATTGATAAAGATTCTATTACACCAAAAGGCAAAATACCAAATGATATGGCAGAGCCCGAAGATGCCGGACCAGAAGGCGAAGAAGAAACAGGAACTGATGTAGCCGCAATGGCACAAGACCAGGCATTAGATGCCGTAAAAGATCCTGGATTAGTATAACCCACAAATAAATAGTTGCATGAGTATCCTATCGGTAATGGAAAATATTGTGCGTAGAACTGAAGAAAATCTCTACGAAAACTTATCAAAAAAATTTTACGAAAGAAGAGTTGTTCATAAAAATATGTTTGGTGACAAGTCAAACGACAATGAATACTTTATGAATAGCCTATGGCACAGAACAGTAGACGGAAAAGAGTTAGATGAATATGACGATGATTATACACTTGCTGTAGGTTGTAGTCATACATTTGGTTCTGGGTGTTCTACACCTTGGCCCTGGCATATAGAAAACTGCTACAATGCAGGTATACCAGGTGCTTCTATATATGACATGGTAGATATTGCAAAAGCAATATATGAAGAAAAACCTTTCAAAAAACTTATGTTGTTTTGTCCACATGCTGAACGATTAGTAGTATTTAAAAACGGTAAAGATTATGCACTTATTCCATTTAATGAAGGAGCACTTAAGAACTACAAATACATTGACTTAGATACAAAAATGTACTATAATAATAGGGAAATCAATCATTTATCATATTTTTGTGAAAAAGAAAATATTGAACTAAAATATGTTAATTCAAATAGTGTAAGATTTTTAAGGAATCATAAAAAATTAATTATAGACAAAGCATCGGATAATCAACATTTTGGAAATAAAACACAAAAAAACTTTGCAACATACATGCAAAACTTGGAACCTCAAATAAAATGCTCATAGAAAAAATACAATATAAAAAATTAGAAAGAGTTACAACTGCAGAAGGAAGAAAGTATGTTGGAGATGACAATATACCAGTTCCTAGTGTAACAACTATTTTGGATAAAACTTCAGACAAAACTGCTCTTATTGCCTGGCGTAAAAGAGTTGGTGAACAAGAAGCAAATAGAGTTAGTAAAGAAAGTGCAGGATTAGGCACAAAAGTTCACAATGCAATAGAAAAATATATACTGGGTGAGACAGTTGAATTTGGAAATAACATGGTAAGTGTTATGGCAAAAGATATGAGTGAACTTATGATTAACGAAGGTTTTGCTAATGTAGATGAAGTTTGGGGTACTGAAATAGGACTTATTGCACCAGGACTATATGCAGGCACAACTGATTGTGTCGGTGTACATAATGGTGAAGACGCAATCATTGACTTTAAAACAAGTAAGAAAATTAAAAAAGAAGAATGGATTGAAGATTACTATTTACAATGTTGTGCTTATGCATTAGCACACAACGAGATGTATGGCACAGACATAAAAAAAGGTGTTATACTAATGGTAAGTAGAGATGTAAAACTCAAAGAGTTTATTATTGAAGGAGCAAGATTTGAAATGTATTGCGACCTTTGGACACAAAGACTCGAAGAGTATTACAGTAAATTCGGATGATTTCAAAACAAGTTAGAATACTTAATCCTATAGAAGGAAAAATAAAAGTAGAAGATTTCGAAATTGTAGATGTAGAAATACCTGAACTACAATCCGGCGAAATATTAATAGAAAATATCTATTGTAGCACAGACCCATATATTAGATCCACAATGGGTACTATGATTGCAGAACCCTTTAACACAAAACCTAAACAACCTATTCAAGGTGATGCTGTTGGCACAGTAATCGAAAGTAAAAATCCTAAATTTTCTGTAGGCTCAAACATAATACATAGGCACGGTTGGAGAACACATACAGTTCTAAGTGAATTAGATGACAATGAATACACAAGAATCATACCTGACAATCATAAAATACTAGATTATCTTTCTATATATGGATTAGTAGGAATCACAGCATATTATTCTTTAAAGAAAGTATTAAATCCAAACCCTGGTGACATTGTTGTTATAGATGGTGCTACAGGTGGAGTAGGACAACTGTTTGTTCAAATGGCAGTTGCAGATGGATTAACAGTTTACGGTATTACATCAACACAAGAAAAAGTAGATTATATAGATAATATTGGTGGCATAGGAGTACTATTACCAGCACAAGGAGGAATAGCAAAAATTAGTAAAGTTTTCGAAAATGCTTTCCCTAATGGTATAGATTATTATCATGCAAACGTATGTTCTGAAAGAATGCTTATAGCATTAACAAAATTAAACCAACAATCTCATCTATGTTTATGTGGTGCTATGAAAACATACAATAATAAATTAAATGTGTTAGGCCCTAATATACAATCTATAATTCACAAAGATGCACATATACATGGTTGCTCTTGGAGATTTGATGTAGAGGAATGGAGACAAGAATACTTAGACTTTGTTGACAAACATTATGAAAAACTCACCCCTCAATACCAAATTTATCAAGGCATTGAGTCTATGCCACAACAATATATAGACCAATTCTTTATTTACGATACAGATTCTAATAAAAAGTTTGGAAGATTAGTTACCCAACTTTAAATAGCACTTCACATTTCTGATAAAATGATAAATACATACATAAACGTATGGGATTACAATAATGTCAGATGAAGCAAATTTAAAAGTAATAATTAGTAGAATACAGCAAAGGCGAGGTTTGAAACAAGATTTACCTCAACCTTTGCGTCCTGGTGAAATTGGATTTGCTACTGACAGCAGACAAGTATATATTGGTGCTGATACAGACGATAGCATTAGTAAAACTTTTAATAAATCAGTATATTTAGAAAATACATTAGGTGCTCAAGCAAGAGCATTATCATTAGCAAATAATCAAATTGTAAAATTTACAGTTCCTCATATTAGATTTCCAAAAGGTTCTGCAACATTTGACGGTGTTAGCAAAAGCCAATCTTGGACTGCTAATACAAATATTACAGTAAATGCAGGTATTGTAGATGGAAGTGGAAATACTATTAATAGAGATGTGTTTGATCCAGTTGTTTCAGGAAATGACTTTATCAAACATAATCAAACTGGTGTAGCCTTTGATGCTGATGATGTTACAGTTTTAATAGATGGTGTTAAACAAAAAGGTGATAGCAGTGGTACAGGTGCAACAGTAAATACATCTTTTGATTACAACTTTATAACAGGTAGTAATGCAAATAGTGACCACAATATTTTCTTTAGAACAGCACCTACAAATTCACAAGATATAGCAGTTACATATTACGGTAATTCACATGTAAACCATACAATAGCAAATACAGTTATTGCCAGTGGAGCCGCAGTTACAGGCTTCCATGCAAATATGTCTATACCAAGTTATAGATATCTAAATTCAGAATATGTTGTAGTAAACGAACAAGTTGGTACTGGATTTATTGGATTAGAAACAAAACATATTGATGTTGTTGCAGAAGGGCAAGGTGTTGCCAATGTAGCAAATGTTTCATTAGGAAAAGTTGTTGCAGTAAAAGACAGTCAAGATCCAAGTTTATTCTCAGTTGATGCTTCTTCAGGAAATGTATATGCTGGTATTTCAGCAAATGCCACAGTGGCATCAGGAGAAATTACAGTTGATATGGGTGCTGACTCATTAGTATTAACAAAATATGATACTGCAAATATAGATTACTCTACAGGATACAATAGTTACGTGTGGTTTGAAGGTAAAGCAAAAGGTGGTAGTTTTTCAGTTGTAAATACTCCACACTATCTACACAGAAAACTATTACCTGTAAAAGCAAATAGCACAGGAACAAGTTTTACAATTGATGTTCCAGCAAATGCTTTCCAAACATCAAGAGCAGTTACAACAGGTGTAGCGGCAAGTGGTACAGTCACAGTAACAGGTAATGTTGATGGATTAACAACAAATGATTTTGTTAGATTTATAGGTAGCAACAATACGCAATTTAATGATACTGATAACATTTATCAAGTTCAATCAGTTGGAACAGGTAACTTTACAGTCACAGAACCAAGTGTAACAGTTGCAATTAACAGTGATTTAGATTACATAAACTATGGTACAGATAATACTGGTGCTAATGTACAAATTTTTAGTGCAAGTCATGGAGTACCAGGAACAACAAATGTAACATTTGATACTGCTGTAGGTGGTATAAGTGCAAGTACATCTACTGATGTACAAGGTACACCATCACAAAATGCATTCTTTATTCCAGTTAGTTCTGCGGTAACGGCTAATGTAACAGGTAATTTAAGTCCTGTATTAAGTAATATTGTAGAAGCAGACGGACTTACAGTAACAGCAGGTTATATGTTAGACTTGTCAGGTAAAAGCACATTAAGTGGTGCAATTGGCGAGATTAATAGTAAACAACAATGGATTAGGATGAGTCTTAAACCAGATGTAAATGATGAAGCATACATTTACAGTAATGACCAATCGCAATATAGATTGTTTGACGACCCACAAGCAGATACAAATACTTGGAATGCTATGGGTATTTTACCAGGTTATTATACAAGAGCAAGTCATACAGTTAAGGCTAAATTAGAAACTTGGTTAAAACGTGTTCTTGCTGATGAAAAAGTAAACATTATTACAAATGCATATATTAATGATGTTTATGGAACAGAAACTTTTAACAGTTTTGGTATTTCATTAGATACAACAAATGCAGAGATTGATTTTACAAGCAGTGATGAAGCAGGTAACTTTGCAGAACTAGTAAACAAACTTTATTTTAGGTCCTCAAATCCAGATAAAAGAGGACTTGCTACAATAAAAACAAATATCGAACTCTTAACAACTGCTTCACAAGAAGCAGGTCAGGCTGTAACAACATTTACACAACCACAGCAATTAACAATTGGTTCTAACAGTAATGTTCTATTAACAGCATTAGGCACAGATACAAGTGTTTATGATACAGTATTTGTAGACTATTCATTAACAGGACAAACTTTGGATCCTAATGATTCAAATATTACATTGTTTTATAATAGAGTTGGTACATTAAGTTACATTGGTAATCAAAATGCAGATAGATTTGATGCAGGTGGTGGTAATATACAATCCAATGGAGCAGTTACTATACAAGATATATCATCTGAAATCGCAGATACTTCTAACGTAAGTGGTAATGTTACTACTGTATCAGGAAATATACAATTTAATGCTAGTATGGCACCAGGTTCTAATACTGTAAACATTACTGCAAATAATAGTATTCAACCTGCTACAAGTAATGTAGTAATGAAATACATTGTTAGAAGATGGAAATCCTAAGAATTAAAAATGTTCGAACAACACACAACGGCAGAAAGCCGGATTATTCAGTGGCGAAAACTAAGACAAAATGCTGAAACAGAACAGGACGTTTTAGAACAGTTTGCCAAAATAAAAATCCTACCTAGATATCTAGATTATTGGACTCCCAAAACTTGGCCCAATCCTTTTACAATAGTGGAAGAAGGTTACTTTTGTGCAACAGGAATAGCCATTCTTTTGTACCAAACATTAGGGCATTTAAACTTCCTAAATCCAACCGAAACTCAATGGAAAGTGATAAGTAATCATGTTACAGGAAACGATGGTGCAGTTTTTATAACAAATGGGAGAATGTATAACCTTAATCCAGAACGTTCAGTGTCACTTGCTGAATCCGATGATTTGTACATAACACTTATAGATTATAAAGATTTACTCATACCTTTAATTTAATTGACTTATTCAACATTCTGTTGTATAATGATACTTAAACTAAAACATAGATACAAATACGGATAAACACATGCAGGTACAGAAAAGGGACGGACGACTAGAAGATTTAAACATTGATAAATTGCATAAAGTCGTTATGTACGCCTGTGAGGACATTACTGGTGTAAGTGCTTCACAAGTAGAGATAAATTCACAAATTCAATTCTTTGATTCAATTAAAACAGAAGACATTCAAGAAACACTTATTAAAAGTGCCGCAGACCTTATATCAGAAGAAACACCAAACTATCAATATGTAGCAGGTAGATTAATTAACTATCATTTGCGTAAGCAAGTATATAATACATTTACACCACCTTGCTTATGTGATATTGTTCAAGACAATATTGATGCAGGATTTTATGACCCTGAATTTGTAGAGTTGTTTACTAAAGATGATATTAATGAATTACAAAGTTATATAGACCATAGCAGAGATGAATATCTTACTTATGCGGCTATGGAACAGTTCCGTGGAAAGTATCTAGTACAAAATAGAGCAACAGGTGAAATATTTGAAACACCACAAGTTGCATATATGATGATTGCCGCAACATTGTTTGCAAAATATCCTGTTGAAAAAAGAATGAAATATATTAAAGACTACTATGATGCAATTAGTAAGTTTTTAATTAGTTTGCCTACACCTGTAATGGCAGGTGTTAGAACACCACAAAGACAATTTAGTAGTTGCGTACTTATTGAAACAGATGATAGTTTGGACAGTATTAATGCAACAAGTAGCAGTATTGTTAAATATGTATCGCAGAAAGCAGGTATTGGAATTGGAGCAGGAAGAATTAGAGCAATTGGTTCTAAGATTAGGAGTGGAGATGCAACACATACAGGCGTTATCCCCTTCTATAAATTATTTCAATCAGCAGTTAAGTCTTGCAGTCAAGGTGGTGTAAGAGGCGGAGCGGCTACACTTTATTATCCTATTTGGCATTTAGAAATTGAAGATATGCTAGTGTTAAAGAATAATAAAGGAACAGAAGATAACAGAGTACGTCATATGGACTATGGTGTACAGTTTAACAAATTGATGTATGAAAGATTAATTGAAGGTGGTAATATTACATTATTCTCCCCTAATGATGTACCAGAAGTTTATGATGCTTTCTTTACTGACCAAGATAAGTTTAAAGAAGTTTATGAAGCGGCAGAAAGAAAAACTAGCATTAGGAAAAAATCAATACCAGCAGTAGAACTTTTCAGCAACTTTGTTCAAGAAAGAAAAGACACAGGTAGAATTTATCTACAAAATGTGGACCATGCTAATACACATGGTTCTTTCATTGAAGATGTTGCCCCAATCAAACAAAGTAATTTATGTTGTGAAATTGATTTGCCAACTAAACCTTTAACAAATATAGATGACCCTAATGGCGAAATTAGCCTATGTACTTTGAGTGCGGTTAATTGGGGTGCCATTAAAAGTTTAGAGCAAATGGAAAAAGTTTGCGATTTGGCTGTTAGAGCATTAGATGAACTTCTGGACTACCAAGAATATCCTATTGAAGCGGCAAGAGTTAGCACAATGAATAGACGCCCATTAGGAATTGGTATCATAAACTTTGCATATTGGATGGCAAAAAATGATAGCACATACCAAGAACCAAATTTGGAAATGGTAGATACTTGGACTGAAGCATGGAGTTATTACTTAATTAAAGCAAGTGCAGACTTGGCAGTTGAAAAAGGAGCATGTCCTAAGTCCGATGAGACTAAATACAGTTTGGGTATTACTCCTAATCAGACATACAAGAAAGATGTTGATGAATTAGTAAAACATCAAGAACGTGCTGACTGGAAAAGTTTAAGAAAACAACTTAAAGAAACTGGTATTAGAAATAGTACGTTAATGGCATTGATGCCTGCAGAAACATCAGCACAGATTAGTAACAGTACAAATGGTATTGAACCACCAAGAAGTTATGTTAGTATTAAGCAAAGCAAACATGGTGTGTTAAAACAAGTAGTACCAGGTTTTCCAAGATTGAAAAACAAGTATGATTTACTTTGGGAACAGAAGTCACCTGAAGGGTATTTGAAGATAATGTCCATTCTTCAAAAGTACATTGACCAGGGTATTTCGGTAAATACATCATACAATCCAGAGCACTTCGAAGATGAGAAAGTGCCTATGAGTATGTTGTTACAACACCTAGTAATGTTTTATAAATATGGTGGTAAACAATTATACTATAATAATACTCACGATGGACAAGGTGAGATAGATATTAACAAAGAAGAAACTGCCCAAGTGCAGTTTATAGAGTCTGGTAATGTTTCACCATTACTAGAAGATGATGATTGCGAGAGTTGTAAAATATAATGAGTTCAGTTTTTGATGCAAAAAATAAAACACATCATACAAAAGCAAAAATGTTTTTGGACTCTGGTGGCGGGCCAGGTGTACAAAGATTTGATGTTGTTAAATATAAGCAGTTTGAAAAATTAACTGAAAAGCAACTTGGTTTCTTTTGGAGACCTGAAGAAGTTGATATTTTAAAAGACGCAAAAGACTTTAAAGAACTAACTGACTTTGAACAACATATTTTTACAAGCAATCTAAAAAGACAAATACTATTAGATAGTGTACAAGGTCGTTCACCTAATTTAGCATTGTTGCCTGTTGTTAGTGTTCCTGAATTAGAAACATGGATTGAAACTTGGGCATTCTCAGAAACTATTCACAGTAGAAGTTATACGCACATAATAAGAAATGTGTACCCAGATCCAAGTAAAGTATTTGATGAAATGTTAAGCATTAAAGAAATAACAGATTGCTCAGATGCAATTACAGAAAACTATGACAAATTAATCGAACAAAACCAAGCAAGAGAACGTGGCTTACAAAGTTACAATGAATACGAACATAAAAAAGCATTGTACAGATGTTTAATGAGTGTAAACATATTAGAAGGTGTACGTTTTTATGTTTCATTTGCTTGTAGTTGGGCATTTGCTGAACTTAAAAAAATGGAAGGTAATGCTAAAATTATCAAACTAATTGCTAGAGATGAAAACGTTCATTTAGCAAGTACACAACAAATGCTAAAACTTCTGCCTAAAGATGATAAAGACTATGTAAAGATAGCAAAAGAATTAAAAGAAGAATCTATTGGTATGTTTATGGATGCAGTTGAGCAAGAAAAAGCCTGGGCAGATTATTTGTTTAAAGACGGTAGTATTATAGGACTAAATGCAGAACTGTTAAAGCAATATATAGAATATATTGCAGGTAAAAGAATGAGAGCAGTACAATTAGAAACACCTTTTAACACAGGAACAAATCCTTTACCTTGGACCCAAGCATGGATTACAGGCGGTAGTGTTCAAGTTGCTCCACAAGAGACTGAAATAAGCAGTTATGTTATTGGCGGCACAAAACAAGACGTTGATAACGATACATTTAAAGGTTTTTCTCTCTAAAAAAACTCCCAAAAAAGGTTGACATTTACCAGTTTTTCTGGTATAATAATACTTTATGACTAGGAAACAGAAGAGGCAAATCCACGGATTTGTGCAAACTACACTTAAAGTTGTAGGTTGTTCTCTATTGTTTCTTGGTTTGACAATGTCTTTAGGTATCTCATATAACCCTCACATGGAACTATATGCGTATCTTATGCTATTTGCAGGAACAGTTATTATAATGGTACATAGCCTTAGAGGAACTGACCATTTGTATTTGTTAGTATCAAGTGCAGGTTTTCTGTTAGTAAGTAATGCTTTCTTAGGTACTGAAACTGCTATTATGTTGGCAGATAGTTATGGTATAGCATTAACTGAAGAACAGACATGGTTTGCAAAATATGGCAAACTTTTTGTAGAGATTTTAAAAGCAGTCACATAAAATTGGCATAAATAAATGTATGCCAGCATTAACTAGAGTATCAGCAAATCAAGCCGGAGCGGCGATAGTCGGACCAGGATCCGGATCAGTTTTTTGTGAAGGACAACGAGTATCTCTAGTTGGTGATTTAGTGGCAGGACATGGTAAGGCTCCTCATGCCGCACCAAAAATCATAGGTACAAGTTCAACTGTATTTGCCACAGGCAAAACTGTTACAAGAGCAGGAGATGTTGCTTCTTGTGGTCATGCCGCCAACGGTGCTTCCACCACATTTGCTGGTTAAATAACATTATTCACAGATAAGTATTAACTATGCTTATAATTCAATTTGATGACTATATCGACCCGATAGACTTTCCTGTCGAGATAATACAATCTTTTAAACATAACACATATCTAATAGATTGTGAATTAAGCGAATATGACGTCATTTCCAGCATTTCTAAGCAATATCCGGTAATAAGTATGCAATCTAATGAAGATTGTGCGTATATCGACGTCTATGAGCGTCATACAACGTCATATACAACGGTATCTCCCGAAGATACACTTGCACCACTCATAGAAAAACTAGACCTTTTAGCAGTACAAGAGCCCAAAATATTGTGTTTTAGTTGGCAAATGGACCGTAATTATATAGTGGATTATCGTATAGAACAACTTTTAAAAGCAGGTCATTTGGTAGTTTGTGCAGGTGGAAATAGGGATTTGCCTGTTATAGACATAAGTCCAGTTGCAGTAGATGGTGTTATTAGAGTTGGTGGAAATAAGCATAATGGGTACTATCAAAATTGGATAGACATATATGACGTAACTGATCCTAGTGAACCAAACAGCAATAAAGCAGTTCATAACATTTGCACTAAAATGGTACACAAACAATTAGAATTAGATTATGAACTAGGATATTATAGTGATAGCAGTATTCGTAGTGCTCCTTGGCCTCTTAGACTTGCACAGACACCGTCTAAGCAAACAAAATACTATGAATTTAATCCTGTATCCAATCTAAGATATTGTGCAGGAGAACACTTAATACCAGTTCGACCTGGTGATAATGTTAGTATGTTATATGGTGGATGTGAATTAGAAAATTTTGTAGAAGCAAGATATGTTGATTTGGGTGTAGAACTGCCACGTGGTATTACATTTAATTTACAAAGTGGTTGGTTATATGGAACTTTTAAATTTAAACAAGATATGTTTCATAGATTCCAAGTTGATATAAATGGACAATTATTTGAATACCATTTAATCAGTTGCGATGCTGAAAATAAACTTGAATACAATGATGTAAAAGAAAAATATTACAATAGACCTTATAATGCTCCACCCTTCACAATGAGAGAATATTGGGTACCTATGGCTAGACCTATTAAATTATTAGAACCTGGTGACCCATTTATAAGAACATACAACTTAAATGATTTACATTTGTATAGGGAGTACGAATGAGAGGTGTAACTTTTAGTGAGTTTGGTAATGGTCAAAATGTAGACATGTTTTACAATGCACCAGATTGTGTTCCTGATATACCTTTAAAAGAAGCAACAAATACAGCAATAAAAATAAGAAACAAATATACTAAGGACATTTATGTATGGTGTGATTATAGTGTGCAACACATGTATTCACAAATTGCTATGCAAGGATTTAAAATGGCAGGTATAGATTTTGTTGCCGCCATTCCAGTTTTAAGTGATAATCTTAGTAAACGTGAAAACGATTGTACTATTGCATATTGTGAAGCAAGAGGTATAAAATATGAATTATTCCATATAGACGTTCCAGCATTATTTGATGGTCCGGAGTTTTTGTATTGGGGAGAAAATTTCCCAACAACACAACCACAAATGACAATAGTTGGAAAGTTTTTTGATTTATTGCCGGATTGTTGTGTTGTATATCCTGGCTTTATGGCACATGTTAGTAATAGCGACTGGACTAGAAGTAAAAATAACGGCTTTATGCCTTTTGTTCCTCATCAAACACAGGAACATGCCGCTGAAGTAAGTGGTAAAGAATATACAAATTTTCAAGAACATTATGTAGACATGTACACTAGTTGGATGTTTACACAAAGTTATGGTGATGTCTTAAAGTCTAATACACAAGAATTTGTTGATAATGCACCACATAGGTACTATCAATATGAGATGAGAACCATAAAACAAGCAGGTTTTGACATAAAACCGACCACTCAGAAGTTAATAGGTATTGAATTACTTAAAAGTCACTTCGGACATGATAAATACGATAAAGCATTAAGACAAAGATTAGCACCATATGGTCCTTTGACTATGAAGTATGCTAGTCTACAATATACAGTAAAAGTAGACACTAGACTAAAGGAAATGCTAGAAAAACATCATGAAACGAATTTTGACTTCATTAACAAACTTTTTTAAAGATAAAGCAAAAATAAATTTTTGGTTTTACACACTTCCAATTCAATTAGTTGGATGGTGTATCTTGCCGATTATGGCATTTAATGGAGATTGGAATTATCTTTGGTTAGGTCTTATTACATACTTTTTGTTTGGTTGTGTAGGAATGGCTATAGGATTACATAGGTATTGGGGTCACAAAGCATTTGACATGCCCAAATGGAAAGAAAGGATTATGACCACATTTAGTGTGTTTAATGGTTATGGCAGTATATTTCCTTGGGTTATGATACATGAAAGAGGACATCATAAAAATAGCGACAGAGAAGATGATCCACACTCACCCTTACAAGGTTTTTGGCATGCCTTTTTAACATGGCATAGAGAACAAAAATATTTTGATAAACACATAGATAGACGTACTTTGGTTACTTACATAAGAAGAGAGTTTGTAACAGATAAGTATTATACGTTTTTAAATGACAATCATATAGCAATTAACTATGGAACATTTGCACTAGCATGGTTATTGTTTGGTTGGCAAGTTGCACTATACGGTATCTGGTTTGGTATATGGGCAACACTAATGAATACCAGTTTGGTAACAGCACTTAGTCATTACAGTTGGTTTGGCTATAGAAACTTTGATACACCAGATAATAGTGTAAATAATAGAGTAGGTGCAATCCTTACATTTGGTGAAATGTTACACAACAATCATCATAGACATTGGAGAGCAACGAGTAACAGTCAACACTGGAGCGAAGTAGATATCAGTGGTTGGGTAATTAAAGGACTTAAAAAATAATGTTATTTTATTTAATATTTTTACCAGTAGCATTTTTATCCTTAATATGGAGTATGTTCAACGGCAGTTTACAATTATATTGTGCAACTGCTTTATTCACTATCCTTTATAGTGGATACGGTATAAGTGTTGGATTCCATAGATTACATAGTCACAACAGTTTTAAAACTTGGGAACCTATAAGAAAATTACTACTATATTTAGGTTGTCAAGGAGCACAAGGCTCTCCTATTACATGGAGCCTTTTACACAACAGAAGTCATCATGCACACACAGACAAAGAAGGAGATGTACACACTCCAACTAAAGGATTATTTTATGCATTTTTTGGTTGGATATTCCACAAAGCAAATCATGAATTTGCCAGAACAGAGTTGTTTAAAATAAGAAAACAACTTGATCCGTTTGCATTATGGTGTCATAAAAATTATCACTTTTTAATATTATTAAATTTAGCACTTTTAGGTTTACTAACTTTTTGGATTCCGGGTGTTGAAGGAAGATATATACTTGCTAGTTTAAATGCAAGTTTTCTAAGTGTAATTATAAGTGGTATTGTAAACGTATTTGGTCATACACCTATTAAAGGTTTGACATACGAAACAACACCAATGAAGAATAGAAGTACTAATAATCCTTGGTTAGCATTATTTACATGGGGTGAAAGTTTACATAACAATCATCATTACAGACCAAGAAGATTAAACTTTAATACTAAATGGTATGAAATGGATGTAGGCAGATGGATGATATCAACGATAAAGAAATCTTAAGAACATTTTTTGAAGGAAAAATAGGCTGTATAGAATACAGCGACAAATGGTTACCGCAACTAGAAAAGTTCTGCAGTATTGCAAAAGACTGTGGATACGAAAATAACTCATCACCAGAAGCAATGAAAGTAGATGAAATACAATATCATTGCATGGTCCATATACCCACAAATGAAATTTATGCAGTAGCAGGTGTACAATATATGCCTGAATACAAAGATGGATATTATAGAATATGGACACGTCTTTGTAGAATACCTAAAAATGATATACCAATGACTAGAGCAACAAGATATGGCAGAGGAGAGATGCCTGAGTTTGATGGCTTACTATATTTTAATTGTGAATGGGCAACTAAACAATCTAATTTTAAAGCAACATTTGGAACTACATTAGCCAACAAAGCCTATGCAGATAATTATGTAAGAAGTAGTAACACTATTACTGACTATGTAAAAAGAAATTGGTGGCTTAAAAAAGGTATTGCAGAGCCTGAAGGTATTACAGAATTTTATTCTGTTCCACAAGTAGTGTGGAAAATGCATTTTGATAAATTTAAAGAGTTAAACAAATGAAAAACATAAAAAGAGTTTTATTTCAAGTACAAAGTTCTAAAAACATTTTTTGGGACGATACACCAATTAGAATTGGATGTCAATTAGTAATACCAGATAAGTTTGCAGGTGACCAACCATTGTGTATTATAAGTCATGGTTCAGGTGGATTAGGTAGTGATACTGATTTATTTGTTGATAGTTTAGGGCAACAAGGCATAGCAACATTATGTGTAGATAGTTTTACAGGAAGGAGTATGGAAGCCATAGGCTGGAATGACTTTAGTGGATATGTAAGTCCTAAAATGAGAGCATTAGAAACTGTAGAAGCATATAAATTTTTATGTGAGAATCATAGAAATATGTTTGCAGGACTTGATTTAAAAAAATTAGCATTTGTTGGATTTAGTTGGGGTGCTGATACAGTTGCAAATGTAATTGCACATTACAACGAAATATTACCTAAGGAAACATTTTTTGCATTATGTTATGGGAACTTATGGCCCTTTGAAGATGCATTTTACAAAGCAAAAGAATATGACGTAACGTGCTATCATGGTGCAGAGGATATTTGGACTAGTCCTAAAAAAAGTAAAATCTTTGCTGATGAAACAAACAGCGAGTATGTAGAATTTTTTGATTGTGTACACGGATTTTGTAAGCCTGGGTACACAGATGAAATTGCAGAAAATGTTATAGTTAATCATCATGCTCCGTTCCCTATTCCAACAGAATTAAAACAAGTTTACAGTTGGATACAAAAAGGCAAAATTTGGGAAGATACAGAATGGAAAAGAGTAGATGCAAAAATGTCTTATGACCAAATGGCAACTGAACGCATTCTAAATGATATCATTGATAAATTAAGTTCTTAAAATACGATAAATATTGATATGAGTAAACTCATATCGGTTGTAGGGCCACATTTTCACGCACCAAATAATCCAGTTAATATTCAATGGAGCATGGGTAATACCTGTAATTTCTCTTGTGATTATTGTCCTACTGTACTACATGATGGCACTAATCCTTGGATGCCTAAAGAAACATATCTTAAAACTATAGACAAAGTATGTGAGTATTATAAAAATAACACTTATATACATAATGGTGAAGAAAAAGTTCGTGCTATGCATTGGGAACTTATAGGTGGCGAAGTTACAACAATACCTGACTTTGAAGAAATTTTACAAAGACTATATGATTATAAAGCAAATGTTACAGTTTATTCTAATGGTAGTAGAACAGTAAGATGGTGGGAAGAAGCAAGAAACTATTTACAAGGTGTTGTATTAACATATCATCCTTTAACAATGGATAAGCAACACTTTAAAGAGGTTGTAGACGTTCTTAAAGGGCATGTAACGGTAGATATAAGTATTGCTGGTGTTAGTGGTCAAGTTAAAGAATTATACGACTATGGCGAAGAATTAAGAGAGTTATTTAATAACAATGATAGGCAAAGTGTGTATGATGTAAGTATTGCCGTAAAAACATTGTATAAAAAATTATTGGGCGATAATAATAACTACGATACACAAGAAACTTGGTATAACTATGCACCAGAAGAAATAGAAATAATGCAACGTCCTGGAGTAAAACCAAGACCCCAACCCATAGAAGATAATACACCTAGCCATGTAAAAAGCGATCCTAAGTATTGGTCAACTGAATTTAAGTATGAAGATGGAACAGTAAAGTATGTGCAAAGTCATCAAATAATAAATGAAGGATTAAACAAATTTGCTGGTATGAAATGTCATTTAGGTTCTGAAGGACTTAATATAGACATGCATGGAGAAATATTAAGTAGTTGGTGCGGTGCAAAAAGTTTTGGAAACATCACTCAAATTAAAGAATTAAAATTACCCAAAGAAGAATACACTTGTCCTTTTGAATATTGCAACAATTTAAACGATATTAGCATAACAAAATCGTTATAAACTTATACAAGTTTTAAACTGAAAGTTATAAAAAACATGTTTTTTATAAGTTTTTTTATAATATATTATAAATACCTTCTATAATAGGCAATAAGTTTTGTTTATATAATCATTCTCCCTTATAATGATACAAGTGAAACGTTCTATAATTTTTGCTAGTCTCCTGTTCTCTGTACAGGTAGGAGACTCGATGGCAGGCATTATGAGAAGTTTACGTGATATAGAACATGCTTATTACATACACAGAAGGAGTAGCGATGTCTGATGACATTAGAGATAAATTTGAAGTTATATCATTAGTATCAATTTTTGTTATTAGTGTATTAGGAATTGTTCAATAGGCATGAGGCATATTTGGACATTTGCAAAACAATACCCACTGCTGTTGGGTATAGTTTTTATACCATGGGAGATACCTTTGGTAATGTTGTTGGCATTTTTGCTAACATATTAAACTTTTTATTCGCCATTAGGGAATAAAAAATTTCTTGCTTAAAATAGGAGAAGCATATGAAAAACTTTATAGTAGGAATCAGAAATAAGATTCTATGGTTAGGATTTAGAGCCATTAGACCATTAATATTTTTAATGGAACCAGAACAAGCACACTATTCATTAAAACGTATGGGTGTGTTGTTAGGAAGTAATCCAATAACAAGAGGACTAACAAGTCTTTTAATGGATTACAACGACAAGAGTTTAGCAATCACAGTAGACGGTATAGACTATAGAAACCCTGTAGGTCTTTCTGCTGGATTTGATAAAGACGGAGAATTAACAAAAATATATCCGTCAATTGGATTTGGACTTGCTGAACTAGGATCATTCACAGGTGAGATATGCCCAGGTAATCCAGGTAAAAGATTATTTAGAATGATTAAGTCAAAAGCAATCGTTGTATGGTATGGACTAAACAACGAAGGATCAGAAAAAATATCTAAAAGATTAGCAGGTGAAGATTTTGGAAGACTTCGTGTTGGTATCAATGCGGCTAATTCAAACCTAACACCTGAGTTTGACCTAGAGATGTCTATCAACGATTACTTGAAAACAATGAAACTGTTTGTAGATATTGGTGACTACTATGATGTAAACATCAGTTGTCCTAATACGCAAGACGGTGAACCATTTGTAGACAAGAAAAACCTAGATGCATTATTAACTAGGATAAACGAAGAAATTAGACCGATAAGTGATAAACCAATTTATGTAAAACTTGCGGCTGATATGACATTAGATGAAATAGACATCATTGTAGATGGTTGTATTGAACATGGCATGGACGGTGTAGTATGTACAAACCTTGCAAAACCACAATACAATTCAGAGCATAGACCAGAGGAATATCCAACTGAAAAAGGATTGCTACCCAAAGGTAAAGGTGCAATGAGTGGATTGCCATTACAACGTATTTCTACAAATGTTATCAGACATGTGTACAGAAGAACTAGAGGAAAGATAACTATAATAGGCGTTGGTGGTATTTTTAGTGCCAAAGATGCTTATGAGAAAATAACATCTGGTGCTAGTTTACTACACATGATTACAACAATGATATTTGACGGTCCTCAAAACATTAATGAAATTAATAGAGGATTAGTTAAATTACTTAAAAAAGACGGATTCGATTCAATTGAACAAGCAGTTGGATCAAGAAATCCATTACCGGAGATAAAATGAAAAACACACACAAAATAGCAACTGCATTCTTAATGTTAATGTTATCTGCTCCAACCTTTGCGGCTGAGCATGTAGTAAAAATGTTAAACAACGGTGCAGGCGGCATGATGATTTTTGAACCTGCTGTATTATCTGTAAATGTCGGAGATACAGTTAAATTTGAAGCAACGGATATGGCACATAACTCCGCTTCAGTATTAACTCCTGCAGGAGCAACACCTTGGAAAGGTGCAATGAGCAAAGACATTTCAGTAACATTAAACACTGAAGGTGTTTATGTGTATGAATGTACACCTCATAAAATGATGGCAATGGTAGGTGTTATCAAAGTTGGCAATGCAACTGTTGATGATGCAACCAAAAGATTTGCAGGACAATACGGTAAATCATTTGTGATGAATAAAGACAGACTGGACAAGTATTTGTCAGAGTTATAATGAAAAAAATAGTTGGATATGATTCCTGGAAGAGACCTATATTTAAAGATGTAGAATCTCTTCCAAACTATTCTCCAAAAGAAAAAGTCATATACAATACATTTGCCAATCTACCCGATGCTACCCCAGAGCAAATCGAGGATTGGTATGAAACAGAACTTAAATGGTGGGGAGACAGACAATTTAAGTTTATAATAATTGCAACGATTATTCAAATATCCGCACTTGGATTTATGGGTGCTGTTATGTACATGAATAATATATTCTTTTGATTAAAGAGGCACTCAAAGCCGTAATAGGTGTCGGAAAGAAAAGCGATAATCTCGAACTTACCCCTTTTAGAATTCTTATGTTTGCCTATCTTGTGTTAGCAATTTTCTTAGGCACAGTCACTATCTTACTCTTTATTGCTAGTTTACTGACAAATTAGCCGATAAATAGTAGCATGATACCCTACTATCTAGACATACCAGAACTTATATTACCTTTTGATGTAGATGATAAGCCTTATGTCCAACACCCTGCTGACTATATGTCACCAACAGGATTAGGACTTGGAGGTAACAGTTTTCAATATAGAGTAGTTCCTGAGAATTGGTATGAAAGTGTAAAAACATATTTACAAGATACATTAACAATACCAGTTGGAAGTTTAACACTTTTAAATACAATGTGTAATGCATCGAGTCCTTGGCATAGTGAAGGCCCAGGAACATTTGGCAGGAAGTGTGCTTTAAACTTTATGGTTGCTGGAGACTATGAACGCAGTTATGTTCAGTGGGCAACAAGAGGTGCAGTTGAAGATATAGTAAATAATGAAAAAGAACCTACATGGTGGGAAGATGAAAACCTGGAAGTTTTAGCAGAACATAGAATGACACCCGGACAAGCAACAATTTATAATACAATGCATTGGCACAGAGTATTTAATTTTACAGGTTGGAATAGATTAGTAATTAGTGCCGCTATAAGAGAAGATATAGAAGAAGTTTCTAACTTATATGAAAGTGGAAAATTATTCAAATAAATATTTAATATGAGTTTACCTTACTATTTTGAAGTACCAGAGATAGAGTTGCCGTTTGATGTAATGAAATATGTATATCAAGAAGATGACCTTATGAATAAAGATGACCAAATCTTTGATGGGAACTCAGATTATTTAGACAAACTGCAACAAGGACGTACTGCATCTAAAGAAGCAGGTTGGTACTTACAAGGGTTTGGTGGCACTGGTGCAGAAAAAACACAAGGTGCAACTTTAAGTGAAAGTACAGGAATGACAGAAGAACAAAATGCCGAAATGAGCAAGTTGTTAAGGGAATGGTCAAAAGATACTTTTACTGTAAGAATGACAAGTGTAAGTTTATTAAGAACATTACCTGGTCAAAATGGTTGGTGGCATTGTGAAGGCCCAATGTTGCGTAGTAGAAGATGTGCATTAAATTTTTTAGTTGAAGGTGAACTAAACAAAACTAAAGCAGAATGGGGATATTGTAAACTTTGGGGAGACTTACCGCCTGAGCAAGTTGAACAAAAAGGTTATGTTAAAGCAGAATATGTACCTGAAATGGAAGTTTATGAAAATGGCACCTACGTTAGTGATGTTTTAAATCGCGGATTTTTTTATAATACAATGTATTTACATAGAGGAGTAAATGAACATTGTAATCAACATAGGACTATTTTAAGTATTGCATTACAAGAAAATATAGATATACATGCAGTTCACAAAGTATATCAAGAAGGAAATCTTTTTAAATGAGTCAAAGAATAGAGTTACCATATTTTTTCGAAGTGCCAGAAATGCCTGAGATTCCTTTTGATGTACAGCAATATTTTGTTAGTGAACAACAAAGATATGAAGCAGAAAAAGATGATAAGAATCAAGAAAAGGTTGAAAACAAAGAAAGTAGAAGTTTAAGTGCTAACTGGTATCAAAGTTATATAAAAGTAGAAGAAAACAGCACACAAGATAAACGTGATTTCAAAGAAGTAAATTTATACGAAGAAGTAAATTTTGATTTAAGTAAACGCATGAAAGAATTTTTAGGCGATACATTGAACTTAAAGTTTTCAAGTATATTAATGTTGAGAACACCTGCTAATGCAAACAGTAGATGGCATTGTGAAGGGCCTGTGTTTCACACAAGACAATGTGCATTAAACTTTCCTGTGTTTGGCGATGCTGAAGTAATGGAAGGACAATGGGCAACATTTCCTAGATTTAAAAATATAGATCCTAGAGACAATGAAAAACATGGCTTCATTACAAAAACAGATATGGAAGATACAGAAATACTTTGTCGTTGGGACAGACCAACAGTTCCTGCATTTTACAACACAATGATTTTTCATAGAGGTTATAACGAATTAAGCAACGTTGACAGAGTTGTTTTAAGTTGTGCCGTAGAAGATTTCTCAGATATAAACGTATGTTATAGGAAGTACCAAGGAGGTACTTTATTCAAAAATTAGATAAATAAGTTGTGTAAATGTAGGAGAACAATTAAATTGTCTAATAAAACACCATACGAAATAAGATTAGAACTTATTCAAGAAGCACGTTTAATTTTACAGGCACAGGCTAACAAACCTGACCTTATGCCATCTACCGAAGACGTTATCAAAGAAGCAGAGAAATTAAATCAGTTCATTTCCAGAAAGCCCGACCAGAAGTAAACCAAAACTTATCCTTTCTACTTGACTTTTAGAGTAAATACTGTACAATACACAAATAGTTTTTTACAGGATAACACATGGCAAAACGAAAGAAGAGTAGAGCAAAGACTCCTAAGCAGTCAAAATCTAAAGCAACAACTCCCGTTGCAGACGAAAAGAAAGTTACAGCAAATGTTACACCCGACCAAGATGATGTATTATATAAATTGCTTGATGCTAAAATTGAAATACCAATTGAAGTATTAAGAAACAAGCACATTTTTATTGCAACTCCTTGTTATGGTGGACAAATTGGTGAGCCTTATTTTAGAAGTATGATGAGATTAGCAATTCTTTGTAACAAGTATGATATTCAATTTACTGTAAGCACATTGGCAAATGAAAGTCTGATTACTAGAGGACGTAACACCTTAGTAAGTTTCTTTATGGAACACCCTGATGCATCACATTTATTCTTTATAGATGCCGACATAGAGTTTGACCCAAATGACTTACTTAGAATGGTTGCATACGACAGACCAATTACAGTTGGTGCTTACCCTAAAAAAGCAATTAACTGGCAAAGTATTATAGAAGCCGCAAGACGTAATGAAGAAGAAACAACTGAAACTATAGAAGGACATAGTTCTAATTATGTTGTAAACTTTGAATTTGTTACAGACGAAGATGGTAATCCACAAAATCAAATACAAATTAGAGATAACTTGATAAAATTAAAAGATGCTGGCACAGGATTCATGTGTATTCAAAAAGAAGTTATTCAAAAAATGTTTGATGCACATCCAGAATTAAAATATGCAAATGATATAAATGTGGATCAGAAGTTTGAAAAACACATGTACGCATTGTTTGACACAATGATTGATCCAGACAGTAGACGTTACTTGTCAGAGGATTATACATTCTGTAGACTATGGCAACAAATGGGCGGAGAAGTATTCCTAGATCCTAGAACTGGACTTAACCATGTAGGACATTATACATTCCGTGGAAACATTAGAAAATTAATAACAGGTTAATTATGACAGATAATAAAGTTTTAGATGAAGGTAGTGTAGTTAGTGTAATACTTCCTACAAGAGGCAGAGTTAAAAGTGGTGCATTACTAAAAAGTATAGAAAGCCTTTTAGAGAATGCAAAAAATCCAGCAAAGGTTGAAATCATGTTGGGTGTAGATGAAGATGACCAAGAAAGCATTGATTGGGTAAACAATGATGCAGAAGAGTTTATGCAAAAATGGGGTTGTGCCTGTAAAGCCAAAGTGTTTAAGCCTTTGGGATATGAACAACTAAATGTGTATGTAAATTTACTTTGTCACTCTAGCACTGGTGCATGGTTATTTCTATGGAATGATGATGCAATTATGCAAACCAAAGATTGGGAAGTAGAAATACAAAAATATGATGGACAGTTTAAGTGTTTAGCACCTAAAGATAATCATGACCATCCGTTTGCAATCTTCCCACTTATTCCTGCAGACTGGTTTACATTATGTGACTCTTGGAGTGTAAATGCACAAAACGATACATGGGTAAGTGTTATTGCTAGAATGAATGGAATATTTGAAAGAATCAATATTGAAATATTACATGATAGAGCAGACTTAACTGGTAGCAATGATGACCAAACTTTTGAAAATAGAAAGTATATGGAAGGTAACCCAAATGATCCACAAGACTTTAATCATCCAAATATGGTACAAGCACGAATGCATCATGCAAGTAAAATAGATTGGTTCTTAAAGAAAATGGGAGTACATACTGCACCTAGTCCTTTTGAAGATTTTATAAGTGGTAAAGTAAATCCTTTTGAAGATGTAAACAAACATAATCCTAAAGGCGCAGGACAGTTTGATAGCATAAATAAAGATAAGCAAGAACCAAAATCTAACAAACCTAGATTACCAGATGATACAAAAATAAGTCTTTAATGCCAAAAATTACTAGAATAAAATCACAAGACCAGCAAGAGCAAAAAGAACCTGATGTTCAAGTAATCTGTCAAAAGCATAATATAGGTAGACACGATTTAATAAATTTAGCAACCACAGTAGCAAGAGTAGGAGAGATGACTCCTAAAGAAGCATTAATAAAACTAGAAGAAATAGACAACATATCAGAGTTTGTAGAACAAATAAAACTCAAACATGCATTCAGCGAAGTCAAACAAAGTTCTTGACATTTAATTCATAATCAGTATAATAAACATATTAGTAAGTATCCGAGTGGTATTTCGTATATTAGGTGGGGTTGTGTGGTAAAACACACCACGATATTTAGAGTTGATAACAAGACCGTGCCCAGCAAAGTCCTTAAGTGTACTATACTTACTAATCCGGGCTCGGATAGCTCAGTTGGTAGAGCAGGGGTTTTGTAAACCTCAGGTCGGAGGTTCGAATCCTCTTCCGAGCTCCACTCATGCCCTGTTCGTCTAGTGGTTAGGACACCGGGTTTTCATCCCGGCAA
>CETI01017232.1_pt1 | contig 24872 bp, 20 predicted proteins | sample 361441 | NCBI WGS metagenome assembly CETI01 (sample SAMEA2622478, study PRJEB7988) | marine metagenome | biome: marine biome (ENVO:00000447); feature: deep chlorophyll maximum layer (ENVO:xxxxxxxx); material: "saline water (ENVO:00002010), including plankton (ENVO:xxxxxxxx)" | depth 90 m | reverse complement strand
ATCTCCTAGTAAAAATCCACTATCAAATACAGATATTTTGGCTTTATCTCTGGAAAACAATTCACCATTGATATTAATATAAATGTTTTCATTTTTTGTGTTATGTATATAAGAATGGCTACTCATTTGTGGGCCCACAGGGACTTGAACCCCGAACCTGCGGATTATGAGTCCGTTGCTCTAACCAATTGAGCTATGGGCCCTCTTTATTTTTTAAAAATTTGTTCTCTGATTTTTGTAGCTGAAATTACGCCTATATCTTTTGGAGGTTCATGCTCAATGATTTCGTAACCGACACCTCTACCATAATTTACTGATTCAATATCAGGTATTATAATGACTTTAACTTTATTTTCATCAATTAAATCGGAAAGCTTGTTTTCAATATTTTTTTTTACTTCTTCAGGATTATAGGGATTTTTATCATCTTGACTTACTTCACGTATGCAAATCAAAACATTTTTACCTTCATTAAGTCTTTGATTTATAAGCCAACGATGACCATCATGCCACGGTTGCCATCTTCCTATAAACATTGAGTATTTCATTTTTTGATTCCTCTATAGTTTTCAATCCAGTATCAATTGCAATATGTTCGCCAATAGGAACTTCGTAATCCTTAGCGAAAAAATTTTCTCTACCTCTAACTTCTGATGTATGTAAATATACTTCTAAAAATTTAAAATCATCCTTTAATTCATCTCTTAAAAAACGGTAAGGTGCTACGATAGAAACTATACAAAGATAATCTTTATTTGCCAAAAATCTCATTATTGAAAGTGCTGTGGAAATGTTTTTGATTCTTCCTTTCTTTGAATAATCTTGATTTTTGTTTATTAGCCTTAAATCATCACCATCAATATTAATAGTTTTTTGATAACTATAATGCTCTTTAAAAAAAGCAAGTAATTCATTTGCAAGTGTAGTTTTGCCACTTCCCGGTTGTCCTGTAAGCCAAATTATCATAACTAGTTCTTAACTAAAGAGTTCTTTTCTATTTCTTATCGATTCATAAGTAGAAGAAATAATAAACGATAGAAGCAATATCAACATAAGACTATTTACAAGCGATCTTCCAGACTTATAGGGTAAGATTTTTGCATTATCTAAAAGAAAAATTGAGGAGGTTGTATCATTTTCATCAATTTTTGCCAGCTCTAGCTTGTCAGATAAGCTGATAAAAAGTGCACTATGAAGATTTATTTCTCTCTGAATTCTCTCTCTTTGTAAAATAAGATTTGGGGAAGTTATATTTTTATTTTTTTCTAAAAATTCTAACATATCATTTTCAGACTGAGTTAAGTTTCCTTGAACATCATCTAGTCTTCCACTGATAAATTTGATTTTTTCTTTTGCTTTTACTTCGGATACTTCATTTGAATAATTCAAGATTGAAGAATAAGCACTTTCAATAATTTGGGTTGCAAGAGTCGAATCCTTATCTTTAACGGTTACATTAATTTTTTGTAATGATGTTCTTCTATCCTCTGAAAAATCTAATGACCTAGATAACTTCTCTTTAGCATATAATTCCATTTTGTCTTCAATAGATAAATCATGTACCAATGAAAATTTCCTATTTATATTTGATAAAGTTGAAATAGGATTTATTGAAAAAATTTTATCGTGTTTTATACCCCAATATTCAACTAAAGTTTGACTGGAGTCATTAATTTGATATTTGGTTTTGACAACATTATCCAAAAACTTATCTGATTTTAAAAAATTTGATATAGAAAATTTTAACTGATTACTTTCAGGTGAAAATCCTCCAAAATTTTGCAGAATGCTCATTGAAGATGAAGTTTGATTGTCGCTATAATTTGTATAAAATGAGATTTCTGCTCCATACTTTGGAGACTTAAAAAAAAAGTAGGCCGTAAAAACAATTAATAATATTAAATAAGATTTAAAATAAGATTTAAAAGTCTTAAAAAGGAAATTAATTAATGCGATTAAGTCAAATTTTTCACTATCAAAAATAGGTTTATATTTCACTTTTAAATTATCCATTAGTCATTATTGTCTACTAAAATAAGAATTGCTGCAATATTAGCAAGAGTTGAAGAAAGATCTGCTATAAAAGTTGTAATATCAAAATCTGATGGGTCAGGATTAGCTGGTACAAAAACTGTATCACCTGCGTAAACTCTCTTAGTTCTTCCTCTGAAAAGATTTGCTTTGTCAATTTGACCATTAGATCTTAAAACATAAGATCTTTTTTTAAGGCTGTAGGGCTTGAATCCACCAGCTAATTCAATTGCTTTGGACATTGAGATAGTATTTTTTGATATTGCAATTAATCCTGGATTATAGACGTTCCCTTCAACTTTAATTGTATTTTGAATTGGTAAAATATTTATTACCATACCGTCACTTATCATTACATTTAAGTCAATATTTCCCAATTGAATTTCTTCTTTTAGTTCAATACCATCTTCATCGACTGAAATAAAAGTTTGAACTATATTAATTGCATCCTTAGAACCAAATTCAGTTAAACCGCCAGCTAAATTTAAAGCCTCTCCAAGAGTTAGATTTTTGGACAAAGAAAATGTTCCAGGCTTTATTACTTCACCTAATATTTTAAAGGTAAAGCTATTTCGATAGTTTATATTTTCGTAAACGAAGATTTTGTCATTTGGCTCTAAATCGAAAGATGATGATGATGAATAGCTTGTAGTAAATTCTTTTCCATAAAATTGTTCGGATGTTTGTCTTAAAACTATAATTTGATTTTTCAATATTGTTTGTTCAAAAATAGGATCATTAAATCCACCGGCAATATCGAGCACCTCTTTCAATGTGCTGTTTGCAGAAAATCTACCAGGATTTTTAACTCTACCAAAAACCTCTACCATTGAATCATTCGGAATAATTTTCATAACATCTATCTTGTTAACGCTGGAAAGATCTAATTTAATTTTATCATTAAAGTCAATATTTTGGCTAGACGTTGCCTTGTCGTTACTTATTCTGCTGTCAATAGGATTTATGGTTTCCAAAATAATAGATGTTGATGCAAAATTAGTGAATCCAGATGCATACTGAATTAAATCGGAAATTTCATCATTTTTTGAAATCTCATAAAAGCCTGGTCTATTCACTTCACCAACAATATTTATTCTGTTTTTGATAGATGGGATATGAATAACATCGCCATCGATAATTTTTAAATCTGAAAAATCGTTTTTACCAGAAATGAAAAAAGAGTAAAAGTCAATTTGACTAATGATTTTATTATCTCTTAATAAATATATATTTCTTAAAGATCCATTGTCTTTAATACCACCGGATTGAACAATTGCAGTAAAAACATCTGAAAATGGATGAATTAAATGTATACCTGGATTTTCTACCTCACCTGTAAAATAAACATTAACAGATTTTAATCGACCAAGTACAAGCGTAATATTTGTAGGATTATCATTACTATTTATTGTATCATAAATTTTAGACAATTCCTTTTGTAAAATAGATTCAGCTTCTTCTAATGTTGAATTAAGAAGACTAATAAATCCTAAGTTTTCATAAAAAATAGATCCATTTTTGTTGATTATAAATTTTTTCTGTGAATTATACTCACCCCAAGTAGATAAAATCACTTCATCTCCTGGTCCAAGTTTATAATTCGAAGGAGTAGGTATATTATCGAAGAAATTGATTTCTCTTGAAAAATAATCATACCCAAAATAATAAGGCTGTTTATCGGAAAGACTATTAGATACAGGACTGATACTTGTAGGGGATATCTCTTCCTGTACAGTATCAACTTGTTCAACTAAATCAGTTTGTAACTCTTTTTTTAACTTATCAAGCTCACTATTAATGCCTCTCAATGAGCCCTGAGCAATAACTGAATTTATTATAATTAAAAAAACTAAAATTATTCTATTCATTAGCGAAATATAGTTGGAATAAAAGCTTTTGTAAATATTATAATAAAAAATATAATGAATAATGTTTATCTTATTCTAAATGTTTCGTAGGATAAAATATGTGCGGTATTTCTGGAGCAATTAATTTTAGACAAAAATTAAGTGGTTATGAATCAGATCAAGCTAAGAACTTGAGTAATTATATGGAGCACCGAGGACCTGATGCCTCAGGTTTCTTTAAATCAAAAAATGTTTCACTCTCTCATCGAAGATTATCAATTATAGATTTAAATGAAAATTCAAATCAACCAATGCACAGTACTTGTGAAAATATTACAATTGTATATAATGGTGAAATCTACAACCATTCTGAATTGAGAAAGATTTTAGAAAAGAAATATTCTTTCAAAACAACTAATTCAGATACAGAAGTAATTATAAATGCCTATAAGGAATGGGGAATTAAATGTTTAGATAAATTTGTTGGAATGTTTGCAATTGCAATCTACGACAAACATAAAAAGAAAGTTTATTTAGTAAGAGATAGATTAGGTAAAAAGCCACTTTACTACACAATTGTTAATGGAACATTGTTCTTTGCATCTGAGAATCAGTCTTTTTTTAAATCAAATTTGCTAAAAAAGGAATTTGATGATGAATCAATTTACCATTATCTATCTTTTTTAACTACACCAGCACCACGAACTTTCTTTAAAAATATTAATAAATTGCAAGCTGGTTTTTACATGGAAATATCTGAAAATAAAATTGAAGAACATCAATATTGGAACGTCTCAGATTTTATAAATCAACCACAAAACTATAGTTTTGATGAAGCTTACTCTAAAACATATTCATTATTAGAAAAATCTATGAAATACAGAAATGTTTCCGATGTACCCATTTCAATTGCCTTGAGTGGAGGGCTTGATAGCTCACTAAATCTTTTTTATACGAAAAAAATAAGGAAGGATAATATTGCATCTATCAACATATCATTTGATAAAACTGAAGAGGGAAATGAAGAAGAGCCAGCAAGGAGATTTGCAGAAGAAAATGATTCCCATTTTATATCAAAATCGTTAACAAGAGATGAATTTAACGAATGGATCGAAAGCTATTTAGAAATCTCTAAAGATGTTCCCGCAGGAGATCCTAATTCTGCATTAATTTTTGGAATTTCAAGGATTGCAAGAAATAACGGCTATAAAGTATTGTTAGTTGGCGAGGGCGGAGATGAACTAGGTGGTTATCCAGTATATCAGAACTTAAAGTATTTAAATTTAATTTTTAGGTATGTGCCTAAAAATTTGATTGATTTAGTGATATCAATTATTCCAAAAAACAAGTTTACAAAAAGATTAATTAGAGGTTTATCTATACCAGACTATGCAAGCAGATTTGTCTTTGGGTTTTCAGAAATTGAAAAAGAAAAGTTTTGGAAGAAAAATAAAAAATACAACTCATATAACTTTTTAAAAAAATTAGCAGATGAAATAGAAGATAATTTTGAAGATAGTTATTTGAGGAAAATAATTAATATTGAATATAAATTTAGATTGCCAGAACTATTGCTTCCTCGCGTGGATTATCCTAGTATGGCTGCAAGCATTGAAGCAAGAAGTCCTTTCATGGATCATAGCCTTATCGAAAATAGCGTACAAATACCTTGGAAAGTAAAAATGAAAGATGGCCCTAAAACACTTTTAAAGAAAATATCTCAAAACAAACTGCCAGACTACATAATAAATTCGCCTAAAGTAGGCTTTGGAGAACTATTAAACCCTTTTTTTGATACAACACTTTCTGATTGGTTTAAAAAAGATATAGTTGATTCTATGTGTCCTTTAAAAGAATATATTGATGAAAATTTTATATCCTCTTTGTATGAAAAACACAAAAAATATAAAAATTATGGATTTCAAATTTGGATATTATTTTCATTAAACTTATGGATGACTAAAAATCAATCTTAAAATAAAATGCAAAAAAAATTAAAAAAATTTGTCAAAAGGAGTAGTAAAAAAAATATTTTTTTAGTAACTGGGAAGAAATCTTTCTTCAACTCTGGCTGTTCAGTCTTATTTGAAGAACTAAGCGATTTCAGAATAACTAAATTTACTGATTTTTCGACTAATCCTAATTTTTCTGATATTCAAAAAGGTCTTAATCTGTTTAAAAAAAATGAATGCGATTCTTTGATTGCTGTAGGTGGTGGTAGCGTAATGGATATAGGAAAACTGATTGCTTATTTATCTGATTGCAAAATTAAGGATATTGAATCAATACAAAATTTTTCAAAAAAAGGTATTAGAAAAATTCCATTAATGTGCATCCCAACTACAGCCGGATCGGGTGCAGAGTCAACCCATTTTTCGGTGCTATATTTTAAAGATAAAAAATATTCAATTGCCAACTCGTCTATGGTCCCTGATGATACAATTTTAAATCCTATATTTTCATTTTCTACAAGCAAATATCAAAAAGCTGTTAGTGGTCTTGATGCGCTCTCCCAAGGTATTGAGTCTTTTTGGGCAAAAGGTTCTTCTGAAATATCTAGGTTATATGCAAAAAAAGCTATTAAACTTATCTGGAATAATCTTTATAAATCTGTAAATAATAATGATTACAAATCTCATAAAAAAGTTTTTGAAGGGTCCGTGCTTGCTGGAAAAGCAATAAATATTTCGAAAACTACAGCTCCTCATGCACTATCCTACTATTTTACTAATATTCACAATATTAGTCATGGTCATGCTGTTGCATTAACATTATCAAAAATATATCATTTGAACAGAGAGCAATCTTTAAAATCTGAAAATAAAAAAATCAGACAAATTTTCTTTGAACTAGATGAAATTTTAGGAATTGAAAATGATCCAATAACTACTATTGAAAATTTTATATCTAGCCTTGATATCCAAACAAACCTATCTTATTTAAATATTGATATTTTAAATGAGTTGAATAACATAAAATTGATGGTAAATTCTGAAAGATTTAATAACAACCCGTTCAAAATAAGCATCGATGCAATTTTTAACCAATAGTTGAAAATGAAAAATAAAAAAGTTTATATAGCGCTAAGTGCAGATATTCTACATGCTGGCCATTTAAATATTATAAATGAAGCAAAAAAATATGGTGAAATTACTGTTGGAGTTTTAACTGATTCAGCAATTGCAAGCTATAAAAGGCTTCCATTTCTTGATTTTGAACATCGAAAACTTATTGTTGAAAATTTAAAAGGTGTCACAAAAGTTATAGCTCAAGAAACGCTTGATTATGTTCCAAATCTATTGAAAGTGAAACCTGATTATGTATTGCACGGAGATGATTGGACTCAGGGTATTCAAAAAAAAATTAGAGATGATGTAGTAAAAACATTAAAAGAGTGGGATGGGGAGGTCATTGATATACCATATACTGAAGGTATTTCATCAACAAAATTAAATGATGAATTAAAATCTATTGGTACAACTCCGAATATTAGATTAAAAAAACTAAGAAGACTGATTAATGCTAAACCCTTAGTAAAAATTTTAGAATCTCACTCTGGATTAACTGGTTTAATAGTTGAACATTCTTCTGTTCATAAAGATGGAAAAAAAATTGAATTTGATGGAATGTGGTCAAGTAGTTTAACCGATTCTACCTCAAGAGGTAAGCCTGATATTGAGGCTGTCGATATCACCACTAGATTACATAGCTTAAATGACAGCTTAGAGTGTACCACCAAACCTGTTATTTATGATGGTGATACAGGCGGAAAAATAGAACATTTTATCTTTACAGTAAGAACGTTGGAAAGACTAGGAATATCTGCTATAATTATTGAAGATAAAATAGGATTGAAAAAAAATTCTTTGTTTGGTAATGAAGTAGTTCAAAATCAGGATGAAATAGATAGCTTTTCTGCAAAAATTTCTGCTGGGAAAAAGGCTCAAATAACTAAAGACTTTATGATTATAGCAAGAGTAGAAAGTCTAATTTTAGGCAAAAGCATAGAAGATGCCCTAGAACGTGCTAATGCATACGTTGAAGCTGGTGCAGATGGAATAATGATTCATAGTAAGAATAAAACTGGTGAAGATATAAAAGAGTTTTGCAGAATATTTAGAGAATCAAATCAAATTACTCCTATAGTAGTAGTTCCGTCTACATATAATCAAATAAGAGAAAGTGAATTTATGAGATGGGGCGTAAACATTGTTATTTATGCAAATCATATGTTGAGGTCTTCTTATCCGGCAATGCAAAAAGTTGCTCAATCTATACTGGAAAACGAAAGATCTTCTGATGCAAATGATGATTGTATGTCTATTAAAGAAATTCTTGAACTAATACCTGGAACCAAATAATTCAAAAGAGATTTAAAAATGTCAAATAAGTTACGTGTTGGGATAATCTTGGATGACTGCAAGCAACCTGAATTTATTTGGGATTTTATAGAAAAAAGTAAGTTTGGAAAATATTTCTCAATTGAATTATTGGTCATTCAAAAAAAGAATGTCAAAGAAGACAACATTTTTAATAAACTTTTTAGCCATCTAAAGAGAAAAGGTGTAAAAAGTCTCATTCGCAGAATTTCTTTTTCTTTAATTGAAGTTCTTGAAAAAACTATCTTCAAGAGCAACAAGGAGCTAACAAATTTTTACAAGAAATATGATTTAAAAAAAATTAATATTAAAAAATTGTCAGTATATCCAAATATATCAAAAAGTGGGTTTATCTATAAGTATTCAAAAAATGATCTAGAAAAAATACAAGATGAAAATCTAGATGTTTTAGTTCGTGGCGGTAGTGGCATCCTTCGAGGAGATATACTTACATTATGTAAGTATGGTATAATATCTTTCCATCATGGAAACAATGATATTAATCGCGGAGGGCCTCCAGGATTCTGGGAAGTATATAATAGAGAACCCTCAACTGGATTTATTATCCAAAAACTTAAAAATGAACTAGATGGAGGAGATGTTCTTTTCAAAGGTGAAATAATGACTTCTTCTATTTATTCTATTAATATGGCCAGACTAATTACAAAGGCAAATATTTTTTTGTTTAAAATTTTAGAAAAAATTGGTAAAAATAATTCTTTACCAGAAATATACCCAGTCTCTCCTTATGATAGACTGCTATACAGAATTCCAAGCACTACAGTTCAAATTAGATATATTTTAAAAACCTTAACTCATAACCTTAAAAAGATTTTACGAAAAATATTCAATAAATCTTACCGCTGGGGAGTTGGATATCAATTTACAGATGATTGGCAGAATGCAGTACTTTGGAAATCAAAAACAATCGACAATCCTAGAGGTCATTTTCTCGCCGATCCTTTTGTTATTTTTAAAAAAAATAAATATATATGTTTTGTTGAAAATTATTCATTTAAAACAAAAAAAGGACATATTAGTGTATATGAAATAAATAAAAATGGTTATCTATATCTTGGTGATGCATTAAAAGAAGATTTTCATCTTTCATATCCTTATCTTTTTGAGCACAATGATAGTTTATTTATGTGCCCTGAGACAAGTAAAAATAATGACATAAGAATTTATAAATGTGTAGAATTTCCTTTGAGTTGGAAGCTACATAAAATTTTGATTAAAAATATAGATGCATGTGATACAAATATTTTTTTTCATCAAAAAAAATGGTGGATTATGACAAACGTTGATAGCTCAAATATTGGAGATCATAATTCTGAATTACATATATATTATTCTGATTCACTTGATTCTCAAGAATGGATACCGCACCCAGAAAATCCAATTATCTTTGATTCAAATAAGGCACGCAATGGAGGTCTCTTGAAAAAGAATGGTGACCTTTATCGTGTTTTTCAAGTGCAAGATTGGGATTTTTATGGCAAATCTATTGGTATTGCAAAAATTGAAACTCTAACAGAGAAAAATTATAGTGAAAAAATTATTCATGAAGTTCAACCAAGGTTTTTTGAGAATATTGATGGAATTCATACATATAATTTTGATGAAGGATTATTAACATTTGATTTTATCAAGAAAAATAATGGAGCTAAATAATGATTAAAACTAATAGTTTCTACAAAACGCTTAAAAAAAATAACATTAATTTTTTTACTGGAGTGCCTGATTCATTATTAAAAAATATTTGTGCTTATATTTCAGATATTAGTCCTAAAAATAAACATATAATAGCTGCAAATGAAGGAGGTGCAGTAGGATTGGGCATTGGTTATAATCTTGCTACTGGAAATATTCCTTTAGTATATATGCAAAACTCTGGATTAGGAAATGCTATCAATCCTCTACTATCTTTAGCAGATCCAGATGTTTATAGTATCCCTATGATATTAATGGTGGGATGGAGAGGAGAGCCAGGTAAAAAAGATGAACCTCAACATATCAAGCAAGGTAAGATTAACGAAAAGCTTATAGAGTCAATGGATATTCCTTATTTTATCTTATCAGCAAACTCAAATTACGAGAAAGTTATTTCCGAATCTGTGAGTATTGCTAAGGATAAATCTTGTCCAGTAATATTGCTTGTTAAAAAAAATACATTCGAAAAATATACTTTGACAGAAAGCGGTTTTTCAAAATACGCTCTTACTCGTGAAGATGCGATTAAAGGTGTTGTAGAGCAAATGAATAAAAATGATATTATTGTTTGCACAACAGGAAAAGCTTCAAGAGAATTATTTGAATATAGAAAAAGTATTAAACATAATCATGATTGTGATTTTCTAACAGTAGGTGGAATGGGACATGCTAATCAAATTGCTTTAGCTATAGCTTTAGAGAAAAAAAATAAAAAAGTTTATTGTTTTGATGGAGATGGAGCTTTAATCATGCATGCTGGCTCACTAGGGATTATCGGAGCTCAAAAACCAAAAAATTTTAAACATATAATTTTTAATAATGGTTCACATGATTCAGTCGGTGGGCAACCTACAATAGGATCAGAAATCAACTTACGAGACATCTCTTTAGGATTTCAATACAATAATTACTTTAGAATAAATAGTCATAAAGCAATAAAAAAGACATTTAAAGAATTTAAAAATTCTATTGGGCCTTCCTTCCTTGAAATTATGATAACCAAAGGATCAAGAAAGGATCTTGGTAGACCTACTATAGCTCCTATCGATAATAAAAAAGATTTTAATAAAAAAATGAATGAATGATAACTTTATGAATTCAGATAATTTTAAAACACAATCGGACACAGTAGGCTTATCTAAGGCTATAATAGATGTTACAAGTGTAGCAAAACAACACGGATTAGACTGCTGGCTTAATTACGGTGCATTATTGGGTATGGTTAGAGAAAATAGATTATTGCCTTGGAATAATGATGCTCATATCTGTTGTGTACACTCTGAAAATTATAAAAATCAATGCATTAAAATAGTTAATCAGTTGGAAGATTTAGGCTATCGCGCATACTACTACCCTACAAATGGAACTGTTAATGTAAAAAAAAGGGGAGTTGATGTAAATATCAATTGCGTATGGAAAGAAAAAGATATGTATGTAAGACCACATGAAGAAGCTGAATATTTTGCTATGAAACATGCCATTTCACATATTCTATACTGGCTATCAAGATCAATGTCGATATACACAAAAAGAATTACTCTTCAAAAATTTTTAAACTCAGGATTGAAAGAAAAAATTAAAATATTTTTAATAGCAAAAAACAAGATAATACCTAAAAAAATTAGGAAGTTACTATATCTATCTTTTTTGAAACTATCAAAAATTGGGACAGTCAAATATCAAAAAACTGCAGTTCCTTTTTATTTGTATGAAAAATTAGTAGAAATGAATTTTTATAATGATAAAGTGTTAATCCCTGAAAAAAATATAGAGCTTCTAAGATATATTTATGGCGATAATTGGAAAATTCCAATGGAAAATTGGAGTTTTTATCACAAAAAAAATCAAAGTAAGTCGCGAATGAAATTTATTGATGAGAGTTGGAAATATGAGGAAGTAGAATTTATTTAGTTAAATAAAAATGAAAAGTTTAACTTACTACTCCTCTCTTTATACAATATCAGCAATTATTGTAAAATCAACTGCTTTCCTATCAATACTTTGGATCGGAAAAAATTTTAATGCTGATGAATATGCTTATTTTGCTCTTTTATTTTCATTCCACCAAGGAATATCAACATTTGGTGCAGCTGGAATAAAGGAAGCTGTTGTAGGTTTTTTTAAAAACATTTCTTCTTCTCAAGAAAGAGAGCTATTATTTTCTAATGTAGCATTATCTATATTACCATCAATTTTATTAATTTTATTTTTTTCTCTAATTATTTACTTTTTTCATTTAGAAAATAATAACCCAGATTTAATCTTTGTTTGTTTTTTCTTTACCTTATTTAGTGGAATTTTAACTTCAATTTCAATATTTAAATCTCATATGAATAGATTAAATGAAGATCATTTTGGCTCCATAATTTATTTATTTATTCCACAGTTAATAATTTTTATATCTGGTATTTTTTCTATTTTAGTATACAATAACCCACAATATTTTTTCATTGGATCGTCAATGTCTTTGATAATTTTTTTGTTTTTTATCAAGTTGTTATACAACAAGAATGTGCTAAAGCTCAACTATAGCGATATAACAAAAAAAATTATATATGCATCTCTACCTTATTTTGTAATTGCTTTCACTGGCTGGCTGAAGGGCTACGGAAACAACTTTATTATTAATATATATTTGGACAATTTTGAAATTGCAGCATATAGCTTTCTTTTTACATTCAGTGGTATATTGTTAATGATTTCCGATTCACTAAACACAGTTTGGACCCCGAGGATTTTTAATACTTTTTCTAAAAGTCCGCTTGAAAAAATTGAAAAACAAAATAATTTTTTTTATGGGTTATTAGCTATAATTCTAGGTATAGCAGTAAGTATAATTTTGCTTATTTACCCTTATTTATTACAATTTATTGGTGGTAATCTCGTTTTATACTCTAAAATGCCATTTGAATTATATTTGGTTCTCCTGTCCTATATCATTTATACACCTATATGGCATTATAGAATTCATTATTATGTTCACTCGCTAGGTAAAAAATTAATGAGCATTACTATTAAAAGCTCAATTATTGGTTTATTAAATATTATTTTTTGTATAAAATATCTCGGTAGTATTGGTATTTATTTAGGATTTTTATCATTTACCCTTATAAATCTTTTTTATATTGTATTTTCATCGTACAAAAGATGGGATTTAAAAATTAATTGGTTTGGAGTGTTAATTGGATGTTTGATTAGTTCTGTAAGCTTCTTTATAATTTATATTGAAAAGAATATCTTACTATCAATCATGTTTATAATAATATCCATGCTTGCAACTTTAATTTATATTAAAAATACTAAATCAAAATTGTCTATTTCATGAATTCAATATTAATAGCAATGATAATAAGTGTCCTTTTTCAAAATCTTTTAGGCTACTTAAAATTTAAAAAAATAATCAACCCTATTTTTCTTTTTAGCATAATCCATTTTTTTCATAATTGGTCTTTTTCTTTTTCTAGGCACTTTAATGAACTGCAACTGTGGAATGCAAATTTGAGTGTCGAATATTGGTCAATGTATGATGTATTGTTTATTAATTTTGTTGGGTCTTGGGTATTTTTTTTAATAATAATATTTTTGGCAAAAACAAAAAAATACAGGCATAATACTTCTTTTACAGGAACTAAAAAATTATTAAATGGGTACTACATTTTATCATTTTTTTCGCTAATAAATTTTTATTCAAACTATGATCCCACACTTGCATATGGTGCAAATCAAGCAAGCGATGCAATTTCTGCTTTTAATCCTTTATCACAAGTTATTTTTTTTAGGGTAATTATGTGTATAACATATATTTTTTTGAACAAACCCTCTAAAAAAACTATTCTAAAAATTATTTTAATTGAATTATTCTTTTCAGCAATAAATTTCAAAAGAAAAGATCTCATTTTGATAGTTTCATCTCTATTGATCAAAAATTTAATTAACGCAAAAATTAAAATTTTACCAACTTTGAGATATTCATTATTTGCTTTTTTTGGCACATTTTTTGTTACGCTAATTCCCATATATAGATCAGTAAATAATTACGTTGATGGATTTTTTAATGTATTTAATGAAGTTATTTATGTAATCAGCGATTATGGTTCACAAATTTTTTTATATATAATTAATCTAACAAATTCAGAAGGGGTTCAAAATTGGACTTATCAATTAGTTTATGATGGAGAGATGACATTGCTCTATGGAAAGTCTTATTTGCAAGGCGTTATTAATATGTTTATTCTAAGACCTTTCCAAGGATCTACTATTGCAAACTGGCAAGGAGCATATTACTTTAAAAGTTTAGCAGATCCAGACAATCCATCTCAAGGCTGGGACTTTACTTTTACTGCTGAAGCAATACAAAATTTTGGTCCAAGATTTTCATTTATAAGCTATGGAATTCTTGGATTATTTATTGCAAATCTTTATTCAAAAAGAAATAAGGGCGATTTATATAGAATTCTTTACCTCTTTACGTGGCCAGTTTTAATAATAGGCTTTAGGATGGATTCAACTTCGGTTTTCAGGCTATATTCATATATATTACTATTATATTTATACTTTTATTTAAGTAAAAACATAAAAAAATTGGATACTTATTAACTTATGTGCGGAATTTTAGGCATTTCATCAAAATCAAGAATTGATAAAAAAATTTGCTATAAGTCAATTCAAACATTAAATCATAGGGGCCCTAATGATAAAGGAATTTGGTTTTCTTCAAGCAATAGAAGTGTTTGTTTTGCACATGCCAGACTATCTATAATTGATTTAACTAATCAATCAAAACAGCCAATGATTGATTCATCTGGAAATTATGTTTTAATATTTAATGGCGAAATCTACAACTTTCAATCAATTAAAAAATATTTGTCAGGACAAGGTATTGATTTCAAAACAACTGGCGATACAGAGGTTTTGCTAGAAGCCTTTAAATTTTGGGGAGAAAACTGCATCAATAAGTTGGTTGGAATGTTTTCTTTTGCTATCTATGATATTAAATCAGAAAAAATATTTATTGCTAGAGATAGATCCGGAGAAAAACCTTTATTTTATTTTTATGATGGCCAGGATTTTATTTTTGGCTCTGAACTGAAGGCATTGCTATCGTTTCCGCAAATTCAAAAGAAAATTAATTTAAAATCCTTAAAGCTATTACTGGCTCAAGGATATATACATTTTGACAATTGTATTGTAAAAAATGTCAAAAAACTACCAGCTGGGCACTATCTTTCATTTGATATAAAGTCTCAAAACCTTGTAATAAATAAATATTGGGATTTACCTGAACCTAAATACAATAGCAACTCATCAAATGAAGATCTTGTAAACAAACTAGAATTTCTTCTGGAAAAGTCTTTAAAAAAGCAATTGATAGCTGATGTACCGGTCGGAGTTTTATTAAGTGGTGGATTAGACTCAAGCATTATAACCGCGCTTTCATCAAAAATAAATAAAAAAATAAATACATTCACAATTAATTTTCCTAATAATCCAACCTATGATGAATCCAGCCATGCAAGATTAATATCAAATTATTTTGGTACAAATCATTATGAACTTGACGCAGAAAATTTTTCGATTGAATTATTGCCAAAACTCGCAAAACAATATGATGAGCCTATTATTGACTCCTCTGCCCTTCCGACCTACCTCGTTACTAAGCTAGTCAGAGAAAAATGTACTGTTGCTTTAGGCGGTGATGGTGGAGATGAACTTTTTGGAGGATACGATCATTATAGTAGGCTTTTATTTTTAGAAAAAAATCTAAAATTTGTAAATCACAAAATTAGGAAAAAAATCTCTTCATCTATATTGAAAGTATACAAAAAACAAAAGGGAAGAAACTGGATAAGTGCTTTTGGTTGTAATTTTGAAAGCGAATTACCCAGAATTGCAACATACTTTTATGAAAATGAGATAAAAAAATTAATACATAATGAAAAATTAAATGAATTTAGCAGTAATCAGGAATGGAATAATATAACGCCCTCAACAAAAAATTTATTAGAAAGAGCAACTAGGATGGACTTTTATAACTATTTATGTGAAGATATACTCGTAAAAGTTGATAGAGCTAGCATGTTAAACTCTTTAGAAATGCGTGCTCCAATGCTTGATCATGAAATAATTGAATTTGCTTTTGAACAAATACCTCCACATTTAAAAACTACTTCAAATGAAAAGAAAATATTATTAAAAATGCTTGGTAGAAAGATTTTACCAAAAGAATTTAAATTTAGCAGAAAAATGGGTCTGAATGCACCAATAAATGATTGGTTTAAAACTAGTGAATTAACTAATTTTTTTAGAGAAATTTTATTGGATAATTCACAAAAATTCTTTGATCACACCTTTGTTGAAAAATTAATATTTGAACATCTTAAAGGAAATGTTCAGGGAGAGAGGTTGTATGGTCTACTTATGTTTCAGCTATGGATAAATGAATATAAAATGGAATATTAATGAAAAATATTAAAATAGCAATTGATGCAACTAGAAATAGATCTGGTGGAGCAAGGATTCATCTAATTGAACTACTTAAGAATTTTCAATATGAAAAATATAATCTAGATAAAATCTATCTTTGGTCTTATCCTGAACTGCTAAACAAAATTCCTGATTATCCTTGGCTAGAAAAATACTCACCTTTCAAAAAAAAAGTTTCAATTTTAAAAGAACTTCATTGGCAAAATACAAAACTTCCTAAAATATTAAAAAAATTAGATATTGATATTCTGTTAAATACAACTGCCACATCATTATGTTATTTTAAACCAAACGTTACAATGAGCAGAGACATGTTATCATTTGAAAAGGGAATAATCAAGAAATCAGGATTTTCAATTGGTAGATTAAGATTGATTTTGCTCAAATATATTCAAAAAATTTCATTGAAAAATGCTAATGGAGTTATTTTTTTAACAAAATATGCCTCAAATGTATTACAATCTTATACAGGGAGTCTCAAAAACTTTAAAATTATAAACCATGGTATATCTCAAAAATTCTTTATAAATAAATCTACATTAAAAGATAATAAAAAATTAAAGTGTATTTATGTTTCAAACATCGATTTTTATAAACATCAATCAAATGTTGTAAAAGCTCTTTCTCGATTTAAAGAGAATGAAGTTGAACTTGTTTTAGCAGGTGGTCCTGGAAATGGAGTACCTGCTTTAATTGAAAAAAGAAAATTAGATAAGGCTATTGCCGAACTAAGCGTAAATTTTGTAACATTGCTTGGACATGTTAGGCATAAGGAAATTCCTGCATTATATAGAAATAGTGATATAATTATTTTCGCTTCATCATGTGAAAATATGCCAAATACATTAGTAGAAGGTATGGCTTCAGGATTACCTATAGCAAGCTCTAACTTAGGACCTATGCCAGAAATTCTTAAGGATGCTGGTAATTATTTTGATCCAAATAATATAGAATCTATATATCAAGCGGTTAAACAGCTAGTTGAAAGCAAAAGCTTAAGAGATAGTCTATCATCCAAATCTTATGAATTGTCTAAGAAATTTTCATGGGAAAAATGTAGTGATAAGACATTTGACTACATAATTGATACATATAAAAATAAAAATGTATTTTAAATAAAAAAAATTTGTATTTTTTTTGAAATTTCATGAAAATATTAACTCAAAATCTTAAAACTGGTAATACAGAAATCCTTGAAGTCCCCTCGCCCCAAAAAAATGAAGATAAAATAATAGTTCAAAACCAATGCTCTTTAATTAGCACAGGTACCGAATCATATGTTGTAAATTTTGGAAAAGCTGGATGGATTAACAAAGCAAGACAACAACCAGACAAAGTAAAAGATGTAATAAATAAAATAAAATCAAGTGGTTTTAATGAAACTTTTAGAGCAATAAAAAGAAAACTTGATTATCCAATGGTTATGGGATACTCAGCAGTTGGAACTGTGGCTCATGCAAATGAAAAATTTTTCTTATCAAAAGGAGATCGAGTTTTTACAAATTCAGTTCATCAAGAACAAGCTTTAATTGATTACAATATGTGTGTCAAAATTCCTGATGAAGTGGACAATAAATCTGCAAGTTTTGGTGCAATTGGAGGAATAGCAATTCAAAGCATAAAATGCATTCCACAAAACTCCAAAAGAATTGCCCTTATTGGGTTAGGATTATTAGGTCAAGTGACGTCAAGAATACTTATTGCTTTAGGATATGAATGTATTGTATATGACATTGATAAGTCAAAAGTGCAGCTTGCTGAAAAAATTGGTGCAAAAGGTGTTCACAATAGTAATTTAGCAGAAGAAGTTTTAGAATTAACAAATGGGGTTGGTGCTGATTGTACCATCATTGCAGCCTCTTCACTTTCCAACGAAATTATAAATGATGCTACATCTTACACCAAAAGAAAAGGTAAAATTATTTCATCGGGACTTGTTGGATTAAATCTTATAAGAGATAAATTTTTCCAAAAACAGATTGAATTAGTTGTTTCAAATTCAAGTGGAGATAAAAATCATAGAGGAGAAGGAAGTTCCTTTCAAAATATCACTTATTTTTTTGAATTATTAGTACAAAATAAAATTAAAGTTAGTGACCTGATATCAGAGGAAACTTCTTTAAATGAACCAAGTAAAATTTATTCCTTTCCTACAGATTCTTTATTCTTCTCAAAATTAATTAACTATGATTTCAATAATATTAATCAATCAGATACAATATTTGATAAAAAGTTTATAAAAAATTCAAATGCGGTTAAAGCTGGAGTTATTGGATCTGGTAATTTTTCTTTATCTACTTTGCTACCTGTAATCAATAAAAATAGAATTGGTTATGTAAATAGTATTTTGGGAAGAGAAGGTCTTCCACTATTTATTGCAAAAAAAAGATTTAACATAAATAAAATAACTACCAATAGTAGTGAATTTTTTAAAGATATTGATGCTGTTTTCATTTCTACTCCTCATGAAACTCACTATGATTTATTAAAAAAATCTATTGATTTATCTATTCCAACTTGGATTGAAAAGCCGTTGGTGATTTCAATTGATGAACTACTTGATATCAAAGAGAGAATGCTTGCAACCAAAATTAACTATGCATTAGGATTCAATCGATCATTTGCTCCATGGACAAATTATGCTATAAAAGAAATTAAATGTGAACAAACAGATATAATGATGAGAATAAACGCTGGAAAATTACCTGAAAATCATTGGCTTTTAAATCAAAAAAAATGTGGAGGAAGAATTGTTGGTGAATTTTGTCATTTTATAGATTTATCATTAACTCTATTGAGCCATACTAAGATTCAAAATGTTGAGTGTGTTAAAAGAGACGCTCATTATCAAGATACTGGAAATTACATATTGAATTTTGAAGATGGTTCTAAAGTGAACATTGATTATCGTTATGATTTACCGCCTTCTATGCCTAAAGAAAATATCATAATTAACCTATCAAATAAAACTTTGAAAAATAATAATTGGAGAAAGTTTTCTAATAATATTTTTGATTTTAATTTTATAAGCAAGGGTAAAGGACATGATGAAGCTGTTCAATCTTTTTTTGAAAGAATTCAATCAAATAATTTTTCTACAAAAGATGAAATTAATCAATTCTGTTTAACAACTTTCATATCTTTAAAGCTTCAAAATATGTCTCAAGGTGAAACTGTTGATATTAATCAACTATACAATAGTCAAATCTTAAGTCAATAGTCATTTAGATTAACTTATTAAATAAAAACATAGAATTATATGTTACAATAATATAATTTACCTCGGTGAAAAAAATACTTATTGTAGTTGGTGCACGTCCAAATTTTATGAAAGTAGCTCCTCTCATGAGAGCGTTAAAAAATGATGGAGGTTTTGAAACAATTCTTGTTCATACAGGGCAACATTATGATAAAAAAATGTCAGAAGTATTTTTCAATGATTTAGAAATTCCTCAGCCTGATTTTAATTTAAATGTTGGTTCAGGCACTCACAGCATTCAAACTGCAAGGATAATGGAAAAATTTGAAGATGTGTGTTTTCAAAGTAATCCAGATCTAGTAATAGTAGTAGGAGATGTAAATTCTACAATGGCTTGTGCTATAGTTGCCAAAAAACTTCATATCAAAGTGGCACATATTGAAGCGGGACTAAGGAGTAATGACAGAGATATGCCTGAAGAAATTAATAGGCTTGTTACTGATTCAATTTCTGACTACTTCTTTGTAACAGAAGAAAGTGGTGAATCAAATCTTCTTAAAGAAGGTCATTGCAAAAGCAAAATATTTTTTTCCGGCAATCTTATGATTGATAGTTTACATTTTGGTCTTGGAAAAATTTCTGGAGATAATGCTCCTTCTAAAGAAGAATATGGTCTAATAACTTTACACAGACCATCTAATGTTGATAATATTGAAAATCTTAGGAGCATTTTAGATGGTTTATCTAATATTGCAAATTCAATAAAATTGCTTTTTTCTATTCATCCAAGAACAAAAAATAATGTTGTTTCAAATAATATTAATTTAAGTGAAAATATTGTAATTATGGATTCTCTCCCCTATTTAGAATTCCTAAATGTAATGAAAAATGCAAAAGTAATTTTTACAGATAGCGGAGGTATTCAAGAAGAATCTACTGTTTTAAAAATTCCATGCTATACTTTACGAGAAAATACTGAACGACCAATTACTATTTCACAAGGAACAAATCGTTTAATTAGTCCAAACCGAGAAAGTATAATTAATTCATTTAATAATTATGGATTTAATATAAATTCCAATTATAATTTGCCGAAAGGATGGGATGGTAAAGCATCTGAAAGAATTGTAAAATTCTTAGATAAAATAATTAGGAGATAAAATGAAAATTGGTATAATAGGAAAAGGATTTGTAGGAAGTGCAGTACAATTTGGATTTTCACCAAATACTGGTTGTGATGCAATTGTTAAAGTTTATGATAAAAACCCAGAAAGAAGTCAGCATTCACTAGAAGAAGTAGTAAACACTTCAGATTACATTTTTTTATCTGTACCAACCCCGTCAAACGAAGACGGTACTATAAATTTAGATATTGTTGACGCTGCACTTAATGACATCAATAATCAAGAAAATAAAAATTGCATTATATTATTAAGATCAACAATGACTCCAGGTTCAACAGATTTATTTGAAAAAAAATATCCTGAATTAAATTTGGTTTTCAATCCTGAATTTTTAACGGAGAGGAGTGCAAATTTTGATTTTATCAATCAATCTAGGTTCATTTTAGGCGGGTCCAAAGAAAATGTTGAAAAAGTAGCAAAATTATATAGATGGAGATTTGGAAAATCAATATCTATAATTGAAACTAATACACAAACCGCTGAATTGATTAAATATATGAATAATTGTTTTTTTGCAACAAAAGTATCATTTATGAATGAAATGAAACTAGTAGCTGAAAAATGTAATGTTGATTGGGAGATGGCTGTTGAAGGATTTATCAGAGACGGCAGAATAGGACATTCTCATCTAGATGTTCCAGGGCATGATGGTAAACGCGGATTTGGAGGTAGTTGCTTCCCAAAAGATATTCAAGCAATGATAAGACTGGGTGAATCACTAAAAATTAACATGAACACCTTGTCTGGAGCATGGCAAACCAATCTAAATGTTCGACCAGAAAAAGATTGGGAAAAACTTGAAGGAAGAGCTGTAGTTAAAAAGTCTTAGCAAATTATAATTTTAGCCATCTATCATTTTTAAGAGTCCATTTTACAACTTCATCTAATTTTTTATATGCAGAATGAGGTTCCCACCCCATTTCTTTCATTTTATTTCCATCAAGAGCATATCTAAGATCATGTCCAGGTCTTTGGGAATGAAAGTCAACCATTTTATACTTTAAAGGTTTGTTTTGTACATCAGCGATATATTTTGCAAGCTGTAAATTATCAATTTCATCCTTACCAACGATGTTAAATTTTTGGCATTTCGCACCAGTTGAATCAGCACCTAAAGATGAAATGTTATAATTGAATAAAAATAACAATGCATTGGAAACATCTTCCGCATGTATATAATGTCTTGATCCTGCAATAGTTTGTTTTGTGTTAGCATGAATAGTAACCTCTTCGTTATCCCTAACTTTTTTAATAACCATTGGAATAAATTTTTCAGGATTCTGTCTTTCACCAAAAACATTCATGGTATGAGTAATTAACGACGGTAAACCATAAGTGTTTTCAAAAGCTACAACCAATTCTTCAGCTCCAGCCTTTGTAGCAGAATAAGGATTAGTAGAATTATATCTATCATTTTCTTTATAATTCACACCAGAAGGTGCCGGTCCAAAAATTTCATCTGTGCTAAAATATGCAAATCTTTCAAGTCCATCTATCTTTCTTGCATATTCTAAAATGTGTGCTGTTCCCACAACATTATCCATTACAAACTCTAATGGATGTGTGATTGAACGATCAACATGAGAACCTGCAGCTAAGTGACTTATGTAATTTACTTCACCTATGGTTGCAATAATTTCTGGATTAAGTTCAGCTTTTAAATCATGATGAACTACTCTTACTCTTTTTTGTTCTTTCTCCGGATAAGAAGAAACAACCTCTTTCAATCTATTTAAGTTTCCACTAAAATCTAATCTATCTAAAGTGATAATCTCCCAATCCGTTGATGAAAGAATTTTATCAATTAAGTGATGAGCAATAAACCCAGCTCCTCCTGTTATTAAAATTTTTTTACTCATATTTAAATTAATCCTATATTTTTTTTGTAACCAGGAATCCAATCTTCAATTCTTTGAGACGGTTTCCAACCTAGAAGTTTTCTAGCCAAACTATTATCAGCCAAAGTTTCTTTCGGTTCAATGACAGGATCTATATTGACCCGTTTTCCCCCAATCATATCAGCAATTTGATTAATTGTGCGGTTATCACCATTGCCAATATTAATCACCTCTCCCATGCCAACGTTTTTTGAAATTGAAGCTAATAAATTAGCATCAACAACATCACCTACATATGTAAAATCTCTTTTTTGTTCTCCATCTCCTCTAATAGTCATAGGCAATCCATTCAATCTTTGATGAATAAAAATTCCAATTACGAGAGCATATGCTCCATCAATATTTTGCCTTTCTCCGTAAACATTAAAATATCTTAGCGATACAGTTTCAATGTTATAGACTTGAGAAAACATTTTACATAAAACTTCACCATAATATTTTTGTGCTCCATACGGAGATAATGGATTGATATTAAAATTTTCTTTTAGTGGTAAAACTTCTGAATTGCCGTATGCTGATGAGGATGCACTATATACTACCCTTCGTACTCCAGCTTCTGCAGCTGACTTTAGAATATTAACTACACCTAAAGTGTTATTTATCTCATACTCAACAGGATTTAAGATAGATGGCTGCACTCTCGCCTTAGCTGCTAATAAAAAAACAGTATCAGCATTTTTCATGATATCTGTAAATTTAGAGCAATTTCTGTTGTCACTCATGTCAAGTTTAAAAACTTTTGCTTGAGAATTAATATTTTCTTTTTTCCCTGAAGAAAAATTATCAATTATGATTACTTCATGTTTTTTCTCAATAAGCTTATCAACAAGATTGCTTCCAATGAATCCAGCTCCACCCACTACTATATGTTTCATAAATTTTTAATTTTTTCTATTATTAATTCTATGTCTTCCGACGAAAGATAAGGGTGCATAGGTAAACTTACAATAGTTTGGGATAATTTTTCTGAAATTAGTAAATCATCGTTTTTATAGCTTAAATACTGGAAAGCTCTCATAAGATGGATTGGAAATTTATAATAAATAACAGATGGAATTTTATGTTTTGAAAGCCTATCAATTAATTTGGTTCTTTTTTCTGTTGATCCTAAAGTAATTGAAAATAATGCATGAGAAGATTCATAATTTTTTGGATGATATTGTGCATTGTTTAAATATTTTCTATAATGACTATTGACCTCATTTCTCATTTCAATTTCTTCATTAAAAATAGTTAGTTTTTCTAATAAAACAGCTGCCTGAATACTATCTAATCTGCCGTTTAAACCAATCATTTCACTATTATAACGATCTGATTTTGTACCATGTACTCTAATTGCTCTACATTCAGCAGCTAAATTGTCGTCATTAGTAAAAATAGCACCTCCATCTCCATAACATCCTAAGGGTTTAGCTGGATAAAATGATGTTGCAGCGATATCGCCAAAATTACCAACATTTTTGTCTTTTATAGACCCTCCAAAACTTTGAGCTGCGTCCTCAACTACTTTTAAATTATATTTTTTTGCAATCTTATCAATTAGTCTATATCTTGCGGGCAATCCAAACAAATCAACAGGAATAATTGCTTTGGGCTCTAGTTTTCCTTCGTTAATAACTTTCTTGATTTCGGTTTCTAATTTTTCGCAATCAATATTGTAAGTTGATTCATATACATCTACAAATATAGGAGTTGCACCAAGAATAGAAATGACTTCAGCTGTAGCAACATAAGTAAAGGGTGTTGTAAAAACTGCATCTCCAGGACCTATGCCCCATGCCATTAAAGGAATTAATAAAGCATCTGTTCCTGAAGAGCAAGAAATCGTATGTTTAACCCCACAGTAATCTGATAGTTTCTCTTCAAGTTCAAATACTTCTGGACCCATGATATAAGCACCATGATCAAGAATTTTATTAATTCTCTTTTCAAGAGGTTTGCGAATACGTTTTTGTTGAGTTTTTAAGTCTAAAAATTCCATAGCTAGCTAATAAATTAATGAATTTATTTTCTGAATGATAAAAATTAATAAAAAATGATTTTTAAAAAGATAGTTTGTTAGAGAATAAAATGAATTTATAGAATGTTAATTAATCGTTTGTTTTTTTGATATAAATAAGTGAACTTTGCGAAAGGAT
>CETI01046925.1_pt1 | contig 24886 bp, 16 predicted proteins | sample 361441 | NCBI WGS metagenome assembly CETI01 (sample SAMEA2622478, study PRJEB7988) | marine metagenome | biome: marine biome (ENVO:00000447); feature: deep chlorophyll maximum layer (ENVO:xxxxxxxx); material: "saline water (ENVO:00002010), including plankton (ENVO:xxxxxxxx)" | depth 90 m | reverse complement strand
GCCAACTACGTTCCAACAGTTAGGTTTTCAGAAACCAAAAATTCGATGTTGGTTTATGTTTCGGGTACTGGGCCAAGGAAAGAAAACGGCGATTATTTAACAGGCCGACTAGGTGATGACATGACTATAGAAGAAGGTTATGACGCCGCAAAACTTACTGGCATAAATATATTAGCGTCACTCAAAAAAGAAATTGGAGACCTGAATAAAATTAAGCGGTTTGTAAAGGTTATTGGAATGGTTAATTCTACCGCTGATTTTTATCAACAACCAGCCGTTATTAATGGTTTCTCTGACTTTATAGTTGAGGTTTTTGGTGACAGAGGAAAGCACGCAAGGTCTGCTGTTGGGATGGTTTCTTTGCCTAGTAATATTGCTGTTGAAATTGAGGTTGTTGTTGAGGTTCTTAAGTAGCTTTTAACGTCTGGTTTATAGATTTTCAAAAACACCACAAACACCCTGACCGCCGCCAACGCATGCTGTTACTATTCCGTATTTTTGTTTTCTTCTTTTCATTTCGTTTATTAGTTGAATTGATAGTTTGGCTCCAGTCATGCCTAGTGGGTGGCCAAGAGCAACAGCACCGCCGTTTACATTAACTTTATTTTTATCAAAATCTAAAGCCTTTATAACAGAAAGCGCTTGAGCCGCGAAAGCTTCATTAAGCTCTATTTGGTCTATGTCTGATATGTTTAAGCCTGCGAACTTTAGTGCTTTAGGAACAGCTTTAGCCGGACCAATTCCCATAATACTTGGTTCAACCCCAGCGGTAGCATAAGAAACCATTCTGGCAATAGGTTGAAGGTTAAGTTTTTTAATCATTTCACCAGACATTACCACAACAAAAGCAGCTCCGTCTGACATTTGAGAAGAGTTTCCTGCGGTTACCTGACCACCCACTTTAAATGCTGGCCTAAGTGAAGATAAAACTTCAATTGTTGTTGTTTTACGTGGTCCTTCATCCTCCTTAACCGTCCATTTGTTTGATTTTCTCTTTCCATCAACAACTGTTATCTCCTCTACATCAATAGGGTGTATTTCTTTATCAAACACTTTGTTTTCAATCGCCTTTACAGCCTTTTGGTGGGACTCTAATGAAAACAAGTCTGAGTCTTCTCTTTTAATATCATACTCTATAGCTAACTTTTCAGCGGTTAGCCCCATGTTTAAATAGTATTCTGGATTATTTTGAGAAATATTATAATTTAGTGCTGATTTATATCCGGTCATTGGAACCATACTCATAGACTCGGTGCCTCCCGCAATAACACAATCTGCTGAACCAGAGTTAATTTTCGCGCAGGCTAAGTGAATTGCTTCTAAGCCTGATCCACAATATCTGTTGATTACAAAACCAGGAACCTCCTTAGGTAAAGAGAGTAAAGAAATATACCTAGCCATTTGCATTCCTTGTTCTGCTTCAGGTACTGCGTTGCCAACAATTAGGTCATCAACCATTTTACCCTCTAGCCCCTCAACGTTTTCAACAAGTTTTTTAATAATGGTTGCGGCAAGGTCGTCTGGTCGTATAAACCTAAGTCCTCCTTTTTTTGCTTTTCCTACAGGGGACCTTAATCCCGAAACTATATACGCTTCTTTCATTTTAATTTCTTAATGGTTTTCTTTTAAATAAAATGGAATGCATTCTTTGAAGTGTTTTTTCTTCACCACAGAGGCTTACCATTGTTTCTCTTTCTAAGTCTAACAAATATTGTTCATCTACATAGCACTCCTGAGTTAGGTCTCCACCACACATAATATGTGCAAGTTTTTGTGCAAGTTTTTGATCATAGTCCGTAATATACATACCTTGTTTCGTGGTTTCTATTCCTGCGTTAAACATTGCTAATGCAGACCTTCCATGAACTTTAATTTTCTTTTTTATTGTTGGTTTAACATACCCTAAAGAAGCGATGTTTAAAACTTTGTTTTTTGCGTCTTTTATAAGGTTTGTTCTGTTTGCTGTGTTTTTTGTTCTTTTGAAAAATCCCATTTCCTGTGCTTCTAATGCTGAGGTGCTTACTTTAGCTGAAGCAATCGTCATGAAAGATTCCATTAGTTTATTAAACTCAGGGTCCCCTTTAGAATATTCTGACGAAACCCTTAATACGGTTTCTTTTGTTCCTCCTCCTGCGGGAATGAGGCCTGCTCCTAATTCTACCAAACCCATGTATGTTTCGTTATGTGCTTGAACTGCGTCTGCGTGCATACTAAGTTCACACGCGCCCCCAAGAGCTAATCCAGATGTTGCCACCACAACAGGAACCGACGAATATCTTACCCTCATTGTTGTTTTTTGAAAAGCATCTATAGATTTTTCTATTGTATCAAAATCTCTATTTCCGGCAAGCATAAAAACAGTTCCTAAGTCGGCACCAGCTGAAAAATAGTCTGCTTCGTTTGCAATAACCAACCCAGTATATTGCTTTTCACAAATATCGATAGCGTAATTTATTCCTTCTAAAACATCCTTACCCATTGTGTTCATTTTAGTATGAAACTCAAGATTCAAGACACCGTCTTTTATGTCGTATAAAGTCACCCCTTTATTGGACCAAACAACGTCATTTTCTTTAAAAGCATCAAGAACAACTAAGCTTTCTGATCCCGGAACGGGTTTATATTGTTTTTCTTGAATGTCATAAAAGTGTTTTTTGTTGTTCGAAAATTTATAAAATGATTTTATTCCTAAAGACAACATTTCCTCAACCCAAGGTGCGGGTTTTAGGTTGATTTTTAACATTTCGTTATAAACTTTTTCTACTCCTATTGCGTCCCATGTTTCAAAAGGGCCTTTTTTCCATCCAAAACCAGAACAAATAGCTTTATCTATTTTATAAATATCATCACTTACCTCAGGTATGCGCAAAGAACAATATCGAAAGGAATCATAAAAAATAGACCTATAAAAATCACCATGTTTTGTTTTGAGAAAAACTAAATCAGTAATTCGTTTATCTAAACTTTCTTCTTTTTTTATGTTTAATAGTTCTTTATCTTGATTTTTTTCGTAGGTTTCGTATTTACCAGTGTTTAAGTTTATTTCAAAAAATGTTTTCTTTCCTTTTTCGTCCACCTCTTTTTTGTAAAAACCACTTCCTGTTTTATCCCCCCATTGTTTGTTTTTGTATAATTTTTTTACTGAATCAGGAAGTTTAAACATAGATAATGATTCATCATTTTTTAGATCTTTCAACAAGTTGTTAGAAACGTTAACAGCAGTATCTAAACCAACAACATCCATAGTTCTAAAGGTAGCTGATTTTGGTCTACCAATAATTGGCCCTGTTAAGAAATCAACCTCTGCAACTTTCATTTTAAATTTTTCTACCGAATGAATAGTTGACATTAAAGAATATATTCCTAAGCGGTTAGCAATAAATGCTGGTGTGTCTTTACAAATTACCGTTTCTTTACCTAAAGTTTTTGAACCAAAATCCATAAAAAAATCAATTACGGCTTTTTTTGTTTCCTTACCTGGTATTATTTCTAACAATCTTAAGTATCTAGGGGGATTAAAAAAGTGGGTACCTAAAAATAATTCTTTGAAATTATTTGATCTACCTTTAGATATTTGATTAATAGGAATACCGGATGTATTAGTTGATATAATTGTTTTGTTTGATCTGTGTTTTTCTATTAAATCATAAACATTCTTTTTTATTTCTAAATTCTCAACAACAGCTTCAATAATCCAATCAACTGAGGCTAATAAAAATAAATCGTCCTCTAAGTTTCCTGTTTTTATATTATTTAAGTTACTTTTTGTAAATAAGGGTGAAGGTTTAGATTTAACTGCAGTTAAAAGTGATTCGTCAACAATCCTATTTTTGACATCTTTGTCTTTTATATTTTTTTTTAGTTTTTTTTCTTTTTCGTTTAATTTTTTAGGTGGTATATCAAGAAGAATAACTTCCAAGCCAACGTTAGCTAAATGACAAGCTATTCTAGACCCCATAATTCCAGATCCAATAACTCCTACTTTTTTAATTGATATTTTATTCATTCTTTAGACAAGGATACAAAAATTCCTTAATGAATTATAGGTGTTTTGTAAATATAATTTTCAACATTGTTATTATATAAATTAATTATTTAATTAAGGATTAAAATATATTTATTATATATAATGTTGATATGTTTATAACAAATATTAATATTTAATAAACATATTATATACATATAAAAGATTGCTAATCAATCAGATACATATATATAATATCAATAGTAAAATAATATGTTAATATATATCTGTTAATAAAGTATTGATATTTTTATAATAAAGTCAATTAACAAACAAACTGTCTTCTAAAAACAATTTATCAACAAGTAAATCAACATCAACTATTATATCTTCAATTGACCAATTTGATCTTACTTCTATTAATTCTTCGAAATATAAAATTGTTTCACTTTGTTTTTTAGATGTTATACTATAATAGTCCCACTTTCTATTGTTGTTTTTATCTTTAAATATTTTTAAATAATATTTTCCAGGTTCTATTTTTGTAAATTTAAAATTTGGGGCATTTGTTTCATTTTTTAATATTTTAGATAAGTTTTCAGAAACAAGACTAACAACATAAGGACCATTGTTTTTTTTATCTGAGATTAAACCATTAACATCTCCAAAATATTCATCTTCTTTTAAATTAAAATCTTTTTTTATTTCTCCTATAGTATCGCCCGTAAAAGTTATTAATTCTCCTTTTTTAATTTTATATATTATTTTATTGGTATTTAACCGCCCATAATATCTTTTGTAAGCTCTATAAAGAGAATCACTTTCAAACCCCAAACTATCATTAGTAATTTTTTCTTTTAAATTTTTCAAAAAAACATTAACGGAGTCTATAACAACAAATAAACTTCCTTCAACTGTATTATTATTTTTTTTTGTTTTTTTATCTATAAAATAATAATCAGGTATTTTAATAGTATCAATATAAAAGTTAGATTTATAATTATAATCATTAAGCGGCACATTCGTTTCTAGAATATAAGTAACAGTATCGTTAACATTGTCTGAATCAACAATAAACTTCTTATTTATTTTTATGTTTTTTTGTTCCTCGGTGCTAAAATGAACATAAAATGTATCGATGGTTTTTTTATTTGTTTCATCTAAAGCTGATAAAATCACTAATGCAGAATCTAAATTATTATTTTTGTTAAAAAAAGAAACCGTATTGTTATCGTATAAAGAATGCATCAAGTCTAATCTGTCTACAGTATAATTTTTAATTTTTTTATTATAAACAACATCAAAAATTGAACCTCTTTTTCTTGTTCTTTGTATACTGATAGGTGTTAAATCCTCATAAAATACAGGAATAAGAAACTTATCTAAGGACTTAGAAACATCGATTGGAGAACCAACAAAACCGAACTTTTCAGCTTTATATTCAGCTTTAAAATTCTTATTCTCATCTGCAAACGCGTATATTGTGTATTTTCCTAACTTTATATTTTCTATTTTAAAAAAACCATTTTCATCTGTTAAAGAAAAATAAGTTGGTTTCTTTTCAAATAAATCAAAACTATCTTCCTCATTATAAAGACCAACAACAGAGCCCTCTAGAAACTCGTTTTCTAAAGGATCAAAAACTAAACCAGAGACAAAAAAAGAGTCTATTTTGTTCCCGGTACTAAAAACAAACTTAGAATATATAGATGGGTTTCCTTCGGTTACATCAGAGATACCGTCTGCAAAGCTAAATATGTAAGTCGTTTCTTTATTAAAAGAAGAGTCAAAGGTTAATAATAGTGTGTTTTTTTTTATTTTAGAATCAAAATTCCCGTCATAAAAAGGAGATATAATAAGCTTTTCTTTAAGTTTTGACCCATCAATAACTTCATCAAAAACAAAATAAAAATCATTACCTTTAATGTTTGTAGACAAATTATTAGGTGTAGTTTGTATAATGTTTGGCGGGATTGTGTCTTTTTCTCCACCAGTTAATGGTCTCATCTGAGCACAACCAAAATACATTAATGAAATTACCCAAATAAACCTATAAATCATTTTATAATATAAATAATACTAGAATGATTTTTGGAATAAAGGGCTAATAAATTAGATAAAAAACCGTTAAAAAAACCAAAAACAAACCATAAAGGGTTTTTTTTATATTTTTCACTAAGCATAGAAACATAAAAAGAGTCAAAATATAAAGGTTTTGTTTTTACTATTCTGTAACCAACTTTTTTAACTAAAAAACGAAAAGAGGCTCTATTAAAATGATAAAGGTGCCTCGGAGCATCGTATCCAGACCAATGTTTTTTATAAATAAAGTTATCGTATGAATCAGTGTTGGGTAAAGCAACAACAACAACACCGTTTGTTTTGAGTGTTTTTTTAAAATCTTTTAAAAGCTGCACAGGGTTTTTAGTGTGTTCTAACACATGCCAAAGCGTTATTATGTCATATTTTTTTGATTCGAAATCTGTTTTTTTATTATATATTCGGCTGTTTTTAGTTTTGTTAACAGGCTCATACCCAAAAGCGTCATAACCCTTTGTGTTTGCGTAATTAACGAAAAAACCAGAACCAGCTCCATAATCTAAAAGCTTCGGTCCTTCCCCTTTTAACAATGAGAGTTTATATTTTACATTTATTTTTTGAACCAATCTGTACAAAACCCCCAAAAAAGAGGTTTTTGTTTTGTAAGAGTCATAATTTCTTGCATCGTAATATCTTTCTGTTTTTTCTGGGAAAGGATATGTTTGCATCGCACTACAATTATTACACTTTATTATTTTAAAACGTTTTCCAGAATAAGCAAAGTCTTGGGTTTCTGTTTTTAGACTTGTTTTGTTTGACCCACAAATATTACACAACATCTTATTTTTTTAAATAAACCATGAGAATCGAAACATCAGACGGGGAAACCCCGCTAATTCTAGAAGCTTGACCTATTGACTTAGGTTTTATTTTATTCAGCTTTTCTTTACCCTCCGCCGACAACGATGCAACATCTGAATAATTAAAAGAAGCAGGTATTCTACTGTTTTCAAGCCTTTCAATTTTTTCAACAACCTCTGTTTCTTTTTTTATGTAACTCTCGTATTTTAAATTAATCTCCACCTGATCAATAACTTCTTTTTTATAGTCTTTTTTTAACTCACCCATGCCCAATAAGTCGTTTAAAGAGACGTTCGGTCTTTTTGCAAGAGCTCTAAGTGTCTTTTTCTCTTTTATTTTTGCAGAACCAACAGAACAAAGAAACTTATTTACTTTTTCAGGTATTAGCTTTTCTGTTTTTATCTCCTTTTCCAAAGAAGCAATATCTTTTTCTTTTTTTTGTAACACTTCAATTCTTTTTTTATCAGCAAGCCCAATTTTATAACCAAGCCTCGTAAGTCTAATATCTGCATTGTCCTGTCTTAGTAAAATCCTATGTTCAGCTCTGGAAGTGAACATTCTATAGGGCTCGTCTGTTCCTTTGTTAATTAAATCATCAATTAACACACCTATATATGCTTGGGACCTAGACAAAACGAACGGATCTTTTTTTAATATTTTGTTATGTGCGTTAATCCCAGCAACCAATCCCTGACAAGCTGCTTCTTCGTAACCGGTTGTTCCGTTTATTTGCCCAGCGAAATAAAGGTTTTTTATTGGTTTTGTTTCTAACGTGTTTTCTAATTGGGTTGGAGGAAAATAATCGTATTCAATAGCATAACCAGGTCTAAACATTTTGACCTTTTCAAACCCCCTAATACTTCTTAAGGCTTTTAGTTGTGTGTCTTCTGGTAGAGAGGTTGAGAACCCGTTTACATAAACCTCAACAGTATTCCACCCTTCTGGCTCAACAAATATTTGATGACGGTCTCTTTCAGAAAATCTAGTAATTTTATCTTCAATTGACGGGCAATACCTAGGACCTATAGCTTTAATTCTTCCATTAAACATAGGCGACTTTGAAAACCCACCCTCTAAAATTGAATGGGTCTTTTTGTTAGTATATGTAATATGACAAGAAAGTTGTTTTTTCAAACCTTTCTTTGACTTAAAAGAAAAAAGACCAGGGCGGTTATCCCCCTTTTGTTCTTCCATTAGACTATAATTTATTGTCCTTCCATCCAACCTTGGAGGGGTACCGGTTTTCATTCTACCAGACACAAAACCCAACGCTTCAAGTTGTTCTGTTATTCCTTTTGAAGACTTTTCTCCTGTTCTTCCGCCGCCAAAGTTTTTTTCTCCGACATGTATAACCCCATTTAAAAACGTCCCGTTTGTTAAAACCACAGCCTTAGATTGAATTTCTAAACCAAGTGATGTTTTAACACCAACAACTTTATTTTTTTTAACCATTATACTTGTGATCATTTCCTGCCAAAAATCTATGTTTTTGTTTTTTTCAAGCAAAGACCTCCACCTCTCAGCAAACATAACCCTATCACTTTGTGCTCTTGGAGACCACATCGCTGGACCTTTGGACAAATTAAGCATACGAAACTGAACTGCGCTTTCATCCGTGATTATACCAGTTAAACCACCTAATGCGTCAATTTCTCTCACAATTTGTCCTTTTGCTACACCACCAACCGCAGGGTTGCAGGACATTTGGGCAATAGTACCCATGTTCATTGTTGCTAAAAGAACCTTTGAGCCCATATTAGCAGCAGCAGCAGCAGCCTCACAGCCCGCGTGTCCGGCTCCAACCACTATTATATCATATTTTGCAAACATTGTTGAAAAGTTCCACGTGGAACATTATGGTTTTTTGTACAAAGAAATATATTTATTTTCTTTTTGGGTCATAATATCTTTTTCTTTTTTTGTTTTGTCTGTATAACCAATAAGGTGTAGTGTTCCGTGTGTTATTACCCTTATAAGTTCTTTTTCCTCATTTTCTTTGTATTTTATGGCGTTTTCTTTTACCCTGTCTATGCTTATGTAAATATCTCCCTCTATATTTTCTGAGCTTTCCTTATGATCAAAGGTAATTACGTCTGTGTAGTCGTTGTGTTGAAGATATTTTTTGTTTATTTCTAGTAAGTAACTGTCAGAGCAAAAAATACAATTAATAAAAACTAATTTCTTTCTTTCTAACTTAGAAATTTCTTTTATCAAAGACCTTATTCTTTTTTTGTTGTAACCATTAAAGTCTTTTTTTTCAGAAAAAAAGTTAGTTAGATACATTTTAAAGTTTGAAAAGCATTTCTACTGTTCTTCCGCCTTGTTTAAAAGTTGTTTTGTCAGAAAGACTCCTTATAAGAAAAATCCCCCTTCCTTTTACTTTTTCTATGTTTTTGGGGTTGGTTGGGTCGGGTAAGTTATCAAAATCAAAACCAACACCCTCATCTTCAACAACAAACCTCACACTTTTTTTGTTTTGTTTTAGCGCTAACCTAACCTTTTTGTTTTTATCTTCTTTGTTGCCGTGAACAATAGCATTATTTACGGCCTCTGTTACCGAAACCAAGACATTGCCATATATAGACTCTTCAATTCTTATTTTTTCACCAACATTTTCAATGAAGCTTTCTACCACAGAAACATTCTCTTTAATTGATGGTATTTTTACAAACATATTGTTATCGTATAAAGTTTTGTTCTTGTTTTGTTTCAAACACTTTAACCTATATTATACGAAAATATATTTGTATTAGTTTGGTTTGGTCGTTCAGAGCTTCTAGTTCCAGTTACCCGCTGTACCCAAGGCTGTTGTTGCACACCTAAAGCCAATTGTTGCTGAAGAAGAATCTTGATCTAAAAACCTTCTTGTTCCTGGAGACAACCACATTGCACCGTCAGCCCACGAACCACCCTTATAAACTCTAGATTTATTACTTACCATAGAGTTAAAGTTTTCTGAGTCATAATTTTCTTCTGAATCCAAGAAGTCACTTTTTCTAATAGGGTTTAAATCTTCCATGTCTTGAAAGTTTAATGGTCTGTAAATATCAAAAACCCACTCATTAACATTACCAGCCATATTGTATAAACCAAAATCATTTGGGGCGTATTCGTAAATGTTCATAGTTACAAACCCCGCATCATTAAGCGCTCCAGCTATACCAGCATAATCCCCTCTCCCTCTTTTGAAGTTTGCTTGAAACTTTCCAACACTTCCTCTTTTAGAACTTCTTATTGTTCTTCCGTCCCAAGGATATAATCTTCTTTGTGTTTGGTTTTCATCTAACCACTGATCACCAATTTGTCCATATGCGGCGTATTCCCATTCTGCTTCGGTTGGTAACCTAAACTCAGGAAGGTAAATTCCAGACTCAATAGGCGGAATATCTCCATCAATATAATCTTCTCCAAAATATTCCATAGCTCTTTGTTTATTGACAGCTTCTGTTCTCCACCTACAATAATCAACAGCTTGTTCCCAACTTACCCCAACAACAGGATAGTACCTAAAACCAGGATACCTTAAATAATTACTTACATAAGGTGTGTTGAAAGCAAGTTCTTTTTCCCACACAGTAGTATCTGGTAGAGCACTTTGGTAATATGTTTCGCTCGAGTCTCTACCAATATAATGAAGATACTCTAACCAGTGTATATTAGCTATTTCTGTTTGGTCCAGAAAAAAAGATTGTACCGTAACAGTTCTTTCTACGTTATCGTGTGTATAAAACACATCTTCCTCATATGTTCCCAAAACAGCACGCCCCCCTTGGACTAAAACTTGGTTTGGTCCTGGAGGTTGCCCCCCAAAGTCAGCAACCGTGAACCCTTCCTCATCCTCTTCGGCGTACGAGTCTGAAAAATATTCTAAATTAGTAGTTGTGCTAGTAGAGCCGGGGTTTCTTGCAGAGGGGTTAGAGTTTCCAAAGGGAAGCACCGAACACCCAAAAGCAACAAAACACAGAAACATATAAACAAAAACGTTTTTCATAACTAACTTTTGTGGTTATAAATTTTTATCAAAAATACAAAAAAATCAGTTCTTGAGAAGAAATAACAAATAAACTAAAAGCTTATTGTGTTTTTTTTTTGTTTTTTTTCAAAAAAACCAACGTTTCTTTAATAGAAACCAAAGAATTAGTAATAACACAAAGTTGGGAGTTTTTCTCTTTTACATTTGTTTTGTGACCATTTTTGGTAAGTTTTTCAAGCATTGTTAAAACCATTTCTTGTTTTTCTTTATTGTTGTTTTTGTTGTTGTTGAAATAAACAAAAGACGTCTTGCTTTTTTTTGTTATGATTTTATCAACACCAAATTTAGACGCGTAGTTTTTTATTTTCATAACATCTATTAAACGCTCAAGCTCTTTGGGTGGGGGACCAAAACGATCTTTAAATACTATTATAATTTCATCAAAAAGATTCATTTTTGATTTTTCTTCAATCAAACCATACATTTTTAACCTTTCGTTTGAGTTCGATATATATTCTTTTGGTATATAAGCTTTTTCGTGCGTGTCTACCAAACAGTTGCTCGTTACAAACCCTTGAATGTTATTTTGTTTTTTAGGCAAGTCTATTTCGGTTAAAGCTTCGTCTAAAATTTTGTTATAGGTTTCAAACCCAAGATCATTTATAAAACCGCTCTGTTCTCCCCCCAACAAATTTCCAGCTCCCCTTATATCTAAGTCTTTTAAGGCAATATTTAAACCATCACCTAAGTTTGAGAATTCTTCTAAAGCTAATAGCCTTTTTTTAGCATCAACATTCAGGTTGTTTAACTTAGGAACCAACAGCCTACAAAAAGCTTTTCTGTTTGATCTACCAACCCGTCCACGCATTTGATGTAGGTCGGATAAACCAAACATATGGGCTTGATTAATAATTATAGTATTAGCATTAGGGATGTCCAAGCCAGATTCAATTATATTAGTTGAAATTAAAACATCAAACCTACCATCAATAAACTCTAAAATGGTTTTTTCAAGCGCATCTCCTTTGAGTTGTCCGTGTGCTACTTTAACCTTTGCGTTAGGAACCAATTTTTGAACTATGCTGGCAATTTCGTAAATATTTTCAATCCTATTATGAACAAAAAAAACCTGGCCAAACCTAGAGAGTTCGTTATTTATAATATCTCTTATTTCTGTTTCATTAAAAGTTAAAACCTCTGTATGTACCGCTTGTCTGTTTGTGGGGGGGGTTCTAATTATGCTAATATCCCTAACCCCAATCAAAGAAAAATGAAGAGTTCTTGGTATGGGGGTTGCCGTTAATGTTAAACAATCAAGGTTGAGTTTTTGTCTTTTGATTCTCTCTTTCAAAGCAACACCAAACTTTTGTTCTTCATCTACAATTAACAAACCTAAATCTTTAAATTTTATTTTTTTTCCTAAAACAGAATGTGTTCCAATTAAAACATCAACCTTACCCTCTTTAGAGTCTTTAATAATTTTATTTCTTTCTTTTGTTGACCGGAACCGAGACAAATAATCTAAAGTAACAGGAAACCGCTCTAATCTTTTTTGAAATGTTTTATAGTGTTGGTATGCAAGTATTGTTGTTGGAACTAAAATTAAAACCTGTTTGTTTGAGCAGACAGCTTTAAATGCAGCCCTGACTGCAATTTCTGTTTTTCCAAAACCAACATCACCACAAACTAACCTATCCATTGGAAAAGAACTCTCCATATCTTTCTTTACCTCTATTGTTGTTTTAATTTGATCAGGGGTGTCTTGGTAAACAAACGAAGACTCAAGCTCTATTTGTAAGTAATTATCTTCTTGAAAAGAGAAACCTTGAGCTTCTCTTCTTTTAAGATATAGCTTAATAAGGTCGTTAGCCATATCAACCATTTTTGATTTAATCTTTTTCTTCTTCCTGGTCCACTCTTGATTGTTCAAGCTGTTTAGGGTTGGCGCGCTTCCTGAGCTTGAATATTTTGCGATTTTATGAAGAGAGTTTACATCTATAAAAACAACATCATTGTTTTTGTAAACCAACCTTAAAACTTCACGGTCGATTTCGTTCGATTTCATTTTTTCTAAACCAACAAACCTTCCCACACCATGGTCAATATGAACTACATAATCACCCGCTTTTAATTCGTTTCTGTCTTTTATTGGGTTTTTTTGTTTTTTTTGAATTTTTGGAGAGTGGGTGTGTTTAAAAAACCGATTAAATAGTTCGTGGTCTGTATAAAACACTTCTTTAGTTTCATGATCTATGAAACCCTCGCTCATTTTTGAAATCAGTTTATTGTATGTTCCAATAAACCCAACTGACTCGAAATAGGAAGCTAACCTTCTAGATTGTTCTTCAGATTGAAAAGATATGTTTAGTGTATATTTATTATAATTATGTTCCTTAAGATCATCAACCAACAACGATAGGTTTTTGTTAAAGTTTGGTTGAGGGCTAGCTTTATATTTATACTTTATTAAATTACTCTTTTTTGATTTTTCACCACCAAATTGGATTGTTTTAAAACAGTTTATTTCTTTTAAAAAAGATTTTTTACTAAGAAAAACTCTTTTGGGAGACAAACTTAACATAACCTTACTTTTTCTTTTAATATCGTTGTATGTTTTTTCAGCTTCTTTATATTTTTTATCAATAATGTTAGCGGATAAACTAATTCCATCATTCCAAACACACCAATTTTCTTTTAAAAAGCTTAATAAGGTTACATGTTTACTAGACGTGCCCTCGTGTTTTTTGTTTGGGGTTATCTTCACAGAACCAACATCGTCTTCTGTAAGTTGTGACTCAACGTTAAACAACCTTAATCTTTCAACAACATCACCATCTAATTCTATTCGAAGAGGTTTTTTATAAGAATATGAAAAAACATCAATTATATTTCCTCGCAAAGCAAACTCTCCAGGCTCATTAACAAAATCAACCTTATTAAACCCTTTTTCTTCAATCTTTTCTGTTAGTTTGTCTAAAGAAACACTCTCTTTTTTCTTTAAACTTATGGATAGTTTTTTTTGAATCCTTTCCTCAGGAAACATTTCAAATAAAGCTTCTGGGTAAGTGACAATGTAAGTTTTTTCTTTTTTTTTCTGGATAAGCGCTTGAATTACCTCAGTTCTCATAACAACGTTTGCGTTATTAATAAGCTCGTTATCATAAGGAGCTATAAAAGAATATGGAAAGAAATAAACTTTTTCGTTTTTTAAATAATTACAAAGGTTGCTATAATAAATTAAAGCTTTTTCTTTGTCATTAAGAATAAAACAATGACTCTTAGAATCGTTTTGTGTTATAGCTAAAGGAACTATTACATTAAGATTTCCTGATAAACCAGAGATATAAACATTGTTTTTTTTAGAAACCTCTGATTGAAGCTCAACAACCTTGAGCCTGTCTTTATACATAGAAATTATTTCAGAAGTTGACATGTTATTTTAACTCATGATATGAAAATTAGTTTGCAAAAAAGAATATTTTTGTTAAAAAAAAGAGAGAAATGAAAATATTAATTACAGGATCCTCTAATGGCATAGGCCTACAAATAGCAAAAGACCTTTATGACACCAAAAACACCTTTGTTCTTCATTACAACTCTAACAACAAAAAACTCTATAATTTTTTTGGTAACAACAAAGAAAATATACACTACATAAAATCAGACTTATCTAAAGAGTCTGGCGCTATTAAACTTTTTGAAAAAACATCCAAGCACATAGGGGTTCCAGACACAATTATAAACAACGCCGGCATTGCTCAATCTTCTCCTATAGAAAATGATTTAAAAGCATGGACAGATGAGTTTGACAAAACAATCAATACAAACCTTAAATCCCCAGCTTTAATTTGCAAAGAGTTTATTTTAAAGAAAAGAAAAGAAAAGATTAAGAAAAGGATGCGGATTATAAACATAACTTCTAGAGCAGCATTTAGGGGAGAGGTTGAGGATTTTATATCCTATGCTTGTTCTAAAGGGGGGTTGGTTTCTTTAACTAAAACCATAGCTAGGTCTTTTGGTAAAAAGGATAATGTTTTAGCTTTTAGTATTGCTCCAGGGTTTGTTAACACAGAAATGGCAAAAAGCTTTATAGAAAAAAACGGAGAAGAATTGGTCAAAAAAGGAATTCAACTAGATAGACTTACTGAACCTAAAGACATATCTCCGGTAGTTGCGTTAATTTCTTCAGGAAAAATGGACCACTGTACCGGATCTACTATAGACATAAACGCCGGGAGTTATTTAAGGTAACACCATCACTTAGCAAAAACCTGTTTTGGGTCCTTAAAAGATTTAAACTCTAAAGCGTTCCCACTAGGGTCTAAAAAAAACATAGTTGCTTGTTCTCCAACTTCTCCCTTAAACCTGATATAAGGCTCTATTATAAATTCTATTTTGTTTAATTGAAGCTCATCAGCAAGGTTGTGCCACTGTTCCCACTCTAATATCACCCCAAAATGCCTAACAGGAACCTCTTTACCGTCTACTGAGTTTTTTTTTGAGTTTTTCAATTCATCTGGTTTTAAGTGAGCAGAAAGTTGATGGCCAAAAAAATCAAAATCAACCCATTTAACATCTTCCCGACCTATTTTACACTTGAAATGTTTTTTATAAAATAGTTTTGTTTCCTCAATATTGTTAACTGGAAAAGCTAAATGAAATGGGTTTTGCACAAACAATTTTACATAAAAAACTTATATAAATAACAAGAAAACTTTTTAAAGTTGTGAATATATTTTTAGTTAAACCTTCGGTATATTTGCAAAAAAGTAAACTATGGAAATGTTAATGTTAATTATTGTGTTGTTTGTTTCAGCGATACTTTGTTCAGTTTTTGTTCCAAATAGCAAGGTTAGCAACCACAAGAAAGACTCAGATTTTTAACCTTTTTTCTTTACGTTTCGAAAATCAATAATTGAAACAGCCCCAACAAAACTTATTATAACAACAACAATCCAAACAAACAATTCAACACCATCAGTTACAGCAGGATTAGTAGGAAACATATTTTTTTTTTCGAAATTATAAATTAATTTTTATAATTAAAAAATTAGAAAGTAATACTTCCTAAACTCAACTGTATAGTACTTCCTTGTGACCCTTCATTAACATCAAAAACATAGGCATATTTTACACCAAATTCAAAAAGAAAGGACTGTCTAAATAAATTAACATCCAGTGTAAAACCAACACCCGCACTCTTAGGCGTTTCTTTAATATTAGGAGAGCTTTGACTAAATCCATTTATGGAACCTCCGTTTATAAAAGTAGACCCTCTTACCCTTTGAATATATGCAATTGGACCAATAGCAAAGTCAGGATAAAACAATGGGAGCTCATACTCTAATCCCCAACCAACAAAATTTGAAAAATTAAAAAGATTTTGATATCCTGTTATAAAATTAATATTATTTCTAAATAAATAATCAACCTTTTCTTGGGCTTCAGCCCTGGCCTTTAATCTTGCCGAGTGGGTGTTTTTAAATCCAGGAAAAGCTAAATAAATATCAGACCTGACATATGAACCAGAATAATCACTATTTTCTAATGTTTTTTTTCCTTCAACTAACAAAGTTTGTTCAAATCGATTATACACCTGTCTTTTTCCTTTTTTATATTTTCTAGAATAAAGAAGTAAAGCCGAAAAATAAGATCTTGTATCTCTTGTGGTAACTAATGGGAACTTTGATGAAGCGCTCCCTATTGAGGTTGTATAAAAATCTTTGAATCGTTCACGATATAAACTAAGACTACCTAAGAATGACGTGAAGTATTTTCCTCTAGTATAGGACAAAGGCACCCTAACACCCACTGAAAAATCTTGTGTTTTGAATTTTATGTTAGCGTCGTATATCGTGTCATACCCCTCTTGATTATTTAATATAATATTTTGTGTGAAAGAGTCATTAGAAGATGATATTGAAAAGTCTATAATTGGGTAAAACCCCTGATAACTTAAATTAAAATATTTGTCAGTTTTTTTATCCCTTATATCAAACCTATAACCCCCACCAAATAATAAGTCACCGAATAATCCACGAGAATCAAGCCCTAATGTTATGTAGTCTAATCCCTTTTCCGACAAGGAATAATCACTTATTCCCCATGAAGTGGGTTTTATTGTCTCAAAAAATCTATTTGTTTTTTTTGTGGGAAAAATTTTTGTGGGAAAAATTTTTGTGGGTGTTGTTTTTGTTTTGTTTTGTTTAATTGTTTTAGTAGATAAATTTTCTGTTTCTACTCTTGCTTTATAAACATCAAACCCAAACTCTCCCATTGACGAGTAATATATTTCAGAATTATCATTAGTTAAAAAAGGATAGTAGCTACCAAGTTTATGCCCATCTAAAACAAATGTTTCTTTTGTTTTTGTTTCATGAATAAAAAGTTCTTCAAACCCATTGTGGGAGGTTGAAAAAATTAAGGTTTCGTTTTGATATGTTGGCCAGCCTATATTTTTTTTTGTTGAAAATAGGGTGTTTTTTTTATTTAGATTTAAATTAAAAATAAAAACACTTTTTTCTCCTTGAGCGGTTTTTATTCCAATTAAGTTTTCTTTATTTGAGTACTTTAAAGAGGAAATTATTCCATCCCCGAATGTATATTCTTTAATTTTTTTTTGAGATAAAATATCATATATCACAAAACTTTGCGACCCGTTTAGATTATTTTCTAAAACAACAAAATTTTTACCATCAGGAGATAAATCTAAAGATGAAAAATAACCTTTAATTTTATTCTTAATAAGTTTTTTTGTTCTTATATCCAATATTTTAACAGCTGAATAAACTCTTTTATCCCACCTAGGGTCTTTATCGAATTCTAACCAAGCTATTTTGTTTTTTGCTAGCGGTATTCTTCCAAAATCATTAACAATTCCTGGTGTGAATAAAAGAGAAACGTTTCCACTTTTGTCAATTACTCTAAAATCCTGATAACTTCCATAACCTTGCCTAATAACAATAACATCTTTATTTTCGGTTACTGTCGGATATATTAAACTAGAAAACACATTATTGCTTCTTTTGTTAAGTGATTTTTTGGTTATATAATTTGTCTTTTTTGGTAGAGACGCTAAGCTGTTTTTATAAACTTCTTTATAGTTTTCTTTCGTTTCTTTTTTTAATGCCCTATAAAACGGGACGGGCAAAAAAGATTGCTTATTCGCTTTTTTTACAATTTTGTTAAACGTGTTTTGGCTGAATTTTTCATTTAGATATTTTACCATCAAATAACCCGTCTCATATTCATTAGGCGTTTTATATTTAAAACTCCCTAATGTTTGTCTTTCATATTTTATTTTATTTTTTGAATTTAAATTCATTTGTGTCGTTAGAGTAAAACGTGGTATTCTTCCTCTTCCATAATCACCAATAGTTGTTTCTAAATATACTGCGTCACCTTCCCAATACCAATTAGGTGCAGTAGACCTACTTATTAAAGAAGACTGACTCTCTCCAAAAAAATAATAAACCATCTTATTAAAAAAATTATTATAACCCACCTCTCTTTGTACAAGATGCCTGAATTCATGAACAGCTAACAAGTCTACCCAATTGTTGTTGTGTAAAAAGTGAGGGGATTCAGTTTTTGCATTTACGTAAAACTCACTTCTTCTGGGGCTAGATGTTACAAAAGCATTTGGAATACTATTTTGATTATGTAATATTATTCTACTTTTTCTTATTTTATCTTCTGGGGTAAGCTTTAATTTGTTTATGTTATTTTCTAAAAATGAAATGGTATAATTTGCAATTGAGTCTAACTCTTTAGGGAAATAAACTATAAAGTTTTTACTTCTTTTTTCATACCACTTTATTCCTGGTGGTGCTAATTCAGATTTTTCAAATTGGGAATATCCAATTGAACAACACAAAACAGATAAAAAGAATATTTTAAAAAAACTACGCATTTTCTGCTATACATTTAAACAACCTTTCTATATCGGATTGTTTATTATATACTGAGGGAGAAACCCTTATGCTGTCACCCCTTAATGATATATGAATGTTTTTCTCTCTTATTTTTTTTAATATTTTTTCTAGGTTGTTTTTTGGCCTCAAGCCAAAAAGATGAGAAGCTCTATACTCATCCTCCTCAAACCACACTCTTGACCTGTCTAACATATCGAAACAAGGTTTTGTTATATTGGTTATGTAATTATATATGTTTTCTACACCCCAACTTTGAATTTGTTTTATTCCCGCTGACAACATGTTAACATTGATAAAACTACTTTGTTGTCCCATAGAGTACCTTTTAGACCCTGCTCCATATTCTTCTTGGTAATTAATTAATTGGGAAAAATCTTCGCTGTTTTTTCTGTTTATCCAACTTTCTTCTATAGGCAGTCCATCATCAAATTTATTTCCATAGTATGCTATACCAAAACCATAAGGGCCCATTAACCATTTATATGCTGCACAAATTAACGCATCAGGTTTCACTTTTTTCAAATCAAAAGGCATAGTACCAATTGATTGTGTGCCATCAACAATTAACATTGCCCCAACTTTATTGGTTTTTTCTCTTATTTTTTCAAGGTCAAATATAGTTCCGTCAGCCCAATGAACAATCCCCATTGACACCACTTTGGTTTTTTCATTAATTGACTTAAGAACAGCCTCATTCCACATAAAACCACATTTAGATGAGTTTTTTGGCTTGTTAACAAATTTTAATTTAGCCTTATATTTTTTTGTAAGAGACATCCAAGGATAAACATTGCTAGGAAACTGATCTCCAATTAACACAACGTTTTCAGATTCTTTTAATTTTATGTTGTTTGTTACGTTTCCAACCCCATATGAAACTGAAGGAATTAACACAATCTTATCATAGTCTGTTGTGTTAATAAGATTTCCAAATTGTCTTTTTAAATTATCTACACCAGTGAAAAAATCAGGCGGTTGAAGCTTATGTGGTGACCGTTTTATTTTTAACCCCTTAATTCCTGCCCTCTCAACTTTTTTAAGCATTGGCGACATGTAAGCACAGTTTAAATAAGTTTTTCCACTTGACATTATAAATTTATTTTTTTGACATCTCATAACTAATAGAATAATGGGGGTTTATTATTATTAAACTTTATCATATTATTTAAGAGCTCTGCAAAATATAGTATTTTGTCCTCTGCACCATAATTACCAATAATAGATATACTAGTTGGACTTCCCCCATCATCAAAACCATTAGGTAATGATAAAGCAGGGTGTCCGGTTAGGTTCGTAATTAACATTTGATTTTTACCAAAACTTGGAGATAATATTAAATCATATTTTTTAAATAATTCATCTGTTTCGTCAATAAGTATTTTTCTATGCCTGTTTGCTTGAATGTACTCAACAGCAGGTATTAACTTCGACTGCCTAAGAGAATTAGCTCTTGATCTTTCACCTTGTTCAACCATTGAAGAATCAAGTCCTTTTAATAAAAAAGAATCAAAAAAAGCGCCAGCTTCAGCCCGTAAAATAATATCAAAAACACTAAAAGGAAAGTTTTTAGGAAGCTCTATAGGGTTAAGATCATAAAGGTCTTTAGCTAGGGTGATTGTTTTAATATTGTTGTTATAAAAACGGGAAGTATCATTATCAAAAAGGCTTTTTAGGTAGCCTATTTTTAAACTATTTATCTTCTGATCAAAATTAAAATTTATCGTGTTGGTATTATTTGTTTCTTTTATTGTATTAAAAACAATCGCACAATCTCTTGGAGACCTCGCAATAGGACCAACCTTATCCATAGTCCAAGATAAAGTCATAAAGCCATCAGTTGGAACTGAGGAGTATGTAGGTCTTAATCCCGTAACTCCACACCGGGTCGACGGAGAGATAATTGACCCTAAGGTTTCTGTCCCTATAGCATAAGGAACTAAACCAGCTGAAACAGCAGCAGCAGAGCCAGCAGATGAACCACTCGATCCTTGTTCTAAATTCCAAGGGTTTTTTGTTTTGCCTCCAAACCATACATCTCCTCTAGCCAATGAGCCAGAGGACAACTTACCAAGCATTACAGCGCCAGCTTCTTCTAGTTTTTTTATTACTAGAGCTTTTTCATCAAATTGTTGGTTTTTAAAAGGCATAGCTCCCCATGTTGTTGGGTAGTTTGGGAAAGAGGCAAGGTCTTTTATTGCGTATGGTATTCCATGAAGTTCTCCTCTATACATACCTTTTTTGATCTCATCATCTGCATTCTCAGCTTGTTTTAAAGCTAATTTCTCCGTTATGGTAATAAATGCATTTAGTTTTTTATCAAATAATTTGATTCTTTCAAGATATATTTTGGTAAGTTCTAATGAAGATATTATTTGGTTTTTTATTAGATAGGAAAGTTCACCAATACTTAAAAAAGGAATATCTTTTTTATTACTTGGTAGTTTTGTTTTAATATCCTCAAACGTATATTTCGTTTTTTTTGACCGCATGTTATTAACTGAAAAATTAAAGGCAGGCACATTATCTTTTGTTAAATTATACTCCCTCATATTAACATAAGAATTTTTATTTCTTATCACATATGGGGCCATAGTTTGAATGTCTTTTTCATTGAAAGTTACTCCTGACAACCTTAAAGCTTTTTTGATATCATTTACAGATATATCCTTTTTTTGAATTAACAAAAAAGAAGAAGTTATAAGGAAAAATAACCCCAAATAAAATTTAATTTTATTTTTCATTAAAATTTTTTAATCTAATATACATATTAGTTTTTATTGATTATATTTTTTGTCAAAATTGGAAGGAATAAACAAAGTTTTTTTATTGGACGCTATGGCTCTTATTTATAGGGCCCACTTTGCATTTAGCAAAAACCCAATAGTTAATTCTAAAGGTCTAAACACAAGTGCTGTCTACGGTTTTTTGAATACGCTCTTAGAGCTAATTAATAAAGAGAAACCAACTCATTTTGCAGTGGCCTTTGACACTAAAGCCCCAACATTTAGGTCTGATATTTTTACAGAATATAAAGCAAATAGAGAAAGACAACCGGAAGATATTCAAGTAGCAATTCCTATAATTAAAAAATTCCTTACCCATCTAAACATTCAAATTGTTGAAAAAGATGGATTTGAAGCGGATGATGTAATTGGCACATTGTCATATCAGATATCAAAAGAAAATAACACTAAGGTTTTTATGATGACTCCTGATAAAGATTTTGCACAACTTGTAAAAGACAACGTGTTTTTATATAAACCAGCATTTATGGGTAGGGGTGTGGATATCTTAGGGGTTGATGAGGTTTTACAGAAGTTTCAAATTGAAAGAGTTGACCAGGTAATAGACTTTTTAGGTCTTCAAGGAGACAGCGTAGACAACATCCCAGGTGTCCCAGGTGTAGGTCCAAAAACAGCTCAAAAGCTGTTAAAAGAATACGGTAGTATAGAAGGAATTATTGATCATAAAAATGAAATAAAAGGTTCCGTTGGTATAAAAATACAGGAAAACACTCAATCAGCTTTAATGTCAAAAGAACTTGCGATTATTAAAACTGATGTTCCTTTGAATATAAAACTAAATGATTTAAAAATAAAAAAAGCTAACAGTAAAGACCTTAATTTTCTTTTGGATGAAATGGAATTTAGGACCATTAAAAACAGAATGGTTTCTTCGGGGATTTTATTGGAAGAAGAGGGCCAATTGAGTTTTTTTAATGACGAGAAACCTAAGAAAAAAAAAGAAGTAAAATACAGTCTAATAACAGAAAAAGAGTTAGATGCTTTTTTGGCAAAATTAAAACCAGAAAAAGTACTATGTGTTGATACCGAAACGTCTAGTTTAAATATTCAAGAAGCTGAATTAGCAGGTATTGCATTAAGCTTCAAAGAAAATGAAGGTTATTATATACCAACACTAGAAAACGCAGAAGGTATTATTAATAAAATTAAACCATTTTTAGAAAACCCAGAAGTTAAAATAATAGGACATAACCTTAAATACGACATTCAGGTATTAAGAAAATTTGGGATATACATTTCTGGTAATGTGTTTGACACGATGATAGCTCACTATTTAATTAATCCGGAGTCTAGCCATAAATTAGATGTTTTGTCTGAAAATTATTTAAACCATAAATGTATACCGATTGAGGAAGTTATTGGAAAGGCTGGTGTCAACCAAAAAAAGATGACAGACTTAGACCCAAAAGAAGTTTACTATTATGCTTGTGAGGACGCTGATATAACTTTTACTCTAAAAAGTATTTTAGAAAAAGAATTAGAAGATAATAAGTTATCAAAATTATTTTATGATGTTGAGCTTCCTTTAATGTTTGTTTTGTGTTCAATGGAATCTAATGGGGTAAATATAGATATTGATTTTTTAGATCAAATGTCAAAGAAGCTATCAAAGTTAATTGATGAAACTCAATCTAAGGTTTTTGAAATTTCAGGTGAGAGTTTTAATATTTCATCTCCTAAACAACTTGGCCTTATTCTTTTTGAAAAATTAAAAATTGATGAAAACCCTAAAAAAACAAAGTCAGGTCAATATTCAACAGGCGAAGAAATTCTTTTAAAGCTTTCAAAAAAAAATAAAATCGTTGATCTTATATTAGAATATAGGGAGTACAAGAAACTTCTTTCTACATATATAAACGCACTACCTGAAATGGTATCTTTATCTGATAGGTTAATTCACACAGACTATGCTCAAGCAGTAACTGCTACAGGAAGATTAAGCTCAAATAAGCCAAACCTCCAAAATATTCCTATTAGAACAACATTAGGAAGGGAAACACGGTCTGCTTTTATTTCTAGAAATGACGGAGATTTTATTTTGGCTGCAGATTATTCACAAATAGAACTTAGAATAATAGCGGCATTTAGCGGAGACCCAGAAATGATTGACGCCTTTAAAAAGGAAAAAGACATTCATTCTATTACAGCTTCTAAAGTTTTTAATGTGCCTTTAAACGAGGTTTCAGGCGATATGAGAAGAAGAGCAAAAGAGGTTAATTTTGGTATAATTTATGGAATTTCTCCATTTGGACTATCTCAAAATCTAGATATTCCAAGGTCTGAAGCAAAAGAAATAATAGACTCTTATTTTACAGAGTTTAAATTAGTAAAAGAATACATGGACAATTCTATAAAAAAAGCAAAAGACAAAAAATATGTAGAAACCATATTAGGAAGAAAGCGATACTTAAGAGATATAGACTCAAGAAACTTTACATTAAGAGGGTTTGCTGAAAGAAACGCTATTAACTCACCAATCCAAGGAAGTGCAGCAGACATAATTAAGTTGGCTATGATTAAAATTTCTGATTGGATGCGCACCGAAGACCTTAAATCAAAAATGATTATGCAGGTACATGATGAGTTGGTTTTTGATGTTGTTAAATCTGAAAAAGATAAAATGGAGAAAAATGTTAAAAAAATTATGGAGAACATCATTGAGTTTGATGTTCCTTTAACCGTTGAAATAGGCACAGGTAAAACATGGCTAGAGGCACATTAGATATAGATACGTATAGATCAGAAATTTTGTCTGCTCATGATAGAATTAAACCTTATATACATAAGACACCACTATTATGTTCTAATGCCATAAACAAAAAAGCAGGATGTGAAATCTATTTTAAGTGTGAAAATTTTCAAAAGATTGGAGCTTTCAAGATGAGAGGAGCAATAAATGCGGTGCTATCTTATTCTTTAACAAAAAGAAGAAAAGGTTTTGTTACCCACTCATCAGGGAACCACGCTCAGGCGGTTGCTCTTTCATCTAAAATTGTTAATTCAAAAGCGCATATTGTAATGCCAAAAGGAGCACCCAAAATTAAAGTTGTTGCTGTGAAAGGGTATGGTGCTCAGGTTTATTTGTGTGATAATAATGAAAAGTCGAGAATTGATACTTGCAAAAAAATTATTAATAAAACTGACGCTAATTTTATACATCCGTTTGATAACGAAGATGTGATAAGCGGTCAAGCCTCTTGTGCTAAGGAAATTTTTGAAGAAGAAAATGGGTTTGATTTTATTATTTGCCCTGTTGGTGGAGGCGGGCTTGCGTCTGGAACAATTTTGTCAACAAAAATTTTTTCACCTT
>CETI01245630.1_pt1 | contig 24908 bp, 8 predicted proteins | sample 361441 | NCBI WGS metagenome assembly CETI01 (sample SAMEA2622478, study PRJEB7988) | marine metagenome | biome: marine biome (ENVO:00000447); feature: deep chlorophyll maximum layer (ENVO:xxxxxxxx); material: "saline water (ENVO:00002010), including plankton (ENVO:xxxxxxxx)" | depth 90 m | reverse complement strand
CTGTGACTGGTGATAAGGATGCTGTTAAAACTGTTAAGGATGGGGATGAGAGTGATGATGGAAATGCGACTGATGGTGCTAGAATTGCTGCACTTCCAACGAAGGAGGTTGCAGATCTTCAACAATTGGATAATTCTAAATTGATTTCATTATTAACTGCAGCAGTTCAGGAACTATCTGCAAAGAATGATGCACTTGAAGCGAGGATAGCAGCCTTAGAATCTTAATGATTAGAAACCACTTTAGTAATGATATAAATGATCGGATTCTTAATATTGTTGGAGACATTATTCCAACAATAAAGGGTGATTACAAGTGTTCTAATAAAAGTGGTCGTGATTGGCAGTATAATTTATCCAAAGAGTATCTTGATGGGATTCAGAATCCACTTAATGTTAGTGCGAACCAATGTTTTTTTAAATTTGATAAGGTATTGGTTAGAGATAATTTAGTTCCTTTGATTCGGGAACTGTATCCTGATAAGAAGATAAAAACCAGTGGGCATTTTCATTATCCAGATAAAGGTTACATGGGTTGGCATACAAATTGTAAGAGACCATGTAGAAGAATGTATATTACATATGCATCTGAAGATAAGAAATCATTCTTTAGATATCTTAAGAATGGAGAAGTGATTACTGATTATGATGATAAAGGAATTACTATTCGTGAATTTGATATACCTAAACCCCCAGATTATTTCTGGCATTGTGTGGGTAGTGAATGTGATAGATATAGTTTTGGATTTAGGATAAAGGATATTCCAGAAACTAAATAGAATTTAATATGATTTACTGAAACCAAAATCGACTTTTTATTCCAAAAATCGGGCAAAAAAAACTCAGGGTATTTTTTGGTGAAATACCCTTTTCGATTAACTTTGATAAATAAATCAGAAGAAAAATTAGTGTGCTAATACAATGCCTCTTTCTAGGTTAGAAAACTTTCTGATTAATACGGATGGAAATATTCTTTATGTTAATCCATCTGACTTGGATGCGACAGATAGTTTTGATAATAAAGGTAATTCGTTAACCAGACCTTTTAAAACAATCCAAAGGGCATTGTTAGAGGCTGCAAGATTTGCTTATCAGTCAGGTCAAAATAATGATAGGTTCGATAGGACGACTATCTTACTATATCCTGGTGAGCATATCATTGATAATAGACCAGGACTTTCCATTGCAGAAGATAGTGGAGTAAAGTATTATGATGTCACAGGGTCAGTAGAAAGCACGAGTGCAACATATTTAGATTTAAGTAATTCAACAATTTTTGATTTAAATAACTCTGATAATATTCTTGCTAAGTTTAACTCAGTACATGGTGGAGTTATTGTACCTAAAGGTACATCGATTGTTGGTTTTGATTTAAGAAAGACAAAGGTAAGACCACTTTATGTTCCAAATCCTGATGTAGATGATAGTAATGTAGCAAGATCAGCAATATTTCGTGTAACTGGTGGTTGTTATTTCTGGCAATTCAGTATTTTTGATGCAAATCAAGCAGTATATTACAGTAAGAACTTTAATGAGAAGAGAAATCCTGCAATATCTCATCATAAATTAACTGCATTTGAGTATGCGGATGGATTAAACAAAGAAGATTTAACTGGAACTAGTGATCTTCAACAGTATTACTATAAGTTGATGAATGCTTATGGTGCAAATACTGGTAATAGAACTATACCTAATTTCCCAACGTTCAAAGATTTTGAACCAAATACTTCTGAATTTAAAATTGTTGGTGATCTTAGATCTGATGATAATAGTATTCAATCATTGACATCTAGTGGAACAGTTGCAACTGTTACTACAATAAATGCACATGGTTTGACAGTTGATGATCCTGTTCGTATTGCTGGTATTAGTTCTACTCTTTATGAAGGAAGTTATAGAGTATCTGGAATTAGTAGTGAGAGACAATTCAGTTATGTTTTACTTGATGATGCAAATGATGATGTAATTAATCCTACCTCTACTTCCAAAGTTGTTATAGAAGCTGATAATGTTACAGGTGCATCACCATATATCTTTAACTGTTCATTGAGATCTGTCTATGGTATGTGTGGAATGCATTGTGATGGATCGAAAGCAACTGGATTTAAATCTATGGTTGTTGCCCAGTTTACTGGTATTGGTCTACAGAAAGATGATAATGCATTTGTAATTTATAATAAGACAACTGGTGACTATGATACAAGTGCCACTGTTGGTTCTGGTGTCAAGAAACCACTTTATATAAATCAGGATGCAATTTATAGAACTAGGTATAAGAACTACCATATTAAAGCAACTAATGATGCTGTAATTCAGGCAGTTTCAACATTTGCTATTGGATTTGCTAATCATTTTGTATCAGAGTCTGGTGGTGAGCAGTCTATTACAAACTCTAACTCAAACTTTGGTGCTAAAGCTTTAATTTCTCATGGATTTAGAAAGAATTCATTTGATCGTGATGATACAGGTTACATTACTCATATTGTTCCCCCAAAAGACATACAGAATACGGAAATTAATGTCATTTGGAGACTTTTGGATCCTTCATTGATGGCAGAAAATATTGGTGCTGGAGGAACATCTAAATTGTATATTGATGGTGCAACAGATAAAGATAATCCACCAAATAATATTACTAATGGATTTAGAGTCGGTTCTAAGAAAGATGAAAAGGTTTATATTGATACTCTTGCTGGTGGTGCAAACGTCACCTATGAAAGTCCTATCGTAATGACAGCACCTTCTGGTGAAGGTCCAAGTTCGGAGAAGAGATTCAATGTTGCAAGAACAGCAACACAAACTAATGATATTACATCTAATGAATTAACATTAGTTGGTACTCATAACTTCTTTAGTGGAGAATCAGTAAGGGTTTATAGTGATGATGGTAGAGTTCCAGATGGTTTAGAGAATGGAAGTTTATATTATGTTGTTAGTACTGGTACAAGCACCATTAAATTAGCAACTACATTCAATAATGCTCTTGCTGGAACACCTGTGGTTACCATTAGTAATCAGAAAGGTGGTGTTGTAAGTCTAGTAAGTAGAGTAACTGATAAGTTGCCTGGTGAGTTCGGTCATCCAATTCAATGGGATACTGGCAAATCTAATTGGTATATTACTGGTACAGATACAACAAATACTAATTCAATCTATGAAGGAATTGTTGGATTTTCTACAGATATTGCAGCAAATAACTCCTCATTATATGTAAGAAGAGTACCAGAGACTCGTGCTTTATCTGATCGTATTTACAAATTACGTTATGTTATTCCTAGCAGTTATACTAGTACTATTGCTAAGAAACCAGAAAAGAATTATATTCTTCAAGAATCAAAAACTGTTGGAGAGGAATCTACAATTCAGAATGTAATTTCTAATCGTAACCCAAGAATTATTTCAGGTATCACTACTGATAGTGCTAATGCTTATCAGGCTAATGTGGTTTCTGAAACTCCACATGGACTTAGTATTGGAGATAAAGTACGCATTAAGAATGTAAAGAGTACTACTAATACAACTGGATTACATGATGAAGGTTATAATGGATATTATTCAGTAACAAAAGTAACCTCAACAAGAGGTTTTAGTTATATAAGTTCAAATCTTGGTGGAACATTTGATAATACTCTTCGTAATTTACGTATTACTGGTGGTCAGGGAGCATCTTTACCAGCATTTGAAAGAAATGAATATGATACAACATATACTATTCAGGAAGTAGAAACACTTCAAGATTATGTTTCTGGTAGTCAGGATGGAATCTATTATCTAACTTGCTTACTTGGTAATGTTAGACCAACAGTATCTGAGTATTCTAATCTTAAATTTAAGCAAAATATTACTCAACTTTATCCTACAGTTGATAAGGATAATGCGACTAATGATCCTCAACAATCAGTAACTGCTGCTTCTAACAGTCTTATTGGTAAGGTTATTGTAAATGATCCTTTGAATAGTATTACAAAAGAAACAGCAATTAATTATCTAAGGGATAATAGAGTTGGATATGCAGTTACTTTTGCAGAGAGTAAGCATTCTGGTATAACAACTGTATTCTCTGATACTAATCATAGTTTAAACAGTGTTACCAATGTGTCAATCACTACACAAGGTGTTGGATATTCACCTTCAGCTGGTGTTGCAACTGAATACTATAATGCAAATTTAGTTGGTACTAATATTGTTGGTGATTCAGCAACTGCAAATGTTGTAGTAAGTACTGCTGGAGCAATTACTGCGGTTCAGATTGTAGACGGTGGTTCTGCATATGGTATTGGTAATACAATGGTTGTTTCTGTACCTAGTTTGACTGGTGGTGTTACAACAAATGCTATTGTTGAAGTAACAGGTATTAGTAATAATATTGGTGATGTTGTTCAAGTTATAGGTGTTGGTACTCTCGATGATCGTAATAATGGATATGATGGTGCGTATAAGATAACAGATATACCAAGTGCTAAGTCAGTTACTTATACAAATGTTTCAGTAGGACAAACTATAGGATCTAATGTTGGTATCTACACTGGACCTGTAGGTGTAACAACTGGTATTTTCTTTGTTACTGATGAAGCAGTTGGATTCTCAGAAATAGTTGGTGTTGCCAATACTTCAGTTTCTGGTATTGTTACCGTTACGACTAATAAGGCTCACGGTTTATCTGTAGGTAATAGGATTCAGATTGCTGGTCTTGTGGGAACTGCAGCAACCGTTTATAATGGATATAGTTTTATTGTTAAGGAAAAGGTTGGACTAACTAAATTTACATTTAATTCTACCATCGGTATTCCTACAACTGGAGAAACTGGTGCAGAAGTTTATAAATTAGGTCTTGAATCATATGGACAAAGTGATTCACTAGAAATGGAAAATATTTCTGAGAATTTAATACCTCTAACTGCAGGTATTAGTACTACAATGACTGCTGGTATTAATACTGCTAATACTAATACTACTTTAACACTAAGCAGTTATGTTGGAATGAGTACTGGTGATTTCTTACAGGTTGATAATGAAGTAATGAGAATTAAGAGTAAGTCTCTTGCGAATGGTAATGATGTAACTGTTATTCGAGGTGTATTGGGAACCAAGTCTGTTGCTCATGATGATGGATCAGTTGTTAGGAATATTAAAGTAGTTCCATCAGAGACTCATAGATTCTCTAGTGTCCGTGCTTCTGGTCATACATTTGAGTATGTTGGTTATGGGCCAGGGAACTACTCAACTGCACTACCAGTTAAACAAACAAGAGCATTAACTGCTGAAGAAGAAATACTATCTAATTCCAAGGAAGAGAATGGTGGTGTTGTATTCTACTCTGGTATGAATGATCGTGGAGATTTCTTCACTGGAGAAAGAGCAACTGCAAGAGAGAATTTCCTTGGAGAACTTACAGATGATTCAGCAACAGCAACATTTGATGATGTTTATATAAGAAATACATTACGTGTTGGTGGTGGTCCTAATCGTAACTTGCCATCTGAGTTCAGTGGTCCTGTTAACTTCACTAATAAGTTGACATCTACTTCATTAGAAGGTATTGAAGCACTTAAGATAGCAATTAAAGGAACTGCACTTAATAATCCATACTTTGTAGTTGGTCCAGAAGCAAATCCTTCATTTGTTATTAACAAAGCAAGTCAGTTTGTTGGTATTAAGAATGCATCACCTGCATACGAGTTGGATGTTAATGGATCAATTCGTGCTAACGTTTATGAGAACTTTAAGTTAAGTGATTTGCCTATAGGTGTTGATGAAGAAGTTACTTTCGGTAGAAATAAAGTTCTTAAAGTTAACAATGCTGGAACAGGTTATGAACTAGTTGACCCACATGAATTAGATGCATATAGATTAAGAAGTTATAATATTAGTAATGACGGTTCTGTTTATTCAGGTATGGGAGCAATTGTTGATAGTAAATTAGTAATCAGTGGTATATCAACTGCTAAATTTAATATTGGTGAAAGAGTTAAGATGTTTGGTGTTACCAAATCATCTGATACCGTAACTGTTGATGATCCTGTACTTGGAAGTACTGTTAATATTGCATCAGTTCCGACAACTGGTGCTGATACCACAATGACATATTATTACTGGAAAACACAGTATCATATGAGAAATGGTAAGGTTGGTATTTCTTCTCAGATTTCTCCAACAGGAACTTATGTAGGAACTGGTGCAAGACCAGGAATTGCTAACACCACTTTGGATAATTTCAATGATTTAGAACATAATGTTCTAAGTCTAAGTAGAACGGATGCTAATCATGGTCTTTTAATCTATCGTCAAAACTACACTGGTTCAGGAACTGAAGTAAATGCAGATCGTGGCCAAGCAAAATTGATTGCTGTTTTGGGACAAAAGGAATTGGGTTCTGATACTGCTAATATTACATGGAAAGATTATGGAGTTTATGAGCAAACAGAATGGTCTGCTAAAGGAACTGTTAATGAATTTATTGGATTCCATACCAGTACTGTTGCAACTAATCAAATTCACTTCCCATGTATTGGTACAGAAGGACAAAGAAGGGGATGGGATATTGATTCAGTTACTGCAATAGGATCTAATTCTATTACTGTAAGTGGTAATTATCTACTTAATGATGAACCAGTTGGATTTGGAACTACTGCAGTTGTTAAAGTGGTTCATGAGAATACTAAAGCACTTGCTGAAGCAATTGCTGATACTGTTGCATCAGGTGGTAATTATCTAGATCTTCCTAGTGGAACATACTTATCAAATCAGATTGTGATTCCTACAAACTTTACTCTTACTGGTGAAGGTAAAAATACATTCTTAAAGCAACAGTATTATGCAACTGATCAGACTGATCTAGGTAGTTCTGGTGGAACGACATTACCTTTTGATGGAACCTTTATTGGTATTGGTTCTACAATTGCTAAGGATGTTACAATATCCAATTTAACGATTGATGGTAACGGTAGTAATAACCTTACATTTGTACAAGATGTAGATAATTATCTTGTTTATATGAGACATATTGACTCAGCACTATTCAAAGATATTGAAATTAGAAATACTCCAGCTAGTGGATTATTCCTTAGAGATTCCAATAGAGTTTCAGTAGAAAATTCTACTTTTGTTGATGGTGGTCAAACAGATAGATTCCCATTCCAACCATTAGATGCTCAGAATTCTAGTGTTATTAGAGTTAATGATAACCTCTTTGAGAATTATCCTGGTCCAGTTGATCTTTCAGTAACTACTGTTGTTTCTACTGGTGGTAACATTATTAGAAATTGTGGTAGTGGTCTAGAGGCTTATGCAACTGGTAAGATTACTACACAGAATAATATTATTCTTGGACCATCTGATGAATGGATTCCATCTCCAGATATCTATGATAGTGATTGGGATTCAATCAATGTCACTATTGAAGTTGGTAAGAATTTTGAAGGACCAAAACTATTGTATCTTGAGGATGGAGAACCCAAAAATATTAGTGACCCTAAAGTTTCAATCGTTGCTGGAATCGGTACAATGATTGGATTGTATAGTACAACTACTACAACAACTCTTGGAGAAAAATTCCTCGACTTCGATATCTTAACTCAAGATACTGAAGCAGATGGAACAGGTAGAGATAATGGTTATATCCAACTTCATATGCCACCAAGAACAGAGGGTGTACTTCGTGGAGTCAATGCAGGAACATATGCTCTTGCTGGATCTGGATCTTCTGCTTTAGGATATGAGATTGTTGGTACTGGTTTCTTAGATCAACCATCAGGATTCGGAACTTACGTTGGTATTAAGACTGGATTCTGGGCAAATAATGATATAGAACCTGCAGTTGGTACTGGTTGTACTCAGTATATTGTTACCTTAACTACTCCTGGACAGATTAGTGGAATTTGCACAGGAGACATCGTTAAATTACCAGGACATCAAATGAGTCCAAACATAAGTTCCACAGAACTAACGGTTCAGAAAAAATGGGATGTAAATCCAACTGATCAGAGAGTAGTATTGACCACACCTAACCCACCAACTTCCTATACTTCTATAAGTAACGGAGTAGAGAAGGGATATATATCTATAAGGAAAGTATTCACCATCGCCAAAGGAAGAGTCGGAGTCGAGTAAACATGGCAGACAACACTAATGTTAATAATAATGCGGCTGTCACAGTCGTAGGTAGAACTGCTCCAGTTCCTCCTGGTCAACAGAAAGCGGAGAAATCCATTCCTGTTGTTATTGCTAGTGACCAGTCAACTATACCAGTTGCGGAACAAAATAAAGTTGCATCTGAAGTTGCACTATCACTTCTAGGTATACCAAGATCTGAAGTTGCTCTTGGTATCTTTGCAGACGTTAACACTTATGATGTTAACCCTTCAGAATGGACCGCAGAACCTGAACAGTTTGCAACAGTTGATACTTCTACTGGTAAGTATGCTGGTATTACTCAAGATATGGGATGGGGTCTGACTCACGTTCCTGAAGAGTCTGGTGCGCTTTTAGAAGCACCTTCCGATGAACATGCTGTCCTAACTTCAAAACGTTTTTTCAGGTATCAGCCTGGTCGTGTTTCTGCTGCTACATTTGGTGTTAAAACTACTATACAGAATGTTCAATCTACTGATAGTAACGTTGTAGATACTTCAGATATTGGATCTGCAATTAAAAATCCATGTGTTCGTAAGTATGGTATATTCGATAACTATGATGGATATTATTGGGAAACAAGAAATAATGGGCAAGGAGATAATTTCAGTGTAGTAAGAAGAACACAATCAGTTTTATTCAATAATCCAGTTGATTTTTCAAATACTAAAACTCCTGGACAAACAGCAGACTATGGAGCAACTAATCCATTAGATTTATTAGCACCAAGAGGAAACGAAACTCCTGATGATAGGGAAGGTCAACCTAATGCAACAGGTGGTACATATCCAAGCGGATTCGATTCAACTCCTGCAGGATATGAAAACGTAAAACTTGGAGATCTCTGCATTTACAGAGACAACTTAATGCTTACTCATGCTGGTTGTTATGATACCTCACTTTTACAAGAGAAAGTAGAAGTAAGTATTACATCAACTCTTGATAATGTACTTTATTCTAGTGTTGGTCTTGGTGTAAGTGTTCATAGTACTAATTATGACATTGATAGTGGATTGATGACAGTATATACTCATGGTACTCATGGGTTTGGTGAAGGTAAGTACTTAACCTTGGGCGGTATTGGTATGACTTGCCAATACAGTTATACTAATACTGGTGATGCTAATCCTAAAGCAGGTGGTGTTAAAACATATGCAAACAGAACATATGGATATAATGTTCAGACTGTAGGTACAACAACTTCATTCATTGTTAATGTTGGTGTTTCAACTGTTCCTACTTTCTATTATTCTGGTGGTCATGCTATTGGACTTTCTACTAACCAGTATGTAAGTTACTCTAAGAAGAGTAATGATAATCCTCTTACTGGATTGGCTGATGATAACATCTATAAAGTTTCTGCAGTTACTTATGATTATCCAACTGGTATTACTTCAGTAATGTTGAGGACATTGGATACTGGTTCTGGTGAAAATGCTCTTACTGTATCAGATGTAAATGCTGCTTCAATGGCAACGGGACATGTATTGGTTACTCCCGTTCCATTCATACAACCAACTGCTAATGATGTGTTAGGAAACAGTACCAATATGTATAGTACCGTTAAACCATCTGGTATGTTCCCATACATGTATGAATCTTCGGATGGAACACAGGAAGGTTATGTTGATACAAGTTTACCTGTTGGATCCACTGGAACAATTGAAGCACAAATTAATGCACTTAATACTTTCTACAGGGATTGGGTCAATCAGAATGTTAAGAAAGAATATTGGAATGTTTATGAGTATCGTGTACCACGTTCAAGATTTAGTGGTGATAGATTAGACGGATCAACTGCTGAATTACTTTATAGTGATGTTTCTGCTGATAAGAGAGCAGGTTCAACTGTTATTGATGAAGCAACTGGTGAGGAGAAGGAAGATACCAGTTTATGGAACCTTGAATTCGACAAGGTTACCATGTACAAGATCGAATTCTCATGGTATGGTGCTGTTGGTGCTCTATTCCTTGCGTATGTCCCTGTAAGCAGTGGAGAAGCACGTTGGATACGTGTACACCATTTGAGAGCATCTAACCAGTTAAAGGCATCTTCACTGGGTAATGCTACTCTTCCAATTACATACATGATTTATGGTGGAGGTAATTCAAATAAATTTGGTTATGCAGATACAAAGAGAACACCAACTGCATTTGGATATGGTTCTAGTTCAGAGCATATTATCAAGTATGGTGCTTCATACTACATTGATGGTGGTGACCGTGGTACTGTTAAACTATTCAGTTACGGAACACCAACTGATATAGAAGTATTTGGTTCAAAGAGGAACTTTGAAACTAGTACCAACTTAGGAAGTGATACTGGTAAAGTTAACTTAACTAATTCTGTTTCCTCTGTTGCTGATCCTTATATTGAAGTTGGATCTGCAACTGGACTTTCAACTTCATTCTATGTTGGTGCAAAGGTTATCACTGGTAATGTAATGGATCAGAATATTGAAGTTACTTATGTTGATATTGCAAATAAGAAATTACATATAAACACTCCAATTAGTACTGCTGGTTCTGTTGTTGCGAATGTTGATATTATTGTTAATCGTCCTACTCCTGTTATTGGTCTTAAGTGTAGAGACTTTATTCAAAGTAGTACAGGTAAGAGTGTAAGAAATAGAACTCAGGTATATCCAACCAGACTTTCGACTGGTTCGACTGCAATGATCAAACTTGATCTTCTTAAGTCTCCCAAGTTCCAAACAGAGGCTAAAGTAACATCATCTACTCCTCCTTCATTGGTTAATAATCCTGATGCAACAACAGGAACTCATACAAACCATTGGAACATTGGTAAGAGAGGAAAACCAACAAAGATTAGTATTACTCAGGTAAGTTATACTGGAGCACATACTACTGTTCTTGCTGAATCTAGTCTGACTGATATGGTTTATGTTGAAACTGCTAGTGGTAGTGCTTCTCAAGGAGATACACCTGATGTTAGTAACGTAACATATAACTCATCCAATGGTCAGTTAACATTTACATTTGGTTCAGCTCATAATATAGGTGCTGGAACCATTAGATTGAAGAAAGAATCTATTGCATTGACATGTAAATTAGATGCTACTGCTGCAAGTCCTAATGGTGTTAGTATCAAGAGATATCCTCGTACAATTGACCCATGTTTTGATGGTAAGGGTTGTGATGGTAGTACATTCTCTGGAACTATTTCAGGTGATGGAAATTATAGTAGACCTTTAACTATTGCTAACGTAACTGCAAGTGGATTTACTGTTAATATAACAAGTTCTTCTAATACATCAACAGCATCTCTTGCTGAGTATATTAGATCGGATGATCCTATTAAGGGAGTCTATGGATACTTTAGAGGGTATTATGAGAATGATCCATCTAAGAAGAGGATTTCTGTTTTAGGATATCTTGAGAATCGTGATCTTGATAGAACTAGAGAAATTACTGATGGTGGTTTCTATTTCTCTGCTTTAGATGCTACTAATGATAATATTGTATTAGAGTCAGGTAGTCAGTTCTTATATGAATCACATAGCACTCCTCAAGGTGCTGGAGTCGATCCTACGACATCTGAATTCACTTTAGATCAATTATCATCTATCAAGGTAAATCCACAGAATAGAGCACCGATTCCAAAGACTGGAACAATCGTTGCAAGTCTATACATTCCTGCATCAGGAGAAGAATTTGATTTATCATCTTATTTCGATTATAATAAGGAATATCTATCATTCCCATTAACGGATTTAGTTGAAAGTTTATATCTATGTGGTTCAACTCAATCAGAATATTCTGCTGGAACAGCACATGCTTCAGTATCTGCAAGTCTCACTTGGGAGGAGCAGTGATAAATGAATGGAGGAAAAGATGTTAAGATTGGCCACGATAAACGTCCCGTTGCCATCATACCGAAGAATGAGGTAAATCTTTATAATATTGCTAATGGTGAAATTTTAACTGATGAATTTGGTAATCCTCTTATTGTTAATGTAGATCAGTTTTTTCTTAATGATGCAACTGCTGCTAGATCTACCTCAGTTGGATTTCCCGATACACCAACAGAAGGATATAGTCGTAGAGACTATAAGATAGTAGGAATATATCATACAGCACAGTATGGTACAATTGATAATGAAATATATGCTCAAGTAGGAGTTGCGGATACTGCTGGTACTACTATTAATCCAGTATCAAAAATAAAAGTTGATGATATAACAGTAGATAATGTTGGAACCTTTACTGGTGATATAGAAGCTAATGGAAATACTATTACTAATATTAATAGTATGTCCAGTATTGTTGTTGGACATACCATTACGTTAACTAGTAGTGGTTCTGGAGTAACATTGGGTAGTGGTGCAAAAGTTGAAAGTATAGGTACATCACAGGTTGCACTTGATAAAAATTTTGAGGGTACTGGAGGTTCTACTGGTCAGTCTTTTAAAGTTGGTCTTTCTACTAGTAGATTACCTATTATTAACTGGCCTTATCTTGAAGTTGTTCCTGCTACTGGAGCACCACATGCTTCTGTTAATCCAGCAGCTCTTGTAGACAGTCACAGAGTGTATGGGCATAATATTGGTATAGGAGTTAGTGTAGGAGATTTAGTCGAAGGAAATCATATTCCAAATGGAACATTTGTAACAGAAGTTAGTACTGATAATAATAGACTGACTATTTCTGAAGATATTAATGGTGGTTCTTTTACGGATAAACTTAGATTTAGAAGTGAACGTAAAACAAGTAGGAAAGCAGATAATGTTTGGAAGATAGCAGAAGTATTTGCAGAGAGTAGTGAAGTTAGTACTACTTTGCTTGGTGTAAACAGAGCAGAAACTCAACTGAGTTTATTTTCTAATGTATCTTCTTATGGATTGGATAGTAATGAATTTGAATATTACACCTGGAATACTGGACATGGATATAGATCATGGAATGAGAGAGCAAATAAAACATATGGTAAACGTTACTTAGCAAAGATAACAGAAGAGACTCAAGAATCTGCTATACAATTGGCAGCTTTCCCACCACCATATTCTTTTCCTTTTGGTCCAAAATTTGCAAGGATTGGTCTTTACAATCCAACTCTATTTAATCAATACATATCTTTTATTCAATTGGGTAATGATCTTTATGATTATTATGATACTGGTGCTGGAGCATCGCAGGGTTATCCAGCAAGTTGGAAAGCTAAATTCTTAAGTAAATCATTTGTTAGAGTTATTGCTGGTGATGTATTTTATGACAAGAATGAAGATTCAGTAAATCAATTTACTGAAGCATTCGGTAGAATTGATATATGGACAGATACGTGGAGAGAGATTTCGGAAGGTAGTACTATAACTGATCCAGTTACGGGTCAATATTTTGATTTTGCGACGGTAAGTACTACTCTTGGTACACCATATGATTCAAGTAATACTAGACCAGGATATTCTAATTCTGATCGAAGATTTGGAGCATTACAATCAAGACGAGTTTTTAGATATCAACCAGGTAGAATTTCTGGATTTACTTTTGGTTTAAAATCATCAGTAGAACCAGTTCCTGGTCTCACATTGGAGTGGGGGATAGCGAATCCAACAGACCAATATATGTTCAGGATATATGCAGGACAACTTTCTATTATTCGTAGAAGTAGTATTCCATTGGAACCTTCTGTGTTAAGAAGAAATGGATTTGATACTACTCAAACTACAACTATAATAGCAGGATCAACATATAATACTATTCAACCTTATATTGGAACTAATGATCCATATGATAGCGAATCCTATTATACTCTTGAAATACCACGAGATCAATTCAATGGTGACCCATTAAATGGTAATGGTCCTTCTGGATATTTTATTAAACCAGAAAATGTTACCATGTGGAAGATTGAATTTGGTTGGTATGGTGCTATTGGTGTACGTTTCTATGCATATATTCCTGCTGGTGTTGGAGAAGCAAGATGGGTTGTAGTTCACACTTTGGTTATTGAGAACTCTCTTGGTCAACCATGTTTACGTGATTCATACTTTAGATTGAAGTATCAACTAGATATTTACAACACACAAAATATTAAAACACCACAATACCTATACAAATATGGTGCTTCATACTACATTGATGGTGGTGACGAAGGAACATCTCAAATCTATTCAGTTTCTACGGGTGAGACAGCTAACTCTGGAGAAAAACAAATTAATATTGCTAATGATACTCCTTTGATTGGTATTACCCCAAAGACTTTCATAACAAATAGCACTGGAGTTGATATTGTAAATAAAAAACTTATTATACCTACAAGTTTAAACATCACTAGTGATTCCTTAACAAGAACTAAGATTGTTAATTGTAAAGGGTGTCCTGGATTTGGACATATCTATACTCCTGGAGTTCGTGCAACAACCACTGGAAGGGATATTACAGTTGAGTTTACAGGAACAAATAATATATCAGCAACTTCTGGTGCTGTTTCTACTTTTTCACATGATGGTACTGCTAATGGATCTAGAACTACAGGAACATATACAGTAACTACTACAAGTTCGGATAGTTCTGCATCTGGTCAAGATGCTGTATTCACAGTGTCTGTTGCTGCTGATGGTACACCAACTGTTACTATAATTGGTCTCGGTAAAGGTTATGCTGTTAATGAGACAATTACAATTGCTGATTCCTCATTAGGTGGGGGTGGTGCTTCTGATGTTGTTGTAACAGTAACTGCTATTAAACCTTCTACCTATTTCTTGAAGAGTGATGAAGGGGCTAAATTAATTGCTCCTTCCATTTATAATGCATATATTGAGAAGGTTGAGGGAACTGAAACTGTTATTACTGGTGCTCCGAATCAATTTGACAGTGCAGTTATTAAAGGATTCGGACCAGGTTTGGATGGATATCCTAATTTGGATGGTAATAGATCAATTGGTGGAGCAGAAGTATACGATCATGTAACAGATAAAAACACTACAATTAATGCTGTAGGTACATACCCACATACAATTCGTTTGAGTAATTATGATGTTAATGCTGCTGCAGATTATGAAATCACAGGATCAGAAATTGATGTTCAATTTATGAATCCGCAGATTGGAGATGATTATGCTCATTATGCTGATTTCTTAATTGGATTAACTGACAATAAACCATCAGTTGATGGATCAAAAACACAATTAAATGGGTGGAATATATCATGGACTGATGCAGCAACAGGAAATGTTGGTACAGGATTGACAAGTGTATTACCAAATACTAATATTTTATATGGTGAACATACTCATGCTTATGGTGGAATGAATGAAGATGGAGTAGAAGTAAATGATGCGTGGTCTCATACTAGAGAAAGAGTTAGAATGGGAATTGATTCTAGAATACCTAGTGTTTCTGATAATGGCGGCCGTTGTTCTGTAATTAACTATAAAGTTATGGATCCATTAGCGATTACACCAATTAATCAGATTTTTGATGTTAATCCAGAAGATGAGAGTCAGACAGGTGGAATACATGCTAACAAATATTATTTAAAAAAAGAAGGAACATTTCCTGCAGCAGCAGAAATTGGTGATTTTGATGGTGGTCAAATTGCTTTATTGGAAGCAGATGGATTTACTGTTACAGAAAAGAATGTTTATTTTGTAGGAAAATCAACAACATTCATTTCGGGTTCTACTCAATATTCATATATTGAGATAAGTGCTAGTCTTGGAAGTGTAGGTGAAACTATAAATGGAATGACCGTTTATGTCAGACCTATCCAATTGAATGCAAGACGGATCCCAATTAAGCAAAAATTATATAACTATACTCCATGGCCATTATATTTGGTGATGAAATTAAAAGATAAATCGGCAATTAATAATATAACTATTAAAGAAATTAGTGGTGACAATCAAAAAACAGTGACTCCTATACTTGCTGTTCCACCTGATACAAATATATCTGTAACTAATGCTGGTGGTAAAGCAGATGTTACTGGCGCACCACCACCAAATTATATTTCAAAGGATAGATTATCTTCTGCAACTGTTGATACTCAAGACCAACAGAGATTGAGGTCTGCTGTTGTTAGGGATATTGTATATTCTGGTGCAAATGAGAGTAAAACTATTGACTTAAGTAAAACTTTTGGTGCTGATAGAAATGTCATTACTCCAGACAATCTAAATATAGAAGCAACATTTTTAATTGCACAAAAGATGGATGGTGGTGGTACTGATACTACAGGAACTGTTCAAGCAACATTGAACTACAAAGAACAATAATAAATAAAGAAAAGTATTTGATAAATGGCTAATAAAAGACCGCTAGTTATTAACACCGCTACCAATCAGATTGAAGAGATCGGTACTTCTGATACTCTTACGTGTGATGGTGGTGGTTTAACAGGAATTACTGGAACAGGTTCTGGTGTTAACGTACAAGATAGTGGAACAGCAAGAGGAACACCAGGTACACTTAATTTCGGAACTGGATTAACTGTAGCAGCTCCTGTTGGTGGTGTATCATTAATTGAGTCATCTTTTGATATTGTAAGTGATACTACTCCACAACTTGGTGGTAATTTAGATACGAACTCGAAGAATATTGTATTAGGTGATAGTAGTGGTGCAAGTGTTAATAGACTTACACTGGGTGCTGCTCCAGATATGTCCTTATATCATGATGGTACTAGTGGTAGTATAGATCTTACTAATGGTTCATTAACAGTTCGTGTTCATAATTCAAATGGTAAAGGATTTTATATAGAAGATCCTAATGGAACAGCAACCATTGCTAAGTTTGAGAAGGATGCAACTAGTGGCAAAGGTCGTTGCGAATTGATGTTTGATGGAGCCAAAACATTTGAAACTGTTGATGGTGGTGTAGATATAACTGGAACATTGGAAGTAACTGGTGTTCTGACTGCTGGTGGTCTGACATATCCAAATACAAATGGAACAAGTGGCCAACAATTGACTAGCGATGGAGCTGGTAATGTAACATGGGGAGCAGCAGGTAGTGGTGGAGGAGGAACATCACTTGGTAGTAGAACAACCAAGGCAGGAACTACTAGTACTCTTGCAGCAGCTGCATCTGCTGATTTGAATATCACTGGTGCATTTAAAGCATATGCATTATTGAAGATAGCAATCGATCATCCTGCATGGGTGGTTTTATATACGAATGATACAACAAGAACTGCTGATGATGCTAGAGCAGAAGGAACAGACCCAACTCCAGGTTCAGGTGTTCTTGCAGAAGTTCTTACAACTACTGCTGGTGCAAGTACATTTGTTATGACTCCTGGTTTGCTTGGATGGAATGATGATGGTACTCCAGCAACAACAATTTATGCAAAGGTAAAGAATAAAGATACATCATCTCGTGCGATCACAGTAACACTAACAGTTATTCAACTGGAGGCTTAAAATGGAGAAGGAGTATATTGTTACTCTTAAGAATCGTAGTGATCTAGATGATTTCTACACAGATATGGAAGCGTCTACTGGTAGTGGACATATTCCAGATCATTCATGTGATTGTAAACTTCGTAGAGAGATTAGTAGAAACACACATTACCATTTAACGGAAGCAGAAGTAATAGAATTAAGAAAAGACTCAAGGGTATTGGCAGTTGAAGAACCAGAAGAGAATAGAGGTATAGTACCAACCCCACTTTGGACTTACCCTCAAAGTGGACTGTGGGATAGATCTCCTGATAGTCCTAATGATAAAAATTGGGCCCTAAAAAGATGTATGGATGATGCCAATACTATAGCTTGGGGAAGTGAATCTCAAAGTCTTAGTCAACAGGGAGGGACTTATAATACAACAAGTTCTGGTAGAAATGTTGATGTTGTAATTTTTGATAGACATTTGGAGTTTAATCATCCAGAGTTTGCAGTTAATCCTGATGGGAGTGGTGGTAGTAGGGCAATTGCATTAGATTGGTTTGGTTCTGACTTTGCCAGTGTAAAGTCTAGTACTGGTATTACAGCATCGTCTTATACTTACGGGGGTCTTAATAGTCATGGTACTCATGTAGCAGGAACTGTTGCTGGTAATACGCAAGGTTGGGCAAGAGATGCAAACATTTATAATATAGAGTTTAGTAAAAGTAATATCGCAACAGAACCTTCTAATTGGGCTACTGTAATGTGGGATTATGTAAGATACTGGCACAATTATATCAAACCAATTAACTCTGCAACAGGAAGAAAAAATCCTACAGTAACCAATCATAGTTGGGGGTATAGTTGGACTACCAATCCATTCGTTGATAATATTACTAGTGTAACTCATCAAGGAACAACTATAGATTTAAGTAGCGAATCTCGTGCAACTAAAGTAAGGATATTGGAAGAATGTCAACTACCATCTGATAGTGATGGTTTAGCTTATTTGTCTTATCAACAACCATCAAGATATACTCCTCATGATGCAGATATTGCAGATGCAATTGCTGATGGTATAATAGTTGTTGCTGCTGGTGGTAATAGTGCATGGCCAGTGACTGTTTCTAGTGATAGTACTAATTACAGTAATTCAATTGTTCATTCTGGTGGTACAAGATATACGTGGACGGGAATGTCACCTGGTGCTGCTGATGATGTTATATGTGTTGGAGCATTTGGAGCAAAGGGAACAGGTGGAAAAGAATATAGAACAGGATTTAGTAATCATGGTAAGAGAATTGATATTTGGGCTCCTGGCCAGAATATTATGTCTTCTGGGAAGAGTGGACCTTATTCTGACCCAAGAAATTCCGTTTATAGATTATACTCGGAAAGTGGAACAAGTATGGCATCTCCTCAAGTATGTGGAGTGCTTGCTTGTTTAGCGGAACAGGAACCAAACCTAACACAAGCAGAAGCATTGCAGCATCTAGTTGAATATTCAAAGGCATCACAAATTAGTGATTATACAATTGCTTCTGAAACTAAGGGTTTTAGTATTGATGTTTATACTTCTGGTAGTTATACTTACTATACAGTTGTTGGTGCTTGTAGAAAAGAAAGTAATTCTAGTTCTTTTAATTCAGATCTTTACATGTATGTTGGAGATACTCTTCAATTCACTGTTAATGCCAGTGGACATCCATTTTATATTAAAACAGCAGCATCTACAGGAACTGGAGATCAAGTAACTACAGGAACAATTACGGGTACACAAGGAACAACTAGTGGTACATTAAGTTGGAATACTACAGGAGTATCTGCTGGAACATATTACTATCAGTGTGGTAATCATGCTAGTATGGGTGGGGAGATTCAAATCATTAGTCCCACTACTGCATCTGTAACAAATGGAGCAGATCAATATAAAGATTTTGAAAGATTAGATTTATCTAATGAGAATAATAGATTCTTACATTGTCCCAAAAAGAGACCAGATAGTGGTTCTATGTTTCCACATTCAAATCATAAAAATCGTAATGAATCTACTACTGGTGTTAAATACCCTAGATCGAATGTTACTTTCACAAAAGCGAGTTAAATAATATGGCAATTAGAAATCCTAAAATATTTGGTCTAAATGTTAGGACTCATTTAGCAGATGTTCTGAATAAAACTCAGTCATTAAGAAATATTGGTTTACCACCTTTTGATCTTGAGATTATTCGTGGGTCTGCTAATGCAGGTATGACTCGACATGATTGGATTAGTTTTTCTAGATTAAAACAACCAGTATATGAGATATTAGATAGTTATCAGCATGAATCTAGAATTTATCAAGATATTTTACGTTTAAGGGCAGGAACAGATCAGACTTTATTTGGCAACTTAGCAATCAATGGATCTTTAAGTGGTAATGCAATCAGATATAGGTATTATGATTGGGATAATGCTACTTTTAGTGTAGCAGATATATCTACTTCAAGAGTGAGTGCATGGAGTTCGACTGTTCCAGAACCAATACCAGTAACTGCTCCCATTTCATATGGTGCAAGAGTTGGAATTGCGACTGCTACAGGAGGAGGAAGACTTGATTTTGGACCATCAACTACAACTGGGCCACGATTACAAACAAGTATAGTTCCTGAAGCAAAGGAATTTGATTCGGAATTTCCTACTTCAAGAATACAAACGAAGATTGGTACTGAAACAGTATATCTTTATGCAATGAAAGGAATTCCATTTGTATTGAAGGGATTCTTTAGAAATATAAATGCTACTATTAAACTGACCAGTTTAATTAATGGTACTCCTGCCAGTTGGAAGTTTGTGGAGACTGCAAATTCAAATAGATATGTAAATTTTACTAATATAGGTGGAACAACTTCTACAGTTTATTTTAGATCTTCTTCATCAAGAGAAAGGTTTATTAAATTTTATTATAATCCAGATAATATATCTGCAATTAGTATTACATCAGCAAATATTAGAGAGTTACCACCAGTTCAATTAATTAGTTGCACTGATCTTAATTTTGCATATAATGATTTTAAATTATTTCCTAACTTTGCATTTGTTGCTCCACAATTACAGCAATTGCAAGTTCAGAGAAATCCTTTTTACTTGAGTGATATTGAATCTGAAAGATTTTTTAATGGTTTAATATTGGATAAAATTCCTAGTAATTTAAGGCATTTATATATTGAAGGGACTTTTTATGGATCTATTCGAGGTGATGGTGGATCAATTAGTGGAACTGATATTATTCCAAATAAACTGCCTAATCTAAATACCTTCCATTGTGGAAGAGGTGGTGGTGCATATTTCCATCCAGATGATTTAGATAGTAGTTGTAAGTTACCTAATATACCAAGTACTGTTACTAGTTATCAAACATATTCTAATAATTTCCAAGCAATTGGAACATCAGATTCTAGTAATGGAAATAATCAGCAACATACAAATCCTAATTTTCCAAATGGAAGTTACAATGTAGTAGATGCTCCAAATCTTACTTATATTCATATAGGTAATAATTATTATCTTCAAGATAATACTAATGCTCGATTTATTAATTTGGCAAGTAAAACTAAACTAACTCATCTTTATACTCATAGTACAGATTTGCAGATTCCTAATATGAGTAATAGTGCATCTATTCAAATTGCTTACCATTATTATATGCGTTCAGCTGGTGGTTTATTTGAGGTTAGTACATATAAGTATGACGGATGTGGTTCATTAAGTTACTTGCATTGTTATGGATCAAGACTTGATAATGATAGATTACCTAAGTTTACCAATCCAAGTTTATATTATCTTGATTTACGTTATACTAGAATTAAAGGTGGTAATCCAAATGGTGATGAATCTAACGTAATTCATTCTGATACTTTTCAAGATTGTACAGAAATGGGTTACTGTATGATAGATTCTGGAAATCTTTTATCTAGTCCTATACATCCAAATGCTTTTATAAATTGTACTAATCTTTATTATTGGTGGTACCGTTCTTATGGAGCAACAGGTGGATCGCTTCCTACCCTTACTACATGTTCTAATTTGAGGTATATTTGGGCCCAACAAAATAATTTTAGTGGTGGAGTTCCTTACTTCACAACTAATACTAATCTTTATTATATGAGATTATCGCATAATGCTTTTACTGGTCAGATTCCTGGATTTAAAAATCTTAATAATCTTCGATACATTTACTTGTATAATAATCAGTTTACTTCGATGCAAGAATTGGGATCTCTTCCTTCGTTATATACATTTGAAGTACATAATAATCAAATAGCAGGTGAGATTCCTGACTTTAGTGCATGTCCTAATCTTTATTATTTGATTATGTTTAATAATCAGTTTGATAGTTATAAACCAGGAGCATTTGCTAAAAATTATAGAATACGATATATAGATTTATCAAATAATAATTTAAACCAAACAGCAGTGGATCAACTTCTTTCTGATCTATTTGATAATTGGTCTGATTATAATCGTGGAGGAGTTACTATTAATTTACGTGGAAATGATACTCCAAGTGAAGAGGGATTGGAGAATGTAACAATTTTAAGATCCAAAGGATGGTCAATTACGATTAATTAAAATGGCAATTGCAAACCAAGGCTATAGAGTCGATTTAAATTTAAAAGAAACTCCAACTGATATTCTAGCATTAGATAACCTTGCTGGTGCAGGTATTGCTGATGACTTAAGGAGACTTCAAAATAATTTAAGAAATACATCAAAGATTGGTTTTAATACTGTAGATGGTGCTGGATTTTATAATTCTTCATACGATAGACCATTAGAAATAACATCATTAGAATCAAATGGAACAGAGGAATTTTTGAGTGAAAGATTATATAGTAACACAACAATAACATTAGAAACAAATCCAACATATTTAATTAATTTTGGTGATTTAGTAGTAATACAAAATGTTACTGGTGGTGATATAGAAGGTTCAGGTACTACTGGTACGGGTCATACTATTTTTAATGGAGAGTATAGTGTTACTGCAGTCGGAGTAGGGAATACTTTTATTAGATGTGTTAATGCAGGAGTTGCAGGTACAATAACAAATCCAAATATTTCATCAGCACAGTTAATTGTGCGAGGATTGGATACGTTTACATATACGGATGATGATGTTGTTACTGTGAGTACAGACGTTGATATTAATGTTAAAAATGATGCTGGTACATCAATTGCATCAACTACTTTAACAGCAGGTACAGATTATTATGTATGCCAATCTGATGGATTAAGTAAATTTAAACTTTCTACTACAGGGTCAACAGCAACACAAGGTGTAAGTTTAATTAATATTACAGGTGCAGGAGCTGCTTCTACTTCTGTTACTCCAAATAATTTTCAATTCATTCGCAGAGATCCAGTAAATCAGGGAAATTTAATTAATTATATTGAACCTGATATAATGGATACTGAGAGTTTTAGTTGGTTAGGTGGAAGTAGTATTAATGATGCGATGAGTGAGACTCAATCAAATAATGAGAATTCTCAATATTTTATGGGTAAGAAATATAAAGGTAATGCAAGTACAACTACTGGTGAGAATATAAAATTTGAAGGTGATATAAAACTTCGTGATCCTCAACAATATAATAGTACTGCTGCTAATACTTTGAATACTGGTGGTGGATCAGCAGCACCAGGAATGTACATTGGAGAGACTCGTGCATTCTCTACTGATAATAATCCTTGGGAAAAGGATGCTATAGCAGTTGCATTAAAAACAGAGAGTCATGAGGTATCAGTAGGAGAATTAGCATTTCTGGATCATGCTAGTGGTCCAATAACAATAACAGGTATTAGTGACGATGTTAATACAATAAGTCCAGCAATAGATGTGGAAACTTTCACTCATAAAATACCAGTTAAGATTGCAGATACTAATGGTAATGTTGAAACGTATTACTTATTGTTATCATCTAACTGAAATCAAAATCAACTGTTAATTCCATAAAAGTCGGAAAAAAAACTCTGCTATTTTTTTGATTGTCAGGTCGAAGCTAATATTTTAAATGTTCCTGATGGTGTTCCTATATCTATTTTTGTTGTGACATCATCTGAACTGGCGTTATAATTGGTAATTGATGCACCAGAACCAAATTCTGCATATAATTCATCAAATTTAATATTTCCATTAGCAATATAAAGATGTGGAAAAGCAGGAAGTGTATTTAATCCTTCTTCTGTTGCACTGAATGGAGGAGAAGTATCTGTTGGTGGACAGCATAACTGTCTATCATCTGCGTGAGTCGTTGCAGTGAATTGACTTCCACTGTTCATATTTGAAGTTAGACCAGGACTAAAATCAATCCTATCTGGTTGACCAGAAGTAACTATGACACCACTAATATTTGTACTAGTTGCAAAATTAAATCCTTGAAGACCCCAATTAGTATTTAAAGAAGATGCGGTTCCTTCTGCTACGAAAATAGTCTGATCTCCTGTTGAAGCGTTTGCAACAGTTATAAGGCATTTACGTTGACCATCAACACAATATGCTTGTAGTGATTTGTCAATAAGACCTTTTGATTCGTAGATATAAACTGATTGTTCACCTAAAGTTGAAGTTGGAGCAGGATCTACCGTAATGGATCCTGGATCATCAGCATTGGCAGGAGGTGTAACATCTGTAATTCGAGTATATGATGATAGATTATCTCCAATTGCAATTTGGTTTTTCATGATACTACCAATACCAAGAGTTCCATCTCCAGAAACAGTTGATTGTGATGCATGTGTAACCTTACTTAATGGATAGTTTATAACTGTTGTCGTATCACCATCATCATCGTCATCATCATCACCATCAACATTATAATCAGCAACATTTACACCATCTACATAGCAATTATCAAAGTGATTGCCAGATATACTATCATTATCGTTATAAACATACCTAATACTAACGGTTCCTGGCCCATCTGCTAATAGACCGTATCCATCCTCACTCCATCGTGGATTATCTGCTGTACTAGAACCAGTTTGAATTGTCAAACTAGCATTAGTATCAGTACCATCACCATCATAAAAATTCATTGTTGTCGCATTTGGTTTGTTTCCATATGCAGTCCCACCAGCAGCAGTATCAGGATGCAAGTTATCATAAGTTACTGTCATACCCATTCTTGGTGTAATTACACTTCCATTTGAGTTTTTGGTGAGAATTCTTTTTACGTATCCACGATGATTGATGAAATCGTATGTTGATGATCCAGTTCCAGTTGCTAATTTATCGAGAACAACAAATCTGTTAATGGCAATTTCTGTAACTCTTGTGTTATTTGGAATATTATCTCCAACAACATAATTACCAATTTCAATTCCTGTTGTAGTGACTGGAATACCTTGCATATTCATTATAGGACTTCCACTTGTCACAGATGCTTGTTTA